>Ga0137375_10006051_pt1 | contig 14346 bp, 14 predicted proteins | sample SagtaG_24_FD_104936 | JGI IMG/M metagenome (GOLD analysis project Ga0137375, IMG submission 104936) | Vadose zone soil microbial communities from Sagehorn Ranch, Mendocino, California, USA - Sage1_R_113_16 metaG | ecosystem: Environmental > Terrestrial > Soil > Vadose zone | place: USA...
CACACCTACCGTGGGTTGAAACCCACGGCTAAATTCAAATGCCGCTATCGCGGCAGGAAGACCTGAGCAGTTACGGTTTTTCAGGCAAAACACTAAAAAACTTAGTTTTCAGAGTACTAAGTACTCTGTAAACTAAGTTTTCTTAAGTTGTATGTTATCGGCAAAAACTTTCTGGTAATGCTTGTTCATTTTGTCTCTGGCGACTTCGATGGAGAACTGCCAGTCAATTTTGATCTGCTTGTCACTTCGCTCTTTGATCAAAGCTAAGACTTCTTTTTCTAACTGCTCGATGGTCGGAATCCGCCGGTGCAGACACTGACGAGCGATAGCCGAGAACTCGATCTCAATCATATTGAGCCAACTAGCGGCCTTCGGCGTGTAGTTGAACTCAAAACGTTGCGCCAGGGCAAAAGCTTCATCGGCTGGCAGGTTCTCATAGAACGAATTCGCAGTGTGCGTATTCAAATTGTCTTGCACGAGCCGAATCTTTTTCGCCTTTGGCCAGAGAGCCGATAGCTCCTGGCAAAATAAGGTGTATTCCTTCTTCGTGCGCTGTGAGTACACCCGCGCCAGTCATTTTCCAGTCAACGGTTCGATTGCCGCCAGTAGCGCGGCAGAACCGTTCTTCTTATAGGCGTAATGCTCTTTGCGGATCTGTCCACTCTGCAATGGGAGAGGATCCAACTCTTCGCCAATCAGAAAGCACGGGCGTTCATCAAAGCAGACGACTGGGTAATACCGATCGTAGGGCAACGCGTAGAGCCATAGCAGACGCTCCATCTGGGCAATGAACTGAGCATTGATCTTGCCCAGACACCAAGTTTTGTTGAGGTGCGGCTTCAATTCGTTTTTTTCAGAATCTTGCCGACCTGTGTGTGGGAGACCTTTTTGCAGTAGCCCAACTCGATTACTTTGTCAGCGAGCAGTCGCAGGTTCCAACGCGCATGTCCTTCTGGAGCCTCGCTGCAAGCCAGGGCAGTAATCTTCGCACGTTGCTTGCCGTCAATGGCGATCGGACGACCCGAACGCGGCGCGTCTTCCAGGCACTTGAGGCCTTGTTTCCGGTAGTTCTTGCACCACGATGAGACCGTTACATGACTGACACCTAAGGTTGCGGCAACCTCTATATGCCCGGCACACCAAGATGTGGAGCCGGTGCTGACAGAATATAATCGTCGCGTTGAATACCTTTCCGGAAAAAGGAGGCGCAATGCTGAGCAAACCAGACTATCTGGAAGCTACGCGACGTTTTAAAAACAAGAAACTCAATGGTCACGAGCGGCAGCGCTACCATGCGCTGTTGTTGGTGACCAAAGGCTACAGTTACCGGGAGACCGCCGACATTCTCTTTGTGGATGAAGAGACGATCAGTCGCTGGGCGCAATCCTACCAAGAGAAAGGACTGGACGGCCTGAAGAATGATCCTCGCTGGGGAGGGGAGCATGGCCAGCGTCACCTGCAAGCGGACGAACTGGACAAGCTCAGTAAGCTGCTTGAGCAGGAAGCGATGCCAGGCACTGAGGTGGGCAGCGGATGGACCATCAAAGCGATTCGCGTTCTGATTGAGGAGCGTTTTAGCCTTCGCTACAGCCAACGCGGGGCGCGGAAGCTGATGCGAACGCTCAACTGGAGCTATCAGCGCGGGCGCAAGCTGTACATCAAACGGAGCCAAGCCGAGCAACTGCGCTTTGAGTTTGAGACGGCGGAAGTCCTTGCGGAACTGGCCGCCAGTGGGGAGAAAGTCACGCCCCTGGCCGGCGATCAGAGTAAAGTTTATCTCGAGGGAACGATCGCGAAGCGCTGGAATCCGGTCGGCAAGCAGCCTCTCATCGCGGATGGCGCGCGAGGCAAAGCCGCCGAAAACATTTATGGCGCTCTCCATTTGGGAACCGGAGAGGAAGTCGTTCCGTTTGTGATTGACTGGCAGGACTCGGACGCGACGATCTGCTGGTTGGAACAAGTGCTTGAGACTTGTCCGCGCGGGAAAATCGTCCTGTGGATTGATCAGGCTCCGCATCATACCAGCGAAGAAGTGGAAGAATGGTTGGAAGCGCACCGCCGTCTGCGCGTGATTCACTTCCCGGCTTACACGCCGGAAGAGAATCCCAAAGAGGCGACCTGGAAAACGCTGAAGGAAGAAGTCTCGCATCACCACTGGCATGAGACGAAGGAAGAATTGAGCAAAGCAATCGATGGTTTCTACCAAACGGCTCGGAAGCATACCGTCAGTTTTCTCGAAAAATTCGGCTACTTTTGGCGCGCTGGCAGAATACATCTATTACCTCAACCTTCGTAGTAACTCAAATCCAGATCTTGGTGTGCCGGACATATAGGTAAGTCTTACCGCGATCGAGTTCAAGCAAACCGGTGGCGCGCTTGAACTTTTTAGCTGGCAGTTTTCCTTTAGCGATCAAGGACTTTAAGTATTTTCGGTCGGCGTCGCTTAGCTTGACATGCTGCTTTTTCATCTTCCCATTTTCAGGGAGATGTCACTAAAATGCAAAGAACTTAGTTTACAGAGTAATTAGGGTTTTGCCACAATTTTATAACTACACACAATTGCGGGTCTAACTAGAGGGTATTATTAACTTTGAGCATTGAAAATAAAGGATTTCTGGCTTTTCAATCTTATATTTAGCCTTTTGAAAGCTACTTTGCTTGGAAACCCAATAAAATCAAGGGGCAAAGTTAATAACACCCTCTAAATCCCAGTCTCGGGTTGACCAAATCAAAGGGTTTGCGTAAGCAATACCATTTACCTGAGCCTCAATGAAGCATGTGGCTCAGAAAGGCGGCAGCCTGCCATGCCCTTATCCATTCGGGATTAGTGATCATAAGTGGTCTCAGGTTACCTTACCCCCTTATTCTATATTCTATCAAGGACTTCAACAATCGGCAGACAGTCACACTTGGGTTGCTGCGATTCCTGGTTACAAATGAATGCGGCGGTTCCTTGGTGTGTTTAGCTATCGCCTGAAGTTTTGAAGCGATGGATAAACACCTGGTCGTTTTACATCTGGCCCGGGCCTATACGGATATCGACTAGTAATTTAGGGAATTCGCCAACATTTTCTGGCTAACCGAAGGCAAGACGAATCTCATGACAAGCCATAAAAATCATTCAATGGGTTTAAGACGCGATGGGTTTGTGTCCTTCAATGGTTTCGATTACATCGAACTTTATGTCGGCAACGCATACCAGGCGGCGCACTTTTATCGCACAGCTTTTGGTTTCTTTCCTGTGGCTTACGCAGGTCTCGAAACTGGTGAGCGTGACCGGGTTTCTTACATTATGGAGCAGGGACAAGTTCGGTTAATCCTGACGGCTGCTACATCACCCGAAAGCCAAGTAGCCGAACATGTCCGGTTGCATGGAGACAGTATCAAGGACATTGCGTTTGTCGTAGACGACGCTCGGCAGGCATTTGCGACCGTTGTCGAACGTGGGGCGACACCAATCATGGAACCATCCATGTCCGAGGACCAATATAGTCGTGTGATCAAGGCGACGATCGCAGCCTGCGGTCATACTGTTCATTCTTTCATTCAACGAGACGGTTCACAGCATGCATTCTTTCCTCAATACCGGACCCTCACGAAGGAGCTGCCAGCCTTATCGTCTGGCCTCGAAGCGATCGATCATGTCGCAATCAGTGTAGAAAATGGGACCTTGGATCAATGGATCGATTTCTACAAAAACGTACTGGGTTTTCACCAATCCCATCAGGAAGATATTTTTACCGAGTATAGCGCGATGATTTCGAGAGTGGTGCAGAATGGTAACGGGAGCATCAAATTTCCGATCATGGAGCCGGCATTGGGACAACGTAAATCACAGATTGAGGAGTATCTTGAATTCAATAGAGGGCCGGGCGTACAACATGTCGCATTCTTGTCTACGAAGATTGTAGATACTGTCCGACTTCTCCAGAAAAACAGCATCGAATTTCTCCATTCACCTGATACTTACTATCAGGAGCTCGAAAGTCGAATTGGCGAAATCGATGAGGATTTCAACTCGCTTCGCGAACTGAATATTCTGGCTGATCGCGACCAGTGGGGATATCTGCTTCAGATTTTTTCCAAGCCCTTACAAAGTCGTCCGACACTCTTCATTGAAATTATTCAACGCGTCGGGGCTCGCGGTTTTGGCGGCGGCAATATCCGGGCGCTATTTGAAGCGGTTGAGCGAGAGCAGGCTATACGCGGAAATTTATAGCAATGAAATTCAAACGGTTTCCGATGAACAAAGAGGTTCAATCCCACCAGCAGACACAAATGGTTAAGCGCTCGGCATTACAGGATATGCTTGTGGAAGCGTCCCGTCCGGGCGTCCTTTCATTTGCTTTAGGGCTGCCTGCGCCGGAGCTTTTTCCTACCTCTGAGTATGCGCGGGCGATCGATCACGTACTTTCCACTAAGACGCAGGCTTTGCAATATGGGCCGCCTTTCCAGCCGCTGAAGGAACAAATTACTAAGCTCATGACCTTACGAGGGGTTGAATGCAAGCCAGAGCAAGTTTTCTTAACCTCAGGAGCTCAACAGGGGATCAGTTTATTGGCGCAATTACTGCTTCATTCAGGTCGGCAGGTGATTGTTGAGGAATTGGCTTATACTGGATTTCAACAAGTGCTTGAGTCATATGAACCTGAGATAATATCTGTGCCAACGAATATCGAAACCGGAATGGAAGTGGACGTCGTTCAAAGATTACTGGAGCAGGGAGCTCGTCCAGCCTTTATTTACACTGTCACCGACGGGCATAATCCGCTCGCGGTCAGCATGAGTAATGTTAAGCGCATACACTTGATGGAAGTGGCAAAGCGATACTGCGTGCCAATCATCGAAGATGATCCGTATGGATTCATATATTATCATGATAAACTGAATCCGCCGTTACGCGCGATAGATGATCAATGGGTTTTTTACGTTGGTTCTTTCTCGAAAATCCTTGCCCCTGCTCTGCGCGTCGGGTGGATAATTGCGCCGGAAGCTTATATCACTCATTTGCCTAACATTAAAGAAGCTAGCGATATCAATACATCCACTTTAAATCAATACGCAATCTCCCACTATCTTGATTCCGGGCATCTTACGACCCATCTTCAGACACTGCGTGATGAATACCGCATCCGCCGTGATGCGATGCTCAGTGCGCTAGACCGACATTTTCCTAGAGCCTCACGTTGGCATAAACCAACCAGCGGTATATTTATTTGGGTTGAGTTGCCAAAAGGGATTGATACAGTTGAAGCGCTAAAAATTTCGTTAGAAACAGAGCGAATCGCCTTTATTCCAGGGCAGGCCTTCTGTGTTAATAATGATTGTCAGGCATCTCATTGTATGCGGCTTAACTTCTCAAACTCTTCTGTCGCAGGTATCGAAGATGGAATCCCGCGTCTTGCGCGCGTATTGACGCGCTGAGAGTGATTGAATCAACAAAACGCTGTTTACAAATGACGGGGACATTTGCAGATATTATTGGCATTGTTGAGCGAACATACTTTTTAAACATGTTTTGAATGGTCACATCGCTACTGGTCAGCAAAAGAAATACTACGAGCGACGGCATCGAGTTGGCCAGACACTCATCGACAGTAAGACATGCGAGAAGCGCTTCGCCTTAGACAACGAATTTCAGCAAATTTATGGAGAAAGTGAGAATCATATGATCGCCAAGATGAAGGAATATCAGTTCCAAGCAGAGACCAAAAAATTACTTGATTTGATGATTCATTCTCTTTACACCAATAAAGAGATCTTTCTGCGCGAGTTAATTTCCAACGCTTCGGACGCTCTAGATCGATTGCGTTTCGAGGCCTTGACTGATCCGACGTTGTTGGAAGAGAACGACAAATATGAGATTCGTCTGGAAACTGACAAGGAAGCAAGGACTTTGTCGATATTCGATACTGGAATCGGGATGAGCCGTGACGAGGTCATGGCCAATATCGGAACGATCGCCAAATCGGGAACCGATGAGTTACGGAAAGGTTTGGAGGCGGCTACTTCCGCACAAATGGCGGCCGATTTGATCGGGCGATTCGGCGTCGGATTTTATTCCTCTTTTATGGTGGCCGATAAAGTGGTATTGACAACGCGCAAGGCAGGAGAGACTACTGCAACAAAATGGGAATCGGTTGCGGACGGCACGTACCTCCTCAGCGAAGCCGAACGTGATCGGCGGGGTACGACCGTTACGTTGTTTTTGAAACAGGCGGATCCGGAAATCGGCATTGAAGACTTTACAGACCAATGGGTGCTCTCGCGCATCGTGAGAAAATATTCCGATTTCGTCACCTATCCGATAATCGGCAAATACATACGTGAGGAAACAGGCAAAGAGGGGGGATTGGTGAATGAATCTGAGTCCACAATCGTGATCGAGGACAAAATTCTCAACTCGATGAAACCGATCTGGAGCCGGCCTCAGACTGAAGTATCGGAGAGCGAATATGCCGATTTTTACCGGCATGTCTCGAATGATTGGACCCCGCCGATGAAGACCCTCCCGCTCAAAGCCGAAGGGACGATCGAATATCAAGCCTTGTTATTTATTCCCGTGCAGGCGCCTTACGATCTGTTCTACCACGGCTATCAGGGCGGGCTGCGCCTGTACGCCAAGCGGGTGATGGTGATGGAGAATTGTTCGGAGTTGCTGCCCGGCTATTTGCGGTTTATCAAAGGAGTGGTCGATTCGGCCGACCTGCCGCTGAATATCTCGCGCCAGACGCTGCAACAGGATCGACACATTAAGCAGATCCGGAAATGGCTGGCGAAGAAAGCCCTGGATGTTCTGTCGGAACTGTTCGAGAGGAATTTCGATAATTACCTGAAATTCTGGAACCAATTCGGCAGGGCCTTGAAGGAAGGAGCCTCGTCAGATTACGAAAACAAAGAGCGAATCCTTTCGCTACTGCTCTTTCAATCATCAGCGGATCCTGAGAAATTAACAACCCTGAAGGCTTATGCTGAACGAATGAAGGACGGTCAGGACGAGATCTATTATCTGACCGGAGAATTGCGCAGTGTGGTCGAAAATTCCCCGCACCTGGAAGCGTTCAAGGCGAAGGGATATGAAATCCTGTATTTGACGGATCCGGTTGATGAATTGCTCGTGCAGTCCCTGTGGGATTATGAGGGGAAGAAACTGAAATCGGCGGGCAAGGGCACACTCAAGTTGGGCGACAATCAGGAAGAGAAGGAAAAGATCCAGGCGGAGCTGCAGAAAAAAGAAGAGCAAGCTACGGAACTCTTTGCAGCCATGCAGAAGGCAGTGGATGAACATGTGAAACAAGTGCGTCTATCCAGTCGCCTGGTCGCCTCACCCGCCTGTCTGGTCGGCACCGAAATGGACTATAGCCCGCAAATGGAGCGACTTTTGCAAAAGGGTAAGGGGGGCGGGCCAAATCAGCGTCGCATTCTGGAGTTGAATCCCAATCACGAGATCTTCGTCAAACTGCAGGAGCGGTTTCAACAAAACAAAGAGGACGGAGTGATCGGAGAATTCGCCGAATTGCTGTTGGGCTATGCCTTGCTGGCCGAAGGCTCGGAAATTCCGGAGCCGGCGAAGTTCAACAGGGTGGTCGTCGAGCTGATGCTTAAGACGCTGTAACGTATCGAGTCAAAGGTGGAGCCACATAATTCATGCGCATTTTCGCCGTCTCAGATTTGCACACGGACTTTGCCGAAAATCGGCGCCGAATTGAGCAGATGTCGTCAGCATCTTATTTGCAAGATGCGCTGATTGTGGCTGGCGATATCGCCGACGATTTGAAGGTTATTGACTGGACCTTGCGAAAGTTGCGCTCGCAATTCGGCCAAGTATTTTATGTTCCAGGAAATCATGAGTTGTGGGTCCGCAAAGGGGAATACGACTCGGTCGAGAAATTCCGGCAAGTTCTCCGCTTGTGCGATGAGGTTGGAATTTATACGCGCCCTGGTAGGGCGGGGAAGGCTTGGGTTGTGCCGCTCTTCTCGTGGTATGAATCCGATTACGACCAAGAGGGGAAGGCGGATGTCTCATCGCTGGAGGGATGGGCTGATTTTTATTTCTGCAAATGGCCAGTCGAGATGGGAATTGTCTCGAAATACTTCCTCAACCTGAATAAATCGCGGATCAAGAAATATGATGGTTATGTTATCTCTCTATCGCATTTCCTGCCGCGGCGCGAGTTACTGCCTGCCGTAGAAATGCTCAGTTTCAAAGGGCTGCCGCTGGTAGCCGGCACGCCTTCGCTGGATTGTCAGATCAGAGCGATCAATGCGGCAGCGCACGTTTTCGGACACAGCCACATCGATTTCGACCAAGTGATTGAGGGAGTCAGATATATCCACCACGCCTTTGATTATCCGCGAGACAAAGGATGGTCGAAAGAGCCTTTGAAGTTAATTTACGAATCCGCAGCGGAAGCTGAGACCGATCATCGGGAGGGAGAGGTGTGAGCGATAAATTGTCAAACAACTGGATTCTTTTCCCGATGATGAATCCGGCGGCTCAGTTACGTTTGTTCTGCTTTCATTATGCGGGCGGGAGCGCGCAGGTCTTTCATTGTTGGCCTGGGCGTCTGCCCCCGAATGTAGAAATGGGAACGATTCAGCTGCCGGGTCGCGGCCACAGACTTGGCGAACCTCATATCAGAAAACTGTTGCCGCTCAGCCACATCGTGGCGCAAGAGTTGCTTCCATATCTGGACAAGCCTTTCGTTTTTTTCGGTCACAGCCTAGGGGCGTTGTTGTGCTTTGAAACAGCGCGCAGCCTGCGCCGCGAGAACCAGCGACAACCGATTCATCTGTTTGTTTCGGCAACTGAAGCGCCTCATCGTCGAGGCATGGAGGAATTGCTATCCGGCTTGCCGAAAGGCGTGTTGATCGAAAAACTATATGAGTTCAACGGCACTCCGGCGGAAGTGCTGCAAAATGATGAACTGTTGGATTTCATGTTGCCGACGATCCGAGCGGATTTCGAACTCTGCGAGACTTATGAATATCACCCGGAACCACCGCTGGAATGCCCAATGACAATTTACGGCGGGCTGAATGATCGTGAAGTCGAGGCGGAGAGCTTGGCAGCCTGGAGCGAAATGACTGTTGGAGCCTGTAAGATACGAATGTTTCCCGGAGATCATTTTTACATCAACAATTCGCGATCGATTTTTCTGCCAACCTTCGCGGGCGATTTGCTTCGATTGCGCCCGCAAAACTGAACCGAGAATTTCCATCGAACAACACTTCAAGGAGAAAGATTCAATGTCTTATAAAGTCTATATGTACAACCTCCCCAAAGTTTCCGAAGACGGCAAGCAATCAATTCCTATCCCTGACAGTAAGCTAAAGGAGTTTGATGGCGTCGATGACGCAAAGATGTTTGCCGCCGAACATAAGAACAACTTCGATCGGGTCGTGCTAATGCAAGAAGACGGCGAAGGGCAAAAGATGGTAGTGAGATATGTAGATGGTTTGTAACACCAACACAGACCGTCAAAGTGGACAATGCCGCGGGCGAGAGAGATATGATCGAGACCGCCCATATGCTGTCCGACAAATGGGGCCTTCCTCCCGTCGGCGATGATCTCGTGGGGAGGAGGCACATGTTTGGAGGTAGTCGCTCGATCATCCCGCGGATATGATCGCGACACTATCAAATTTCCTTTCGCAGGATGAATATCAAAGAGCCGAGAGATTCCATTGTCCCATAAATCGCCAGCGTTAAATTGCGGGGCGCGGAATTTTGAGAAAGATCATTTCCGACTCTTGCCTCGCGCCACACCAGAACTGAACGCGATGGATCACCTCGGATCGCTGGCTTCTAGAATCGACAACCTACGAAAACTTATCGGCGTTCATTGATTTTATAGAAAGGCGTCATCGGCAGCCTCGGTGGCCATCTCGACCACAAGGGAGACGGCTTGCCAGGATGGATCATTCTCTCGCGAGGCCGGCAGCTTTTACAATTCTTGGTCGAAGGCGTTCTGATTGCCCGTAAATTGACCGATTCTGGCTAAAGACAAGATGGATGCCATGGATACCTCAGTACTGAATCAGACGAAGCTGATCATATGGGATCTCGACGATACTTTCTGGGACGGTACGCTCTCCGAGGGGGGGATTTGTTTCCGTCAAGAGATGCTAAGCGCAGTGATCGCTCTCACCCGGCACGGAATAATTAGCTCGATCGCCAGTAACAACGATCCGGGAGAGACGCGCGCCACTCTGGAAGAGCATGGCGCGTGGGAGTACTTCTTATTTCCGCAAATAGGCTGGCATTCGAAGGTCGACATGGTGCGATCCATTCTTGCCGACGTTCAGCTTCGTCCTGAGAACGCCGTCTTTCTCGATGATAAGCCACGCTTGCGCGAAGCCGTGATGACGGGGGTGCCGGGTCTGTTAGAAGCCACAAGCGCACAACGCTTTACGGCAGCATTTCGCATGTGGGGCGCGGAAAGGCCCCATGCCGATGAGCAGCTCAGTCGTTTCCACCAATATAAACTCCTTGAGCGCCGGCGTTCAGCCCAAAGGCTCCTCTCAATGGAGGGCCCAGGCCTCCCTGAGGATTTCCTGCGGCATTCTCGGATTAGATGCGCGGTGGTTCCGGTCTCGGAGGAGATCTTTGAACGGGTTCATGAGCTAATCCATCGAACGAATCAACTCAATTTTACGGACAAGCGGATCGATCGCGACGAGCTTAGGCAACTGGTGTGCGGTGAAGACACCGAGTGCCGGGCCGTTCACGTCGAAGACGCGTATGGCGACTACGGGATCTGCGGCTTCTATGCGATTAGAAGGGGGCCGGCGCCGCGGATCACGCATTTTCTTTTTTCCTGCCGAATTCTACACATGGGGATCGAGGGCGCGCTCTATGCTCGCTTGGGGCGACCAGCCATTGACTGCTGTCAGCGGCAGCTCGCGGCAATAGAGAGAGTGCGGGCGGATGCCGCTGCCGTGGATTGGGTTGACGTGCGAGACGCCGAAACAGTTCACGACTCTTCGCAGGCCGAGCGGGCCGCCGCTGGCGGGAAAGCGAGGGTCGTGCTGATTGGCCCTTGCGATCTTTCCGCGGTCGCTCATGGCATTAGGATCTGGTGCAGTGGACTAATCGACACCAACAGCCGTTTGATGTTCGTAAACGATGAGGGGAAACATATCACGCACTTCGGCCATTGTGCGTTCCTCGACATGGCGCTACGCCCTGAAATTGCCCACCGCCACCGGGAAGTTCTCATGGCCTTGCCCTGGTTCGATCCGATGCTTCTCGACATTGATTTCTTGGATGACGGCTTGGCGACCACGATCGTCGTGTCCGCAGTAAGAAACGCTCAGTGTGCGGAATATCGTCATGAGTCTGGGGACTTTACAGTGCCGCTGGACTACTTTCGGTTCGGCGGTCGTAATGTAACTCAGCGCACGAACTGGGACTTCATTAGCGGCCACATAGCCGACTATCACGGCAGATGCCCGGATGGGTTCCTTCAATGGTTCAGCGAGCATTTCTGTTGGCTCGGGTTACCATCCGCCGAGCGGTATCTCACCAGCCTGGTCCGATTAGTCGCGAAGCTTCCACCCGCAAGTCGGCTGATCCTCATCAATGTGCCAGACGTGGAGCATGTCACGATCTACACGCGATCTCAGACGGAGGAAGATCTAGTCGCGGCCTGGAAGGAGCAGCATCGCAGGATCAACCGTGCCATCCAGCAGTGCGCGCAGCAGTTTGCGGAACGCGTTGGTGTCATTGATCTGAACAGGCACATCCGCAGCGAAGCCGATTTTGCCGAGGACGATTCCACGGCATCTGCCGCATATGAATGCTTCTACCGGTTTTACCACTACCAGCGTCGAGTTTTAGTTGGCGTCGGGGTTGATCTGCTGCAACTCATGGCCGGTTGGGGAATGATGGGAATTACGCCACAGACCATCACCGAACTCGCATCGCGCGCATTCACCAACTCACGATAAGATCGCCAGATGCCGGGAAGACAAGTCGGGATGATCTTTCGCAACATCAGCGCCAATCGCAGTGATTTTCTAGTAAAGGGATAGCGCGATTGGGTAGACTTGTGAGCGCTGCTTGAAGTCAAGGGGTTTACAGGCCCAGTCCGATCGCCGGTGTAACCGTTGCCAGGCCCGTGCCCACGATATTGGCCTGCAAGAAGTGGACGAATGGATGAGTTAATGAGTGAAATAACATCCAAACTGATTGAACCATATGGCGGACAATTAGTGAGCCTGGTGGCACAGGAGGATAGCTATGAAGAGTTAAACACCTATGCCAAAAGGTTACCCTCTATCCGACTTTCGGAGCGGTCACTTTGCGATCTTGAGTTGCTGGCCGTTGGGGCCTTCTCGCCGCTAGACCGTTTTATGGGCGTTGGTGATTATCAGCGAACGCTGGATGAAATGCGGTTGCTGAACGGCGCGCTGTTCCCACTGCCTATAGCGCTGCCGGTCAGCGAAGAGGCATTATCAACCATACGTCTTGATCAGGATATCGCTTTGCGAAATGCTTACAACGAGCTGTTAGCGATCATGACGGTTGAAGAGATTTACCGATGGGATTTGCGGGAAGCTGCTGTGAAGGCTTTAAGGACTGAGAGCTTGAAGCATCCGCTTGTTTCAGAGATGCACAGGTGGGGAAGATTCAACCTCTCAGGTCGATTACAGGTATTGCGTCTGCCATGTCATCACGGTTTTCAATCGTTGCGACTGACACCGCAACAAGCGCGGGAAAGGCTGGAAGCGGGAAAGCGGACGGAAGTTGTCGCCTTTCAAACGCGAAATCCAATGCATCGCGCCCATGAAGAATTGACCAAACGCGCCATCGAAGAGCTCGAGGGGGTATTACTATTGCACCCGGTCGTGGGAATGACCAAACCAGGAGACGTGGATTACTATACACGCGTGAGAACCTATGTTGCTTTGACCCAGAGATATTATGATCCTGGCCGTGTGCTTTTATCCTTGTTACCCTTGGCCATGTGGTTTGCCGGTCCTCGTGAAGCACTGTGGCATGCTCTGATCCGGCGTAACTACGGCGCTAACCATTTGATCGTCGGCCGTGACCATGCGAGCCCCGGGACCGATCACGAGGGGAGACCTTTCTATGACCCCTACGAGGCTCAAGAACTGGTGGCGCAATATCAGAATGAGATCGGGGTCGCTGTAATCTCTTTTAATGAGCTGGTATACGTTCCGGAAGAAGGACGGTACATGGAAGCCTCTGCCGCATCACCTTCCATGAAAATCATCAATATCTCAGGCACTCAGGTCCGCGAGCAATATCTGAATAAAGGCCGGCGGTTGCCAGAATGGTTTACTCACCCCGAGGTTGCCGAGATCCTGGCTCATGCATATCCGCCTCGGCAGCGACAAGGCGTTTGCATCTGGTTCACAGGTTTAAGCTGTTCCGGGAAATCAACTACCGCTGAGATCCTGACATCGATGTTATTGGAACGCGGGCGCCGGGTTACATTGTTGGATGGTGACGTCGTGCGGACTCATATCTCAAAAAGGTTAGGGTTTTCCCGTGAAGATAGAGACTTGAACATTCAGCTCATTGCGTTTGTCGCGTCTGAGGTCGTTCGCCATGGAGGGGTCGCAATCACGGCCACTATCAGCCCATATCGTTCTACCAGAAACGACATCCGCAATATGGTGGGAGAAAGGCATTTCATAGAAGTATTTATGGACACTCCATTGGAACTGTGCGAACAACGAGATATCAAGGGCCTTTATATCAAAGCTCGACGCGGCGAGATCGAGAACTTTACCGGTATCAACGATCCTTACGAGCCCCCTCTGCGTCCTGAGATCAGATTGAACGCCGTTGAATATTCTCCAGAAGAAAATGCCAGACAGATTTTAGACTACCTGCTTGAAAGCGGTTTTCTTGATAGTGTTGGTTGAGGTTGATCCGCGCTGTATACCACGCTCGACATCCTCAGGTCACGCGCACTTCCAGAGCGAACTAACAGTACGAACAGGCGCCATCGTTTACGACGTGATAAGTCTCATAGCGATGGAAGGTGAGGATTTCGTCCAGGGCAAACGCATTATAAATTCAGGAATCACTCGGTTTGAGGTTGAGAATCTTCAATAGATAAGCTTCATCGAGAGCCGCTACGAAGCGTTTTGTTTTGACGCCACGTTTGAGCGTCTTCTCTTGCTGTAACAAGTTGTGAGTGATCTTTCGTACCGTGTCCTTGCGGTGAGCCGTCGTGCGTGAAATTCGCCTCTGGCTTATCCTCCGTCGATGTCTAATTTCAACGGAGGTTCCAAATGAAGACACCGCTTCCAACCGATCTGTTCAATCTTAAATGCCAGTTCGAGTCCTGGAGGAAAACTCGAACAAAA
>Ga0137375_10006077_pt1 | contig 14317 bp, 17 predicted proteins | sample SagtaG_24_FD_104936 | JGI IMG/M metagenome (GOLD analysis project Ga0137375, IMG submission 104936) | Vadose zone soil microbial communities from Sagehorn Ranch, Mendocino, California, USA - Sage1_R_113_16 metaG | ecosystem: Environmental > Terrestrial > Soil > Vadose zone | place: USA...
CCTGGCATCCCCCGTTTCGGGGTTTCGTCAAGTGCCGCCGTGAACCAACGAACGGGGGATGGGTCAAGCGGCCGGTCAGCAGCCAGAGTGCGTCCTAGACGCGCGCGGGCTTCGATGCGGCGGAAGCTCGTGTGTGGTCAGGGGGAGCCGGGGCCATTGCGGCGGCTCCGGTCCCCGCCTACGACGCCGCGTGGAGATGCATCAATGATTCGCCTGCGGCTGAGCGAACCCGGGGTTGCGGAGGATCTCGCAACCTTCTTATCCCGACACGACTGTCGCGCCAAAGTCGCCGAGGACGGAACGGTCCTGGTCGAGCTGCCCCATGTGCTTCATCGAAATCAGGCGCGCATGGAGCTCGAGCTCTACATCCGCCTCTGGCAGGCTCTCCGCGGCCTCAGCATCGGGATCTCCTCGGAGGTCGGCACTTAGGAGACGCTAGCCCCGCCGCTCGCGTGAGCCCGGTCGGAGCCTGGCAACCACCGCCACGCGCTGATTCTCGTTTTGGTCATCAACACCCGGGGGGGTCTTTCACCGATCAGTCGGGCCACGGGCACAGGCCAGCCGAATACGAATACCCACATCAGCCGCCCGGGCGAATGCCGTGGCGAGTGCGTCGGCGCGGTGATCGGTTTCGGCGGGATGGCGTATGCGGCCTTTGGATCTACACCCACCTTTCGTACGCGGCAACCCCCCAGACCCCGTTTCGTCAAACCCGACGCTCGCGTTCAAGTATTCCGGCGCCATGCCGATCGTCCTAGGAGAGGCCGGGGCGAGGATTCGTCCGTTAACCCGGGGCAGGGGCTTCTACGTCAGCCGCAGCCGTAGGACCCCCCGCGCCCCGGCTTCCCAATTCTCTCGCTGGGCGCATCCCGTCGATCAACCGAGCAGCAGGGCGACCCCGATTAGGGCAGGCGCGAGGTGATAGGCGGCGGGGAGCGCGTCTCCAGTGGCCAGGAGCTGGATGAGTATGAGCGCGCCCAGCACGATCGCCGCCCAGCCGCCCCAAGTGGCCGGGTAGCCGCTCCGCACGATCGCGACGCCGAAGCCGAGCACGGCGGCGTTTCCAAACGCCGTCCACGCCAGGAAGAGGCCGGCCCACGTGGGCACCGCCCTGAACCCGGCCGTTGGCGTGGCGCCGGCGGCAGCGGTCAGTGCGGTCATGCGAAAGACGAGGCTCGCTAGCCAGAGGCCGGCGCCGAGCAGCAACGTGGCGAACGACAACCGCACCAGGACGCCCCCGCCCGCCTGCTCGAGGTGTCTGTCAGCGCGGCGAAACCGAGCACAAGCAGTACGGCCGCGGCGGCCATGAAGAGGTTGAGGGCCTGCCAGGCCCGCCGCTGCCCTCCGATCAGCGCCAGCTTTTCGTCCAACGGCGCCAGCCAGACGCGGTACAGGGAGGGAACGGCGCCCACGGGCCACGAAAGCGCGAACGACGCGAGAAGCAGCCACCCGGCGAGCTCGGACTGCGTCATGCCGCGCCGGCCGTGGGTTCGTAAGAGCGTCAGGCGGTAGGCGACCCCAGATGCCGTACGTCGGTGCATCTGGCGGTCCTGGGCATTTGCACGCGCGCAACGGCCCGCGTCTGCTCACCTCAATAGTTGTACGCCTCTCGCGCCCACGCCACAAGAACCTCGCATGTCGGCTCGAGCACGCGTCGGGTTAAGAGCTCGGCGAGCGCTGGCGCGATCAGTAGCGAACTAATGACGAAGCAGTGACGTCCGGCTCCGGGCGATGAGTCTCGATCAGCTCGTCACGAACGGCGAGCGCGACCGCTTGTGCCCGGTTATGAACGCCGAGCTTGGCCAGGATGTGCTCGATGTGCTTGCCCACTGTCTTGGGGCTGATGAAGAGCTTCTCCGCGATCTCGGGCTGGTTCAGCCCCTCGACGAGGAGCGAGAGGACCTCGAGCTCCCGCGGCGTCAGCTTGTGCGCGGTCCGTCCGTTGGTGAGCGAAGCAGGGAGCAGCCTTCGCACACGTGCGAGCAACTCGTTGGGATCGAACGGTTTCACGAGGTAGTCGTCGCCGCCGACGAGGAAGCCGGCCACCCGATCGCCGGACTCCGTGCGAGTTCCCGAGATGAAGACGATCGGCAGTGCTCCGCCGAATTCGTCTTTGAGCTCGCGGCAGACCTCGAAGCCGGACACTCCCGGCAGGAGTACCTCGAGGACGACGAGCGCGGGCCGCTCCCGCTTGGCCGCAGCGAGGGCTTCCTCGCCAGTCTCAGCCTCGTAGGTGATGTAGCCAACGCGCTTTAGCACGCGCGACATGAGTCCGCGCGAGAGGCGATCGCCGTCCACGATGAGGATCCGGGCCGCAGTGGTCATACGCACTCCCTCATGCCGCAAAAACGTTCGCCGGTTCTAGCGCATTGGCGGGCTTGATGCAAGGTCTTTACCGTACGGCCTTGGCCGAATTCTCTAAGGCGGAAAGCGAACGCGCGAGAATCCGGCAAGTGCCCCTGTTGAAGACCCAGCGCCACCGGGAAACTTCTATCTAAGGAGTTAACTGCGGCGAAGGGAGGTGTCGACCGGGAGAGTGAACTGTCCATGCGCCTGCGGCGCTCAAGGTTACCGTCGCGCGCGCTAACGACGACCTTCTCACGAGTTCCACAGATGCGGCAAATTCGGGGAGAGTTGAAGGGGCGTTGCAGTTACTCAAGACGTCATCCTCCCTTCCTCGAGTCAGTCGTAGCGGACTGGGAAAGTGAGGAAAAGGAGATACATGAGACGATTAGGGATCATCACAGCGTTGTCGATGTTGCTGTTGGCCTTCACGGCTGCGGTGGCATTCGCCGCCGTCGCTCCGGGAACATACGGTCCGAACGCCGGTAGCTTCGACTCCGCGAATGCGCCGGGCAGCTCGCACCTCGTGTCGGGCTCGGGCTCGCCCTCGTGCACGGTCAATGCAGACCTCTCGATCGACTGTTCCGCGTACGTGCTCGGGGGTGTTGGGCACACGAACGCGACCGTGAGCTTGACTGCCAACTACACGGCGATCGTCGACTGCTTCAACCCCGGCGACCCCTCGAACAGGAACAATCCGATCGAGTCCCACACGACGAGCTTCTCGCCCACAAGTACAGCCACGGTGGCCTCCACGAAGAATGGGCAGTTGTCTGTCCCGACGCGGTCAGTAAGCTTCGCTGGCGCGCCGGTTGGTTGCCCGAATCCCAACTGGACGCCCACGATCCGGCCGGGATCGCAGACGCTCGTCAGCTTCTCGTACACGCTCACCTTCGTCGGCTTCACATCGGCCTACATCACGATCAGCGCATAACCGGTAACCCGGGTGAGCCGCTAGAAGAAGAACACGAAGGGAAGGGCCGGGCCTCCCAGGTCCGGCCCTTCTTCTTGCGAATCAGCGCTCTCTCTGGCCCAAGCAAGCACAGCACGAGGTAGTCCCAGGACTACTGAAGAGGAGTACCCCGCCCCGGCCTGCGCGATTTTCGTCTCGATGGACTTGCCCTTAGCGTGATGCACCACGGATCTCTCTTCTCTCCGTCTCCCCAGGAGCACCGCGCCACTACTGCCTTCGGCAGCCGGTGGGCGAGCGCGGACTGCATCTAGCGGAAGACGTCGGTCGAGTGTGCGACCAGGTCATCGGCATCGAGGCCGAGCGCCCGAGCTACCTCACCCTTCGCCTCTGAGTCGTCGGCCGCCGAAACGCGCACAAAAGTGCGTTGGGTCTCCCATTCAATTGGAGGCTCACCCCAGCCCGCGGCGGTCCTCCGGAGGTCGTAGGCGACGATCTCAGCTGACTTCAGGGCTTCGAGCTGCTCAGCGGTGAGATCGCCCCGAATCCCAACCCAAAAATCGCCCACGGGGCAACCCTAACGCGACGCGAACGTTCAGGGCTTGCGGCAGAGCAGCCGCTCTACGGCGGCGGTTACGAGCTTGGTGCCGCGCTGGCCCGTTGTCGAGCAGGGTTGGCGTCGGGCAAGTCGGCTAGGGACACCCCTGCGTTCCGCGCTGGAAGAGCAGGTTGATCGCGCCTTGGTGCATCGTGACCTGAGCGCCGCTCGGCGAGCGCCACTGGATGTTGAAGCGGTGCGTGTCGTCCGCCTCGAAGGGACCCGTCCTACCGACGAACGTGTACGCAAACGACTCGGTGCCGTCAGGGACGAACCGGGAGGAGGTGGGCTTCATCGGTGCCTCCGGCACGTCGTCAATGATCGCGCGGAAGCGCACGGGGCCGCCTTCCACGTTGACGCTGACCATCAGCGTGACCTGGTTGACGGTGCACCGTGTAATCACGAGCCCGGGCACGTTCTTCCACGTCGTGCTCGAGGTCGAGACCGCTGTTGTCGTCCACTTCGCGCTTTGGCGCTCTGCCGCTCCAGAGAACGTTCCGGTCGCAGCGAGGACCGCGAACGGGGCTGCCACGGCTATGGCCCCAACGCCGATGAAGACGAGGAACCTCCGAACCGTGAACCGTGGACGCATATCGGCCTCCCTCCGTGTTTCCTCCTTTCTCCCAATTCACGGCGTTCGCGTCAAGAGGCTCATCGCTAAGAACGAAGCCGCTTCCAGCCACCTCAGACCATCGCCTGCCATGATCCTGTATAAGCCTGGGGAGTGGAGGTCCCCGGGCACCCGCTGGAAAAGACCGCACGAGAACCCCTGAAATGTTCGCGAACATCACCTCGGTGAAGACGGAGCGCACGGACCTCGACGAGGGCGCGCAGATGGCCGCGGACGCGCTCCTGCCGTGGGTACGCCAGTTCGACGGCTATCGGGGGATGATCGTGCTGAGCAACGGGGAGAAAGGCATGGCGCGCTTCGTTACCTTCTGGGAAGACAAGGACGCGCTCGAGCGGAGCGAGCGGGGGCGCATGCAGGTGCGGGAACAGATGGCCAAGACCGCAGGCGTCGAGATCGACGACGTCCAGGCCTACGCCGTCCTCCTCGTCGACGGCTTCGAATAACCACATGAAGACCGCAGCCGGCCCCGACATCACGCTCGAGGAGCTCCAACTCGCGGCGCGAAACCACGGTCTTCCGCTCGAGGCGCTTCGCCACGACATCACACCGCTCGGCCTCCACTACCTCCTCACGCACTTCGACATCCCGCACGTCGACGAGCGGACCTGGAAGCTCGAGGTGGGCGGCCGGGTCGACCGCCCGGTGACGCTGACGCTCGACCAGCTGAAGGAGCGGCCCGCGCGGACTCTCCCCGTGACGCTCGAATGCGCCGGGAACGGGCGCGCGCTCCTCTCCCGGCGAGCCCTGAGCCAGCCCTGGCTGCAGGAAGCGGTGGGCACCGCCGAGTGGACCGGGACTGCGCTCGCGCCGATCCTGAACGAGGCGGGGCTGGCAGAGGAGGCTGTCGAAGTCGTCTTCACCGGCCTCGACCGGGGCATCCAAGGCGAGGTCGAGCACGTCTACGAGCGAAGCCTGGGGGTGGCCGAAGCGCTTCGGGACGAAGTCCTGCTCGCGTATGCGATCAACGGGCAGCCTCTGCCGCCACAGCACGGCGCTCCGCTCCGCCTGATCGTGCCGGGTTGGTACGGGATGACCCACGTGAAGTGGCTCCAGGCGATCTCTGCCGTCGACGAGCCGTTTCGCGGCTGGCAGCAGGACGTCGCGTATCACGTGCGGGAATCGGAGGAGGAGCAGGGCCGCCCGGTCACGAGGATCCTTCCGCGGGCGCTGATGATCCCGCCCGGCTTTCCGGACTTCCTCTCCAGGACTCGATTCGTCGAGGCCGGGCCCTGCACGCTCGAAGGCCGGGCGTGGTCCGGCTGGGCCGCGATCGAACGTGTCGACGTGAGTAGCGACGGTGGCCAAAGCTGGTCAGAGGCCGAGCTGCGGGCGCCGGTGGGCGAGTTCGCCTGGTCCGGCTGGAGCTACGAGTGGGAGGCCGAGTCCGGCGAGTACGAGCTGTCCTGCCGCGCGACGGACGCGGTCGGCCAGACGCAGCCGAGCGTCGCCGATTGGAACTACGACGGCTTCTGCAACAACGGCGTCCAGCGAGTCCGCGTCGTCGTCAGAGAAACATGACCCACCTGGAGCAGCCGCATTCCTTGTGCACGCGGGCGTGCTTGCGGCAGACCCAGTAGTTCCACCAGATCCACTTGAGGTGCGTGATCTCGAAGAGGATCAGCGCGACGATCGCGAAGAAGAGAAACTCGCGGCTCACCCCGAAAACGTCGCAGCGAAACCGTCGAAGCGCAATAGGCTGTTCGGCCTAAACCGTCTAGCCGCCCAGTAGGACCGGCCTGCGGCCCGCGACGAGCTGGACAAGCGCTCCCACCAGGGCCGCGAGAACGAGGGCCGCGAATGCCACTCGCAGGAAAGAATCGTGGACTCACGGCCTCTAGACGGGGATCGAGCCTCGTTTCTTCCCTCTTTTCGAACCGTGGTGACGTGGTTTGTGGGTCAAACCCGCCGGATAAAAGCAGTCGACCGCGAAAGGAGGGAGGCGCATGTACATCGGACTTGGCACCGTTCTCCTGATCGTTCTGATCATCATTCTGCTGATCTGGGTCTTCTAGGCAGAAAGGCCGGCTGTGGTTTCCACAGCCGGCCTTTGACCTGTGCAAGCTGTGGAATTCAAGAGCGCTCTTCCCGCAAATTGCGGGGAGCGCGTTTCCATTCATCTGGACGATGCTCTAGCGTCGTTGCCGGCGGCGGGGAGCCGCCTCTCCCGGTCGTGGGGCCGCAGCCCACTCTCCCCTAGGACGAAGCCGGGGCCGCCCAGCCCCGGCTTCCCCTTTCTGAGAGAAATTTCTTAGTACGAGCCTGGCTGAAAGGTGTCCCTGTCGGGCCTGCTCGGGGGCTCGACGAGGGTGGGGCGGATGGGAAGGCCGCCCTGTAGCTGCGCGACGTAGACCTGGAGCTCGCGCTCCTTCCGCGCGAGTCGCTGCTCGAGATCGCCGAGCTCTCGCTCGTGGCGCTCGAGCTCTTCCTGGCGGACCTGGAGGTCGACGCCGACCCGCACCTCGCGGGCCTCGAGCTCTTTCTCGCGGCGGCCGAGCTCTTCGACGCGGTCCTGGGCGAGCTGTTCGGTGTCCGCGACCCGCTTCTCACGGTGCTCGAGCCAGCGCGTCTGTTGGGCGAGGGTCTCGGCGCTCGCGTAGTTGCCTTCGGCCTCGGCGAGCTCGCGCTCCCGTTCGGCCAAGAGCTTCTGCTCGGAGCGTAGCCGGTCCCGCCGGTAGGCGGCCAAGCGCTCGCGCTCGGTCAGCTCCGCTTCCGTCTCGACGATGTTCGTGGTGCGCTCGCGGAGCTCGCCTGCCTTCTCGGCCAGCTGGAGAGTGCGCTTCTCAAGCGAAACGAGCGTGCGGCGGAGGGCCTCGTCCAGCCGCTCCTGCACCGGCCTGAGCTCGGCAACACGCCGCTCGCGCTCGCGGAGGTCCGCCTCGGCAGCCTCGAGTTGCTCGAGCTCGGTCGTGATCTCGTTGGCGCGGAAGTTCAGCTCGGCGCCGCGGTCGTCTAGCTCGGCGGCGCTGCGCTCGAGATAACGCTCAAGGGAATGACGAAGCCCCTCATTCAGCCCCATGCCCTCTCTATCGGAAGGCCTGACACGCGCGAAATACCCCCTTCGGAGGGAGAGCAGAGAGCCACGGGTGTTCTTTCCCACGAACGTGAGCATGCGTTTTCTCGCTGCTGGACTAGCGTTTTTCGCGGCCGTCATCGTGCTCGCCGCCGTCCCGGTCCTGGCCTAGGGCAGCCGCTCGGCTCCTTGCGATCAAGGGCACGTCCGATGCGGAGCTACTCGCGAATCGCACCAGCGGCTTGACGCCGCGCGTCCGAGCCGCGCTCAATAGCGCTACATGGAGGACTACCTGCCGATCGGCGACCACGGGATCATCGGGGATCTCCACACGGTGGCCCTCATCGGGGCAGACGGGACGATCGATTGGTACTGCTGCCCCGCCTTCGACTCGCCTAGCGTCTTCGCGGCGATCCTCGACAAGGAGAAAGGAGGGTATTACCGGATCTCTCCGCTCGAGCAGGATTGGACGTCGAAGCAGCTCTACTTCCCGGACACGAACGTCCTCATTACGCGTTTCTTCACGCCGGGGGGCGTGGGGGAGCTCCAGGGATTCATGCCCATCGCACGCACGGGCGCGGAGCGTCACCGCCACCAGTTGATCAGGCGTCTCGTGGGTGTCCGCGGAGCGATTCGCTTCCGCGTCGACCTGCAGCCCCGGTTCAACTACGCCCGGGACCCGTACGAGTCGCACGAGTTCGAGCATGGCGTCGTCTTCGAGTCGGAGACCCTCTGCCTGGCGCTCCAGGCCACCCGGCCGATCGCCTGCGACGAGCAGGGCGTGCACAGCGAGTTCACTCTGCAGGCCGGCGAGAGCGTCACGTTCGTTCTTGAGCAGGTAGCACGCGACTATGTACCGCGCGAGTACTCCGAACGGGAGACCCGCGAAGCGTACGAACGGACGATCGATTACTGGCGCCGCTGGCTGGCCCAGTCCCGCTACCGCGGGCGCTGGCGCGAGATGGTGCATCGGTCGGCTCTGACGCTGAAGCTGCTCACCTACCAGCCGACGGGGGCCATCGTCGCCGCTCCGACGACGAGCCTCCCTGAGCAGATCGGCGGGGAGCGCAACTGGGACTACCGCTACACCTGGATTCGGGACGCGGCCTTCTCCCTCTACGGACTTCTTCGGCTCGGGTTCACGGAGGAAGCAGGGGCTTTCATGAACTGGCTCACGGACCGCTTCCGGGAAGGGGTGAACATGTCCGGCGATCCGCTTCAGACGATGTACAGCATCGACGGAGGTCGCGAGCTCCCCGAGGAGACGCTCGGCCATCTCGAGGGCTATCGCGGGTCAGCCCCCGTCCGGATCGGGAACGCGGCCGCCGGCCAGCTCCAGCTCGACATCTACGGCGAGCTGATCGACTCCGTCTACCTCTACAACAAGTACGGCACGCCCATCTACCACCAAGCCTGGCTGGACCTCTCGCGCATGGTGAACTGGGTCGGGGAGAACTGGGACCAGCCCGACGAGGGGATCTGGGAGATGCGCGCGGGACGCAAGGACTTCACGCTCTCGCGGCTCATGTGTTGGGTTGCGATCGAGCGAGCAATCCGAATGGCGCGCCAGCGGGGTCTTCCGGCCGATCTCGTGCGCTGGATGCGGGATCGGGACGAGATCTACGAGCAGATCATGGATCGGGGCTGGAGCGAGCAGCGGAAGGCGTTCGTGCAGCACTACGGCTCCGACGTCCTCGACGCCTCGCTGCTCCTCATGCCGCTTGTGAAGTTCATCGCACCGACCGATCCGCGCTGGCTCTCCACACTGGACGCGATAGCGGAGGAGCTCGTGTCGGACACGCTCGTCCAGCGATACCACGCTCACGCAGTGCCCGACGGCCTCCTGGGGGAGGAGGGCACCTTCTCGATCTGCTCCTTCTGGTACGTGGAGGCGCTGACCCGCGCCGGGCGGGTGGACGAGGCTCGTCTCGCCTTCGAGAAGATGCTGACGTACGCGAACCACCTCGGCCTTTACTCGGAGGAGATCGGGCCTACGGGCGAGCTCCTAGGCAACTTCCCGCAGGCTTTCACGCATCTCGCCCTGATCAGCGCCGCTTTCAACCTCGATCGCGCGCTGGGATAGCTTTTCCGTGGTGACAGAGGCGAAGATCACGCTGAAAGAGGCCCAGGCGATCGCCTACCTCCTCGAGCACGGCCGCTGGCCCGATCCGGCGACCGCGGCCTTCATGGAGGAGCGAACGAGCCAGGTGGCGCTCGACTACCTCCTCGTCGCACGCCTGCGCGGCTCGCCCACGGCCGCCGAGGAGCACCAATGAGCCGTCGTATCTGCGTGCTGGGCGCTGGCAAGGCGGGCGAAGCCCTCGTCGCCGGGCTCCTTTCCTCGGGCTGGGCCAAACCCGCGGACATCGTGGCGACCGCCCGCCACCAGGAGCGCATCGACGAGCTCTCCAAGCGCTACGGCATCGAGGGGACGCTGGACAACGTCGCCGCGGTGAAGGGAGCCCAGGTCGTCGTGATCGCGGTGAAGCCGCAGGACATCGAAGCGTTGCTAGGAGAGGTGGGTGTCGACCTCGAGGCTTCCCAGACCGTCCTTTCGATCGCCGCTGCGATTCCGACGGAGTTGATCGAGCGCCACGTGGGCGACGGCGTTCCGGTCGTGCGCGCGATGCCCAATGCCCCGGTGACGGTTCACGAGGGCATGGCAGGGGTGACCGGAGGCGCGAACGCCACCGAGGAGCACCTCGCGCTGGCAGAAGAAGTGCTCGGCTCTGTCGGACGCTCCGTCAGAGTCGACGAGGCTTACATGGACGCGGTCACGGCGGTGTCCGGCTCGGGGCCGGCGTACTTCGCGCTCCTCGCCGAGTCGATGATCGAGGCGGGCATCCTGCTTGGCCTCTCGCGGGAGGTATCGACCGATCTCGTCGTCCAGACGATGCTCGGGACCGCCAAGCTCCTGCGGGACGAGAAGATGCATCCGGTCGAACTGCGCGAGATGGTCACATCGCCGGGCGGCACGACGATCTCGGCTATCCGGGAGCTCGAGCAGGCAGGCGTCCGCGCGGCCTTCCTGAACGCAATCCAGGCGGCGATGAAGCGCTCGCGGGAGCTAGCGGAGGGCGGGTAGGGGATCGACGGCCGCGCCGCGGACACGCACCTCGAAGTGCAGGTGAGGTCCGAAGGCGTGTCCCGTGGCCCCAACCCGACCGAGGCGGACACCGGCGGCGATCCGCTGGCCGCGGTGCACCAGGACGGCGGACAGGTGGGCGTACAGCGTCCGCACGCCGTTTCCATGCGAGAGCGTGACGAGGTAGCCGTAACCGCCTGAGTTCCATCCGGCGTGGACGACCCGGCCCGAGGCCGCCGCGCGCACGTTGGCTCCGAACCACGCGGTGAAGTCGATTCCGGAGTGGAAACGGTTGTCGCGGGGGCCGAAGCGGTCCCCGACCGAAGCTCGGACGGGCCTCCGGACGGAAATGGGAGAACGAGGCGGGGGCCTCCGTAGGGCGGCATAGGTGGCGGGACCGGCGACGCCGTCTGCACCAAGTTTGGAGAAACGCTGGAAGCGGCGGAGCGCTGCGTCCGTATGCGGCCCGAAGCCCCCGTCCAACGTCCCCGACGGGAAGCCGTGAGTCGCGAGGGCGAACTGGAGGGCGGCGACGTCCCAGCCGCGCTTGCCAATTCTGAGGAGGCGGGTGCCGAACCGGTGGCGTCCGTAACGGCCGAGCGCCCTCCGGGTTTGCGGGCCTGCTACGCCGTCCACGGCGATACCCGCACGTCGCTGAAAGCGCCGGACGCCGAGGCTCGTGGAGGCGCCGGCGAGTCCGTCGATCGTTCCGACGTACAGCCCGCGGGCCCGGAGCGCCACCTGGAGCGCTGCGACGTTGGGCTTGCCCGCGGCCGCCGCCGCCGGAGCGGCGAGGGCCAGGAAGAGGACGAATGTGGCTGCGAGCGCTCTAGGTGACATAAACCCGGTCGCTGGACCCATCGGCCGCTGCACAGTAACCCTTTAGGGGGAGGCGAAGACTTCGGCTCCGCAGCCGAAGACGAGCGCGGCGGGGACTTCGCCGTCGTTTACTCCGGCCAGCGCGGAGTGGCCGAGGTCGACCTCGATCGACGGCCACTCCGCCAGGCCCAGAGCGGCGGCGCCCTCCGCGGAGCCGATCCTCAGGAGCTCGTCGGGCGGGATCACGTTCCGGCGCAAGGCCTGGCGGCGCGCGGTTCCCTCCAACTCCCGTAGCTCCTCGAGCGGATCGATGCGGACGTTCGAATCCGAGCCTATGCAGAGCGGAATCCCCCGCGAGCGCAGGCGCTCGACCGGGACGAATCCGTCGCCGAGGTTGGCCTCCGTCGTGGGGCAGACACAGACGCGTGCTCCGGCGTCCGCGAGGAGATCGAGCTCATGGTCGTCTGCGTGGGTCGCGTGCACAATCGTGGTGCGAGGTCCGAGACAGCCTGCGCGCGCGAGGAGCTCGACCGGGCGGACCCCGTGCTCAGCGAGGCACTCCTCGATCTCACGCGGCTGCTCGTCGGCGTGCACATGGAGGACGAGGCTCTCGCGCTCGGCGAAGCGGCCGATCTCCTCCAGCCAGTCGGGCGGACAGGCGCGCACGGAGTGGGGTGCAAGCCCGACCCGAATGCCGGCGCCGGCAAGCTCCTCGACCTGGTCGAGATACGCGGAGACCGAGTGCTGGCGGAAGCGGTCGATTCCACCGCGGGCGTAGGCGGAGTAGAGGAGGACGAGCTCCACTGCGGCTGCTCGAGCGGCCGCCGCTGCCGCCTTGGCCTCCTCGAAGCCCACGTAGTGGAACTCACCCACGGCCGTGTAGCCCGCGGCGCGCATCTCGCGGTAGGTGCGCTCGTAGTCCTCGCGTACGCGCTCCGGAGACAAGGCTTCGGCCTGCCCGAGCATGACGTCGCGCCAGGCCCAGAAGTCGTCGCCCTCGGCTCGACCCCGCATCGCGCGCTGGAACGCATGGCTGTGCGCGTTGACGAACCCGGGGAGGGCGAGCCTGTCGGGCACCGGCGCGAGGCTACCATTCGCCCCACCAATGGCGACCAGAGCCGTCTCCGCGCCGCTCGCGCAGCTTCCGAACGCCCTCACCGTTGTCCGGCTGGGGCTGATCCCTGTCTTCGTCGCCCTCGCTATCGCCGCGGGAGGGGCATCGAGCTGGCCCGCGGGAGCCGTTTTTGGGGCCGCGGGGATCACCGATCAGATCGACGGTTGGCTGGCGCGACGGTGGCGGGTGGAGTCGGAGTTCGGTCGCTTCGCCGATCCTTTGGCAGACCGGCTGATGATCGACGCCGCCGTCGTCCTCCTCTGGTTCTACGACCGCTTGCCCTGGCCCGCCCTGGCGATCATCCTCGTCCGCGACGGCGTGCTGTTCCTGGGCACGCCCGCCGCCTTGCGTCGCGGCTACGAGTTCTCGGTCAGCTTCCTCGGGAAGGCCGCCACGTGGGTGCTCTACGCGTCGATTTCGTTCATCCTCGTTACGGATTCCGGCACCGATTGGCCCGTGGCGCTCTTCTGGGCCGGGGTTGCTTTGGCGATCGTCGCGGGAATCCTCTACGCCGTGAGGGCCTGGAGGACGACGGGATGAAAGCAGTAGTCATGGCCGGCGGTGAGGGAACACGCCTGCGCCCGCTGACCTCGAACCAGCCCAAGCCGATGGTCCCGATCGTGGGCAAGCCCTGTATGGAGCACATCGTGGAGCTGCTGCGCGCCCATGGTTTCGAAGACATCATCGTGACCCTCGCCTTCATGCCACAGGCCATCCGCGGCTACTTCGGAGCGGGAGAGACGCACGGGATTTCCATCCGCTACTCCGTGGAGGAATCGCCTGCGGGCACGGCCGGCTCGGTCAAGCTCGCCGAGGGCGCGCTCGAGGAGCCGTTTCTCGTCATCTCCGGCGACGCGCTCTGCGACATCGACCTGGGCGAGCTCGTGCGCTTCCACCAGGAGAAGAAAGCCGTGGTCACGATCGGCTTGAAGCACGTCGACAACCCGCTCGAGTTCGGGATCGTGGTCACGGATGCCGACGGCCGTGTCGAGCGCTTCCTCGAGAAGCCTTCGTGGGGCCAGGTGTTCACGGACACGATCAACACGGGGATCTACGTCCTCGACCCCGAGGTGCTGCGCCACATCCCGAACGACAGGCCCTTCGACTTCTCCAAGGAGCTCTTCCCGCTGCTCCTCGAGATGGGGAGGCCGATCTACGGCTACGTCGCGGAAGGCTACTGGCAGGACATCGGCAACCTGGATCAGTATCGGCAGGCGAACTTCGACGCTCTCGACGAACGGGTGCGCCTGAACATCCAGGGGATTCGTCTTCGCGGCAACATCTGGGTCGGGGAAGGCGTGGAGCTCGCGGAGCTCGAGTCGGTCGAGGGCCCGGCCTTCGTCGGCAACTACTGCCGGATCGGCCCGCGAGCCTCGGTCGGGCCCTATTCCGTTCTTTCGACGAGCGTCACGCTGCGCGACCACGCACGGACGGTCCGGTCGGTGATCGACAGCTCCACGTATGTCGGGAGGAGCGCGCTCATCGAAGGCGCGATCGTTGGCAAGTCCTGCGACATTCGCCCGCACGCCCGCCTGCACGAAGGCGTCGCCGTCGGAGACTCGTGCACGATCGGCGAGCAGAGCGTGGTCTTGCCCGGCGTCCGCATCTACCCGTTCAAGGAGGTCGAGTCCGGAGCCGTGGTGGACCGGCACCTGATCTGGGAGTCGCGGATGCCGTCCCGCCTGTTCGGGCGCGACTCGATCGCCGGATTGATCAACGTCGACCTCACTCCCGAGACGGCGCTGCGCATCGGCATCGCGCTCGGCACCGCCCTCAAGCGCGGAGAGCGCGTCGTGACGAGCAGGGC
>Ga0137375_10006078_pt1 | contig 14317 bp, 16 predicted proteins | sample SagtaG_24_FD_104936 | JGI IMG/M metagenome (GOLD analysis project Ga0137375, IMG submission 104936) | Vadose zone soil microbial communities from Sagehorn Ranch, Mendocino, California, USA - Sage1_R_113_16 metaG | ecosystem: Environmental > Terrestrial > Soil > Vadose zone | place: USA...
GGAAAGGTTTTACGGCGGCCGGCATCTCGCGGGTCGCGCGTGGGTAGCCAAGCCCGGTCAAAGGCGAGGGACTCAAGATCCCTTCCCGAAGGGGTTCCCAGGTTCGAATCCTGGCCCACGCATCCCTAGTTATGGGCGAGTTCATGCAACCTCTTATATAGGCCGGATTAGTATACCATCCGCAGTAGATAGTGGATGAAGCGTCCCAATCACCGGGGTTTGTTGAACGACCCCGACATCCGGCGATGGTATCAGAACAACGCGCGGGCCTCCATTGTCACTGCGGACGAGAGGTTGCGGCGCCTCGGCCGCGTCTGCAAGGAGTTGGGACTATCATCAGTATCGCTCCTCGAGCTGAAGCGCAAAGACGGGGAAACTTTTGATCGCCTAGTCATGGATTACGTTGACGAGCGTCTGAAACAGGGAATGCATCCAGCCCAGGTGCGCAACAACCTGTTGGTGCTGAAGTCTTGGCTAGGATTCAACGGCTTGAACTTCTACCGAAAGATCAGACTACCCCCGATCGACTACGGACTGGAACGCATCCCAACGAAGCCCGAACTAGCCTCGATTCTGCGCCATTGCGATCCGAGGACCAGAGTCAGCGCCGCTCTGGTCGCGTTTTCCGGCCTACGGCTTGAATCCATCGGCAGCTACACCGGCTCGGACGGCTTGCGCCTCGAAGACCTGCCAGAATTGCGAATCGAAGGTAGCGAAGTGATTATCGAGAAGATCCCGATGAAGATCATCGTTCGTCTCTCGCTTTCGAAGGCACGCCACCAGTACATGACCTTCCTGACGGAGGAAGGGTGCCGCTACGTTAAGGAGCATCTCGGATCCAGACTAAGGGAGGGGGAGAACCTGGAGCCGGACGGTCCGGTAGTCAATCCGGTCAAGATCCGAAAGCACAAGTTCTTGCGCACGATGAAGGCCTCCTTCAACATCAAACAGGCGATCGTCGAGGCGGGTTTCGATTTCCGGCCCTACGCGCTCAGGTCCTACTTTGGGACCGCTCTGGACATCTGTGAAAGTCGCGGCCTGGTGTCTCACTCGTGGCGCCAATTCTGGATGGGGCATTCCGGTGACATTGAAGCCACATACTCCGTCAAGAAGCGCCTATCTCCAGACATCGTCGAGGAAATGAGGGCAGCCTTCGCGCGCTGCGAGTCGGTCATCAGCCCCACGACGGAAGAGGTCAATGGAAGCTTCCTCATCAGGGAAGCAAAGCTGGAAGTTTTGCGTAGTGTAGCGAAGGCACTGGGCATTGAGCCTTCGTACGTCAAGACTCAGAGAGAGAAGATTCTGGGCCGCCAATTGTCCAGGGAGGAAGAGGTCGAGCTCTTGGAGGTCGAGGTCAAGAGGCTCAGGAAGCAGGCGCCCGATCCTCAGAAAATCATCGAAGAGCAGGAGTTGCCGGATTACCTGAAAGAAGGATGGCAATTCGTGGCTGTCCTCCCGAACGGAAAGATGGTTGTCAGGAAGTGATCTGGAGTGGATTGTCCGCTTTTCGCAGTCAACTATTTGTGGTCGATTATCTACTTCAGGAGCCGGATGACGAAGGCAAAGGTTTCAGTCACGATTGACGGCAATCTCGCCAAAGAAATCGATGTATACCTCAGGAAGCTTGTCGTGGAGGCTGCAAGATCGGGGAAGCCGATTCCGAAGCAATCCAACGTGTACGAGGAAATCGTCAGGAGAGGCTGGGAGGCGATCAAGAAGGAGAGGGATCGAAAGTGAAACCTTCCTCAAATCGAATGCTTTACGCGGACGGTGGCGCGTCGAGAGACCCGGGGGGGGGGAGCCGCGCTTGTCCAACGTGGTTGTCGTTTTCCTCTCCCAGCGACCTCCCTTGAGACCACAACGGAGCCATCAATCTTGCGCCGTTGGCGAGGTAATCAAGCGCCACGACTTAGCGAGGAGGGGCACCAAATCAGGTCGTTACCAGATATTTCCCCGGCTACCGCTGCCCTAATTAAGACGGCCCCTCATCCACGAATCGGTGTTGCCCGCCAAGCAAAAGCGGAGAGCTCCCCCTCCTCGGGGCCTGGATTTCTTCATCCGATGGAGCCAGGGCGCATGGGCCGAGGAGCGAGTGATCGAGTCGATAAACCAGGATCCCGCGTTGTCTGCGTTCCACTACGGGGCTTCTCGTGGTGACCCGAAGTCCTTCGAGGAGTTCAAGGGGGAATGGGAGGCCTACCAAAGTGCTCAAGCGCGGATGGGGAAGCGGCCGGACGTTCTAATCTTCGATCGGACGGATGTTCAGGAGCTGGAATCTAGAGTTAGGGGCGGCCTTGGGAGCATGGCGCAACAGCCCGATGTGGGACTCCTTGGAATTCCGGAGAGGTCCATGTGCGGGGTCGAAGTGGAGACGTCGTTTTGGAAAGCGCTGACTGCGGAGTCCAAAGGCCTCCCGCTCAGCTTCACTCTCAAAGAGGAGGACGTGTCAGGAATCCGTCAGTGGATGGGGGCAACAAAGCGGCCTGTCCTGATGGTTCAAGTGTTCCTCGACTCGGCATGGGCCATCGACCTGACTCGAGTGATTGCTAATGTTGAAAGCGGGTCGATCAAACCCAAGGTCGACTACAAGACGCGCAAAGCGACCTACAAAATCCCACTCAGGGAAGGTGTCCCATTTGGCACGCTGGAGGAAGCCCCGGTGCCCAGGCTGCGAGTCTTGGAAACCGAGAGAGGGCAGATTCTTCCGTTCCCCGTTTTCGAAGGTGGACGGTTCGTGCTAACGGAGGAAGTTCGGGGGTTGCTGCGGTCCCTGCCTCCGCGCGTAGTTTCGTGAACCCTTCGTCGACGTTTATATATCTCCAGGGAGAGATGGTTCTTTCGTGGTATCAAATTCTATTCCGCAGAATTTCCTATGGCTGGCGTCCAAGGAGACTGAGGAATGGCTGCGATCCAGAGAATCCACCACGCGCGACCTGAAGGGCGTCAAGCTCCGGGCACGGCGCCTCGCATTCGACCTTGTGGTTCGCGCGATGGCATACGAGTACCTGCGGAATGAGCTGCACCTGCCGTCTTTCGAAGCGCTCGAGCCGAAAGATCATCTCGCCGCGCTTCATGCAGCGGCCGGCACGACGGGCTTCCAATTCCTTGCGCCGACGGACGATCTAACGACTGAACTGATGCGCTCGCCCATTGTCCGAATTGCCGCCAAAGCATCAACGTACATCCAGGCCTCTGGCAAGGACTCATTAGACGTGATCGGCGACCTCTATCTGCAGACCTTCCCGCCTGCTGTCCGAAAGAGACGTGGCGAGTTCTATACTCCCTCACAGGTAAGTTCTCTGATGGCGCGTTGGGCCCTTCGGTCTGCGGATGACGTGGTACTGGATCCGGCTGTCGGATCCGGTGCTTTTCTCTTGCAGGGCGCCGCCCGCCTCAAATCCTTCGGTGCGAGCGCCGCTAAGTGCGCCGCTCAACTCATAGGAATCGATATCAGCTCGACGTCATGTCTTATGACACTGGCTAACCTGGTCGCGTTCACCGGCGGACCGCCTCTCCGTTTGATTGAGGGTGATTTCTTTTCGATTCGCCGCCAGGGGATTTCCTTGTCGCCCACAACATTGGGGGAGGTCGACGTTGTAATCTGTAACCCGCCATACTCACGCCACCACGAATTGCCCTCTAGGAGGAAGGAGGAACTGGCACGTCTCGTCGAATTCGAATCGGGATGGAGACTCAGCCGATTGGCGTCGCTCTATCTTCACTTCATGATTCACGCCGCAACATTCCTCCGAGAGGGGGGAAGGCTGGCATTCTTGACCCCCGCGGAGTTCATGGACGTTAACTATGGGCAAGTCCTCCGGACCTACCTCCTCGAAAACTTTCGTCTTGACGCCTTTGTGTTGTTTCCTCGTGAGGGCACGCTTTTCAGAGATGCGCTGACGACGAGTTGCGTGACGCTCGCAACGAAGGGCGCCCCAGATCAGAATCACATGGTGAGGTTCGTTCGGGCTCTCGGCGCGCCGAGCACAGAAGAGCTGCAGAAGGCTCTCGAGGACGGAACGCTGGCCGAAGGGGGCGAGATCTCGATTCACCAAGTCCCCCAAGCTTCGCTCGCGAACGTCGCAAAGTGGTCTCCGTTGTTTTTCGATGCTGGAAGGCTGCATGAGCCGACTGTGCATCGGCTACGTGAAATAGCTTCTGTACGGAGGGGTATTGCGACCGGCGCGAACGAGTTTTTCACAGTGGATGATGAAACCATAGACAGGTGGGGCCTTGAACCCGAGTTCCTCACACGCATCATCCCCCACGCCCGGTCGGTATTGTATTACGATTTCACGCGAGAAGACTGGGAGCGGTTGAGGGAAGTTGGGGAAAGAGTTTGGATGGTTAGCTCCCGGAAGCCGTTGGCCGAACTGAAGCCCACGAATCTCCAAAAGTATCTGGAATGGGGCGAATCAGAGGGTTTCAACCGGCGGTACATCCCGAGCCATCGGGAACCGTGGTATTCCTCGGAAGCCGCGAGATCTCAGCCCATCCTCTTTACCTATATGGGCCGACGGCGGCCGCGATACGTCATGAACGAGAGCGGTGCTGTTAACCTGAACAACCTGCATGGAGTTGTGCCTTCCAAGGAGATTCTCGAGGATCCCATGAAGCTCAAAGCTCTGCTCGCCGTCGCCAACGGACAGATGATGCTCGAGGATCCGGCAAGACATGGCCGCACCTACGGCGGCGGACTTACGAAATTCGAACCGAGAGAAGTCGAGAACCTGCCATTGCCCGAGCTTAGGCAGCGTACGTTTGAAGACCTGGGGAGACTGGCGCGTGGCTTCGATAAGCTCTGTGCGGCAGCACGGAGCGGCGATCAGTCAGCAATCGTTGACGCGCTAGGAAAAATAACGGGCATGATGCGGTAATCGGTGGCCTGTGATGCGCGACCATCTGTTCAGAAGCTATGCACGGGAGGACTGAACGCTGGCAGGTCCTCATGGACGCTCCCTGAATTTCCAGAACGGATCCTCAAGGAAGCCCCTCACAGTCCTGCCGTGCGCATAGAGCTCCCACTCCATTTGCTCGACTTGCTCCGGGTACAGCGGGATGGCCGCAAACCTGGAGTTCTCTCGCACAACCTCTTCAAGGCTTCTGTGCTTGTGTAGGTCCCCGATTACAGCATAGAGCGGATGTTCGTCCACGTAGTTTTCAGTGATGTCCTTGCAGGCGACTGAAAGACTGATACCGACTGAGTCGAAGCCTTCCCCCGTCAGTGAGTTTTTCAGCTCTTCATACGAGAAGAACTTGCTGACGGACATAGCTCTGTCCCGTTTGGATTCACCCAGGAAGCGGACCTCTCCCGTGAAACTGCCCTTCTCCGCCTCATACAACCTGGATCCGGTGCTGTTCTTGAGCAGGAGGGCGGATTCCACGCTCTTGAACAGTTCTCTTCCCACGGGGCCAGTCACATGGTACTCACTGCCGAACTCCTCCTTTCCTCCACGCCTCCTCATTGGGAAGTAGCTGCAATGGAGGGCGATCTCAAATGCCGGTCCTTTGCCTCGGTTTCGGAGCTTTAGCTTGACGGAGTTGCCCTCCAAGCTCTTGGACTCGACCTCGAGCAAGGGGTAAACTTCGGATCTCTGGAACAGCGCTTGTTTTTCGAGGATGCGCAGCTGGCGAAGCGTCGTCCAGACCGTGTACAACGCAACGATGGCGACCACGAGGGTCCCGATGCCAGCAGTCACAGAAACCCAGTCCATGCGCTAACACCCGAATGCGGTGCTCCGGCTCGAGTACCTTTCGAAGCCGATCGCGTCTCCGAGGCCTGCCAACGAACACGAATAGCATTCAGGAATCTTTCCGACCTTCCGCTGAACCATCCTCTGGGAGTCTGCATCCGGAGATCGGACGTAGTAGTAGACCAGGGGCGCCGTAGGCCGGAGGCCGGTGACACACAGCAGGAATTCGCTCACCGCAGCAGACGCCACGACGCCGTTGAAGGAGACGACGGAAGGGGCCTTCACATCCCAGCCCGCGACATAACCCAACTTCCGGTCCTGTGCACGTTTCTCTGGGGACGACAGAAAGTAGTTCGCTTCTGCGCGGTCAATCTCAGTCATGCAATCGAGACACGGGCCGTCGGGCTGCACAAGGGCCACCCGTCCGCCCGCCTCCTCCAATGACCCTTCCTTGGCCTGGATGCCGCAGGACGAGTCGATATAGGGCAGCACAAGCGCCCGTGAAATCTCATTGAGAATGAGCCTCGCCCCATCATTGTCCACGCAGCCGAAGACCACGTCGGAAGAAGCTATAGCACCGAAGGCGCGGGAGTCGCGAAGATCGCACTGAAGCGGGGAAACACGCAATTCCTTCCTGCCCGCGATGCGTTGGAGTGTCCTCTCGGCCACCTGGACCTTTGGCCTTCCGATGTCCGTAGATGACGCACCGATCAGGCGGTTCAAGTTAGAACACTCGACGACGTCAGGATCGATCAAGACGAAATCTCGAACGCCGAGATGGGCAAGCTGCTGCGCCACATGCGAACCCGTTCCTCCGAGGCCCACGATTGCAATGCGGGATGCGCCGATTCTCGCCTGCCCCTCGTTGCCCAGCAGCAGTATCTGCCTCTGCGCCCTGTCATCGACGGGTCGCGGCCCGAGGCGTCGGGTTCTTGCACTCGTGGGGACGATGACAGACTGATTCCCCCCAGAGACGACAACGCGCGACACGGCCCTGGGCGAACCCGGTTTCTCCCAACACAGGCCGTCGACAGACTTCAGGTCCCACACCAGGGCGGCGTAAGGGCGGCCATCCAGCGATTTCATGACGTAAGTCGAAAACTCCTTCAGCCCTTCGTGGTCGATGCTCGAAAAGGTCGGCTTCCCGCTCGAACCGAAGTGGTTGTGGTTCTCGATTAGCGCGGATGCTGTCCTCTTCGCCCGGTTGATCACACCCAGGAGCACATTGAGCTTGATATCGCGCGGGATCTCGATGTCGGTCTCGATGTCCTCGTCCCTGATTGGGACGAACTCCTTGACGCAGAGACGGAGGCCATCGGCTGACTTGGCGATGCCCGCGAGGAAGAAGCCGAATCGCTCCCCCTCGCCGCCGAAGAGGTGTGCCTGTGCATTCGCCCAGATGGATTCGGGCACCGCGATCATTGTCATCAGTTCACCTCGCCGAGGCGCCTCTCTACTTCGAGCATGAAGGTTAGCAGATTGGATCCGCCGCCGACGTCAGCAGCGGGCGCCCATCCGGATTCGTGATGCCACGAGAACATGTCCCAGGACTTCCCTTCGTGGCTGAAGGCGTTCGGCGAGAAGTTGCCCGGATTCGAGCCGTTTGCAAGGTGGAGGCCGGTCGGGACGTAGAAATTGTCAGGCGGCGTGTTCGGGTATCCGGGCCCAAGAATCACGAGTACGTCAGTGGCATTCTTGTTCCACCCATCGGGCAGCGGGACGTCACGCACGAGAACCCAGTCTACAGGGTCGTTGCATTCGACCGACCGGTACCGCTTGCCGAGAAGCGCGACCTCCTCTTGCCTTCGGTTCGTGCAGTCTCACCCGCGCTTGAACCTGGGGGCCTTCTTGAAGCGGCGGCCGGGTCCCTCGAAAACGATGACTTCGTTCTCCGGGCAGGCCTGCTCCGTCCCGTCCTCAAGCACCTGGACCATCCCGACGCTCCGGGGGATGTTCGCCATGTCCAATATCTGGCCGCAGGTCAGGGATTGCTGGTCCGTCCGGAACTCCGTGCCGTCGACGAAGAATGTGTAGAACTTCCCGCCTCCCTGTTCAGCGCCTTGTTCCGTGTTCGGTTCCTCTGGTGGCATTTTTCGCCTCCGTTGTTGCCGTCCGTATGTAACGACGGACGGGAGATGGGCTTTCTGAAACACGGCGTGAAGGAGATGTGCACAACGTACCCCATGCGGTGAAGAACAAAAGCTATAGTCGGGCGGTCGCTTTGATCTGTGCCGATGACAGAGGATCCTGGCAAAGGGAGCCTCTTTGACGACCTCAGGAATTTTTTGCAAAGAATTGCCGGGCTAGATGAGAACGAGGCCGCAATCTACGCATTGGGAATCGAAAGGGGAGTCATAACAACCAGGGATGCGATGGGTGCAACGAGACTTCGGCAGACCACCGCCGGGGAGATACTCCGCAGGCTCTCAAAGCGGGGATTTTTCAGGGCGTCGATCTCGGAAGCAGGCGGCAAAGGCGGGAGGGGACACGCCCAGAGATTCGCGGTTGAGAATCCCAAGACCGCATTGAAGCTGGTTCTTGAGAGCATCGACAGGTTTCAAGACTTGCTCGGGCAGATCGACGAGCACCTCGAAGTGATTGGATCCCAAGGCTCCGTGGACGAAGAGATGTGGGAGCTCTCCCCTGACACTCTGGTGAGCCAGTTCGTGGCGTCAGTTGGCTCGTGCTCTTCGTCTGTGAAAGTAGTTTCGAACGATTGTTCGTGGGTTTCATCGGACGAGATAAGAGAGGCCTTCAAGGCCGCTTCCGGCCGGGGCGTCATGATCACGGTCAGGGCGGCCCATGTTTCGGCGAAGGACTCCGAAACGCTAACCGGATGTGGAGCGCGCCTCGAGGAGCTGAAGGCGCGGGGACAGCCGTTCGCTCTCGTCGACGATCGGATCCTGTACTTGCCCGTGAAGACAGGGTCGCTGCGTTCTGAATACAGCGGAATGTGCACCTCTAACCCGTACTTGGTAGGTAATTTCCTCTCCCTTTTCGAAAACCTCTCAAGCAGTCGGAGGCGGACAGGCAAATGATGGACAAATACGCGACACCGTTGCTCATCGTGCGCGAAGTCGGAACTCTCCTGGGAAAGACGCGGTTCCAGAAGCTGGCGTGCCTTCTTTCGGCGGAATCCCAGCGCCGTGGACTGCCCGACATAGGGCTTCGTTTCGAACTGTACCTGCACGGCCCCTATAGCCGGGAACTATCGAAGACCGTCGATGAATTGGTCAGGGCTGGGCTGCTCGTCGAGAGTTCGCATGCCACGCCCGCTGGCAACCTGCAGTACGTGTACACGCTTTCCCGTCAGGGAGAGGACCTCGTGGATGGCCTTGTTTCCAGCGGGTTTGTGCCGCAAACGCTTGTTGACTCGACGCGGGACGTCGTGAGGGAGGCGGCATACTTCCCGCTTCCTGAGCTAATCGATCGCGCTTACCAAGCGTTCAACGAGCTTCAGCCATCCTAGAGCCTTCCGAGGACGCGTTCCGGGGGACAGGGACGTGTACGAAGCTCTTTAAACTCGACCCCAGAGGAACGGATCCCCATCGGAAACGCCTCCGAACGTCCGGCGCTCGGGATCAGACTCGCCTTCCCCGTCAGGGGAGGCGATATCACCTCCAAAGACGGCTCTGCAACCTTTGTTGTGGCAGCGACCTCCGGATTCCGCCCGAGAGCTTCCGGCAGGACGTAGTTCATCTGACAGCCAATTGGAAGTTTCCGTCGAATGGTCGGACGGTCCGCCAGAATCAGAGGATCGGGGTGCGCTGCTAAGGCGCGGCAGCCCCAGAGACCTAGCCAGGCTGGCCAGCTATGTTGCTGCAAAGGTGGAGGATCGATTCGAACGTGGAACCCCGTGGGTTCTGCTCATCGTCATTCGTCTCCTGCCGATAGCGTCCCCGCTCGTCTGGCCCGGCAAGCGAGTGAAGAACGAGCTTGCTGCTGATGTGACAGATTGAAGTAACCATCTCCGCCCTTTCGACACGCCGCGCCTCGTCGCGGATTTCGCCAACGAATCTATCGCCGCCGAGGTCCTCGACTTGGTCCCAGTCTCTCCAGTCCGTAATGATGCATCCTTCGGCCTCGATCATCTTTCGTCCGACATCCTCAAAGGCCTGCACCCTCGACTCTGGCAACGAGAACCTCAATCGGATGCTCCTCAAGCACCTCTCGTTACCATCATCGATCTCGAACTCAATCGGGATCCCGTCGATGTCGCAATCCCGATCGTCGACCGTACGGGGTAACTGGTAACGTGAAAACCAAAACCACGCAAGTTCGTCGTGCCCGGCAATCCAAGGTCTGACAACCCGACCTAGGAGTGTCTCGACCCAGGTTGTGCCATAGACTTCTATGTTCGGAACGAAAATACGCGTCTGCCTCATAGCCATCGGCTCTCTCGTTGGGGAGTCCCGCGGCTTGCGGCAAACGATCAAGCTAGCTTCGTTCGCCCTTTGCCTGTCCGTGTCTTCGGCCGCTGGAATCGCGCTGATCGCCTCAACATAGTCTTGGGGCAAATCGTGTTTGTCGTGCTCCCTCTAGAACGAATCGCTTGTACCACGAATACGGCCGGAGGGAAGGGCTGATAGATCCCTTCTCGGCGAAATACATCTGGGTTTTCAAGGTACGACCATCTGGCGTGATGACATCTACGGTCTTCTCCGTGTACCCAGCCCCGAGGCCTTCCGCCTCGTCGAGATCCCGTTTCTTCCGTCTTTCGATTTCATAGATTACGCCGAGGACATAGTCTCTCGGATCGCTTGTAAGGTAAGCATCCGCCTTGCCGGACCCGTCTTCACTCTTCTTATGAAAACGAAGCGAGTGCGCTTCCAGTCGTGCCACGCCGACAAAATGAGCAGAAGGAACGCGGGATCTCATCCGACCTTCGCACATGTTGGAGCCGTAGGCGAAGCAGAGCACGCGCTCACCTGAGGAAACGGACACTGAACCTTGCCTCGCCGAGCGGTTTCAGCTCAAGTTGTGGCACCGGCCGTCCGGACCAAGGGGCCTTGCCGCTCGCTCGAAGCCAGAGGCCGATTTCTTTGCTAATCAGTTCGCGGCATTCGGTGGCCCAAAAGGAGGGCTTGTCGGTGTTGACCTCGACCGGACTATCGATGCCTTCGAGGAGGAGGGTTACACTCTTCCATTCCTTCCTGAAATATCGGTCTCTGTCTCGGGTGGCGATCTTGATACCGTAGCCCGCGCCCGTTCGATGGTGCGAACCATTGTTCCATGCCTGAGCGATCATGATCTTGCCTTCCCTTGGAGTTCCATATTCCCGTTGTCTTTTCAAACATTGCGGCGTAGAGCGCCTCCGCGCCACCTGATTCTTGTCGTGTCCGCAGCAGATCATACGCCTGAACCATGCCGATGGAGGAAAGAAACGTCTAAGATTCGAGGCGGTAGTATTGGGCGGGAATGCAGAACCCCAGGGACGAGCTCAGGTCTTTGATCGACCGAGGGAAGGCGCTCCAGCATGAAGCCGAGGTCCTCCTGCACGACGCGAAGATGCTGAACCCGCGGCTGGCCATGGGACGGACGGTCCTTCGCCTGTTTGATGTGGGCGGCAGGCGGGATCTCGTGTCTCTGGGACGATTGTTGGGCGCTCAAGGCTTGGTCAACCGCCGGGACGCCGTGATCCAGTCCTTCGAGCAGTGGTACCAAGAGAGCCTTCGGCGACTGCGGACCATTTCGATTGCCACGCGCAACCTGACCGCTCAGGGGAATAGCGGGGCTCTGGCCAGGCGGCTCGCGCGGGCCCGGAAATTCAAGCCGCTTGATACGCAAATCGCTCATGCTGTCCGCGAGCTCGAAGCTGTCGCGGAGGAGGAACTCGTCTACAACGACGACATCCCGGATTTCCTCAAAGCGCGGCGCGTGCGGACATTGGAAGAGCGCCGCCGGGCGAAGGAGGCGGAGCTCCTCGACCTTTCCTCGGCCACGCCCGGGATGGAGACCGTAAAGATGGAGAATCGAGAGCAGCTCCGGGCTCACTTCCACGGTCACGATGAGGTCGCCAGGATGATCGAGGGCGCCCTCGACGCACGTGGCTCATCAGGAGCGGATGTCGACAGGCAAGCCCTGGCCTCGTGCCGGTCCGCGATCGAGCAGGCGATCTTCGAGGCTACGGGAGAACGTAACTTCCGCGCCGGTCTCGCAAAACTCGCAACAGGAACCCGCCGGAGGACCATCGGCGACACCTACGGTTTTCTGTCGGGGTACGGGTCTCATCCCGGAGGCAAGCCGACGAAGAAGGACGTCAGCTACGGAATCCGGATGACGATCGCCTCGTGCAGCTGGATCCTTGAAAATTCGAATCCGTGGTAAGCTGCCATGTCGCCGAGCAGTATTCGGCAGCCGCCGCAAGCAGGAAGTCAGTCGTTTTCTCCGCATACGAAGGCTTCAAGCTAGGACTAGCCTGCAGCCCACGGCACCCGGATTCCCCAAGCCGGCGCGCATCGAGTGCGGCTGTCAAAAGCTAAATCAAGAACGTGCAACAATGGCGCCCCTTGATGGGGCAAGGCGCTGACAATCCGACGAGGGACGATTCTGACCAGGACCAGCGCGCCCCTCCCCAGCCATCAAGGGAGGCTCTGGTGGCCTTGCTCAAGGAAAATCAAGACAGCATCGCAAAGCTCGCTGAGAAGCGGGAGGACCGGATGATTAAGGCGCTGGTGGGCGCAGGTGGGTTGATTGTCTCGTTCTTCGCTCTCTGGGCAACAAGCTCCCCTGTGCAAGAGGATCTCGTAAGAACGGTCGCTTTCGCCGCCTTGTTTGGGATGACAGCTGAACTAATGCTCACGGCCATTGTGCCTTCGATGATCAGGGAAGCGCCAGCAGTCCCGCTGAGACGAGTCACCCTCAAGCGGATGTTCGTCGACGCTTCGCGGCGGTCTCTGACATTCAGGCTCCTTTACCTGCTCGCGATTCTCCTGCTTCTGCCAATGTTCTACAATTGGGCAGGTCTTGTTCTCGTTTCCCTCATCGCTTTCAATCTCGCCGCTGATATCGGGACGTTCTTCATGAAGGAGGAGAGACTGTTGGGATTCCAGCGAGCTATGACTTCAAACTTGGCGAACAACCCCAAGCGCAACGTGCTCATCTTGGGAATTCTGCCTCCCATTCTGTTCGCTTGGTCGACTTGGCCTTTCCTCATCGCTGGACGGGCCGTGCTGGCGGTGCAGCTGGCGCTTCCTTTGGTTGGAATCATGTTGCTGGCCTTCTATTCGACGTTCGCCTGGGCATTCCTGCGCTCCGCCGCGGATGCCCAGCGAAGACTTTCGGAACTCAGAACAGGACTGTTGATGGGCACTGCGAGCGTGGAGGAAACACTCGCCAGGCTAAGGGCCGAATCCACCGCGGATGCGGTCGTGGTGTTCGATCAAGATCAGCCCGCTGGGAAGTGAGGGCAGCATGCAATCTCATGGCCTACGCCCTGCCCGGTTGCCCTCTGACCCCCTCCACGTTGGGAAGCAACCCTTGAGGACAGCTGGCTCACCGTATCTGTCAGATTGGGCAGGGGAGAGCGCTCCGCGGGATTCTTAATCACTCTATCCGGTGAGCGTTAGCTGTAAGGTGGGAGCGCAACAGAGCGAGTGATCGGCGGGAGACCGTCAACGGGAGGAAGCGGAGGAGTTCGTCCCCGCATTTGGGACGGGCTCCTCAACTCATCACCTTTAGAGCCGACCGTGTGGGGCCCTAGAGGGCCACTGTCCGCCCGCCCTTCCAGTAGTCGTTAAGCAGGACTGTAGGAGGCGAGTCGTCCCGGTGCCAGAAGCACAGGGACGGTGAAAGCCCCACGAGGGCCGGCACATTGAGTTCCTTACCGCCACAGGAAACGTATGCGACCAGACGATTGTTCCCTTCCAGAATCGTGAAGGGTCCCGTGCGCTCGTGCCCCCAGAGGACTGGATGCTCCCACAGGGACGGCGGAGTATGAAGAGGTCGTGGCGCTCCGAGCGCAACCTTGTGCAGCTCGTTGTGATCGTTCGGCGAGTCCCAACCGCACCGTGAGATGACCTCGAGGTCTGCGAGATGTTCATGCCGGAGAAAATGGACTTCATACCAGCGGGTGTCGGGCGGTACCTCGCCGAGCAGCTCCGCGCGATAGCCGTAGAGGATGCGCATTCTACGGTGGTTCGCCAGCGGATCATGGACGTCCGGCCGTTCTATGAGAGCCACAGCATCGGGAGGAAGCTGAGCACGGAGCTTCTCCAACTCCGCCCGGAGAATCGCTAGGTGGACTGAGAACACCGACGCCGCACGCCATTCCTCCTCCGCGAGACTCGCCAAGCCTACTCCCGGGACCAGATAATTCGAGTACCCATACTGAATCATTTCCGTCGAATTGGAGCATCGCGCTAGTTCGATATTGGGGCCGCACCGAGGACGACTGCATGCGGAAATATGAGACGAATCTCCATGATTCGGGGCGATCCCGTCCCCATGGACGGAAGGCACGGTGATTCGTCCCCCGGGAGTAAACCCACGTGAGTCTACTCCCCGCCGGGAGCATCCTAATACGAAGTCGATTTTCCGGTAGCAGTTCCTTGTTGTCCGCCGGTCAAGCGAGTCGCTTTTCAAGCCGCTCGAACTCGAGCGGGCCCCGGAGGAATCGTTGGCCC
>Ga0137375_10006083_pt1 | contig 14314 bp, 20 predicted proteins | sample SagtaG_24_FD_104936 | JGI IMG/M metagenome (GOLD analysis project Ga0137375, IMG submission 104936) | Vadose zone soil microbial communities from Sagehorn Ranch, Mendocino, California, USA - Sage1_R_113_16 metaG | ecosystem: Environmental > Terrestrial > Soil > Vadose zone | place: USA...
CAGTCGGGCTTTGGACGTTCCTTAGAATGCCGTCAACGCGCATCCGCACAGCCAAGCCGGTGCGAAACGGTTCAATGTGAATGTCGGTGGCGCGTAGCTCCACCGCCTTGTCGAGGAGATCATTGACAGCGCGCACGACCGGGGCGCCGCTCGCCAGATCGCGTAGGCTTTCGATGTCATTGTCCCGCTGCGCGAGAGCCATTCCGTTGGGCTCAAGAGAGGGTAGCTCCTCTTCAACAAGTCCCCGCGATAGTGCCGTCGCGATATCTTCAAACGAGGCGACCGCCAGGGGCACATTCTTGCCGAGGACGAGCTCGGCGGCTCGAACAGCCGCTGCGTCGGTGGGATCGGAAACGACCAAAATCAGACCACTGTTGCCTCCACGTTCGCACGGGAAGATCAGCGCTTCACGCAGGAAGCGATGAGAAAACCGCCCGGTCAGGGCCGTAGCATCGAGGAGCTCGGGCAGATCAAGCCGCGGCAGCTTGTAGAAGCTTGCAACTTCGTCGGCAAAATCATTTGCGGAGAGCTCGGTAAGCTCAAAGAGCTCGCGCAATCTCTTCTCGCGCCCTGGCGAGGTGCTGGGCGAGAGAAGGTCGCCGGTGATGGAGTGCTTTCTCGCGAGGTAGCTCGCAAAGTCGAGCCAGCCCGCGACAACCGGCTTCAGCTCGGCAACAGGCAGCTCAATTTGCGCCAATGTGGCGGGACGCATGCACCAGCCCCCAAGGTCTCCCCGAGCGATCACCGGGGCCTCGAACAGGACCGGTCGTCGCAGCGATTCACCTCTCCCCGACCCTGATAAGCGACTTGTCTTAACGTTCGATTGGGAGGCCCGGCGGCTGCGCATTTCCCTTTTCCCCACAAGCACCTAGCCCAAGGCTGGCGAAGGACCCCGGGCGTGCCTTAGCCACGATTGCCGTGGCTGGGCCAGGGGTAGCGGTGCCCGGTTCCCCCGTTAGGGGTTTGTTTACCATCGGGCGGGCATTGTCGGCCGTCTTAAAACTTTTGAAACCAATCGGCGCGCCCGAGACCTGCTTGCTGAAATCCCAACGCACCCAGTCGGCTGCGAGCCCTCAGAGAGTGGTACTTCTGCATGGGCGGAAGGCCTCCTCGGGATCGGCACTCAGCAGGGCGGCCCCCCTCCTCGTGCTTGCTGCGCTGTTGGCAGGGTGTGTCACCGCCAACAATCAGGCCGGGCCGCAGGCCTCCCGGCCGGACATTGTCTCTGAAATTCGCGAAGTGGATTTGCGACCGCGCTTTCCGCAACGGGTCAAGTCGGCCGATAGCTCTGGCGTGGATTTGGGATCGCAAGCGGTCACCTATAACGGGGATGGGACCCCGGTGCTCGCGCAGTCCAAGCGAGGAGCGGGGTCGGTTACTGCCGACCGATCTTCAGACCCAGCCACAACGGGCGCCATAGGAGACACCCGCTCCAATACGGCGGATAAGGGCTATGAATTGAATTTTGAGAATACGCCCGTTGCGACGTTCGCTAAAGCTGTGCTTAGCGACATCTTGGGGGTTGGCTACACAATTGACCCACGCGTGCAAGGCACTGTAAGCCTCTCGTCGGGCCGTGCAGTTTCCCGCAAGGATCTTCTTTATGTCCTAGAGAGCGCCTTGCGTGTGAGCAATGTGGCTCTCGTGCGTGAGGGCAGCGGCTATCGGCTCATCCCGTCGGCAGAAGCCGTTGGAGCCGGTCAAATCGATGGCAACGGCAATGGCCCCGAGGCGGGATTTGGCATCTCGGTCGTGCCGTTGAACTACGTGTCAGCCTTGACCCTGAATAAGCTGCTGGAAAACTTCGCAGCTAAGGCCGGCATGGTTCGCGCTGACCCGTCTCGCAACTTGATCATCATTCAAGGAAACGCCGCGGATCGTCGGGCTGCCATTGAAACTGCCCTCAACTTCGATGCTGATTGGATGCGCGGCCAATCGGTTGGCATCTATCCAGTGACCAACAGCACGCTAGAACCAATTATTTCCGAGCTCGAACGGATTATTGACGCAGGCGAAGGCGGTTTAAGCCAGAACTTGGTGAAGCTGCAACCGATAAGCCGACAGAATGCAATTCTGGTCGTCAGCCGGAAGCCCGAATACCTCAAGACTGTATCGACCTGGATTACACGGTTGGACAAGTCAGGTAGTGCAGGCACCAGCGTGAAGGTCTACCGCATGCGGTATGGTGACGCTCGTCAGGTCGCCGCACTGCTCAACGATATTTTCTTGAGTGGCTCGGCAGGAGGAGTGGATTCGCCGACCAATCAACTTGCTCCCAACGGCGGGATGGTCGCTTCCGGCGGCGATCGACTGAATTCCGCTGGATCAGCGCAAAACGCGGGCGCCTCGCAAGCGCGCGCAAGCGCCGGGTCAGGTCCGGCCACGCCAAACTTCGAGGCACGATTTGCCGATGCCGCAGGGGGTGGGCGGCTGAATTCACCCCAAGCAACGGTCCCGAGCAGCGGAGCCTATGGTCGCGGCGGCTCGGGACCTGTTCTTTCGAACGTGAGGATCGCTGCCGATACCGTCAATAATGCCCTGCTGATCTACGCAACACAGGAACACTACCGCGTCATCGAGCGAACAGTGCAGCAGCTTGATCAACCCCAGCTGCAGGTCGCAATCGACGCCACCATCGCCGAGGTCACGCTCAATGATGACCTCAGATATGGCGTGCAGTTCTTCTTGAGCGCGAAGCAACTCGGCATAGACAGCCCCGGTTCAATTATCAACACCGCCAAAGACGCGGTGCTGAGCCGGATCTTACCGGGGTTCAATTTCCTTCTCGGCACAGAGGCCCAGCCGAAGCTGATCATCGATGCTTTGCATTCAGTCACCGATGTCAAGATACTGTCCACTCCATCAGTCGTCGTCATTGACAATCAGTTTGCCTCGTTACAGGTCGGCGATCAGATTCCGGTCGCGACTCGCAGCGCACAATCCGTCGATACGCCGACTGCCCCGGTTGTGAACAACATCGACTACCGCAACACAGGAGTAATTCTGCGAGTGGCTCCGCGTATCAACGCCAACGGCAACGTGCTGCTGGATGTTGAGCAGGAGATCAGCGCCGTAGCCAACACCTCGACTGCCGATACGCTGACGCCAACGGTTTCGCAGCGGAAGGTGAGAAGCTCGATTGCAGTTGCAAGTGGGCAGACGGTGCTGTTGGGCGGACTGATCAGTGAACGTCAAGATCGGGGTCGCAAGGGTATTCCCGGCCTCGATCAAATTCCTGGCTTGGGCGACGTGTTCTCACGCAATTCCGGATCTGTGCAGCGCACAGAACTGATCATCTTCATTCGACCCCAGATTATCCGCAATGGCGTCGATGCCAATCGGATCGCCGAAGAGCTGCGTGCAAAGGTGCGCGGCATGTACTTGGGCAATCCGCCGGGGCGTCGCGCTCCAGCGGGCAAGCCGATCCCCGTGAAATAGGATGACCGGGTCCGTGAGCATCTCGCCCCCAGTCAAATCAATGCGGGCTCGTCCGCTCGAGCGGATTCTACGCCTTGTTAGCCCTTCAGAACTGAGAACAAGCCTTCTGTTTCTTGCTACAGTGGCCGTCACAGTGACCGCTAGTCTAGCGAGCGCTCCCGGCTTACTCGGTTTCCTCGGGGGTGGGCTCGCGATTGCGATGGTGACGATCGCAGCCATCGACTGGCGCAGATTCATCATCCCGAATTGGCTCAACGCCGTCGCATTCACTTTAGCGCTCGTGCATGCGGCGGTGCAGGAGCCTAGCTCCTACCTCGCTGCCGTCATGACCGCGACGTTGCGTGGCGCGGCAGTGGCGCTCGTTTTTCTTGCTATTCGCCACGGCTATGCCCTCGTCCGCGGACGCCAAGGGCTTGGATTAGGGGACGTGAAGCTCGCTGCGGTTGCGGGCGCCTGGCTCGATTGGCTCGTCATTCCAATTGCGATCGAACTCGCAGCCTTTGCAGCATTGACAGCCTATCTGGCTCGACACGTGATCTTCGGCCGCTCAATTTCGCCAACCAATCGTCTCCCCTTCGGCACTTTCTTTGCACCAGCGATCTGGCTTTGCTGGTTGCTCGAAATAATCCTGTTTGTGTCCTTTTAGTCGAGCTGACTTCGCGCAGATGCAGCGAGAGCGAGGGATCGGGGCGACCAGGGAGCTGTCCTAATCAATCTCAGGTTGCCGCCAGGGTGCGGGTCTGCGGACCTCAAGGGCCTAGGCAAGTTATTCTTTGAAGTCCTGCCGGGGCGATTCGAAAGGCTGGCATTCGGCCCTCACATCGAACCTGAGTTTGACTATGCCGCTATACAGCGTTTCCGCCAGCCATTTTCACACTGAGTACGCTCGGGAAACCGCAGTGGACCCCAGCGCGGCTCAATCGTAAAATCGGGACCGACCACCATAACCACCCAAAGCAATGCTGCCTGCATCTTGCAACTCGCGGAAATCGTTAATGCGATTTAACGATTACTGGGGCCGGCATGCAAGCTAGGCTTACAGCCAACCGAGCACTAACAGCACGCGTCTGCCGGCACGGGGATCGAAAATAGACGCTGGCCCTGCCGATCTCGCACCTCAACTGAACAGCCACTCCACGCATCTGGATTGGTGCAGCACAGGTCGAGAGCGATCACCTCTGCCAGGCTTAAGGCCTTTTGCGGGGACGGAGTCTCCCGTCCCTTGTAGTCATAGCATGCCCGGCGATGCTGATCGACAATATCGAAGAAGTAGCGCGCCATCCCTGCACCTCGAAAAAACCAGTCCGGGCACCCATACCGCAAAACGCCTGCAACAGGGTTAAGTATAACTATCCAAGTTGATGAACCGGCAAAGCGCTTCTCTAAGCAGGTGATGCCGGATCGTCTGTCTGTCAGGGTCGCAAGGGTGATGATACTTGCCGGAATAGACGGACTGGCGGTCGAGCTGCCTCGTCATGCAGTGCTGAGCCGAACCCGAGCTGCCGGTTGCGCCGCCCGAGAATTGGGACCAATCAAAACACAAGAATGATACGAGGGACCGCCTAGCTTAGCGCACACGAACATGCCGGCCATAAATCTGATTCAAAAAATTCTTTCCTAGTTGCCGCGGCCCTCAGTGGGCGTCACAACGCTTTCCATTTTGCCGCTTTGGGCGACGCAGGTTCGAAAATATTCTCGCTGTTGTTGAGCATTTCCGTTCCTGCTTCCGGGTGGTAGGGGAGGATATGCCTTGATCATCATCTCTCGACATTTTTTCGCGAGCTCCGCAGTTGGCGCAGAGGCGGCCTGGCCTATTGGCACTGGGGTTGCGAATAACATGACGCCTAGTACCCGAGACAACTTCATCGCTTTCGAGAAGTTCATGATTCCCTCCTGCAATAGGAGCGGTCCTCCACACACCTAGGAATGAGCAAACGCAGATATTTGTTCCGACAGGATCGGGTAACCCCCGACGCGCGTGCCACGGAGTGGGGTCCGAAGTGGGCATCTTGTGCCGCAAACTACTGCGGGTATTACCATCTTGATTCTTCGAAGTATTTCACATCACGACAATAGGGGACGGCGATTGGGGGCGCTAAGTGTTTCCGATTTCCCATCATCTCCTTACGTCACGCTGGGTCTAGGACGATCATTCTTGATCACGATCTTTCCTGACCATGATGCTCTCCATTCGCTGAACACGGTGCGCGTTGCCGGAGCGACCATCCGCAGCAGAAGCGGCTGCAGCCGTTACTTGCGGAGCAGGCACGGCCATGCCAGGGGTAGCGGACATTATTACGCTTTTGTGATAATCGAGAAGTACCTCTTGTCATTCCTACGAGTCGACAAGACATAGGGTCAATGTACACTAAGCGATTAAACATCACGCGCCGCAGTGTGTTCGCAGTGTGTTCGCATCGACGGCGGCTTTTCTGATTTCCAGGCCCGCCTTCAGCGCGCCTGCGTCTGCGGTTGGATCGGTAACAGCGCTCGTCGGCGAGGGATTTGGGGGAAGCGGGCGCAGCCCGTCGGGATCTCCAACAGGATTCAAAGGTATTCGTTGGAGAGGTCGTGGGGACTGGGACCGAGTCCCGCTTGGCGATTCGGCTGGGGGAGGCCACGCAGCTCAAACTTGGAGCCGAGGTTCGCATCCGCATATGCGGGCGGCGTACTAGAGTTGCGAAAATGGTCCCATGCAATTTGATGGCGAGGCACCGCCGCTTGGCCGCAGCGTGTCGATCCGCTCCCCTTTCGGATCGATTGCCGTTCGTGGAACTCACTTCTTCGCGGGCCCGAGCGCTGGCGTGTTCGGCATTTTCGTGTTTCGTGGTCGTGTCCGCGTGACGGCTGCTGGGCGGCAGGTCGACGTCACTGAAGGAAAGGGCACCAATATTGAGCGTGTTGGCTCGCGCCCCACGTCTCCAACGACCTGGGGCGCAGAACGCATCAGGCTCGCGCTCGCCTCGGTGGAAGGACTTTCGCGTCGGCGAGGACGTGCTGGAATTTCGTAGCGCCTATTGGGGAGGGCAAGTCGAAGGCCTCGAGGACCTAGCGTTCAGCCAAGTTGGAAGCGACACGGTCATCTCCTACGGGCAGGCAGGCGAGTCGATCACGCTCGTGGGTGTCGATTCGGCTCAGTTGCACCTGCAGGCTGCAACTGCTTTCTTGTTTACTTGATCTGTGGTCGAGCTTTACCTCAGCATCGGCGTGCCGAAAATGCACGCCGATGCGCTGATTTGGCGACCGAGTCGTCTGCTCTGGCTCGGGTTTCCGGGCCGGAGCGCGGGATAGGGCTGAAATAGTTTCGTGAGCAGGCCTTGATGGGCTAGCCACCGGATATAGAGGCGGTGCGGGGAGGGTCTGTGTGCATCAACGCTGTTCGGATCTGGCCGTTTTCTGCTCGAAGAATTTCTCTTCGATATCCTTGTAGATGCGCGCCAGCCACTTCTCGGCGCGCTGCGCCCGACCTTGGAAATGGCCAATGTCGTTCTCGAGCTCCTTGATGTGCTCCTCGGCAGCGCGAAGCTGGATCGAGAGCTTGTGTGCCAAGTCCATGGCGCGTTCGGAATTGCTGTGGGCCATGCCGGCCGCTTGGTGCAGCAAGGCGATGATGGCCTCTCCGGACTGATCCATCGGGTCGCCTTCCTCCTGGGTCTCCCTGGTCGGACCGAACGGGATGATCTTCTTGACTGCCCCGGTAGCGCGGTTACTCATCAGTTCCCCCTGCTCGTCCTTTTTGAAGAGCAACATCAGCGCCACCGCCACCCGCCACCATTAGGCGGCCACCGTCCATTCGTGAGCGTGCGCCTCGAAATCTTCGAGCATGTCAACAACATCTGACATTTCCCCAAAGTCGCGTCGTCATTCGAGAAAACGGTGGATCTTCGCCCACGGGTTCGCTCGCACGGCACCACGAGGCAATCCGAGATCGCGGATGCAGGATCGTTGCTTAGGCACTCGTAGCTGGAAGACTCTGTCGAGGCTCAAAGGCTTGCTACGCCACTTGCGCTGCCATCAGGTCGTGCGTCGCGGACCGCGCGCCGATATCCCCTTCGAGTTCGCTTCGATAATGGTTGAGGACAAAAAGGCGAATCGCCGACGACAGGTTGCCGTGCTGGCGGCCCGAATCGATCGAGCCGACAAGTTCCGACAGCGTTATGTCGCGTTCGCGCGCGACCTCCTTCAATTCCTTCCAGAACGCGTCCTCGAGACTAACGCTGGTCTTGTGACCGGCGACGACGATGGAACGCTTTACGATTGTGGACTTCATTGCTCGTCTTCCCCCTTGATCCGATACTGATCAGGATCGCGACGAACCTTCGCATCCTATGCGCGTTCTGAGCGCGTCCTGCACGCACAGATGTTCATCTCGGCGAATGCAGCACGCGCTTGATACGAAGATCCCCCACTCCCGAGGATCAATGTTCGCGCAAAATGCGTCTATAAGGTGACGAAGCTTCCGCCTTCGCTAATTGACGAAAACCCCATCGAAACGCCCATCGCGAAAAGCAGGGGCGTGTCCAGCCTGCCAATTCGCTCGATGACTTGAAGGGGCGCCTGGCATATCGGCGTGCCGATCGATGACGAGTATGTAACCAACGCGCCTGTCATCGGGACCCAACTCACGGGCCAGTAAAGAGAATCCGACCTTGTTTGATGAGGCAACCTAAAGCGACCGTGGGCCCACCCCCGGCGCGAGCGCAACGTGTCCTTGCTGACATACCAGCGGGCGTACTTGATTGCATGGACAATGCTGGCGAGGCTGCCAGCTCATGTTATCAAATGAATTCGGCCGAGAATACGATCCTGCGCTTTTGAAAAAACCCCGCTTACGCGGGGTCGATTTCCATCCCAAGACTTGGCCCCGTTTAACTCACTCGCTTTCACATTCGCTCGGCCCCGCAGGACGCACGCCGAGCTGAAGGAATTGCACCGATAGTGTGTCCCGTCTGTCCGGTTGATGACATTTCCGTCCGAGATTCGACCAAAGACAATGCACCAGCTTCTGACTGAGTCCACTTAGTCCTTGGATCGTCCTTGAGGAGTAACAAGAGCGCTGCTGCCGGCCAGACTATGACGAATACGACCGCCACCGCATAGGGGACCCACCATTTAGCGTGCTGCGAGTACCAGCGAACCTCCGCGGCCGCGTCCCGGTCGCTTAGCGCTATTAAAACAACAATCTCGCCTAACACGAGATAGAACCAAGCAAGAAACCCGCTCATCTGGTCCCCGCAATCCCGTAACGCTAACACCTGCCCGGGTAGCAAAGCGACTAAGCGCTCCGGGCGGGCGGTTGGACACTGCTCAGCGACATGTCTGTGTCGCTCATCAACTGCCGAGCGAAACTGTAGGTTCCTTTGTCTTCACCGGTTTGCGATTTCTGGGCGCGAGATCGGCGCAAGGCGCAAAGAATGAGCCGGCCTCTCTCACGTGTTGGAGCTGGGGCCGCATACGCTCACTCTTTCACAGTAGCTAGCGTGCCGACGCCGAGCGACTGTGGCGACCCAGCCCTTATTCCGCGAACCGTTCAAGAAGGGGCTGTCCGCCAACCGCCGCCGCCAGCTTGTTCAAGATAGGAACATATACCAATGAGGGCCTGTTATTGTTAATGAGATGTTTCAGCGCGGGGGCAGGAGGAGCTGAGATAGGGTAATCGTGCCTTTCCCGCGGAAAAGGCACGGTCCCGATCGCCATCCCCGACCCCCCAGTCCCAGTGCGGTCGGGACCGTCTCTTATTCATGCGTGCAGGAACTCTGCAGGAACTCTGCAACGCTCAATCTCAAAACGCGTTGCGAGCGAGTGAGCAGGCCCCGTGGGAGGAAAGATGCTCGTCGCAATTAGCGCGCAAAATGGACGTGGCTGCTCGCTCAGCGGCCGCGCTAAGTTTGTCGTTGAGCTTGTACTGATCGAATCTAATCGCTAACGCGAGGAGGATGAGAGCGATCCGATACATGGTTGAGACATAACTCTCACCAGTTGACGCATCTTTTTGGTTGCAGAGGTTGTTGTCGTAAAGATCATCTACGTTGCAGAGGTTGTTGTCGTAAAGATCATCTACAAAGTAATTCAACTTACACGGATGCCGGCTAGCGCAGAGTTGGATGTTCCTGGCTCTTGGCTTTGGCTCAGCCCCGCCTTCGTTCTGCGTCGCCTTCGCCAGAGTGCAAGCAGACCTCCTGCCGCGCCGATTAGGCCCGGAAGACCAGCACCGACAACGGGACCTGGAACGCTCACGATTGGCTCCGCTAGAGGAACTGCAAGCAAGGGCCGATCAAGCGAGAGGAATTGGAAGTCACGCGGCGGAGTCTCCACCACATCGGATAGCGGAATGTCAAAAGCACTGGAAGAAGTCTCAAACGCGATCGACGGTGGAGGCATGAACATAGGAGCAGATCTTATGGCGTTCTGCGGAGATTGCTCCCCGGCCGAACTCGCAATTGGGTTAGCGATAATCGAAAAAACAAAAGCCAATCTGACGCAGCATGGCAGCCGTACCATCACTCGACACTCGCTCCCGGCCCCCCAAGCCGGAAGAGTTCACAGCCCCAATCGGAAATTACCGGTGCTCCATTTCGCTAGCAAGCTTCTCTAGCTACTGAACCGAGTCCGGCGAAAGATATTTCGATCCATCATTAGCAATTAGGTGAACGCGCGAACGCGCGGTCTTGTCGCGTCGTGTTGGGCCTGTACTCCGGTTGCGTAGCGACCGCCAAACCAGGCTGCTGTAGGGCAGGGGTTGGTGACGGATCGTTCATACGAGTTTCCAGCCGACGCGTGCTTTCGCCCCAACGCTCGACCACGCTGAGCGGCAGCAGCCGGAGGGGGCCTTATTCGAGGTCCGCAAGGAAACGCGCTGACGCACAAGCCCGGGAAGTATGGCTCTGTTGGCAGAGACGGGTTGTCAGCCTAGACCAACACCAGGGGCTCGCGTAAACCCGCTGCCGGGATTCGGACGACCCTGCACTTGGGTCGAAGAGGGGCGGTGGAATGAACGAGAAAATAACAGCCCTGCGTGCTGTCGGTCAATTGCTAGAAATCAGAGCACGCAAAACGCCACCCAATGCTACAGAGCTGCGCGCTCTGGTAGATCTTATACAAGCTGAGCAGGAATGCGACGGCCAATCAAACGACGCGGTATCGGACAGCGCACATCACAATACACGGTTGGCCATTATGTCTCTTGTTAAAGAAATCGAGCTGCACCCCAGTTCGACCGAGTGGCGCGATCTTCTGGAAAACGCCTTCAGCGCAGCGCGAATTTGGCTTGGAAAGCTGTAGGCTTCGCGAAACTAGGAGCGCTCCTCTTCAAGCAAACGGACAACATCGTCGAGGGCGCTGTTGTAACCGTCCACGTATTGCTGTGAAACCGGCGCGGCTTCGACCTTCGCATGAGTCGCTTGATGGTCGCACGAGAGGAGGGCACGTAATTCTTGCGCGAACGCATTCCAGCCGCTGCGCTTGAGTTGATAATGATTGACGTCTTCGTCGGCAGAAATGTCCCTATACACACGATCGCTCATCAATTTTAGAATACGCTGGCGTTCCTGCGCCCTTGCAAATTCGCGAATGCCCTCCGAAAAATGCTCCCAATGGCCGTATTTCATCCCGTGGTCGCGCCATTGGGAAATGCCCATTGGTATGTTGTGACCTGATTCCGCGACCAGCGTGCGCTCCTTGGCCAAAGTTGCCGTGACATCATGTTGCACACGTTTCACCCAACGATCGGCGTCTACGACCGCATCGATCGCATCATGAAATTGGGTCTCGACCTCCCCCCAGGTCGTCTCCTTGTTTTGTTCGGTCATGCGCACACCCGTAGCCGACGCGGCACTGCCAAGGCGGTCGGAAAGTTCCATTTCACCTGGCGAGGGTCAGTTTGTGTTACCCAATGGACCGGTGTCCAGGGGGTATCCCAGGAAAGGCTCAAGGGGATGGAGTTCGTACCCCCCTTGGTCGCACCCTTCGCCGGATGCCCAAGGGTGGCACCGAACCGGGCTAGCGCGTACTTATTAGAATGAAATAGGGCACTTGCGCCCTCGATGTGGGGGAATTCGCGCATGCAGCAGCAACGACCACGCCCAAATTGTCCGATTTGCAACAAGTCCATGCGTCTCAAAAGTGCCCTTCCCGATGATCGACACCCCAACCTGCAACAGGCCAAATTCGTCTGTGATTGCGGCTTGACCATCTATCAGTTGGTCCCGAAGGCTGACTGAGATGGTCTCACCGGCCGCTTTCGACAAATCTCCTGAACGAGCGCACTGTAGGCCGGTCGACGGAACTGGTCTGTAGATGTTAGCGCAGCAGAGGCGAAAACTCAGCGGGGATGAATTCGCGAATGACCGATGTGGGCACGAAGTATTTCGCGATATCTTTTTGACCCTGAGGCGTCTGAGACATGAATTTTCGGCTCATGATGCCGAGGAGACACTTGCGATCTGGATCGAAAACACCGGATCCGGAATTTCCGGTCGTCGCAACATCTGCGATCAAGGTAGTAAACTTGTGTCGGAACTGAAAAGCCAGGACCTGAGGCGAAACGATGCGCGATCTTGCGGCACCTTGAGCGTCCACAACGATGACCGGATCTCCTGGCCAGGGTGGCGCATTACACAACCGCATGTCAGGGAGCACAGGACTCCTGGGCAGTTTTTCAACTTCAACGGACAATAGACTCAAGTCCACATCTTCAAATAAGCCCTGCTTCAAAACCCTCGCTGGCAAGCGCACACCGGCAATATGCACGCTCATCTCCGCCTCGGCGGCGGTGAGGTGGGCAGCCGTGAGGACCAGTCCCGACTTGAGGTAGACCCCAGAGCCGGATTGCTCGCCGTTTCGTATAATCCGCACGGCGCCGATCCATGGGCGGCTGCCCTCCGTCTGACTTGCACTTTCAGTAGTCAGCGATCCTAAGATTGCGACAGCCAAGCTGATCCAAAACGCAAGCCGCGCTTGACCTCGCTTTCGGTGCGCTGGTCTCTTGGTTGACCGGACATCAAATGTCATTTGCCCACCTGCCTGTCCGAGCATTTTTTGGACCAGCGGGCGCTGAGGCACTCTTGGCCAGCCGCAGGATGTTGCACGCTCCGCCGCGCGCTTGGCTGTGAACTAATCCGACGTTGACCCCGCGCACGGTGCGCTTGGATTTGGCATTGAAAATCTCGAAAATGTCAGCGGGCTTTGAGTCGATGCGATCGCCGCTCTGCCGGAAAAAATCGCAAGTGACCACCAAGTCCCTTATCCCGCGGTCATTCTTATTGGAAATTGTGAAATTCGCGATCGCAAATCCAAATTCGTTTCTTGCCCATTGAGTGACAAGATCCACATTCTTAATTGACTCGGCCATGTCCCATAGTGCCGGACTTTCCTTCAGGCCTTCCGGTTGACCAAGTGCGCTCCGTATCGTTACCAGCCCCGCCACGGACGCAACAAAAATAATCGATGCTATGAATACAATAGCTGTCGGCGTGCGCATGACGATCACTCATTCTTTACACTCGTTCCGGAGAAAAAAATCAGGCAAATGGTAACTTCGGTCCCCGCGTGCGCTCAGTCTATCCGACAAGAATCAGACGAAGGACAGCTTCTGGACCATGTGCAGCTTCAACGCCCTCACGCAGCCAAATTCTTAGTAGGAGTGCGTCACACAGCGGCTGTACTACATCGGGCCGTTGAGGAAGCGAGCGTTGATTTCTTCGCTCTGCTCCACCTTCTCGGCGTGCGCGTCATAGGCAGTCGCCATCCTCAAATAGCGTGCTTGCATTGCTGAATTGAGCGTCGCTCGCGTGCGACACTCTTCAGCGCGCTCTTTCAACCAATTTATCCGTGGGGTCAAGGCGCCGCTCCAGAACAATATTAGCGGTAAATCGCGGCGGCTTGACCTTCTTCGTGTTCCGGCGACGACGAGCAACGCGCGCCGGCTTGCAAAAATCATGCGCGATCTGGGCTACGTGGCGATCAAATCGCGCCGTCTCTTGCCGGGCGGTTGGCACGGCACCGTAACGCGCGGTTGGACGCGACCCTTCCGCGAACTTAGGACCCCATCGTCAATGCGACAATCGGCGCTGCCGATACCAACTAACCAGGAGTAAGTACCATGTCATACTTGTTTCAGCCGAGCGGACGCAGCATCCGCATCCTCAAGCCCGAGGCGGAATTCATCCTCGGGTACGTAGACCTGCCGCCAGAGGGCTATCGTGTGCTAAGCCCTGACGGTGACACGGTCGCCGTCGTCAAGGAACTTGACGATGCTCTCCCGGCACTCATAGACCACCACGAGAAACATCCGGCGCAGTGGGAGCAGGAGAGCCCGACTGAGCATGAGAAGCTCACGCCGTTCGGGCTGCTGTCCGTCGGGCAAGAACCGTTGGGACATTGGTCGGTGTACCGTAACCTGCACACCATCTTGCTTCACGATGGAAGGCCGGCAGCGTTCCGCACGGCAGAAGAAGGCAAGGCGGTAGCCGATGCACACACGCGTTACGAAATGGGCGAAAAGAGCAGCGACGGCTACGTGTGGTTCTCAATGGCCTGACAAGGTGAAACGCTTACGCGCTCTCGCGCGTCGTTCCGCGCTTGGCATGGCACGATGAAGAGTCAGAGGGCGTCGGGCCTGCCAAGCTTGCCGAAGTCTATTCCGCAATCGCGGAGCGGTTACCGCCCTGGCGGAGCGCTCACCAAGCGTTGGACTAAGAGACTTAGGCCGCCTCACTCAGTCCCTGGCTCGTGGGTAATCCGGAGGTCCGGACAATGTGGCAAATGCGGTCGAGTTCTGATTGTGTCCAACGGTTTTGGAAGACCTTGCGCGCGGGCGTGTACCCCATTTCCATTAGGATGCGCCGTATTTCTCGGTGGCTGCTATATTTTCCCGACC
>Ga0137375_10006094_pt1 | contig 14306 bp, 10 predicted proteins | sample SagtaG_24_FD_104936 | JGI IMG/M metagenome (GOLD analysis project Ga0137375, IMG submission 104936) | Vadose zone soil microbial communities from Sagehorn Ranch, Mendocino, California, USA - Sage1_R_113_16 metaG | ecosystem: Environmental > Terrestrial > Soil > Vadose zone | place: USA...
CGGGATCCCGGCGTGGACGAGGACGGCGAGCTGCCGCGTCGCGATCGCGAGGTCCTCGGCGGAGATCCGCCCGATCACCCAGCGCCGCACGTTCACGTCGCGCGCGGCCTGGGCGTCGGCCTGCTTCTGCCCGACGACCTCGGTGAGGAACACGCCCTCGCGCCGGAGCGTCGAGCGCAGCGTCTTCGGCGAGTCCGCCTCGCGCAGGCCCACGACGGACTTTCCGGCCGTGGTGAGCGCCCTGTACTCGAAGACGGGCACTAGTGGCGGTCCTCCGCGGTGACGCTCAGCACCTCGGCGGCGGTCGTGATCCCGCGTGCGACCTTGTACGCGCCGTGCTGCATGAGCGAGAGCATCCCGTGGTTCACGGCGGCCCGCTTGATGGTCGAGGAGTCGACGGACTTGAGGATGAGCTGCCGGATGTCGTCGTCGACGAGCATGAGCTCGTAGATGCCGGTCCGGCCCTGGTAGCCGGTGTTCTGGCACGCGGAGCAGCCCTGCGGCCGGAAGATGGTCTTCGGGTTTCCGGCCTGCAGCCAGATCTCCTCGGTGAGCCCGACCTGCGCGCGCTCCTCGGGGGTCGGGACGTACGGCTTCTTGCAGTCGGGGCAGAGCACGCGCACGAGCCGCTGCGCGAGGACGCCGACGAGCGAGGAGGCGACGAGGAAGGGCTGCACGCCCATGTCGACGAGCCGGGTGATCGCGCCCGCCGCGTCGTTCGTGTGGACCGTCGAGAGGACGAGGTGGCCGGTGAGCGAGGCCTGGATCGCGATCTCGGCGGTCTCGAGGTCGCGGATCTCGCCGACCATGATGACGTCCGGGTCCTGGCGGAGGAAGGAGCGCAGTCCGTTCGCGAAGGTGAGCTCGATCTTCGGGTTCACCTGCACCTGTCCGACGCCGCGCAGCGGGATCTCGACCGGGTCCTCGATGGTGAGGATGTTCAGGTCCGGCGAGTTGATCTTCGCGAGCGCGCCGTAGAGCGTCGTCGTCTTCCCCGAGCCGGTCGGGCCCGTGACGAGCACGATCCCGTGGGAGCGGGTGACGAGCCCGTCCATGATCTTGAGCTGCCACTCCTCGAACCCGAGCTGGGCGAGGTCGAGGATGACGTTCGACTTGTCGAGGAGGCGCATCACGATCCGCTCCCCGTGCGCGGTCGGCACGGTCGAGAGGCGGATGTCCACGTCCTTGCCGGCGATCTTGATGCGGATGCGGCCGTCCTGCGGCAGGCGCTTCTCGGCGATGTTGAGGCCGCCCATGATCTTGATGCGGCTCCCGATCGACGCCTGGTACCGCTTCGGAGGGCGGATGACCTCGCGCAGGACGCCGTCGATCCGGTAGCGGACGGAGATGTCCTTCTCCTCCGGGTTGATGTGGATGTCGCTCGCGCGCTCCTTCACCGCGCGGAACATGAGCGAGTTCACGAGGCGGATGATCGGCGCCTCGTCGTCGGCGTCGAGGAGGTCGGTCGGCTCCTCGAGCTCGTGGGCGACCGTCTCGAGGTCGCCGGTCTCGAGGTCCTCCATCAGCTTCTCGTGCTCGTCCGCGGCGCGGTCGTAGACCGCGTTGATCGCGTCGAGCACCACCGCGGACGGCGCGACCTCGGGCGCGACGGGCGCGCCGAGCAGCATCGAGACGGAGTCCTGCGCGGGCGTGTCGAGCGGATCCGCGACCGCGATGCGCACGGCGTCCCCGGCCGTCCCGAGCGGCAGCACCCGCGCCTGCTTCGCGAAGTGGATCGGGATCTTCGCGGCGAGGTCGCCCGGCACGCTGTCCGGCTCGATGCGCGTGAGGAACGGGAGATCGAGCTGGATCGCGAGCGCGCGGAGGACGTCCTCCTCCGCGACCGCCTTGAGCCGCACGAGGATCTCGCCGATGCGGGTCCCCGCCTGCTCGCCGCGCTGCAGCGCGAGCGCCTCCTCGAGCCGCTCCGGGGCGAGCTTGGCGGTCTCCCGCAGGATCTCGCCGAGCGGGCGGCCGCACAGGTACGCGGGCGCGTTCGCGACGAGCGCGGTGCGCTCGCGCGGCTCGGGAGTTGCGAGCGGGACGATCTCGGTGCGGGCTTCGTCTTGCATGGTCGGATCCAGTGGAAACGTTCGGGCGGCACGCGCTCATCCCTACTGGGCGGGCGGTGCGCCTCCTTGAGGCGGCGCGGGCTCGCCCTGCGGCGGGGCGGGCGGGGCCTCGGGCGGCGCGGCCGGCGATGGGACCTCGGGCTGGAGCTCGAGCCGATCGACGGGCGTCCCCTCGTTTTGCAGCGACGGATCGCCGCGGCGCGGCACCGGCGTCGCGCGCGGCGGCTGGGCGGGCGCACCGGGCGCGGGCTGCGCGCCTTGCGGCGCAGGGGCGCCGCCGGGAGGCGCGGTGACCCGCTCGTTCGGCCCGCCGCGGCCGCCGTTCTCGAGCCTCGAGGTCTCCTCGATCACGCCGGCGCGCATGCGCGCGAACGGCCCCGCCTTCCGGGCGAAGTCCACCTCGACCTCGAACCGCGGCTGCCGGCCGTAGAACTGCTCGATGAACTCCTGCTGCTCCTTGCGCTTCTTCTCGTAGATGCGCCGGTAGTCCGCCTCGTCGCGGATGATGTACGGCGTGAGGAACATGAGGAGGTTCGTCTTCGACTTCGTGTTCACGGTGTCGCGGAAGAGCCAGCCGAGCAGCGGGAGGCTGCCGAGGAACGGGATCTTCTTGATGGTGCGGACGTTCCGCTCCTGGATGAGGCCGCCGATGACGATGGTGGACTGGTCGTGCGCGACGACCTGCGTCTTCACGGTCCGCTTCGAGGTGGTCGGGCCGAGCTGCGGGTCGTTCGAGGCGATCTCCTCGGTCTGCTCCTCGATGTGGAGCCGGACGTTCCCACCCTCGTTGATCTGCGGCTTGATCTTGAGCCGCAGCTCGACGGGCTGCCGCTGGATCGGCGCGACGAGGCTCGAGAGCCCGCCGAGGCCGAGGACCGAGCCGAGGTTCGCGGTGGCCGTCGTGCCGGTCGTGCCGGAGACGAGGTTCGTGAGCCCCTGCGGCGTGTAGCCCGCCTGGAACGGCACGTTCTGGCCGACCGTGATCTCCGACTCCTCGTTGTCGGTCGCGACGAGGTGCGGCGTCGAGAGCACGTTCACGTCGGAGGAGGTCTGGAGCGCCTGCACGAGCACGCCCAGCGAGGGGAGGTTGATCCCGAGCTTCGAGAGCTCCGACGAGACCGGGCCCGCGAACCCGGTGAGGAACCCGCCGAGCGCCACGGCCGAGCCGAGGTTGAAGGAGGAGACGCGCCCGGGCTCGGAGGCGATCGGGATGACGCCGGTGTCGCCCTTGTAGTTGAACGGGATCGCGGTGTGCGCGCCGACGCCGAACTGCGTCTCGTTGCGCAGGTTCACCTCGAGGATGACGGCCTCGACGAAGACCTGGCGCCGGGGACGATCGAGCTTCTCGATGAGCCGCGAGACCGCGTTGAAGTCGGAGCCGCTCGCCTGCACGAGCAGCGCGTTCTGCGCCTTGTCCGCGGTGATCTTGACCTCGCCGCTGAAGAGCTCGGCCGTCTCCGAGCCCGTGGGCGCCGCCGGGGCCGCAGCGCGCGGGGGCTGCCCCGGAATCGCGGAGGGGATCGGCGCGCCGACTGCGGGAACCTTTCCTTTCGCCTGACCCTGCGCGAGGTTCGAGAGCGTCGTCGCCATCTCCTCCGCGTTCGCGTTGCGCAGGAAGACGACGTGGATGCCGCCCTCGCCGCTCGACGGAACGTCGAGCTGCTCGATGAGCTCGAGGATGCGCGTGAAGCTCTTCTCGTCGGCGATGATGATGAGCTTGTTCGTCCGCTCGTCCGGGATGATCTTCGAGACGGAGACCTCGACGCCGCGCTCCGCCGCGCCCGGCACGCCCGGGGCTCCCGGCACTGCCGGAGCTCCCGGCGCGGGCGCGGCGGGGGCCGGCTGTCCCGGGCGGGCCATCCCTGCGCCCCCCGGCGCGAGCAGCGTGCGCTTCGCGCCGGGCCGCCCCTGCGCCTGGAAGATCTGGTTGATCTTGTCCGCGATGTCCTTCGCCGCGGCGTAGCGCACCTGGACGATCCGGACGAGGTCGCCCGCGCCCGCGCGGTCGACCGCCTCCAGGATCCGCTCGATGCGGCGGATGTTGAGGCCGATGTCCGTGATGATGAGCATGTCGGGCGGGATCGCGACCACGTCCGCGCCCTGCGGCGACACGAAGTTCGAGACGATGCCGCGCATCTGATCCGCGTCCGCGAAGGAGAGCCGGAGCACCTTCGTGATCGGCTGCTCGTTCGCGGGCGTGCCGGCTTCCGAGTCGGTGTAGAGCGGGATCGGGTTCTTCTTCGCGTCGGCGGTGCGGATGAGCTTGTAGTACTTGCCGGTCGCGTAGACCGCGATGTTGTTCGTGTTGAGCGCGACGAGGAACGCGGCGTACGCCTCGTCGGCGGTGACCGGGGTCTTCGAGAGGAGGGTGATCTTCCCGCGGGCGATGTCCTCCGTGTAGACGAAGTTCCGGCACGTCCAGCGGCTCGCCTGCTCGAGCACGTCGACGATGTCCGCCTTGTTGAAGGTCAGCATGAAGCGGCCCTGCAGCGGGACGCACTTCGTGTCCGCGCGGAGCGACTCGCCCGGGGTGCCGGGCCGGGCACCGGGCCGGGGCGGCGGCGGCGCCGCCGGCGCGGGCGCGGGCAGGCTGCCCGGCGCGCCCGGCTGCGGCGCGGCCCCGGGGCGGGGCGGGGGCAGCGGCCTTCCGAACGGCCGCGGCTGGCGCAGATCGTCCGGGTTCGGCGGGCGTGGCGGCGGGGCCTGGGCGAGCGCCAGGGCCGGGACGAGGACGAGCGTGGCGATGAGCGATCGCATGTGAGGACCTTCGATCCGCGCTTCACGGACCGTTGATGTTGATTTCCTTCTTGACCAGCTGTCCCCCGCGCTCCGACTCGAGAACGACGTGCCCCGTGTCCTTCAGCTTCTGGAGGAGGTCGAGCATCTTCTCGGGGGAGTTGAGTTCGTAGCCGTTCACGCGCTGCACGACGTCCCCGTTCTCGATGCCGAGCGAGGCGTACAGCGACCCCGGCTGGATCGAGAAGAGCTTGAAGCCGTTCGCCGTGCCGTTCTTGAAGGACGGGACGATCCGCGCCTGGGTCGCGATCTGGTTCAGGTCGCCGAGCGTCGTGTCGATGACCTTCCGGTCGACCTCGTAGCGGTTGTCCCCGATCTGCCGGACGCCCTCGAGCTTGCCCCCGGGCGGCGCCGGGCGCGGCTGGGGCACGGGCGCGAAGCCGAGGTTCGCAGCGGGGGCGGCCTCGCCGCCGCCGCCGCCGCCGGGCTCGAAGTCGAGGTACTCCTTCGAGCCGCCATTGCAGATGATCGCGACGACCCGGAAGCCGTTCCCCGTCGCGTCGTGGTCGTCGCGCACGCGCTCGACCCCGAGGAGCTGCACCGCGCCGATCTGATCGCCCACGCCGAGGACATGGGTCTCGCGCGTCGTGAGGTCGTTCACCGTCGCGAGCGAGAAGCGCGGCCGGTCGGCGATGATCCCCGCGATGAGCTGCATGCGCAGATCGCTCTTCGTCGGCGCGGCGCGCAGGTCCTCGCAGTTCTGCGGCGACTGCGGCACGTTCGCGACCGGCATCTCGGCGGCGCGCGGCGGCTGCTGCCCGATGAGGCGGTAGATCGCATCCGTGTCGAGCGACGCGGGGAGGGAGGGCCGCGGCGGCGGCGCCGACACCGCCTGGAGGTCCACCTCCGGCCTCGGGCGGATGAGGACGCCGACGAGCGTGTTCACCGTCTTCGCCGACAGCCACGCGGCGGCGAAGACGAGGACGAGGTTCGCCGTCCAGGCGTATTTGCGGAAGAAGAGATCGAGCATGGATCCGCCCGCGGCGGATTGAGCAACCGACGTGCCACCGAGCGCGCCGCAGGAGCAACTTCAACGCGCGGAGATCACGGGCGAATCCCGCCGCCCGCACGGCCGCCGCACCGGCCGCGCACCCCCGCCTGCCAATTTGGCAAAGGACGCGCCCGTGACCTCGGACCGATGCCAGATTGGCAGCCGGCGTGACGCGTCCCAAGCGGCGCGCCGGGCGGGCCCGCGCCGCCCCGGCGTCACTCCTCGCGCTCGGCGCCCGGCAGGAGCCTGCCCTCCTCGTCGCGCTCGAGCTTTCGGTAGATCGTGCGCGCCGCGATCCCGAGGAGCTGGGCCGCGAGGTTTTTGTCGCCCTTCGTCTGCTCGAGGGTGCGCCGGATGACGAGCCGCTCGACCTCCTCCATGGGCGTCCCGAGCGGGATGACGATCGCGGCGCCCGGCGCGCTCCCGGCGCCCGCAGGCGACTCGGCGCTCGCCGTGTCGGCGCGGATCGCGTCGGGGAGGTCCGGGACGTCGAGGATCTCGGTGCGCGTCAGGATGACCGCACGCTCGACCGCGTGCTGCAGCTCGCGCACGTTGCCTGGCCAGGGGTACCGCTCGAGCGCGGCCGCGGCCGCGGGCGAGAAGCCGGTCACGCGCTTCGGAAGCCCATCCGCGACGCGCCGCAGGAAAAAGCTCGCGAGCGCGAGCACGTCCTCGCGCCGGGCGCGCAGCGGCGGCAGCCGGACCGAGACGACGTCGAGCCGGTAGAACAGATCCTCGCGGAAGCGTCCCGCCTTCGCCTCCGCGGTGAGATCCTTGTTCGTCGCCGCGACGACGCGCACGTCCACGCGCACGGGCTCCGTCCCGCCGACGCGCTCGAGCACGCCGTCCTGCAGGAAGCGCAGGAGCTTCACCTGCACGCCGGGCGACATCTCGCCGACCTCGTCGAGGAAGAGGGTCCCGCCGTGGGCGCGCTCGAAGCGCCCCTCCTTGCGCGACGACGCGCCGGTGAACGCGCCTTTCTCGTGGCCGAACAGCTCCGACTCGAGGAGGCTCTCCGGGATCGCCGCGCAGTTGATGGGCACGAACGGCCCCCTCGCGCGCGTCGAGAGGTCGTGCACGAGACGCGCGGCGAGCTCCTTGCCGGTGCCGCTCTCGCCGACGAGCAGGACGGTCGCCGAGGTCGGCGCCACCTGGCGCAGCGTCTCGAGCACCGCGCGAAACGGTGGCGCGTCGCCGACGAGGCCGCCGATCCCGGGCGCGAGCTCGGCGAGGCGCGCCTTGAGCGCGCGGTTCTCGGCGACGAGCGAGGCCTTCTCGAGCGCCTGGCGGACCGACTTCACGATCGCGTGGCGCTTCACCGGCTTCGTGATGAAGTCGTAGGCGCCGTCCTTCATCGCAGCGACCGCGGTCTCGACCGTGCCGTAGGCGGTCATGAGGACCACCTCCGTCTCCGGCGCGAGCGTCTTCACCGCGCGGAGCAACTCGTCGCCGCTCATCCCCGGCATCATGACGTCGGTCACGACGACCGAGGCCCGCTCCTTGCGGAGCGCGTCGAGGGCCGCCGGGCCGCTCCGCGCGAGCGCGACGCGCCAGCCCTCTCGCTCGAAGATCTTTGCGAGCGACTCGAGGTTCGAGGCCTCGTCGTCGACGATGAGCACGAGCGGGGACACGGCGTGGGCAGGATACGACGCGGCGCGCCGGTGCCGCTACGGCGACGGCGCCGCGGCGCCGCGCGACGCCGCGCCCGGGGTCGGCCGCACCCCGAACGCGCCGCGGATCTCGTGCCCGAACACCGCGGCGGCGCCGGCCGCCAAGGCGAGGAGGATCGCGGTCACGACCGCCCACTCGACGAGCCCCTGCTTCACGGCGGACCACTCTGGCGAAGGCGCGACCCGAGCGCAACCCGCGCGCTTGCCTCCTCGTCCCCGGAGGTGGCTATCATCCGGCCATGCGTCAGCTCGCCCTCCTCGTCGCGCTCGCCGCGGCGTCCCCGAACGTCGCGTCCGCGCAGGCGAAGCCGAAGGTCGCGGTCCTCGACTTCGCGGCCAACGGTGCGTCGAAGGAGCTCGCGAGCGCCGCCGGCGGGGTCGCGGCGAACGAGCTCGACCGGATGGGCACGTTCCAGACCGTCACCGCCGACGCGATCCGCAGCATGCTCGCCTTCGAGAAGCAGCGGCAGATGCTCGGCTGCGCCGACGCCGGGTGCATGGCCGAGATCGGCGGCGCGCTCGGAGTCGACTGGCTCGTCTCCGGCAAGGTGACGAAGCTCGCAGCGTCCGCGGGCGTCCCCGAGACCTTCAGCCTCGACCTCACCCTCACGAACGTGCGGAAGGCGCAGCGGGAGGGCTCGATCATCGAGACGGCGCGGACCGAGACGGAGCTCGTCACGAAGACCGGCAAGGCGGCGCAGAAGCTCGTCGCGAGGATCCTCGCGGGGCGCACCGGGCGGCTCGTCATCTCCGCAGCCGAGGCGGGAGCGGTCGTGAAGGTGGACGAGCAGGTGAAAGGGACGACGCCGCTCCGCGGCGCGATCGTCCTGCCCGCCGGCCCCCACGCGGTCAGCGTCGAGAAGCAGGGGTTCGTCGCGCACCAGAAGGACGTGCAGGTCGAGGCGGGGAAGCTCGTGGAGGAGCGGGTGACGCTCGTGCCGAGCCCCGACTTCGTGCGCGCCTACGAGTCGCGCCAGAAGAAGCTCCGGCTCGGCGCCTGGCTCTCGACCGGCGTGGCGGTGGCGGGCCTCGCGGCGGCGGTGGGGCTGCAGGTGAGCGCGAACGCGATCTACGGCAACGAGACGACTCCGGGCACGTTCCTCTACGACCGCGCGAAGCTGCAGGACGGGATCGAGACCCAGGGCGGCGTGAGCCTGCGCGACCAGGCGAACAAGCTCAAGTCGGACATCGAGACCCGCCAGACGATGTCGTACGTCGCGGGCGGCCTCGGTGGGGTGGCGGCCATCGCGGCGACGTACTTCTGGATCGCCGGCGAGGATCCGAACCGCTACTCCGGGTTCTCGGACACCACGGCGCGCATCGACCTCGCGCCGCTCCCGGGCGGAGCCGTGGCGTCCGTGACGATCGGCTTCTAGCACTACTCGGTCACTTTCGTACGCCTGCTGCGAGCGCCGATGCTCTCGCTACGGCGCAGAAGTGACCGAGTAGTACGAGCTGACCAGAAACTTCAACGGCGCCCTCGCGGGCGCCGTCTCGTGCTTCCGGCCGATCGGACCGCTCGCTACTCGGCCTTCGGCTCGGCGGCCGCGGCGGCCGCGGCGGCCTCGCTCTTCTGCGGCTTCGACTTCCCGGCCTTTGCGCGCTTCGCGGCCCGGTTCTCCACCGGAGGCGGGGCCTTCTTCGGCGCGGGGGCGGGCGCGGCCTTCACCTCGGGCTTCCCGGCGGTCGCCGGCGCCGTGGCGTAGCGCGTCTTGAACTTCTCGATCCGACCCGCGGTGTCCATGAGCTTCTGCTTGCCGGTGTAGAACGGGTGGCAGTTCGAGCAGATCTCGACGTGGAAGTCTCCGCGCGTCGAGCGGGTCTCGATGACGTTCCCGCAGTTGCACATGATCTTCGCGGACTTGTAGTCGGGGTGGATCGCTTCCTTCATGACGTCCTCTTGGCCGCTTGCACCGGGCGCGCGGAGCGCGCGGTGGTCCGGGCCTCGCAATGGGAACCGCGGGATCTAGTCGGAACGCGGGGTTCCGTCAAGGTCGGCGTCTACTTCCCGCCCCCGACCATCATCTTGAAGAACTCGTCGTGGCTCTTCACCTGGCGGAACTTGTCGAGGATGAACTTCATCGCCTCGACGTTGTCGAGCCCGTTCAGGATCGTCTGGCGCAGGATGTAGATCTTGGAGAGCCAGTCGGCGGCGAGCAGGAGCTCCTCCTTGCGCGTCCCGGACTTCCCGATGTCCATGCAGGGGAAGATCCGCTTCTCCATGAGCTTGCGGTCGAGCACGATCTCCGAGTTCCCGGTGCCCTTGAACTCCTCGAAGATCACCTCGTCCATGCGCGAGCCCGTGTCGACGAGGGCGGTGCCGATGATCGTGAGCGACCCGCCCTCCTCGATGTTGCGCGCGGCGCCGAAGAACCGCTTCGGCTTGTGGAGCGCGTTCGAGTCGACGCCGCCCGAGAGGATCTTGCCCGACGGCGGCACGGTCGAGTTGTAGGCGCGCGCGAGCCGGGTGATCGAGTCGAGGAGGATGACGACGTCCTTCTTGTGCTCGACTAGCCGGCGCGCCTTCTCGATCACCATCTCGGCGACCTGGACGTGCCGCGTCGCGGGCTCGTCGAAGGTCGACGCGACCACCTCGCCCTTCACCGTCCGCTCCATGTCGGTCACCTCCTCGGGCCGCTCGTCGATGAGCAGCACGATGAGGGTGACCTCGGGGTGGTTCGACGTGACCGCGTGCGCGATGTTCTGGAGGAGGACCGTCTTGCCGGCGCGCGGGGGCGACACGATGAGGCAGCGCTGCCCCTTGCCGATCGGGGAGAAGAGGTCGACGACGCGCGTCGTCATCTCGCCCGGATCGTGCTCGAGCGTGAGCCGCTTCGTCGGATAGAGCGGGGTGAGGTTGTCGAACAGGACCTTCGACTGGTTCTCCTCGGGGGGCTCGCCGTTGATCGAGTCCACCTTCAGGAGCGCGAAGTAGCGCTCGCCGTCCTTGGGCTGGCGGACGGTGCCGCGGACGGTGTCGCCCGTCCTCAGGTTGAACCGCCGGATCTGCGACGGAGACACGTAGATGTCGTCCGGCCCGGGCAGGTAGCTGAAGTCGGGGCTGCGCAGGAAGCCGAACCCGTCGGGGAGCACCTCGAGCGTCCCCTCGCCCGCGACCTCCATCTCCTCGAGCTTCTCCTCCGCGACCTTCGACTGCGCCTGGAGGATCGCGAAGACGAGATCCTGCTTCTTCATCGAGCCCGCGGCCTCGATGTCGAGCGTGCGCGCGAGGCGCGCGAGCTCGGCGACCTTCATGTGCTTGAGCTCCGTGATGCTCGACGGGGAAGGCGCGGAAGTCGGAGCGGCGGCGGGCATGTCGGTTTCTCGGCGGGGGGATCGCGGATGCGATCGGGCTGCGGGCGGTCTGATTGAAAGGACCGGAGGGGAGGACCGGAAGCTATGCGGTCGGGTGGTGTGTGTCAACGCCCGTTCCCGCCGTTCGGGCGAGCGTGTCCAGTCGATTCGATGCCTCGCGCTCGCGCTCCGCGCGCCCCTCACGGAGCGGATCGGGACCAGGCCGCGGATCGCGGCGGACCCCGCCCAGGCGCTCGCTCTCTGCGAGAGCGGCGGACTCGGCGTCGTCGCGTTCCAGGGCGTCGGGCTACCGAAACGCGCGGTTGCGCCGCCGGCGGTCCCGGCGTAATCGTCGCGCATGGCCGGAGAACTCGCGGCACGGGCGCGCGAGCTGCGCGAGAAGATCCGCGCGGCCGACCACGCCTACTACGTCCTCGACCAGCCGGTCCTCTCCGATGCGGAGTACGACCGGCTCTTGGGCGAGCTCGCCGCGCTCGAGGCGGCGCACCCCGACCTGGCGACCGACGACTCCCCCACCCGGCGCGTCTCGGGCGCGCCGTCGGAGAAGTTCGCGCGGGTGGTCCACCGGGAGCCGATGCTCTCGCTCGGGAACGTCCAGACCGACGCGGAGCTCGACGAGTTCGACGCGCGCGTGCGGCGCCTCCTCGGGCTCCCGGAGGGCGGGACCCCCGCCTACGTGGCCGAGCCGAAGCTCGACGGCCTCGCGGTCGAGCTCGTCTACGAGGACGGCGTGTTCGTGCACGGCTCGACCCGCGGCGACGGCGTGAACGGCGAGGACGTCACCTCGAACCTCCGCACGGTCGGCGGCCTCCGCGCGAACCGCGGCATCCCCGCGCGGCTCCCCGGCAGCCCGCCCCGGCGGCTCGAGGTCCGCGGCGAGGTGCTGCTCCAGAAGAAGCACTTCGAGGCGATGAACCAGGTGATCGTGCGCGGCGGAGGCGAGCCGTTCGCGAACCCACGCAACGCGGCGGCGGGGTCGCTCCGGCAGCTCGACTGGCGCATCACCGCGACGCGGCCGCTCTCGTTCATCGCCTACGAGGCGCTCGTCCCGGGCGGCGACGGGTGGAAGACCCACACCGAGAAGCTCGCTGCGCTCGAGGCGTTCGGCTTCGAGACGAACCCCGAGAACCGGCGCTGCGAGGGGATCGCCGCGGTGAAGGCCTACCGCGACGAGATGGCGGAGCTGCGGTTCCGCCTGCCGTACGACACCGACGGGGTCGTCGTGAAGGTGGACGACCTCGACTGGCGCCGCCGCCTCGGCGCGGCCTCGAAGTTCCCGCGCTGGGCGGTCGCGTTCAAGTACCCGCCGCAGGAGGAGGAGACGCAGGTGAAGGAGATCTGGGCCTCGGTCGGGCGCACCGGGATCCTGACGCCGGTCGTGGAGGTGAACCCGGTCCGGATCTCCGGCGCGGTCGTCTCGCGCGCGACGCTCCACAACGAGGACGAGATGCGCCGCAAGGACATCCTCGTCGGCGACTGGGTCCTCATCCGCCGCGCGGGCGAGGTGATCCCCGAGGTCGTGAAGCCGCTCAAGGAGCGGCGCACCGGCGCGGAGCGGCCGTTCGTCTTCCCGGAGGTCTGCCCGGTCTGCGGCGCGAAGGTGGTCCGCGAGGAGGGCGAGAAGGTCTGGCGCTGCACCGGATCCGCCTGCCCGGCGCAGCTCGTCGGGAAGCTCCGCCAGTTCGCCTCCCGGCGCGCGATGGACGTCGAGGGGCTCGGCGAGAAGCTCGCCGCCTGGGTCGTCGACAAGAAGCTCGTGAAGGACGCCGCGGATCTGTACGCCGTCCCATTCGAGGAGTGGCAGCGCGCGTTCAGCCGCCCCCGGAAGCTCGACCCGGCCGAGGGCGAGGCGGAGCTCCCCGAGAAGGCGGCGCAGAACATCGTCGCCGCGCTCGAGCGCTCGAAGGCGACGACGCTCCGCCGCTTCGTGTTCGCGCTCGCGATCCCGCAGGTCGGCGAGGCGACGGCGGCGACGCTCGCGCGGCACTTCGGAGACGTGTGGCGGTTCATGGACGCGACGGAGGACGCGCTCCTCGCGGTGCGCGACATCGGTCCGGAGACGGCCCGCGAGATCCGCGCCTGGACGCAGGAGCCCCAGAACCGCGGGGTCGTCGAGCGGCTGCTCGCCGCGGGGGTTCGGCCCGCGCCGGAGCAGGTCGACGCGCGCGGGCCGCTCGCCGGGAAGACCGTCGTCCTCACCGGCGGGCTCATCAAGCTCTCCCGCGACGAGGCGAAGGCCGAGATCGAGCGGCGGGGCGGCAAGGTCTCGGGGTCGGTCTCGCGCAAGACGGACCTCGTCGTGGCCGGCGAGGACGCCGGCACGAAGCTCGGGAAGGCGAAGGACCTCGGCGTGCGAATCGTCGGCGAGGCCGAGTTCCTCGCGCTGCTCGGAGAGTGAAGCCATGGCCGATCGTGTCCGCGTCCACCTCGTCGTCTCCGGTGTCGTTCAGGGCGTCTCGTTCCGCGCCTACGCGGTGGACGAGGCACGCAGGCTGGGGCTCGCCGGCTGGGTGAGGAACCTGCCCGACGGCCGGGTAGAGGCCGAGGCGGAGGGACCACGCGCGGCCGTCGAGGCCCTCGTCGCGTGGTGCCGCAGCGGACCGCCCGCCGCGAACGTCGACGACGTCGAGGTGACCTGGGCGCCGTTCAGGGGCGACCTCGGCCCGTTCGTGACGCGAAGGTGAGCGTCCCCCCGACCAGTTGCAGCGCCGAGCGCGGGCGTGCTAAAGGCGGACGTCCTCGCCGGCAGCCTTCGGCGGGGCGAACGACGGCGGGCGAAGCGCGGCTCGAACCCGCGGCCCGGCGCGCATGACGAGCCCCGACGCCCTCTCCTCCGCGCTCGACGCGCTCGTGCTCCGCGCGCAGAAGCCCTCGAGGTACGTGGGCGGCGAGCGCGGCAGCATCCGCAAGGACCTCTCCGCCGCCGGTCTCCGCTTCGCGCTCGCGTTCCCGGACACCTACGAGGTGGGGATGTCGAACCTCGGGTTCCGGCTCCTCTATCACCTCCTGAACGACCGGCCCGAGATCGCCTGCGAGCGGGTCTTCCTGCCCTGGCCCGACCTCGAGGGGATGCTCCGCGCGGAGTCGCTGCCGCTCTTCACGCTCGAGTCGCGCGCACCGGTCGCATCGTTCGACGTGCTCGGGGTGACGCTCCAGTTCGAGCTCGCCTACACGAGCCTGCTCGCGCTCCTCGACCTCTCCGGCATCCCGCTCCTCGCGCGGGATCGGGGCGACGACCACCCGCTCGTCCTCGCCGGCGGCCCGTGCGCCTACAACCCGGAGCCGGTCGCGGACTTCATCGACGCGCTCGCGGTGGGAGACGGCGAGGAGGTCGCGCTCGAGATCGCCGACGCCGTGCGCGAGAGCGGGTTCCGCCGCGGCGGCGCGACCCGCGCCGAGCTGCTCCGTCGGCTCGCGCGGATCCCGGGCGTCTACGTGCCGTCGCTCTTCGCGCCGCGCTAC
>Ga0137375_10006116_pt1 | contig 14284 bp, 13 predicted proteins | sample SagtaG_24_FD_104936 | JGI IMG/M metagenome (GOLD analysis project Ga0137375, IMG submission 104936) | Vadose zone soil microbial communities from Sagehorn Ranch, Mendocino, California, USA - Sage1_R_113_16 metaG | ecosystem: Environmental > Terrestrial > Soil > Vadose zone | place: USA...
GGACATCGACTGGTGGGGAACGCCGTTGACGGAGATGTATACCCGAGTTGCGCCGTCGCTGGTCTCGGTGCGGGTGGTGATCTTGTAGTACGGCGACCAGGACACCCCCGACGCCGTGCTCTCGAGAAGCAGCGCCCCGACGACGACGACGGCAGCCACCAGCGCGATCGTGCGCCCACGGGCACCGACGATCACCACCAGCGCCGCGGCTACCAGCACGCCCCACACCACGGAGGGGGCCCACACGAAGGACAGCAGCGTGAACAGCCCGATCCCCACCAGCGAACCGATCAGGTCCCAGCGGTAGGCCGTCAGCGGCTCCAGCTCGGCGAAGCAGCGGCCGACCACCTCGGCCGGCCCAGCCAGCACCGCGGCGGTGAGCAGGAAGATGACCGGCAGCACCAGCCAGGCCGCCGGTCCGTCGGTCCTGAGAGAGGTGAAATAGATGACGTCGCTGTCCGCGCGGTCGATGGACACCGGGAAGACCCGCACACCGACCACCAGGACGGCGAGCAGAACGGGGGTCCAGGGCAGCACGGACCAGCTCTCCCGGGCGATCAGGAATCCGAGTCCGATGCCAAGGAAGGAGCCGAGCAGCACGAAGTTGGTGAAGTACGACAGGTGCACGATGTTGGCACCCAGCCAGCGGATCAGCGCGAGCTCGAGGAACAGCATGAGGCAGCTGCCGAGCACGAGCCGGGCCACGGTGGAGCGCGTCCCCTGTCCGCGGTCGTCGTTGGCCGCCGGTTCTCTCGCCGCCTCCGGCGTGACGTCCACCGCGCTCTCCTTCTGCCCTGCCCGAGTGCCCGGGCTGTTCGACACGCTTTACTTGAAGGTCACGTCTCCACCGTCGATCGGCACCAGCTCGATCCAGACGTTGCCGGCCGGGATCGTCAGCGCGCCGGCGGTGGTCGAGAAGTTGACCGGCTTGTCGACGCCGTCCTTCTTCCAGGTGGCCCGCACGACCTTGCCGTTGTGGAACACCATCGCCTTGCCCTGGCCCTCGAAGTGCGAGATCGGCACCGGGTTGCCGGCGGGGTCCTTGTAGCTCGCGATGCTCGTCTTGACCATGCACGTGATGACCGTGGTCGGCTCGAACCGGTCGCCCTTGGGCATGTAGCCGTTGGTCAGCGTGTAGTGACCGTCGGCGTACTTCCACGCCGAGGTGCGGTAGCCCGAGAGCTGGGCGAAGACCTTGGTGGCCGGCCGGCCACCGGGGAAGTCGGCGTCGGCACCCCACGGCAGGTAGTCGGCAGGGCGAGCAAGCTTCGCCTTCGCGGACTTCGCGATCTTGTCCAGGTCGCCCATCACGCTGTGCAGGCTGTCGTGCGAGCCGTCGGTCTCGCGGACGACGTACTGGTTGTTCATGTCGATGAACTTCACGCCGGCCTTCGCCAGGCCCGCGAGCGTGACCGGAGCGGCACCGGAGGTGACCAGCTGCGCGTCAACCGGCTTCGCGATGCCGATGTCGGTCAGCCGCATCGAACGCAGCGGGCCCACCTTGGCGGGCGTGTGCGAGTAGAAGAAGGCCGCCAGCCTGGTGATGCCGCCCTCCACGAGCTCCTCCACGATCAGGTCGGCCTTGCCCAGGCCGATCTGCGGGTCGCTGTCGGGAGTGTTGTCGATCTTGGCGATGTAGGCGGGGTGCGTCTGAGCCGAGTCCTGTCCCTCCTCGACGGGCAGCCCGGTCAGGGGCCAGGTCGCGGCGAAGCTCGAGCCGTCCTCGGTCTGTTGGTCGGACGGGCCGTCCGAGGACTCGTCCTTCCCACAGCCGGCCATCAAGAGGGAGGCGGCGGCAAGAGTGCTGACAAGGATGCGGGCGCGGCGCACGGGTCGCTCCGATCGTCTAGTGAGTTGGTCCACTTACAATATAAGGAAGGCGCGGCCCCTGAATCCGGGAGGCGCGCCTTCCACAATATGCGGAGCCCCTGGGGTCAGCGACGGATGGTCCGCGCGTACCACTGACTGGTCCAGGCAACGTGGCGGTTCACGTCGCGGCCCGGGTACGGCGCGTCCAGCATCACGGCACGGCCTCTCTTGCTCCACTTCAGGAAGATCGCGGCGTGGTAGACGCCGCCACCGTCGTAGAAGTACATGAGGTCGCCGCGGCGCATGTTGGACTTCTTGATGTGCCGCAGCCAGGACGCCTGCGCGCTCGACGTACGCGGCATGTGCTTGAAGCCGGCCTTGCGGTAGCTGTAGTAGATCAGGCCCGAGCAGTCGAAGGCTCCGGGTCCGGCGGCGCCGTACACGTATGGGTCGCCGATCTGGTTGAGGCTGATGTCGACAGCGTGGTGAACCTTGGTCCGGGTGAGGACCGCGTCGGCCGGGGAGGCCGACATGAACAGGCCGCTGAGGAGGCCGACAAGCATCAAGGGCAGCATGACTACGCCACCCACGCGAGAAATCGCGGGCATGGTGAAACGTTCCTTTCCCGCGCCTGTGAGGTGAGCTGTCGGGTTAGAGCTGGAAAGTGCTCTGGCGCTGGAATCGGGCTGCGCCTTCACCCCAAGCGACCGGCTGAGAATGCGGTCGCGGTGGAACCTGTGGGTCCCCCACTCCTGCCCAGAGATCGACTACACGGGGCCGCTCCGGACGGGCAGGACTCGGCGGAGTCCGGGCGGGGTTCACTTGTTGTTTGCCTAGGGACGGTAAGCAGAATTGACGCGGGAAATCCAACTTTGGATAGCAAAAACGGGTGCGACGTGATGCGTCACACCCGTTTTTACCGTCGAAATGAGACTCAGCTCACAAGTTTTGCGCCTCCGTCGACGTACAGCGTCTGGCCGGTGACGTACGACGCTTCGTCGCTGGCCAGGAACGCGGCAGCGGCCGCGATGTCCTCGGGGAAGCCGACCCGGCGCACCGGGTTGCGACCGGCCGCGGCGGCCCGGAAGTCCTCGACCGACATGCCCACCCGGGCCGCGGTCGCGTCGGTCATCTCGGTGGCGATGAAGCCGGGTGCGATCGCGTTGGCGTTGACGCCGTACGGGCCGAGCTCGATGCCCAGGGTCCGCGTGAAGCCCTGGATGCCCATCTTGGCGGCCGAGTAGTTGGCCTGGCCGCGGTTGCCCAGCGCGGAGACGCTGGAGAGGTTCACGATCTTGCCGTACTTCTGCTCCACGAAGTGCTTCTGCGCGGCCTTGGTCATCAGGAACGCGCCCTTGAGGTGTACGTCGATCACGGCGTCCCAGTCCTCCTCGGACATCTTGAAGAGCAGGTTGTCGCGGGTGATGCCGGCGTTGTTGACCAGGATGTGTACGCCGCCGAGCTCGCTCACCACGCGCTCCATGGCCGCGTCGACGCTCGCCCCGTCGCTCACGTTGCAGGCGATGCCGATGGCCTTGCCCTCGATCTTCCCGGCGGCGTCGGAGGCGCGACCCTCGTCGAGGTCGAGGATGGCGACGGCGGCGCCCTCCTGCGCGAACCGCTGGGCGCAGGCGAAGCCGATTCCCTGCGCGGCACCAGTGATGACGGCGACCCGTCCGTCGAAGCGACCCATCTCGTTGACTCCTCTATCTACGTCGGGACCCGCCCGACCAGGTATGACTCGGCCAACTCTAGGGTCGCGAGTCGGTCGTCGACGGAGTGGGTCGACCACCCGCGCATTACCCTGTAGCAGTGGGGAAGCCGAATTTCATGTTCGCGGGGGCCGCCGCGGGTGCGCTGGCCGTGGCGACACTCCTGGTGGCGTGGATCTACCAGCTGCCGATTCGTGACCCGGACGGCGTCGTCGTACCGACGTATGTCCGGCTGCCGCTCATCCTGTTGGCCGCGATCCTGATCGACGTGGTGCCGCGCGCCGTCGGGCGCTCCTGGCGTACGCCCGCCGCGATCCCCCGGACCAGCCTGGCGGTGACCCGGGAACGCTGGAAGCCGCCGCAGCTGATCTTCTCGTTCTCCGGCCTGGGCGCCTGGTACCTCTCCTACGCCGCCTTCCGCAACCTCAAGAGCTACGTGCCGTTCGTCAACGACCACCTGTGGGACCGCCGGCTCGCCGACATCGACCGGCTGCTGTGGTTCGGCAACGACCCCGCCACCGTGCTGCACGACGTGCTCGGCACCGGCTGGATGGCCAGCTTCATGTCCTTCGTGTACGTCGCCTGGATCGTCCTGGTGCCGGTCAGCCTGGCCATCGCGCTGGTCTGGACCCGGCAGACGGGTGCGGGCTCGTGGTTCGTCACCGCGATCGCGGTCGACTGGGTGCTCGGCGTGGCGACGTACTTCCTGGTGCCGACGGTGGGGCCGATCTACTCCTCGCCGCAGCTCTTCGACGACCTCCCGCACACCTACGTGACCACGCTCGAGCAGGGCATGATGGCCGACCGGGTGCAGGTGCTGGCCGATCCGTTCGCGACCAACGCCGTACAGACGATTGCGGCGTTCGCCTCCCTGCACGTCGGGATCATGGTCACGGTGTGCCTGATCGTGCGGATGGTCGGGCTGGCGCGGTGGATCCAGGTGACCAGCTGGGTGTTCCTCGCGCTGACCGAGCTCTCGACGATCTACCTGGGCTGGCACTTCTTCGTCGACACGATCGGTGGCGCGGTGATCGGCGCGGCCGCGGTGTGGATCGCGGCGTACGGCACCGGCAACCACGTCGCCGGCCGCCCCAAGCTGGTGATGCGCGATTCGGCCGACGTACCTGCCGATCAGCCGAGCGCCGACCGCAAGCTCTCCGCGTAGGCGGTCTGCTCGGCGGCGTCGGCGTACTTCGTGCGCGGCCAGAAGAAGCCGCGCAGGCCGTCGCCCTTCGTCCTGGGTACGACGTGCAGGTGCAGGTGGGCGACCGACTGGCTGACCGTGCTGTTGACCGCCACGAACGACCCCTGTGCACCCAGCCCGTCGACCATCGCGGCCGCCAGCCGCTGCGCCGCTTCCATGAACCCGTCGCGAAGCCTCGCCGGCAGGTCCGGCAACGTCACCACGTGCTCGCGCGGCACCAGCAGCACGTGCCCCTTGAAGAGCGGCCGTCGGTCGAGGAACGCCAGCAGCTCCGCCGTCTCGAGTACGACGTCCGCCGCCACCTCACCCGCCACGATCGCGCAGAAGACACAGTCGCTCGCCACGTCCGCAATCTAGCCGCTGACCGGCGTCGTACCGCGGGAAAGGGGTCGCGGCGAGCCGACGACGATCCCCTGGGCGATCACACCGAGGCCTCGGCTCCGAGCAACCGCTTCTTGATCTCGGTCTTGAGCACCTTGCCGACCTTGGAGCGCGGGAGGTCGTCCCAGACCTCGATCTGCTTGGGGGTCTTCACGCTGCCGATGCGAGCCTTGACGAACTCCTTGACCTCTGCCGCGTCCACAGTCTGCCCCGCGCGGACCTGGAGTACGGCGGTCAGCCGCTCGCCCCACTTCTCGTCCGGCAGCCCGATGACCGCACTGTCCGCGACGGCTGGGTGGGCCATCAGGGCCTGCTCCACCTCGGTGGAGTACACATTGAACCCACCCGTGATCACCATGTCCTTCGCCCGGTCGACGATGAACAGGAACCCGTCGTCGTCGAGATAGCCGATGTCGCCGGTGTGGTGCCAGCCGTGCGCGGACGCCTCGGCGGTCGCGGCCGGGTTCTTGTAGTAGCCGCGCATCACCAGGGACCCGCGTACGACGATCTCGCCGCGCTCGCCGTGCGGGAGCAGCCGGCCGTCCTCGCTCATGATGGCGACTGTCATCAGCGGCCCAGGGCGCCCCGCCGATGACAGTCGTTCGGTGGCGACGCTGCCGTCCGCGCGCAGGTGGTCGCGCGGCGACATCGTCGAGATCATCATCGGCGCCTCGGTCTGGCCGAAGAGCTGGGCCATGACCGGGCCGATCCGGGTGATCGCCTCCTCGAGGCGGGAAGCCGACATCGGCGCCGCGCCGTACCAGAAGCACTGCAGCGAGCTCAGGTCGCGCTCGGGCAGGCCGGGGTGGTCGAGGACCATGTAGATCAGGGTCGGCGGCAGGAAGGTGTGGGTGACCCGGTGTCGCTCGACGTGGTCGAGGAACCCACCCACGTCGGGCGCCCGCATGATGACGATCGAGCCGCCGTGGCAGAGCACCGGGAAGCAGAGCACGCCGGCGGCGTGCGTGAGCGGGGCCAGCGCCAGATAGACGGGCCGCTGCGACCATGGGTAGCTCATCAGCGTGATCGCTGTCATCGTCTCGATGTTGGTGCCTGTGAGCATCACGCCCTTCGGGCGGCCGGTCGTGCCACCGGTGCCGACGATCAGGGCCAGGTCGTCGTAAGCGGGCCGGTCAACCTGTTCGGTCCCCCGAGCCAGGAACTCCGCCCACGACAGGGCCCACTCCAGGGACGCGTCCAGGCACACCAGCGTCGTGACGTGGGGCAGGTCGCCCCGGATCTGGTCCACCAGCGGCGCGAACGACGCCTGGAAGACGAGCACGGAGCACTCGAAGAGGTCGAGCAGCTCGCGGTTCTCCGCGGCCTCGTTGCGCGGGTTGACCGGGCACCAGACGGCGCCGGCCCGGCTGATGCCGAACACGCAGGTGAAGGCCGTCGGGTCGTTGGCCGACAGGACGGCCACCTTGTCGCCCGGCTCCACGCCGGACGCCGCGAGGGCGGAGGCGATCCCCCCGGCGAGCTCCTGCACCTGGGCGTAAGTCGCGACCTCACCGTCGCAGACCAGGCAGGGGGCGTCGGCGTCGAGAGACGCCCCCTTGTCGAGGTAGTCGACGAGCCGCATGTCAACTCTGCGTGGTCAGGACGGGCTCGGACACGAGTCCGAACGCGAGGAGCTGGCCGAGCAGCTCACGGTGCCCGAACGCCTTGCAGCCCGAGGCGAAGCCGACGCGCTTGGGCGGCTGTTGCAGAAGTGAGTACGCCGCGAACGCCTGCAGCAGGCCGGTCTGCCTGTAGTTTTGGTTGCCGTGAATGACGCAGTGAGCGCGGCCGAGCGGCCCGGAGGCGTGCACGGAGTCCAGGGACTTGTTGAGGCGTGGGTTCTCGCGCGGGGGCATCACATTCATCACCTGCGAGGCGGTGGCCTCCAGCGCGGCGTACTTCTCCTCGACCTCCATGTCCTTGGTGGCCTCGATGGCGGCGCCCACGATCTGGGGTACGCCGAGCATGAGCGCCCGGTTGAAGACGCCGCCGAGCGCCTTGCAGTTGGCCACCCGCGGGTCCTTCCGGTACCAGACCGGGTGTGAGGTGCCGCCCCACGGGAGCGCCAGCCCGAGCTCGTGCTGGCCGGGGATGACCAGGCTGTAGTGGCCCGCCTCGGGGTCGTGGGCGACGTACTGATTCTGCTCGAGATAGTTCGCGCCGGCGAGCGCCGCGTTGAAGAGGATGGTCTGCGTCGAGGCGATGGTCGGGCTGCCGCCCCAGAAGACCGCGATGTCCAGGGTGTCCAGGCCGGGCTTCTCCAAGCACAGCTCCGCGGCGATCTCACCGGTCGTGTACATCTGCGCAATGCCTGGGGAGAGGAGGAGGCCCGCGGCGGCGAACTTGTCGCCGTACTCCTCGTCGCAGCTGATCACCCAGTCCTGCTCGCCGGTGGTGTCGAGGTAGTGCGTGCCGGCGGCGAGGCAGGCCTCGACGACCGCGGGGCCGAAGCGGCTGAACGGGCCGACCGTGTTGCAGACGACGCTGGCACCGGAGAACAGCTCGGTGAGCGACTCGACGTCGTGCTGCACCTCCACGATCTCGTAGTCGGCGGTCTCGATTCCGGCGACGTGGGACTCCATGGAAGCCTTCAGCTTCGTGCCGTCGCGGCCGGCGGCGACGAAGGGGACGTTGTACTCGCGGAGGTACTCGCAGATCAGCCGGCCGGTGTAGCCGGAGGCGCCGTAGACGACGACTGGCCGAGAGTTGGGGCTCTGTGTGCTCATGTCTTCAGGTCCTTGTCTCGTTGGGGCTTGTCTCGTTGGGTTCGGGGGCTCACATGCCCATGCCGCCGTCGACCGGGAGGCCGACGCCGTTGACGAAGCCGGACTGGTCGGAGGCGAGGAAGACCACCGCGTCGGCGATGTCCTCGGTGCTGGCGAGCCGGCCGGAGGGGGTGAGCTCGACGACCGCGCCGACCGCCTCCTCCGGAGACCCGAAGAGGCCGATCCGGGCAACATCGTTGGCGAGGTTGGCGCCCATCTGGTTGGGGACGAGACCGGGATAGATGCAGTTGACGCGTACGCCGTACCCGAGCTTGCCGCTCTCCATGGCCGCGACCCGGGTGAGCCGGTCGACCGCCGACTTGCTCGCGGAGTAGATCGAGATGGCCGGGAAGGCGATGGTCGCGGCCACGGAGGCGACGTTGATGACGGTGCCGCCCCCGCCGGCCGGGCCACCCGGGCGCATGGCGCGGAAGGCGTGCTTGATGCCGAGCGCGGTGCCCACCACGTTGATGTCGAGCATCGTGCGCGCCTGCTCGGGGTCGAGGTCGACCAGCAGGCTTGTGATCTCGACACCGGCGTTGTTGACCACGATGTCGAGGCCGCCGAGCTGCTCGATCGCGGCGGCGACGCCGACCTCCCACGATGCGTCGTCGGTGACGTCGAGGTGGACGAAGGTGTGGCCCTCACCGAGGGTCTCGGCCACCTTGGCGCCGAGGTCGTCCTGGATGTCGGCGATGGCGACCTTCGCTCCGGCCCTGGCCAGGGCGTGGGCCATGCCCTCACCGAGTCCCTGGGCGCCCCCGGTGACGAGAGCGATGCGTCCGGTCAGATCGAGCTGGGTCATGGTTCGGCTCCTTGTGACGTGGGTGACGTCGTTCACACTTCCTCTACTTCTGACCAACTGTCAAGAGTTCTCTAGTCAATCGGCCTGAAATTTCTGACCACATGTCCAGAAGTTTGGGTTAGAGTTGCCGTCGACGTACTGGAAGGGGAACCGATGACCACGGCGTCCGCACGCCGCAACCCGGTGGACAAGCACGACGCCCGCCGCCGAGCCCTGGCCGACTCCGCGCTGCGCACGCTCGGCGAGCTCGGCTATGCGAAGTCGTCGCTGCGGGAGATCGCCAACAACTCCGAGTTCACCCACGGTGTCGTGCACTACTACTTCGCAGACAAGTTCGAGCTGATCGTGTACTGCGTGAAGCAGTACAAGGCGACCTGTGTCATGCGGTACGACGGCGTGGTCGCCGACTCCACGACGGCCGAGGAGCTCGTGGACGCCTTCGCCGCGAAGCTGCGCGAGACGATCGTGGACGAGGCGCCGATGCACCGGCTCTGGTACGACCTGCGTTCCCAGAGCATGTTCGAGGAGAACCTGCGCGAAGCGGTCCAGCAGATCGACAAGACGCTGGAGGAGATGATCTGGCGCGTCGTCACCCGCTATGCAGAGCTGGCCGGAGCCGAGGTGGCGGTGTCCTCCCACCTGGCGTACGCCGTCCTCGACGGGATCTTCCAGCCCGCTCTCCTGGGCTATCTCTGCGACCACGAGGGCGCCCTGGACGAACTCGACAGCGAGGTACGCCAGGCACTGCCCCTGATGCTCGCCGGAGGCCGGTAGTCGCGCGCATCGGAGTCGGCACCCATGTGGCGTTGCGCTTGACCTTCCCCCTAGGGCAACCCGGAGGGTCCATTTTCAGGCGCACCCGGCGCCGAAAACGAGAGGATGACCTGCGTGTTGAGTATTGGTGAGTTCGCACGCGCGAGCGGGCTGACCGCCAAGGCGCTCCGCTTGTACGACGAGCTCGAGCTGCTGATGCCGGCCGAGGTGGACCAGAGCAACGGCTACCGCTACTACGCCCCGGAGCAGGTCGAGCAGGCGCGCCTCGTGGCGCGGCTCCGCTCAGCCGGGGTGCCGCTTCCACGCATCGCGGCGATCATCAGGGCCTCCACTCCGGAGGCGGCGGCAGACGAGGTGTTGTCCTACTGGCGCCACGTCGAGGCTCACACGGCGTCGGCCCGCGAGGTCATCACTTCTCTCGTTGCCCTTCTCAGAGGACAGGACAACACGATGAGCCCCTCCACGACACTCGACATCAGCCTGGCTGACCTGATCGCCCGTCTCTACGAGGAACTCCCGGACGCCGACGACCTAGCCCGGATCAGCGAGGCGCGCCTGCGTGCCCAGGCCCTGTCCGACCTCGGTGACAAGCTCGTCGACCACTACGTCAGCGAGGCCAAGCTGGGCGGCGCGTCGTGGAGCGAGATCAGTGACGCCCTCGGGGGAACCAACCCGGCCGCCCAGAAGCGCCGGGCGCCCAACGCGTTCGAGCGGTTCACCGACCTGAATCGGCACAGCATCGTGCTGGCGCAAGAAGCCGCCCGAACGCACAGGCACGAGCTCATCGGCACCGAGCACCTCTTGCTGGGGCTCCTTTCGGAGCCGCGGGGCCTGGCGTACGAGGTGCTGACGGCGCAAGCCGACTCGGAGCAAGACATCCGCGACGCGATCGAGGACGCCATGCCGCCAGCCGGGGAGAAGACTCTGCAAGGCCACATCGCGTTCGGGCCGGACAGCAAGGAGGCCATCGAGCAGGCACTCCGCGCGTCGTCGGACCTCGGCCACGACTGGGTCGGCACCGAACACACGCTGCTGGGTCTGACCCGTGCCGAGAAGTGCCTCGCGGCGCACATCCTGCACAACCTCGGCTTCACCTCGGACAACCTGCACGGCATGGTCACGACCGAGGTCACCAAACGGCTCGCAGCGACCAGCAAGTAGATACCGACACTGGCGCGGCGGGGACGGGTCGCGGAGCGCAACAGGCGGCGGAGCCGCACACGCCCACCGACAGCGGGGACCGGTCGCGCGGAGCGCGACAGGCGGCGACCGGAGCGCCCGCGGCGGGGACGGGTCGCGCGGAGCGCGACAGGCGGCGACCGGAGTGCCGACGTCGGGGACGGGTCGCGCGGAGCGCGACAGGCGGCGGAGCCGCCCATGAAACAACGAGGCGACGTGGCCTTCCGCATGGAAGGCACACGTCGCCTAGAGGCTCGTGGAGCTGGCGGGAATCGAACCCGCGTCCTCGAGCGTCGTGCCAGGTCTTCTCCGGGTGCAGTCTGCGCTGTCGTTTTCTCAGCCCCGGCGCTCGCACAGACACGTCGCCGACAGGCTCAGTCAGGAAAAAGTCCCGATCAACCTCCCTGACGAGGGTCGATCAGCAAGCCTTCTAGATGAGGCCAGGGTCCGGGACGAAGGCGGATGCCCGGTCTGACCCTTCGGTCACTGCTCAGGCAGCGAGAGCGAAGTTACTGCGCGTGTTGTTGGCAGTTATTGGTTTCCAGCGATCGTTTACGAGATGACGCTGGCTCCTCGACCCGCTTCCCCTGAGACAAACGTCCCAAGTCGAAACCGATCAGCCCCTCTTGAGTTGTCCAACCTTGTCGAGTCTATCCGGTCAACCATGGCCGGGCATCAGGGATTCCCGTACGTCGGCGCGCCGGACCCGCACCAGGCGGGCGAGCTCGGGCGCGGGCGGGGCCGCCGGCGGGTCGCCCGCCAGAGCTGGCAGGAAGGCTCCGGTCAGTACGCCGAGGATCGCGCCGGCGCAGGCACCGGACACCAGGCCGACCGCGACCACACCCGCCGCCGGCCAGTCCGCGCCGGGAGTCCCGGCGCCGAGGAAGATGACCGCCATCGGCACCGGCCAACCCACGATGTTGGCGGTCACCCACCGCCACGGATGACGTACTGCGCCGCGCAGCGCGATCGCCTGGGCGGCCCCGAGGGCCGCACCCATCCCGGCACCAAGGCCGAGGGCGCCGAGCAGCACCAGGGCAAGCGCGGGACCGGCGCCCGAGTCGCTGTCGGAGCCCTGCGAGAGTACGGCGGGCGCGGAGCCGGCCGCCCACCCGAGCCCGGCGACGATCACGGTGAGGGCGACGTACCGGCGGCTTCGCAAAGCCGGCAGCCACTGTTTCAGGGCGGCCGCCTGGAGACTGCCGAGCGCGGTTCCCTCGACCAACCCGCCGGCCACGATGACGGACAGCGCCAGGAAGTTCGCCGACGGCGCATCGCCGTCAGCCAGGGCCGAAGCGGCCCGAGCCGCTCCGGCGGCCGTGGCGATGCCGATCGCCTCCGCCGTCGCGCAGAGCAAGCTCCAGCGAAGCAGAGACGGCCGGGTCGCCCGCCGGCCTGCCAGTCGGGGCCGGCGCGAGCCGCCGCTCACTTCGGTCGGGCCAGCCAGGTCATCGCGACGCCGGCCAGAGCGAACACGACGGCAACGAGAACGATCGCGGTGGGCCAGTTCATGACATCTCCCTCGGGTCCGGCGGCGGACCCGATGTCGCTTGTCGACGACGGGTCGATCCGCCCTACCTCCAGTCGACCGCGAGCGAGGGTGGGTCAGGAGGGGCGAAGGTCCCTGGGGCGGTCGGCGCTCGGCCTCACCTCACGCGAGGAACCAGTCCGGGTCTCGGCGAACAAGGCCGACGCGTTGTACCAGCACACGCGCCGCAACCAGTCGTCGCCGAGACCGAGCCGCTCGAGGGACTCGAGCTGATGAAGGTAGGGATAGGGAATGGTCGGGAAGTCGCTGCCGAGCAGCACCCGGTCCTGGAGTTCGACCAGCCGGGGCAGGTGTTGCCGCGGAAACGGCCCCTCGTGGTCGAAGAAGTCGGTGAACACCATGGTGGTGTCGAGGTGGACGCGCTCGTACGTCTCGGCGAGCGCGAGGAACTCGGCGTACTCCGGGGCGCCGAGGTGCGCGACGATCGCCGTCAGTCGCGGATGCCGCCGCAGCACCCTGCGCAGCGGGTCGGGGCCGGTGAACGCGTTGCCGATGGGTCCGGAGCCCGCGTGGACCACGATCGGCGTACCGGCGTCCTCGAGGGTCCCCCAGACCTCGTCGAGGAGCGGGTCATCGAGGTGGAACTCCCCCACCTGCACGTGCACCTTGAACACCTCGACGCCGGCCTCGACCAGGTCGGCGACGTACGCCGCCGCCTCGGGCTCGGGGTAGAACGTCGCGGACCGCAGGCACTCGGGTACGTCGTCGGCGAAGCCGCGCGCCCAGTCGTTCAGGTAGCCCGCGATCCCCGGCCGGTGTGCATACGGCAGCGCCGAGAACCGTCGTACGCCGAGGCCGCGCAGCCGTTCGACGCGCTCGTCGATGGTGCCGCGGTAGCGGATCGGCCACTCGCGCCCGATCTTGGGCCCGGCCAGGTCGAACTGCGCCCACACCTTGCGCTCGACGGGCTCGGGAAGGAAGTGGACGTGGACGTCGAACAGTCCGGGCAAGCCGAGGCGGTGCCAGAAGGCGGTGGTGGTCTCGACGGGCTCGACCTCCGCGGCCGGTTCGACCACGTTCAGTCCATGCCTTTGAGCCGGCGACCGAGCGCCTGCTCCTTCTCGCGGGTGGCCTGCCGCTCGGCGAGGGTGTGCCGCTTGTCCCAGGTCTTCTTACCGCGGGCGAGCGCGATCTCGACCTTGGCCCGGCCGTCCTTGAAGTAGAGCGACAGCGGCACCAGCGTGTAGCCCTTGTCGCTGACCTTGCGCTCGATCTTGTCGATCTCGTGCCGGTTGAGGAGCAGCTTGCGCTTGCGGCGCGCGGAGTGGTTGGTCCAGGTGCCTTGGGAGTACTCCGGGATGTGTACGCCGTGGAGCCACACCTCGTGGCCGTCGATCTCGGCGAACCCGTCGACCAGCGAGGCGCGACCCATCCGCAGCGACTTCACCTCGGTGCCGACCAGCACCATGCCGGCTTCCCAGGTGTCGTCGATGTGGTAGTCGTGTCTCGCCTTCTTGTTCTGCGCGATCAGCTTGCGCCCCTGCTCCCTCGCCATGGGGTCATCTTCTCAGGCGGGGCAACTCGGATTACGACCCGATCATGGTCATGGGATCGACCGTCTCGCCGTTGACCATGACCGTGAAATGCAGGTGGCAGCCGGTCGACCAGCCGGTGGTGCCGACGTACCCGACGGTCTCGCCACGGTCGACATGCTCGCCGGTGGAGACCCGGTAGCCGCTCATGTGGTTGTAGATGACGGTGACGTTCTTGCCGTTGAAGTTGCCCAGGTTGAGGTAGAGCCGGTTGCCCCAGACGCTGTCGTAGTACTCCGTCAGCACCGTGCCGCCGGCGACCGCCCACAGCGGCTGGCCGCAGCCGGCGCCGAAGTCGGTGCCGTTGTGCAGGCCCCAGTAGCCGTAGATCGGGTGGATCCGCCACCCGTACGGCGAGGTGACCGGCCCGTCCACGGGCCTGTTGAGTACGCCGTCGGTCTCGCCGTGGTAGCCGCCGTTGTGCTGCTGCTCCTGCTGGGCCTGCTGGATCAGCTGCTGCTTGATCCGGTTCTCGCGGGCCTTGAGCGACCTGAGCACCGCCGCGTCGTGGCGGCGTACCGCCAGCGCCTTGGCGGCCGCCGCGCGCTGCGCGGTGACCGAGCGGGCCACGGCC
>Ga0137375_10006124_pt1 | contig 14276 bp, 11 predicted proteins | sample SagtaG_24_FD_104936 | JGI IMG/M metagenome (GOLD analysis project Ga0137375, IMG submission 104936) | Vadose zone soil microbial communities from Sagehorn Ranch, Mendocino, California, USA - Sage1_R_113_16 metaG | ecosystem: Environmental > Terrestrial > Soil > Vadose zone | place: USA...
ACACGAACCCGACGCCGCGCTGCGCCGGCGGCAGGTCGGTGACATCGCGGCCATGAAGGAGGACGCGCCCGCCGTCGATGTCCGTGAGACCGGCGACCATGCGCAGCAGCGTGCTCTTGCCGCTGCCGGAGGCCCCGAGCAGAACGAACAGCTCGCCGTCCGCCACCTCCAGAGAGACGTTGTTGACGACCGGATGCCCGGAGTACCTCTTGATCAGGTCTTCGACGACGATCGACATACCGCACCGACCTCCTTCCAGGGAGGATAGGGAGCGGCGGTGACAGTGTCAGTCGAAGAGCGGTGACAAAACGGGCGGGGATTTGGAACCTGCTCGCTTGCTCAGCGGTGGCTTATTTCTTCTGAGCTTCCATGTACATCCGGAGGACCGCGCGGCAAGGTCGCGATTCCCGCGGTGCTCCGCGCGATCGAGCACGAGCTCGGTCGGCAACAGGCAAGCCTCGCGGGATGAGGTGATCAAGCCCCGGGTCACCGGGGCGGGAAAAGATCGCTGACGCGAACCTCCAAGCCGGGGAGCACGGCCGAGCGCACCGTCTCTCCCTCTCCGCCCCGGCACAGCTCGACATAGCGGCGGCGATCATCGCTCAGGCGATAGACCATGGCCATCCGGGCCTGCGGATCAACCAGCCAGTACTCCGGGATGCCTGCCTCGCGATAGGCGTCGAGCTTGACGGTCTCGTCCCTTCGGCGGGTGCGAGGCGAGAGCACCTCAATCACGAGATCCGGGACTCCCTGAAAGAACGTCGCGCCCGCGCGCGGCTGGTTTCCGGCACGGAAGAAGACCACGTCCGGCTCCACAGGATCAGTGAGACCGACGGGAAGACGGATGTCGAAGGCGGCGATCAACACAACACCGAGACGACGGTCGTGGACGAACCGCCCCAAGGTCTGGTCGAGCTGCCAGACTGCGTACTGGTGATCGTAGATCGGTGGCGGCGTCACGTACAGGGATCCCCGGATGACCTCGTAGCGGTTGCCGTCGTCGGGCAGGCGCAGATAGTCCTCATAGGTCCAATCCCCCTGAGCGGGCCAAGCGTGCCCGTCCAATGCTGCGGGAAGTACCGGGGAACGTGCCGGTTCGGCCATCGAAGTCCTCCAGAGCCGAGAATAGCGACCCGGGCAGGGACCGTCAATCCACATCGATCGTCGCCGGGAAGGATGACACAGGTGGCGGCTCGCCGCAATCCGGCGGATCACGGTTGCCATGGATCCCTCCGCCGTCACCGGGCCGGATGCTGATGGCCGTCCTATCCGGCCCAACGGGCCGGGAGAACATAGCCCAGGGATGAGGCCGCAGGCCGATGGCTCTTTGACGTCGATGTCCTGGGCTGGGAGGACATCGAGGATCTACTCCGGCGGCATTCCAATGTGCTGGCCTGGTATCGCGACGAGAGGGCCAAGGTCCATGCTCTCCACCTCGACCTCCGGGGTGGCCGAACCGTGGTGCTTGCACTGGACGCCGTTGCGCCCGGAACCCCCGAAGCGATCCTCTCCATAGAGGTCGACCCCGTCCTGTCGCTGGCCACGGCGGCCGTGGAGCTTGGCGCCGGAGTCCTGCCAGATCTCGCGGAAGAGGGCCAGGACGAGATCCTCGAAATCGTCGTCCCCCTTAGGCAGCGGGATTTCCTGGCGTGGCGCGTCAGTCATGGAGGGTTCCGGGAAACACGAAGATTGTATCGGAGCCGGGCGGGGTACGGGCGGCCGGCGCCCCACCCCGGGTTGAAACCCGGGGCTATGAATGGCCGTCCCTGACGGGACGGAGATCCGATGCGCATCGACCCTTCGTCCTGCTACGCCTCTGTCCCGAAGGGACAGCCATTTTTAGCCCCGGGTTTCCAACCCGGGGCGGGTGGCGGCGCCAATCTCTCAACATCTGCGGGGGCGCTCCGCTGTCGCCCCTTCGGGGCTTGTTGATGGATGGGCACCCGCGACCTGGGGCTTACGCCCCAGGCTTTATGATGTCGCCCCTTCGGGGCTGGATTCCGTTCCGGCCTCATGCATCGCCCCCCCTCCGCCTTGCCTTCCGCCCCCTCCCGCGGTACTCTCCCCCGCGTTGCCATGTCGCGCAAAAGGCTCCAGTCTCTCGGCCTCGCCCTGACCCTCGCGCTCGGCTCCGCCGCCGCCGGCTGCCGGGACTTGAGCTACGCCGCCGGCGATCCCAAGGAGCTTCACGTCGGCATCGTCTTCGACAGCGGAGGCAAGGACGACCGGTCGTTCAACGCGGCGGCCTACCGCGGCGTCAAGCGGGCGGCCAAGGACTTCCCCATCGTCCTGCGCGACGCCGAGCCGGGCGATCCGGCGTCTCTCGAGCCCGCCATGCGCGCCTTTGCCGAGGTGAGCTATGACCTCGTCATCGGCATCGGCTTCGCTCAGACCCCGATCGTCGAGTCGGTGGCCAAGGACTACCCCAAGGTCAACTTCGCCATCGTCGACGGCGTCAGCGACCTGCCCAACGTCGCCTCTCTGATCTTCAAGGAGCACGAAGGGAGCTATCTCGTGGGCATGATCGCCGCCCGCACGACGAAGACGGGGACGCTCGGCTTCGTCGGCGGCATGGATGTCCCCCTCATCCACAAGTTCGAGGTGGGCTACGAGGAGGGAGCGCGCGCGGCCAATCCCAAGATCCGCGTCATCCAGAACTACGTCGGCGTCACCGAGACGGCTTGGAACAATCCCGGCAAGGGCAAGGAGCTGGCGGTGGCGCAGATCGGCAAGGGCGCGGACGTCATCTTCGCCGCCGCCGGCAACTCGGGGCTCGGCGTCTTCGACGCCGCCGAGCAGTACGACAAGTACGTCATCGGCGTCGACTCCAACCAGAACTGGGTCAAGCCCGGCCACGTCCTCACCAGCATGGTGAAGCGGGTCGACAACGCCGTCTACCAGATCATCAGCGACCTCGTGAGCCACCGGTTCAAGGGCGGCATTCACGTCTACGGCCTGCCGGACGGCGGCGTCGGCTACGCCATGGACCAGTACAACGCCAAGCTCATCTCTCCCGACGTCATCCGCGAGGTCGAGACGGCCAAGGCCAAGATCATCCGCGGCGAGATCAAGGTCACGGACGCGATGGCCCAATAGCGATGATCGAGCTGCGCGAGATCACCAAACGCTTCGGCGACGTGCTGGCCAACGATCGCGTGAACCTCGCGGTGGCGCCCGGCACCATCCACGCCATCGTGGGCGAGAACGGCGCCGGCAAGTCGACGGCCATGCGCATCGCCTATGGCTTCTACGGAGCCGATGCGGGGGAGATCCTGGTCGAGGGCCAGGTGCGCCGTTTCGAGAGCCCGCACGACGCGATCAAGTTGGGAATCGGCATGGTCCACCAGCACTTCATGCTGGTCGAGCCGATGACGGTGGCCGAGAACATCGTGCTGGGGATCGAGCCCGGCTCGGCCGTGGCGCTCGACCTGAAAACCGCCGAAGCGCGCATCCGCGCCCTCTCGGACGAGCTCGGCCTGGCCATCGATCCGGCGCGGCGCGTCGAGGACCTCTCGGTGGGGCAGCGGCAGCGGGTGGAGCTGCTCAAGGCGCTCTACCGCGAGGCGCGGCTGCTGATCCTCGACGAGCCCACGGCCGTGCTCTCGCCGCAGGCGACGGCGGAGATGTTCGCCATCCTGCGGCGGATGCGGGAGCAGGGCAAGACGATCGTCATCGTCACCCACAAGCTCTCGGAGGTGCTGGACATCTCGGACGAGGTCACGGTGATGCGCGACGGCCGGGTGGTGGGCCATCGCCGGACCGCCGAGACGAGCGCCGCCGAGCTGGCGCGCCTCATGGTGGGGCGCGACGTGCTGTTGCGGGTGGTCAAGCCGGAGGCGAAACCGAAAGCTCCGGTGCTCGCCGTGCGCGGCCTCTCGCTGACCCTGCCGGACGGCGAGAAGCGGCTCGACGACGTCTCTTTCGAGGTGCGCGCCGGGGAGATCGTGGGCATCGCGGGGATCGAGGGCAACGGCCAGACGGAGCTGATCGAAGCCCTGGCGGGCTTGGTGGACGTCGGCGCCGTCTCCGGAGCGATCGAGCTCCAAGGCAAAGACGTGTCCGCGCTCTCCGCCCGCGGGCGCCGGGCGCGCGGGGTCTCCCACGTGCCGGAGGATCGGCACCGGCGCGGCCTGCTGCTGGATTTCGACCTCATGGAAAACTCGATCCTCGGCGCCGACGACCGGCCGCCGGTCGCGGTGGGTCCGCGCCGGTTCTGGCTGAACCTCGACGCCATCCGCCGCAAGACGGAGAAGATCCTCGAGGAGTTCGACGTGCGGCCGCCGGACCCGCGACTGCCGGCGCGGTCCCTCTCCGGCGGCAATCAGCAGAAGCTGATCCTCGGCCGCGAGGTGGACCAGCAACCGAAGCTGCTGCTGGTGGCGCAGCCGACCCGCGGCGTGGACATCGGTGGCATCGAGTTCATCCACCACCGGCTGGTGGAGCTGCGGGACGGCGGCTGCGCCCTGCTCCTGGTCTCCTCGGAGCTCGAGGAGGTGACGGCTCTCGCCGACCGCCTTCTGGTGATGCGCCAGGGCCGGATCGTCGGCGCGGTGGACCCCGGGAGGACCTCCATGGAAGAGATCGGACTGCTGATGACCGGCGGCAGCGCCGCCGCTTGAAGCTGGGAGCGCCCGCGGCCCAGGACTGGAATAACGCACGATGAAACTCCTGCGCGAGCTGCTCTTCCCCCTGGCCGCCGTGGTGGCGGCTTTCGCCGTGGGCGCGATCGTGGTGCTGGCGGTGGGCGACAACCCCATCACCACCTACGCGCTCCTCATCGGCAGCGCCTTCACCTGGCCGGACGGCATCGGCTACACGCTCTTCTATGCCACGCCGCTCATCTTCACGGGCCTCGCGGTGGCGGTGGCGTTCCGCTGCGGTCTGCTCAACATCGGCGCCGAGGGGCAGCTCTACGCCGCCGCGTTCATGACCGCCTGGGTGGGCATCCTCTGCGCCGGCTGGCCGGCGTGGCTGCTGCTGCCGCTGTGCTTTTTGACCGCGCTCGTGGCCGGCGGCTTCTGGGGCGCGGTGCCGGGCGTGCTCAAGGCCCGCTTCGGCGCCCATGAGGTCATCACCACCATCATGATGAACTTCATCGCGGTGGCCCTGGCGAGCTACTTCACGCAGTACCACTACAAGCCGCAGGGCGATCCGATCCTGGAGACGGTGCCGATCGGCGCCGGCGCCCACATCGCGCGGCTCGGCCGGTTCGTTCCGGGCTTCCCGGAACGCATTCCTCTCAATCTCGCGTTTCCCCTCGCCCTCCTCGCCTGCCTGCTCGTCTACCTCTTCCTCTGGCGCACGCGCTGGGGCTACGAGATCCGCGCCACCGGCGCCAACCCCGCGGCGGCGCAGTACGGCGGCATCGCGACGGGCAAGCAGATCGTGCTCGCCATGTCGATCTCGGGAGCGCTCGCCGGCCTGGTGGCGGTCAACGAGGTGCTCGGCTACCGCTACCGCTACTACGACAGCTTCTCAGCCGGCTACGGCTTCACCGGCATCGCCGTGGCCCTGCTGGGCCGCAACCACCCCGCCGGCGTCATCCTGGCCGCGCTGCTGTTCGGAGCCCTGCTGCGCGGCGGGCTCTTCGTGGACATCTTCACCGAGCACGTCTCGAAGGACCTGGTGATGGTGCTGCAGGGGATCATCATCCTGTTCGTGGCGTCGGAGGCGCTGTTCCGCGGTCTTTCGAGGAGGAGAGGGAAGGGCGTATGAACATCATCCTGATCCTGCTGGCCTCCGCCGTCCGCCAGGCCACGCCGCTCCTGCTCGCGGCTCTGGGCGGTCTCTACTCCGAGCGCTCCGGGGTGATCAACATCGCGCTCGAAGGGTTGATGCTCGCCGGCGCCTTCACCGCCGCCTCGGTGACCCACTACTCCGGCAGCCCGTGGATCGGTCTCGCGGCGGGCATCGGAGCCGGAGTCCTCGTGGCGCTCGTCCACGGCGTCGCCTGCATCCGCTTCAAGGCGGACCAGGTGGTGAGCGGCACGGCGATCAACATCCTCTTCCTCGGCGTGCCGGCGCTCCTCTCGGGCGCTCTCTTCGAGTCCACCGGCGCGACGCCGCAGCTCCCGCAGGGCCAGCTCATGCCGCTGGCGCCCATCGTGCTCGCCTTCGTCCTCGTGCCGGTCACCTGGTACGTGCTGAACCGGACGCCCTTCGGTCTGCGGCTGCGCGCGGTCGGTGAGAACCCCGAGGCGGCGGATACGGCGGGGGTGAACGTGGCGCGGGTGCGCTTCGCGGCGGTGATGCTCTCCGGGGCTCTCGCGGCGATCGGCGGCGCCTATCTCTCGATCGGCCAGTCGTCGCTCTTCGCGCGCAACATGACGGCCGGCCGCGGCTTCATCGCTCTCGCGGCGCTGATCTTCGGCAAATGGCGGCCGGTGCAGACCATGCTCGCCTGCCTGCTCTTCGGCTTTGCCGAGGCGCTGTCGATCCAGATGCAGGGCGTCTCGCAGATTCCGGTCCAGTTCATCCAGATCGTCCCCTACGTGCTGACCATCGTCGTCCTCGCCGGCTTCATCGGCCACTCCCGGGCGCCGCGGGCTCTGGGGGTCCCGTACCAGGAAAAGCGGTAGATCCGGCGAAGAGACCCGCTGTCGTTCCGTCGGACGCTGGTGGTTCCCTCCGCGTGCTCGTGGTCGACGTGGACGGGAGCGTGGAATCCCGGCTCGCAACGGCGCTCGAAGGCACGTCCGAGCGTGAGCGGTTCGCGTTGACGCGTTCCTCCGGCCTGCGAGAGACCCTCGACAAGCTCGCCTCGGCTGCGAGAGGAGGAGCGCCTGCTGCGGGTCATTGCCGGCGGCGCTCCGGTCACTGCATAGCATCGGACGGATCGGACCGATCGGACGGATCTGTCCGATCACTCTTCCCGTGCGCTGTGCGAAGTATATAGAATCGCCTTCAGGGTACCCTGGTATGAGCGAGAAAGACCAGCGACTGCGGGCGAGCGGCGGCTATCGCAAGCTACGGTCGTTTCAGGTGACCACGGTCATCTACGATGCGACGGTCTCGTTCTGCGCCCGCTTTCTCGACAAGCGGTCACGCACCGTGGATCAGATGGTGCAGGCTGCGCGCAGCGGACGGCAGAACATCGCCGAGGGCAGCCGGGCGTCGGCGACCTCTTCGCAGACCGAGCTGCGTCTGGTCAACGTCGCCCGCGCCAGCCTCGATGAGCTCCTGCTCGACTACGAGGACTTCCTGCGCCAGAGCGGCAAGCGCCAGTGGGACAAGAACGACCGCGAGGCGAGGGTGGTGCGGGCGATCGGGAGGGTACACCAACCGGATTACACCGATTGGCTCAACCACGACGACTCAGCGGTGGTCGCCAACGCGGTGATCTGCCTGATTCACCAGGCCAACTACCTGCTCGACCAGCAGATCGCCGCCCTGGAGCGCGACTTCATTCAGGAGGGTGGTTACAGCGAGAGCCTCGCTGCGGCAAGGCTCGCGGAGCGGGCGAGGCAGAGGCAAGGGAATGAGGGGGATCGGACGGATCTGTCGGATCTGACCGATAATCAGACCGATCGGTCCCATCCGACCGATCCGTCCGATACTGCCCCCACCTGCCCGGCTTGCGGCAACGGCATGGTACTGCGCACCGCCCGCAAGGGCTCTCGTGCCGGGTCGCGGTTCTGGGGATGCTCCGGCTACCCGCGATGCTCGGGAACCCGGCCGTTTTAAGCGCCCCTACGCCGCCGGCCGCAGCTCTTCGCGCCGGACCTTGAGCCGCCGCAGGGCTTCCTTGACGCTCGCCACCCCTCGCAGGTCGTCGAAGAGCGAGTAGAAGACCGGCGTCGCCAGCAGGGTCAGCAGGAGCGAGAGCGATTGCCCGCCGATCACCACCACGGCGATGGCGCGGCGCTCCTCGGAGCCCGGACCGGTGCCGAGCGCGAGCGGAAGCATGCCGGCGACCAGGGCCATCGTGGTCATCAGGATCGGCCTCAACCGATCGCGGTTGCCCTGGAGGATCGCGGCCATGCGCTCCATCCCCTGCCGCCGCAGGTTGTTCATGTGGTCGATCTGCAGAATGGCGTTCTTCTTCACCACGCCGAAGAGCACCAGGACGCCGAGAGCGCTGTAGAGGTTCAGCGTGTTGTGGGTCGCCCACAGGGAGAGCAGCGCGAAGGGGACCGACAGCGGCAGCGACATCAGAATGGTCAGCGGGTGGACCACGCTCTCGAACTGCGAGGCCAGGATCATGTACATGAAGATGACCGACAACATCAGCGCGAACAGGAACTCGCGGTAGGTGCGGGCGAGCTCGCGGCCCCGGCCGCTCACCGCCGTCGAGTAGGTGGCCGGCATGTGCAGGTCGTCCGCAGCCTTCTGGAGGGCCTCCAGCCGGTCGGCCATCGCATAGCCGGGTCCGACGCCCGCCCGGATGCTCACCTGGCGCTGCCGGTCGAGCCGGTCGATGCGCGACGCCGTGGCCTCCTCCCGCAGTCGCACGAGGTTGTCCAGCGGGACGAGACTGCCCCGGCCGCTCGAGATATAGAGCCGCGTCACCTCGTCGGCGTTGTTGCGCGTGCCTTCCTCGAGGCGGAGCTGGACGTCGTAGTCGTCGTTGATCTGCGGATCGTAGAAGCGGGAGACCTCCTCGTCGCCCCCGACCATCAGGCGCAGCGCCGTGGCCACGTCCGACATCTGGACGCCGAGGTCCGCGGCACGGGCGCGGTCCACCGTGACGCGCAGCTCGGGCTTGTCGAGCTTCAAGGTCGTGTCGGCGTCGACGATGCCGGGGATCTCCCCGCTGTCGATCTTGTCGCGCAGCTGGTTGGCGTAGGCCGAGAGCTGGACGATGTCGGGGCCGCGCAGGGCGAAGTCGAGCTCGGCACTGCCGCCTCCGATGTTGAACGACTGGATGTTGCGCACCGAGCAGCGCAGGTCCTTGAACTTGCGGAGGCGGCCGCGCACCTGGTTCATCACGTCGCGCTGCGAGTAGTTGCCGCGGAAGGCCGCGGCTGGATCGAGCCGGAGCAGGCTCGTCAGGAAGCGGCTCACGGAGAGCTTGCGCTCCTCGTGCGGGGCGATGCGGATGTAGACGTTCCCCTGGTTGACGCCGCCCAGGAACCCGCCGCCCGCGGTGGCCAAGACCTCGCGCACGCCCCGGACTTGCCGCAGCTGGCTCTCGACGGTGCGCATCGCATCGTCCATGGCCGCCAGGCTGGTCCCCTCGGGCGCATTGACGTTGACCTCGAACTCCGATTCGTCCACGTCGCCCGGGATGTACTCCATCTTGACCGCGCGGTAGAGCGGGATCGAGGCCAAGATCACGCCGAGACAGACCAGGGCCGCGGCGAACCGGTGCCGCATGGTGAAGCGGAGCATCCGCGAGTAGTTGGCGTCGATCCGGCCGTAGAAGCCCTGGCGCGATTTTGCTGACCCTTCATGCCCCGCAGCGTCCTGAGAGCGCAGCAGCCGGGCGCTCATCATCGGCGTCAGCGTGAACGAGACGAGGAGAGAGACCAGCACCGCCGCCGCCGCCGTGAGGCCGAACTGGTAGAGGAAGCGGCCCGAGATGCTGGACATGAACGAAACCGGCACGAAGATGACCACCAGCGACAAGGTCGTCGCGAGGACCGGCAGGGCGATCTCGGCGGTGGCCGCCCGTGCCGCCTCGAAGGTGCTCATCTTCTTCTCCTCGACGAAGCGGAAGATGTTTTCGAGCACCACGATGGCGTCGTCGATGACCACGCCGACCATCAGCACCAGGGCGAGCATGGTGACGCTGTTGAGCGTGAAGTCGAGCGCCGCCATCATGCCGAAGGTGGCGATGACCGAAGACGGGATCGCCACGGCGGCGATGAGGGTGGTGCGCCAGCTGCGCATGAAGAGGAGCACCACCAGCGAGGCGAAGATGCTGCCCAGGATCAGGTGGATCTTGATCTCGTGGAGAGCCGCGTAGATGTAGCGCGACTGGTCGCGGATGACCTGCAGCTCCAGATCGCCCGGGAGCTGCGGAGCGATGCGCGCGAGCGCCTGCTTGGCCGCTTCGATGACCTGGACCGTGTTGGCGCCCGACTGCCGCCGCACCTCGATGGTGACGGTGGGCACGCCGTTCAGCCGCGCCACGGAGCGCTGCTCCTTGGTGCCGTCCTCGGCGTATCCGAGGTCGCTGACGTGGACCGGCTGGCCGTTGACCGTGCTCACCACGAGGTTGTTGAAGTCCTTGGCCTCGGTGAAGCGGCCCATGGTGCGGAGCGTCATCTCGCGGTTGGCGTTGGTGACGTTGCCGCCCGGGACGTCGGTGTTCTGCCGCACCAGGGCGTCGCGCACGCCGGTGATCGGGATCTGGTAGGCCTCCAGGCGCTGCGGATCGACCCAGATGTTGATCGCCCGTTCGAGACCACCCACCAGGGTCACCTCACCGACGCCGGACGAGCGCTCGAGCTGGACCTTGACGATCTTGTCGGCGATCTCGGTCAGCTCCCGCAGGTCGCGGTTGCCGGAGAGGGCCACGGTCAGCACCGGCGAGCTGTCGTTGTTGAACTTGGTCACCACCGGCGGCAGGGTGTCCTCCGGCAGGTTGCGTACCACCGTGGCGATGCGGTCGCGGATGTCCTGGGCCGCGGTGTCGATGTTCCGGCTGAGGTCGAAGGTGACGATGACGAACGAGCTGCCGGCGGAGGAGACGGAGCGCAGCTCCTGGATCCCCTCGACGGTGTTGACCGCCTCCTCGATGGGCTGGGAGACCTGGTTCTCCATCTCCTCGGGAGAGGCGCCCGGCAGGTTCGTCCGGATCGAGACCGTGGGCAGGTCGACCGATGGGAAGCGGTCGACCCCCAGGCGGCCGTAGCTGGCGGCGCCGACCACGACCAGGGCGAGGATGATCATGGCCGCGAACACCGGCCGGCGGATACAGATCTCGGCGAGCTTCTGCATGATGGACGACCTGGACCTTCCCTACGGCGCCACTCTCACGGGTTGGCCGCCGACCAGGTTGCCGGGGTTCACCACCACCGGCTCGCCCACGGCGACTCCATCGACGATCTCGACGCGGTCCCCGGCGTGGCGGCCGGTGCGGACGCGCTTCTCGACAGCTTTGCCTTCCTCGATGCCCATCACCTTTTCGATGCCTGCGAAGCGCACGATGGCGGTGGCGGGGACCACGACCGCCGGCTCGGAGGACTTGGTCACGATCTCCGCCTTGGCGAAGGAGCCCGGGCGCAGGCGGGCATCCGGGTTGGGGACCTCGGCCTCGATCTGCAGCGTGCGGTTGTCCTCGCTGATCGACGGGCTGATCCGCGCCACCCGCCCGGCGTAGGTGGCCGGGTCTCCTTCGACCGTCACGCGCACCTCCTGCCCCGTGCGCACGGCGGGGGCCTCGCGCTCCGGGATGGCCAGGCGCAGGCGCAACGGATGCACCCGCACCAGCACCACGGCCGGCGCGCCGGCGGCCACGTAGTCCCCCGGGCTGACCAGGCGCTCGCGGATCATGCCGTCGAACGGCGCCCGGAGCGTTGAGTCCGCCAGCTGCTGGCGGGCGATCTCCAGCTCCGAGATGCGCTGTCCGAGCACGGCCTGGCGGCCGCGCGCGTCCTCGATCGCCTGCTGGTAGCGCGCCTCGGCGACGCCGAAGTTGGCCTCGGCGGTGTCCAAGTCCTGCTGCGGGATGAGCTGCTGTGAGAAGAGGTTGGCCATGCGGTCGCGCGTCAGGCGCGCCTGGTTGAGCGTCGCCGCCGCCTGCTTGACGATGGCGGTCTTCTCCGGAGGCACCACCGCGTTCGGTGTGCCGGGCGGCAGCCCGAGGCCGGCCCGCGCCTGGTCCATGAGATTCGTCGCCTGCGCGACCTTGAGCTCGAAGTCCGTGGGGACCAGGCGGGCGATCACCTGGCCGTGTCCCACCCGGTCTCCGAGGTCCACGTTCACCGTGGCCAGGCGCCCGGCGACCTTGAAGCCGAGCTGGGCCTGCTCGTCGGCCGCCAGGGTACCCGCCACCTCGACGGTCCGGGCCAGCGTCTCGGTCGTGGCATGAACCACGTGCACGTCGCGCACCGGCAGGCTCTCGGGGCCGGGCGCATCCGGTCCGCCATGGCCATGGCCGCCCGCTTTACCCGCCGCGGCGGCCTCGCGGCCATCGCCGCCACACGCGGCCAGAGAGAGTCCCAGGATCAGCAATGATCCGCTCAATAGTCCGCAGCACCACCTTGCACCCATCGTCTTGATACCCATCCCAAGGGACGAAATCACAAAGAAAAAGTTGCGTGACAGAGAGGTGACGATCGAGCGGGCTCACCGGGCCTGTGCCTGTTTCGCCACCGCCTCCGCCGCCTTCCGCGCCGCCTCGGGATCGCCGAGGTATTCGCTGCGGAGCGGCCGAAGATCCGCATCGAGCTCATAGACCAGCGGAATGCCGGTCGGCACGTTGAGCTCCACGATCGCCTGGTCCGAGACGCCGTCCAGGTGCTTGATCAAGGCCCGCAGGCTGTTGCCGTGAGCCGCGATCAGGACCCGCTTGCCGGCGCGGATCTCGGGGGCGATCGTGCCGTGCCAGTAGGGGAGGAAGCGTGCCACCGTATCCTCGAGCGACTCGGTCAAGGGCAACTCCTCGGGCGTCAGGCCGGCGTAGCGCCGGTCGCGCCCGGGAGAACGTTCGTCGTCCGGCGTCAAGGCCGGGGGCGGCGTATCGTAGCTGCGCCGCCAGACCTTGACCTGCTGCTCACCGTACTGCGCGGCCGTCTCGGCTTTGTCGAGGCCCTGCAGGGCACCGTAGTGCCGCTCATTGAGCCGCCAGCTCCGGTGGACCGGGATCCACATCAGGTCCATGCCGTCCATCACGATCCACAGCGTCCGGATAGCGCGTTTGAGGAGCGACGTGTACGCCACGTCGAAGGTGTAGCCCCCCTCGCCGAGGAGGCGCGCCGCCTCGCGGGCCTCTTCGATCCCCTTGGGCGAGAGGTCCACGTCGGTCCAACCGGTGAAGCGGTTCGCCAAATTCCAGGTGCTTTCGCCATGACGCAACAGGACCAGCTTGTACATGGGGACCTCTCCCTCCGTCATCCCGCGACGGAGGGAGGATATAACGGGCGCCGCGCCCGAGCCATCCGGCTGGCAGAAAAGTTGCTGCTCCGGGAAGCATGGCGACTCCGGCGGAACACAAGGCGGCGGAGCGGCTGGAGAAACGCGAATCGGTCCAGTTCGCCCTCGACCAGGCCAGAGGCGAAGAAAACCCGGCACCCCCTCGTGCCCAGGCGGAGCGGCGCGACCGCGCCTGGCTCACCGGCTGGCTGGTGATCCTCGCTGTCACCGCGGCCGTCTACTTGCTCTCCTGGCGGCAGTGGTGGCCGCTGACCCCGGACGTCCGGGACCTGCTGCTGCGCGTCACGCGAGGGGTGATGCTCTCCGCCGGAATCCTGGCGGCCGGGCGCCTGTGCTCTCTGTTGCTCGTCGCCCACCTCCGCGATCCGGTCTCGCGCTACAACCTCCATCGCATCGCCGATCTCCTCGCCGCGCTGACGGCGGCCTTCGTCGCCGTTACGGTCCTGTTTCGCAACTGGTACGGGGCGGCCGTCTCGCTCGGGCTTCTCTCGCTCATCCTCGGCTTCGCCCTGCAGACGCCGATCACCAGCCTTCTCGCCTGGGTCTACATCCTGATCCGCCGTCCCTACCGGGTCGGAGACCGCATCCGCATCGGCGACGCCACGGGTGACGTCATCGACGTCAGCTACCTCGATACGACGCTCTGGGAGTTCGGCGGCGAATACCTGTCCACCGACCATCCCAGCGGCCGGCTCATCAAGTTCCCGAATGGGCACGTGCTGACGACCACGGTCTACAACTACTCGTGGCCGCTGTTCCCTTACATCTGGAACGAGCTGAAGCTCCACATCGCCTATGACAGCGATCTCGAGTGGGTGGCGCAGGTGATGAAAGAAGTCGCCGCGGAGATCTTGGCTGAGCAGATGATGAGCCGGGTGCGCACCTACCGCGAGCTGCTCGCCAAGACGCCGGTCGACCACCTCGAGGTCCGCGAGGAGCCCGCCGTGTTCTTCCGCGTCAGCGACAACACCTGGCTCGAAGCCATCTTGCGCTACCTCGTCGAGCCGAAGCAGTCCGGACGAGTCAAGACCCGACTCATCCAGGAGCTGCTCCGTCGCCTCAACGCCGAGCCCGAGCGCGCCAAGTTTCCCAAGAGCAACCTGCGCTGATCCAAGGGCTCGTCACGAAATAACTGTCTCAACTACGATCCGGGAAGTCAGCGGCGACCCCGACTGCACCAAGGTGCCGGCGTGCGCCCCCTGGGACCGCTGGCGTCTCGCCGGCTTTCAAATCAA
>Ga0137375_10006131_pt1 | contig 14270 bp, 10 predicted proteins | sample SagtaG_24_FD_104936 | JGI IMG/M metagenome (GOLD analysis project Ga0137375, IMG submission 104936) | Vadose zone soil microbial communities from Sagehorn Ranch, Mendocino, California, USA - Sage1_R_113_16 metaG | ecosystem: Environmental > Terrestrial > Soil > Vadose zone | place: USA...
CGGCCAGCTCGAGCGGCTGTTCGACGACCTGCCCGCCAGCTACACGCAGGGCGGCCTGGCGCACCAACTCGGCGGGCCCGGGCCGGTGGTGCGGCCGGGCGAGGGCGGCACCCGGCTCTCGGTCGCGGTGATGAGCGGCGTCGAACGGAGAGGCCGCTGGCGCGTGCCGGTCGACTCGACCGCCTTCGCGTTCATGGGCGGCGTCGACCTCGACCTGCGGAGCGCGATCCTGAGCGGGCCGGTGACCACCATCACCGCGGTGGCGATCATGGGCGGGGTCGAGATCGTCGTCCCGCCCGGCCTCCGCGTCGAGTCCAGCGGCTTCGGGTTCATGGGCGGCTGGGACAACCGCGCCAGCGATGAACGGCTGCCGCCGGACGCCCCGGTGCTGCGGGTGCGCGGCGTCGCCCTGATGGGCGGGGTTGAGATCAGGACCAAGGCGCGCGATCCCCAGGGCCGGCCCCCCACAACAGGATCCGCTTGAACGGGTAGAAGTAGGGCCGGCGCTGGTCGAGCCGCGGCAGTAGGCGCTCCCGGTAGCCGGCCAGGAACTCCTCGAACAGCTCCGGTGGCATGCGACGCTGGTAGTCGGTGAGCAGCGTGCCCCGCACCCACTCGATCACCTGCTCCGGCCCCTCGAGGTGATGCGGGTAGACCTGAAGCCGCACGTGCTGCTCGACGAACCCCAGCCGCTCCAGCAGCTCCGCGTACCGCTCGGGCGCCTCCACCGGGCTGACACGCCGGTAGCCGCCCGTGGCGGCGCGGAACGGCTCCTGCACGGCGATCTCCTCCGCGACCTGGTGCGAGATGTGGTCGTGGTTGGCGGGGACCTGGACTGCCAGCTGGCCACCGGGGGCAAGCGTCGCGGTCAGGCGCTCCAGCAGTCGCGGATGGTCCGGTACCCACTGCATGGCGGCGTTGGAGAAGATCAGGTCCCAGCGACCCTGGCCGGGCTCCCCCGGCGCCCCGAACCTGGCGGCGTCGCCCTGGACGAACCCGAGCCCGCCGCCGGCCACGGCCCGGGCGCGCTCCAGCATGGCGGCGGAGTCGTCGATCCCGAGCGTCTCGGCCGATTGGACGCGCCGGTGCAGCTCGGCGGTGAGCGCACCGGTCCCACAGCCGAGGTCGGCGGCCCGGCCGCCCGGGATCGGGCGGACGAGGGCGAGCAGGTCGAAGAAGGGCGCGTTGCGCTCGGCGGCGAACCGCTCGTACCGTGCGGGGTCCCACGGATCGGCCACCCACTGGTCGCCGTGCGGGGGTTCGTGGAGTGTCATTCGCCTGACGATTGTCCACAACTTGGCTCCTGGTGAACACCCGGCTGTGCGGATGGTTCATGATGTGGCTGCGCGCGAAGCATCGGAAGGACGCGAGGAGACGAAGACCGGTTGGCCGCACACCAGATGATCGGAAGGGTGGGGCGGGTGACCGGCACCATCGCGCCAGGCCGGATCGGGGAGGTCATGATCGCGATCCGCGGCGGCAGCGAGGCGTTCAACGCCTACTCCGCCGACAGCGAGGACACCATCGAGACCGGCAGGCGGGTAGTCGTCGTCGAGTACTTCCCTCCCAGAACTGTCGTGGTCAGCCCGGTGTAGGGCTGGCTTGGAGGCTGCATTGTCATGGATCCCACCATCATCGCCGGTGGCGTGCTCGTTGCCCTGGTCGTGCTGTTCATCCTGTTCCGCCTCATGTGGCGGGTGGCCGAGCCGAACGAGGCGTTGGTCATCTCCGGGCTGCGACAGCACGCCGAGGTCGAGGGAGTTGGCGAGAGCCTCGGCTTCAAGATCGTGACCGGCAAGGGCACACTCGTCCTGCCCGGCATCCAAACCGTGCGGCGCCTCTCGCTCGACCTGCGCGAGGCTCAGCTCGGCATCGACTGCGTGAGCACCCAGGGGATACCGCTGGCGATCCAGGGCGTGGTGATCTTCAAGGTCGGTGATGACTACGTCTCGATCGCCAACGCCGCCCGCCGCTTCCTCGATCAGCAGAACCAGATGGACGCCCGTGTCCACAACGTGTTCGCCGGTCACCTTCGGGCGATAGTCGGCAACATGACGGTCGAGGAGATGATCCGCGACCGCGAGAAGCTCACCTCGCTGACACGCGAGTCTTCGGGCATGGAGATGGAGAAGCTCGGGCTGATCGTGGACTCGCTGCAGATCCAGGAGATCCATGACCCGACCGGCTACATCAAGAACCTGGCGCTGCCCCACGCGGCGGCCGTTTCGCGGGAGGCGCGGATCGCGCAGGCGCACGCCGACCGGGAGGCGACCCAGGCCGAGCAGCAGGCTGATGCGCTGAAGGCCGAGGCGCGACGCGACAGCCAGATCAAGCAGGCCGGCTACCAGGCGCAGGTTGACCGCGCGGGAGCCGAGGCGCGGCAGAGCGGTCCGCTCGCCGAGGCAACCTCCCGACAGCAGGTCGTCGTCCAGGAGACGAAGGTGGCCGAGCTGGAGGCGCACCGGGAGGAGCAGCGGCTCCAGGCGAGCGTTCGCAAGCCGGCCGACGCCCGGGCCTACGAGCGGACCACGCTGGCCAAGGGGGAACGCGACGCCCGCATCTCCGGCGCGGAGGCCGAGCGGCAAGAAGTCGAGCTCCAGGCGGCGGCAAACGCCCAGCGGGTGCGGCTGGAAGCACAGGCCCAGTCCGAACGGGTACGCCTGGAGGCCTCTGCCCACGCCGAGGCAGCCAAGCAGGTCGGCGAGGGCGAGGCCGCGGCGACCTCGGCCAAGGGCCGCGCCGAGGCCGACGCCGCCCGGGCGCGTGGCCTGGCCGAGGCCGATGCCATCAAGGCGCGAGCCGACGCCCTCGCGCAGAACCAGGATGCGGTGATCGGCCAGCAGCTCGCCGAGAACTGGCCGGCGATCGTGGAGGCTGCCGCCAAGCCGTTCGGTGCGGTCGACCAGATGATCGTGCTGAACGGTGCGCAGGGGCTCTCCGAGGCGCTTGCCCAGGCGATGAGCCAGGGGGTGGCCGGGCTCCAGCTCGCACGCAGCATCCTGAGCGGCTCCGGCAACGGCAGTGCCGATTCCAAGGGAGCCGCCGCGGCGGGCCGCAAGGGCAGCGCCGGCGTCGCCGGAGGCCAGACCGCAACACGCAAGGATGGAGCCTGAGGAGACCGTCGCGAACATGCTCGTAGCCGTCACCGGGTCCACCGGACTGATCGGGTCAGCGCTGGTCTCCAGCCTGGTCGGCGACGGCCATGACGTTCTCCGCCTCACCCGCTCGCCGAGTCCCGGACCGGGTGCCGCCCGCTGGGACCCGGCGGGCGGCACCATCGACTCGGAGGCACTGTCCAAGGCCGACGCGGTCGTGCACCTGGCTGGAAGGAGCATCGCCGCGCTGCGCTGGACGCCGAAGGTCAAGCGGGAGATCCTCTCCAGCCGCACGCAGGGCACCAGGCTGCTGGCCGAGGCCATGGCCGGCCTGCCCGATGGCCCGCGGGTGCTGGTGACCGCCTCGGGGATCAACTTCTACGGCGATCGCGGGGACGAGGTGCTCACCGAGACCAGTCCCGGCGGCAGTGGGTTCCTGGCCGACGTGTGCCGCCAGTGGGAGGGCGCGGCCGATCCCGCGCGGGCCGCCGGCATCCGCACCGTCCACGTGCGCACCGGTTTCGTGCAGACGCCGCGCGCCGGGGTGCTGCCCAGGCTGCTGCCGCTGTTCCGGGTCGGGCTCGGCGGCCGGTTCGGGTCGGGCCGCCAGTGGTGGAGCTGGGTGACCCTCGACGACGTCGTCGGTATCTACCGTCATGCCGTGACGGCGAGCGCAGTCGGCGGCGCGCTCAACGCCACCGCTCCCAACCCGGTGACCAACGCCGAGTTCACGGCCACCCTCGCCCGCGTCGTCGGACGACCCGCCCTGTTGCCCGTGCCGAGCTTCGGCCCCAAGCTCCTGCTCGGCCAGATGGCCGACGAGCTGCTGTTCGCCAGCGCTCGCGTGCATCCGGCCGCCACCCAGTCCAGCGGCTACTCCTTCCGTCACCCGACCCTCGAGGCAGCCCTGCGCCACCTGCTCAGCCGCCCCTGATCCGGTGCGAGCCTCTCCGCCCGGCAGCTCCCCTCGCCGGGCCGTCCAAGCCCCCCGCTCAGCATCCTCATCCTGTTGGGCGCAGGTTTCCCCGCTCAGCGGAAGTCGCGTGAGCGGGTGGCGATGCCCGCCTGGAACGGATGGATCTGATCGGCGATCACGTTCGTGACGCCCTCGGCACGTTCGAGGCGACCTCGGACCAGCAGCGCGGTCGCGGCTCGGGCGACACGGCGGTAGCGGGTCCAGATGCCGGGCGAGCAGATCACGTTGATGATGCCGGTCTCGTCCTCGAGGCTCAGGAAGGTGGTACCGCTGGCCGTGGCCGGGCGCTGGCGATGCGTCACGATCCCGCCGACCAGCACGCGGCTGCCTGGCTCGACCCCGGCCAGGCCGTCGGAGGACACCGCCCCAAGCGTGTCGAGCCGCTCGCGCAGGAACTCGACGGGGTGGCTGAAGGTCGAGAGCCCGGTCGCCCACAGATCGGCGGCGCTGAGCTCGACCGGGCTCATCCCGGGGAGCTGTGGTGCCTCGGCGCCGACCACCGCCCCAGGCAGCCGATCCGCCCGCGCCTGCGCCACCGCGCCGGCCGCCCAGAGCGCCTCCCGGCGCTCCAACCCGAAGCAGCCGAACGCCCCCGCCGTGGCCAGCGCCTCGACCTGCGCCTGGCTGAGCCCGATCCGATGGACCAGCTCGCTCATGGAGGCGTACGGCCGCCCGGCGGCGATCCGCTCGGCCAGATCCTCCCCGAGGGTGCGCACGGACGAAAGCCCCATCCGGACAGCAACGCCCTCCGTGCCCGACTTCGCCGTGGCGCCTTCGGTGGCCGGCCCCGCGGCTGGCCCTTCCGCGCCACGCCCCGCGCCCGGCCCTGTCGCGACGCCTTCTGCCCCCGGCCCTGCGGCTCTACCCTCCTCGTCCGGCCCTGCCGCTGCGCCTTCCACGCTCGACTCGCGCTCCCCGAGCGGCTCGAGGGTGGCGGTCGCCGCACTCGCGTGGAGGTCGGGGCCTCGCACGACCACGCCGTGGCGGCGGGCATCGGCGACCAGTGTCCGTGGCGAGTAGAACCCCATGGGCTGCGAGTTCAGCAGCGCGGCTAGGAACGCCGCCGGGTAGTGGAGCTTCAGCCACGCGCTCGAGTAGACCAGGTAGGCGAACGACACCGCGTGGCTCTCGGGAAAGCCGAAGTTGGCGAAGGCGGAGAGCTGCTCATAGAGCTGGTCGGCGACCTCCTCGGTAATGCCGCGCTCCGCCATCCCCTGGTAGAGACGATCACGCAGCCGCTCCATCCGCTCGACCGAGCGCTTGGCGCCCATGGCCTGACGGAGCTGGTCGGCCTCGGCGGCGGTGAAGCCGGCCACGTCGACCGCCATCTGCATGAGCTGCTCCTGGAACAGCGGCACCCCCAACGTCTTCTCGAGCGAGCGCTCCAGCAGCGGGTGCAGGTAGGTGACGGGCTCGCTGCCGTTGCGGCGTCGGATGTACGGATGCACCGAGCCGCCCTGGATCGGGCCGGGCCGGATCAGCGCCACCTCGACCACCAGGTCATAGAACGTCCGCGGCCGCAGGCGCGGCAAGGTGGCCATCTGCGCGCGGCTCTCGACCTGGAAGACGCCGATCGAATCGGCCTCCTGGAGCATCTCGTAGACGGCCGGCTCCTGCGGCAGCTCGGCCAGGTCGATCTCGACGCCGTGGTGGGAGCGGACCAGGTCGACCGCGGCATGCACCGCCGAGAGCATGCCGAGCCCGAGCAGGTCGAACTTCACCAGCCCGATCGCCGCGCAGTCGTCCTTGTCCCACTGCAACACACTGCGATCCTTCATGGTCGCCCATTCGACGGGGCAGACCTCCAGCACCGGGCGGTCACAGATGACCATCCCGCCCGAGTGGATGCCGAGGTGCCGCGGGAACCCCTGGAGCTGCGTAGCCAGCTCCAGGACGGTGGGCGGCACGTCGTGATCGGCGGCTTCGCCGATGGGTCCCCACATGTCGAGCTGCTTGGCCCAGGCGTCGAGCTGGCCAGGGGCGTAGCCGAGCGCGCGCCCCATGTCCCGCACGGCGGAGCGGGGGCGGTAGGTGATCACGTTGGCCACCTGCGCGGCGCGGTCCCTGCCGTAGCGCTGGTAGACGTACTGGATCGCCTCTTCACGACGGCCCGCCTCGATGTCGAGGTCGATGTCGGGCGGCCCGTCACGCTCTGGCGAGAGGAAGCGCTCGAACAGCAGACCGAGCGAGACGGCATCGGCCTTGGTGATACCGATCGCGTAGCAGACAGCCGAGTTGGCCGCCGAGCCGCGACCTTGACAGTAGATGCCGGCGCGCTCGCAGAACTGCACGATGTCCCAGACGATCAGGAAATACCCGGGAAAGCCGAGACTCTCGATCATGTCGAGCTCGTAGTCGATCTGGCGCCATGCGCCCCGGACCCGTTCCGCGTCACGGGGGCCGTACCTGCGGGTCGCTCCCCGCTCAGCGAGGTGCCGCAGCCAGCTCATCTCCGTGTGGCCCTCCGGCACCGGGAAATCCGGCAGCCGCGGGGCGATCAGCTCGAGGTCGAAGGCGAGGTCACGACCGATCGTGGCCGCCCGCTCGACCGTGCCGGGGTAGCGAAGAAGGCGCCTGGCCTGCTCATATCCCGAACGCAGGTGCGCGCTGGCCGAAGCGGGCAGCCAGCCGTCCATCTTGTCGAGCGAACGGCGCGCGCGCACCGCGGCGAGCGCGGTGGCCAGCCGGCGCCGGCGCGGGGCCGCGTAGTGCACGTTGTTGGTGGCCACCGCATCGATCCCGCGATCGTCAGCGAGCCGGACCAGGGTGTCGTTGCGGGCCGAGTCGAGCGGGTCGCCGTGATCCCAGATCTCGACCAGCACGTTCTGGCGGCCGAACGCCTCGATCAGGCGGTCGAGTTGATAGCCGGCGGCCGTCGGCCCGCGCTCGACCAGTGCGCTCGGCACCGCGCCCTTGCGGCAGCCGGTGAGGACCAGCCAGTGGCCGCCGTGCAGGCCCGCCAGCAACTCCAGACTCGCACGCGGCGCTCCCTTGGAACCGGCGAGCTGCGCAGTCGAGATGGCTCTGCACAGGCGGGCGTATCCCTGCGGGTCGCGGGCCAGCACCAGCAGGTGCTCTCCCGAAGGGTCTGGGTCGGGTGCGGTCGGGCGAGCGCTCGCCAGCCCCAGGGTGAGCTCGGCACCGAACACCGTGCGCATGCCGAGCGTCCTGGCGGCCTCCGCGAAGCGCACCACCCCGTACATGCCGTCGCGGTCAGTGAGCGCGAGCGCCTCCAGCCCGAGGTCGGCTGCCTCCTCCACCAGCTCCTCCGGAGGCGAGGCGCCGTCCAGGAAGCTCGCGTTGGAATGGCAGTGCAGCTCGGCGTAAGGGGTCGCCAGCGCCCGCGAGACCGCGCGAGCGGTCGGTCGCCGCCGTTCGGGCTTCGGGTCATGGCGGCGGACCCGAGCGACCTCGACACCGGTCGTCCCGACCCGTGACTGCGACCGGCCATTTGCCAGTCGGGCGAATTCCGCCCACGGAATTGGAGGATTCTGCCAGCCCATGCCGCCTATGATCGAACACTTGTTCGTATCAGGCAACAGTGCATGGCGCCTATTTCGGGCTGAATTCGCAACCAGGCCCCGACCCAACGGTCACCTGGAGCGCGACGGTAGCGAAGAGCCCAATTGACCGCTCCGCAATGGGGCGTCATAAATTGGATCAACTGACGGCAACGCAACATCTGCCCGCCTCGCGCGTCTCGGGCCTGAGGTTATGCAGGTGTTGTTCTGATATGGCCGCCGGCGGGCGTTCACGGCCGCCACTGTGTGGAAATGGCGGTTCCCCTCTCTGGGCGTGCTCCGCAACTGTTTCTCGGAGCGCCTCTTAGACGACACGCCCCAACGGCCCCGTGGAGCTCGAAGCGACACCCACGGAGCCGAGCGTCCGCGCAATTCCTGACGGGAATTCCGAAGCTCCTACGGTGCTGCTTGGGGTCGCGGCGGATCTTGGCATGCGGGTCTCGGCATGGTGGTGAGGGGGACGAAGTGGATGTGCGCAGAGGTGGGCGGGCGCGCTCAGAGGTGGGCAGGCTGCGCTCAGGACCACGGTGACCGCGGTCGAGTTCGTTGACGGCCGGAGAGTCGCCCAGGGACGACCATTGCCGTTGGTCGCGGTTGGCGTGAAGGGTCTGAGTGTGGGCCCCTGTGGACGGCAGCCAGCTGCTGGTCACGCCCGGCTCGGACCGCCAGTTCTGGTGTCGTGGGCCGGTGGTCAGCGGCGCCGTGGGCCAGAGTCCAGCCTGGCATGGGCGGCCGGGACGATTGGCCTCGATCGCGCTGGACGGTCCCCGTCGTACGCCGTCCAAGCTCGAGACCATGCCTGGCCGCCCACGCCACGGGTATTCTCAGCCATAGCAGCCACCAATCCGGCCGTCGGGTCGCACAACCCAATCGCCGCCAAGGGACGGGTCGGCATCGGCCTTCGGCGAGTTGCGCATCTCGCCGCCAGGAACCTCTATCGCCAGCCTTCCAGCTCGGCGCCGACCTGCCGAGCTGTGTCCAGAAACGCCTCGGCGGCAGGTGACAGGTAGCGGTCGGGATGGTTGGCGAGCACGATCGTACGAGCCGGAACCGGCGGGTCGAGCTGACGGACGACCACCTTCGGATCGTTTTCCTCCACGGTGAGGAGCGGCACGATCGCGACGCCGAGACCGGCCGCGACCAGACCCTGGACCGTTCCGTTGTCACTCGACCGCAGGACGACGTGCGGCTCGAACCCGAAACGCCGCAACGAGGACTCGAGGAACTGCTGGCACGCCATCGTGTGGTGCGCGACGAACCGGGAGTCGACGAGGTCCTCCAGCGGCACCGGCTGCTTGTCAGCCAGCGGTGAGCCGGTTGGTACGAGAAGGACATACGGATCCTGGAGCAGCTCCGTCGTCTTGAACCCGTCGCTCAGGACCTCGCTGTCCATCACGAACGCGAGATCGAGCTCGCCAGCCTCCACCAGGGTGAGCAGACCGGTGTCCGAGGAGTCTCTGAGATCGATCTCGACCTTCGGCCACTTGGCCGCGAAGACACCGAGGATGGCGGGCAGGATCCGGGCGCTGACGCTCTCGTACGCGCCGATGCGTAGCGTGGCCTTGGCGCCCTCGGAGAAGGCCGCGAGATCCGCCTTCGCCGACTGGAAGCGGTCGATGATCGCGCCGGCGTGACGGAGGAACAGTTCGCCCGACTCGCTCAGCGTGACCTGCCGGCGACCGCCTCGCCGCTCGAAAAGCGGCATTCCGACGGTCCGCTCCAGCATGGCGATCTGCTGGCTGATCGCTGACTGGGTGTAGCCCAGTTCTTGGGCGGCACGGCTGAACGAACCGGTGCGGGCGACAGCCCGTAGGGCCAGCAGGTGGCGAAGTTCGACCGATGCCCAATCATTAGCACTCATAATCGAAACCGATCATAACTGGATTTGTTCTTATAGACCAGCCCTGGAATCCTGGTCTTGCGGGCTTGATCAGCCGCGACAGCCTGCATGATGCGGGCCAGCGTCGCCGTTCACCTTCGTGGAGCGAAGCTCGAACTAGGAGAGGTCAATGTTCTCCGTCTACTGCGAGCAGTGCGGCTCAGTCCTCCTTCTCGGTCCAGCCAATATCGTTTCAGTCCAGAACACCTCCCAAGGCATCGTCGTCCACTTCACCTGCCACGCCGGCCACCGGGGCGTCTGGTTGGCAAGCGCCTACTCAGACCACCCGGTGCTTCCTTCCAGGGCTCGGGAGCACGCTCCGCTCTTCGCGACCGCGTCGGGGACGGGCGGCTGGGCCTCCGCCCTCCCCCGACGCCCGGCAGAGGCTCGGGCCCAATCGACCGCTCCGGCTGTCTCCCGCTTCGGCTCCAAGGGACGAGCCTCCTGGGCCCGAGCGCCCTGGCGGCGCGGCGGCCAACCCTGTGGCGATTCGGCATAGCGCTGAGGCGTCGTGTGGAGCTTGGCCCGAAGTGGCGACTATTGGTGAGCGAAGCTGGTGGCAATGCCGCGCTCGGTGGACTCGTAGCGTGTGGCGGCCTGTGACGTGAGCTGCGCGATGCCCGTCAGGGCTTGATGGAGGGCCGCGGCGCCGCGTTGCCAATCGCCCCACAGCTCGAGGAAGTGGGCCTGCGCGACCCCGGCCCAATCCGTTCCGAGCGGCTCGACGCCGGCGGCGAGCTGACGCAGGGTTCCGTCGATGTCACCGGCGGCGCCGTTGAGCTGGACCGCCACGTGTCGCAACTGTTCCGGGGTGACCCGGATGCCCATCCCGTTCATATCCCACCTCACCATGACTCCGGAAACAAACCTTGGCTGGGTTGTACATCTGGAAGCAATCGGAGGCAAACGAGTATCCACAGGGGTAAGCAACGTTCGGTCGAGGTGTCAGATGGTGGTGGCGAAGGGAGAGGCCTGTTGCCTCAGGTCAGTCATAGGTCGCCTCGATCCACCATTGACCGTCTGTCAGCTTCAGCAGGTAAGCGACGTCTTCTTGGCTCGTCACCTGCAGGCGTGCTAGACGCTGATGCGCGCTCGGATCCCACCAACGCTCGTCGACCGGCCACGGACCAGCCCATGCCAAGATCCGTGCCCAAGCGCCAGCCATTCGGAGCCAGGCGGGCTCCTCGCTCAAGAGTCCGCGGCCGTTGACCGTCACCTGGGCGCCCGTGGCGTCCTGGACCTCTACCGGTACCGGCTCGTGGTGGACGATCGCTGGCGACGGCTCGGGGATCCGCCCTGGCCAAGGAGGAGTCTTGGAACCTCCTGGGTCGTTGGAGCGCTTCGTGGCCGCCCCGGAAGGCCGTTTTGACCTCCCGGTACGGTCTGGCGCGGCGGTCAGGTCGGGCTTGGGGATACGACTGGCGCTCCGCCGATGCTCCGGTCGACTCCCTGAGTCAAGGCTGCCCTCAACGACATGCGAGCTCGCCGAGCCGAGTGGATCGGCCGGGCGGGGGGAACCGGTCGGGTCAGGGGAATCTCGCTGGTCAGTGCGCCAACCACCTTGAGAACGCCCGTCAGGGGAGCCGTCCCTGGCAGTGACGGTCCCATGAGCGCCCGCGTTACCGGGGACACCGGGGACACCGGGGACACCGGGGACACCGGGGACACCGGGGACACCGGGGACACCGGGGTCTCCCGGTCTCTCATGGGTTCCCGGGCTTCCGTGGGGCGCCAGAGGCCCATGGGAATCCTGGCGCTCGTGGGGATCTGGAGGTTCGAGGAAGCTTGGAGGATCGTGGGGCCAAGGCTTCCCATGCGCCCCTGCGTCTCCATGTGTCCTGGGATTCTCACGGGCCACCGGGTCGCTGCGGGCTTCCGAACCCTCACGGGCTCCTGGGCCTCCATGGGCTCCCGCGCCTCCACGGGCTTCCGAACCCTCACGGGCTCCCGCGCCTCCACGAGTTCCCGCGCCTCCACGGGCTCCCGCGCCTCCACGGGCCTTGGAGCGGGTGGCCTTGTCGTCGGGAGGGCTGGGGAGCTCGCCTTCGGCGACGCTGACTACCCGATCGGCTGGGGCACGGCCTCCCCGCAAGCTGACGAGGCGAACCGCCTCCGGCCCCAGCAATCCCTGGATTCTCGCCAGAGCGCGAGCGGCTCGACGGCTGGCCTCGGTTTCCTCACCCCAGAAGCCGAGTTGGCGTCCGCGAGCCGCGACCGCCTCGTCCGGGATAAGGGCCAGGCGGGTGATCGCTCCGGTGGGCCGCGATGCCGCTGAACCGGTCAGCCAACCATCGAGCTGCCAACGGACCCGCTCAGCGATGGAGGCGACCTGCACGGCCCGTGGGTCGGCGGCCGCCCCTCGACGAGATGGTCGTGCGGGCGGCTCGTGCCGCCACACCCGGGCCAGCATCTCCCCGTGCTCGGTCTCGACCTCGATGCGCAGGCGCGTGCAGGCAAGACCCAGTTGTTCGAGACGGTCGACGAGCTCATCGGCCAGCGCCTTGGCTGCGAAGGCGGCAACGTCGACCCTCGTGACGGGTGGATCGAGCGCGGCCGCGACCCCGAGCTCCGGTGGTGAACGACGGCTCGCGCGAGGATGCTCGTCCAGGCCAGTGGCCAACCGGTGTGCCCGAATGCCCTCGGGTCCGAACCGGGCGGCCATGGCGGCCCGTGGCAGAGTCGCCAGGTCTCCGAGGGTACGCAGGCCCAAGCGGGTGAGCAGGTCGGTGAGCTCCGGACGCTCCAGAGCCTCGACGGGGAAGGTCGCCAGGAAACCGAGGATCTCCCCCGGAGGGACGATCCAATGGCGCCCAGCGGCCGGCCTGTCGGCGGCACCGCGCGAGACGGGACCACCGCGCGAGTCACGATGGCCGACCGAGGTGGGTTCACCTCGGGAGGCGGGATCGGCGAGTGAGGCGTGGCGGGCGGCGAGACTGGCCGCGAAGCGGCCATCGGCGATCCCGACTTGGCAGCGCCCCAGGGCGCCGAGGACCCGGTCGACGGCGGCCAGCACAGCGGCGGTCAGGGCTGCCTCACCACCGTGGTATCTGGCGGCCCCTCGGGCGGGGAAGGCGCATTCGCCCGGGCGCACCACCTCGATCCGCGGGGTGAGCGACTCGACCGCCACCAGCACAGGTTCGAAGGCGCGCGCGTCACGGTCCGGATCGTGCGCGATCAACTCGAGCTCTGGACAGCATTCCTGTGCCTGACGCCGACGTTGACCCGCACGAACCCCCTCGGCCCGGGCGGCCACCGAGCAGGCGAGCACCCGACCGGCGTCCAGTACGGCCACCGGCTCGGTGGTGGGCACGCCCGCCGCGGCCACGGGCCAGTCAGGGCACCACATCGCCAGTACACGGGCCATCGACGCCGATCACACCTCCACCCGCTACACCGACTGGAGAAGGCGGCCCCTTGATGCGGCGCTCGTGGTGTCCACCTCCCTTCCTCTCCAGGGCCGTACGACCTGACTGTCCATCTCTTCTTCCACAGCACGGACGTAGCGATCGTGCTGCGGACCGGCGCCTTGCTCCGCGACATCGGGACCAGGGAGCCAGAGCTTGGCACGTCGCTCCAGCACGGCGGCGCCCCGACCGGCCGCCGCAACCTCGACCTTGCGGGCCTCGAGTCGCCCGTGGCCCTGGCCCAATCCCTCCCACTGGCTCGCTGTGACGGCCAGGCGCAGGTCGGGTGGGATGGGCCACGCATCGCCGACGGGGAGCAGTACGGACCGGCGCTCTCGCGCTCTGGCGGCGAGGCGTCGGGCCACGGCGGCGGGCAGTCGGGGTGGAGGTCGCACGAGCACGACGTCGATCGAGTCGAGCAGGGCCGCCACCACGGTCCCCCATGCCGCGGCGCCAGCCCTGGGAACGAGCGCGAGGCGCTCCAGGACGATGCCGGCCTCGGCCGCGGCCACCACTCCGAGGTCAGGCAGGCCGACGGCAACGACCCAGGATCCCGCAGCCGACGCACCGGCCACCAGCGCCAACGCCAGAGCGAGCGAGCCGTCGACCGCCACCGTGCCACCTCGGCGCAGACCCCGATCGGGCAACAGCGGCTCGAGCGCGCGCGGCACCGGCAAGAGCTGCTCACCGGCCAGGGTCACCGGCCGGACCCGCTGAGCGAGCTCCTCGAGCCATACTTGCGGCTGACCACTATCAGTGGTGGGGTAAGCACCTTCAGTGAGCACCATACCTCGTAGAATCGAACACCAGTTCGAGCATGTCAAGCGAGCTCACGAAGGCTGTGGAAAGGCTTGCTTGAGACGGTGATCGATAGTTGGCCTTGTGATCGATAGTTGGCCCGGAGGCGAGGTGTGACTCCCCAGCGATGGTTGTCACTTCCCAGCGCGATCTACCACCAGATCAGTCGTGGACCGTGCAGACAGACCCGGTGAACCTCGCCCCGCCGATCCCGCGGGTCATGCGAGACGCTGCCGCGCTCGTCGCCGAACACGGCGGGTTCCTCGGCGGCGGGCAGGAACCCGTTCGCGGCCCGACTCGGCACCAACATCGGGATCAAGCGGGTCGCCGACGGCGGCCGCCACGGCGAGACCGAAGCGGCGCTGCGCGCAACGAGGTATCTGTTCGTCAACCGCGACAACCTGCGCAAGGCGATCGCGACCCTGGTCAACGCGACCTTGAAGATGCGGGATCCGCTCTGGTGGGAATGCGGACGGGAGCGCGGGACCGACGGGTGTTAGCCGACGCTCCGGATGAGCACGCGGCGTCACTTGGCACGAGCATGCGGATCCTCACCAGCAGTGACGCCGATGCTGCCAGGTCGCGCCACGGTGGTGA
>Ga0137375_10006134_pt1 | contig 14269 bp, 14 predicted proteins | sample SagtaG_24_FD_104936 | JGI IMG/M metagenome (GOLD analysis project Ga0137375, IMG submission 104936) | Vadose zone soil microbial communities from Sagehorn Ranch, Mendocino, California, USA - Sage1_R_113_16 metaG | ecosystem: Environmental > Terrestrial > Soil > Vadose zone | place: USA...
CCCGCCATGCTCGCCAATCTTACCACCCCCTTGCTGGGGCTTGTGGCGACTGCGGCAGTCGGGCGGCTCGGGGAGGCCCATCTCATCGGCGGGGTCGCGCTCGCCGCCATCGTGTTCGACGGCATCTACTGGCTGTTCGGCTTCCTGCGCATGGGCACGGTCGCGCTCACCGCGCAGGCGCTCGGTGCCGGCGACGCGGCGGAGCAGCGCGCCGTGCTCTCACGCGCGCTGTTGCTTGCCGCCATCATTGGCACAGCGCTGGTCGTGCTGCAGGTGCCGCTGGCCGCGCTCACGTCTGATCTCCTGGGCGGCAGCGATGCGGTGCGGCGGGCGGCGCAGACCTACTTCTTCGTGCGCATCTGGTCGGCACCCTTCACGCTCGGCAATCTGACGCTGATCGGCTGGCTCACCGGCATTGCGCGCGCGACCACGGCGCTGGCGCTGCAGATCGCCGTCAACGCGATCAACATTGCGCTCACCGTGCTGTTCGTGCTCTGGCTCGACTTCGGCATTGCGGGCGCCGCGCTCGCGGCCGTGCTGGCGGAGGCCGTCGGATTTGCAGCCGGGCTTGCGGTCGCCTGGCGGCGGCTCGGCCACCGCTTCGAGACATCGGCCGCGATCGTGCTTCAGCGTAGCCAGCTCGTGCGCATGCTCGTCGTCAATCGTGACATCATGATCCGCACGGCCTGCGTGATCGGCGCATTTGCCTTCTTCGCCGCCCAGGGCGCACGCGCCGGCGACACGGCGCTCGCCGCCAATGCGGTGCTGCACAATTTTGTGCTGATCGGCAGCTTCTTCCTCGACGGCATGGCGACTGCCGCCGAGCAGCTCTGCGGCCGCTCGGTCGGCGCGCGCGATCGCGCCGCCTTCGTGCAGGCGACGCGGCTGGCGCTCGGCTGGGGCCTCGGTTTCGGCATCGCCTGCACGATGATCTTTCTGCTGGCGGGCTCGGCGCTGATCGATGTGATGACCACCAATGCCGAGGTGCGCCGCTTTGCGAATGACTTCCTGGTGTTCGCTGCAGTCGCGCCGGTGCTCGGCGCCCTCGCCTACACCTATGACGGCGTCTTTATCGGCGCGAGCTGGTCGCGCGACATGCGCAACCTCATGCTGGTAGCGTTTGCGCTCTATCTCGGCAGCTGGTGGGCGCTGCGAGGCTACGGCAATGCCGGGCTGTGGGTGGCGATCCTGGTGTTTCTCGCCGCGCGCGGCGCGCTGCAGGCCGCGCGCTATCGCGCGCTGGTGCGCGCGACGTTTTAGGGCGTGATGACTGAGTGTGAATCGCCTCTCGGTTCCGCTCGTCCCCGCGGAAGCGGAGACCCGGTTCGTTGGCCGAGTTCGCGGCGCTGGATTCCCGCCTTCGCGGGAACGAGCGGAGAATGGCGGTGCGAATCTAAATTCATCCCGCTCTAATTTAGTCTCCGGTCGCTACGCGGGCGGTAAAACCTTTCCAGGCGTCGTTGTCGACCAGGGTTGACCGGCTGATCTTGATCATGGAGCAACCTGGGATCGATTTCAGGGTCTTCTTGACCGACGACGCCAGGGTTTTTGACATCCACGGGCTCAAGGTGATGCGCCTGATGCAGGTCAGTTGGATTGGATAGTCCTTGTGTTCGACAGCATCGTCCTCGCTCACGAAAATCACCCGGAATTCCTTTTCGTCCCGATAAGGAAAACGCTTGATGAAGGGCAGGTCTTCCAGTGCCATCGCGGCTTGATCGCGGATCTGCTGGATTTCCTTGTAAGCCACTGCGCGGGTTTGGACTGATTCGTCTCCCGACCAAACCTTTAGCAACCGGTCTTTATCAAACTCGATGCACACGCCATCCGCGCCATGCGAAAACACGCGCCAATGGTGGTACGTTTCCGTGGTTTCGGCAAAGCAAAGGGCGAGCACGGTCGTCGCCTGCTTGAGGCGCTTGTATTCCGCCATGTAGTAGGCGTCGTTCCTGTCATCCCAGGTTGCCGGGTTGAGCAAGGTGATGGCCTTCGCGTGCAGAAGATGCACAACAGCCGCGAGGTTGGTGTATCGGCGGAACGCTTTGACACTCACAGCAGCAACCCTCTGCACTGAAATAACCAGGCGCCGTTGATTCACATCACTCCGGCCATGGCTCCGCCGTCATCGCGGCGGCATCCGCGCCGACAAGGTCGCCGATGCTGGCATATTGCCCTGAGCGCAACGCATTGACCAATGAGCGATTGATCCGGCTCACGAGACCGAAACCGTGGAATACGAGCGCGCTGTAGAGCTGCACCAGGCACGCCCCGGCCCTGACCTTGGCCAGCGCGGTCTCGGCCGAGTCGATGCCGCCGACGCCGACCAGCGGGAACGCGTTCTCGACCCGCACATAGGTCTCCGCCAGCATGCGGGTCGCAAGCGCAAAGAGCGGTCGGCCGGACAAGCCGCCGGGCTCATGCGCGGTTTCGCGGTCGCGCAGCCAGGCCGGCCGCAGCACGGTGGTGTTGCCGATCACCATGCCGTCGACGCGATGCCGTCGCGCGGCGCCGACCACGTCATCGAGCTCACTGAGCGTGAGGTCGGGCGCAATCTTGATCAGCACTGGCGTCGTCCCTGCTTTGCGATTGATGCGCGAACGCGCCTCCATCACGCGCGCCAGCAGCTCGTCGAACACCCGGCCCTGCTGCAGGTCGCGCAAGCCGGGCGTATTCGGCGAGGAAATGTTGCAGGTGAAATAGCTCGCGACTGGCGCGAACATCTCGATCTGCTTCACATAGTCCGCGATGCGATCCTTGGAGTCCTTGTTGGCGCCGACATTGACGCCGACGATGCCGCCGGCGCCCACGCGCATGGCGAGGCGCCGCAGCACCGCATCGGCGCCCTCGCTGTTGAAGCCGAGACGGTTGATCACGCCCTCATCGGGCGGCAGCCGGAACAGGCGTGGCCGCGGATTGCCCGGCTGCGGCAGCGGCGTGACAGTCCCGATCTCGACAAAGCCGAAGCCGAGCCGGAGCAGCGCATCAGGCACCTCGGCATGCTTGTCGAACCCGGCCGCCATGCCGACCGGATTGGGAAAATTAAGCCCGAAGGCGCGCACCGCCAGGAGCGCGTCATTCTCGTTCCGGCTTGGCAGCGGGGCAAGCTTGAGCGCCTTGATCGCCAGATGATGGGCGGTCTCGGCCTCGAGCAGCCCCAGCAATGGCCGCCCCAGCGCGTCATAAAGGCCGATCACGGCACCAGCTCCGGAAAGACATGCTGGCCGTCGGCAGCGAGCGGCAGTGGCTTGACCCACAACGCGCAGGCGAGTGGAAGCTCGCCATAAAGATGCGGGAACAACGCACCGTCGCGGGCTGTTTCCCAGCGGAGCGCCGCACCGAGGCGGCCGGCGTCGATGGCAATGAGCAGCAGGCCGGACACGCCGGCAAAATGCCTGGCCGCGGTCTCCTTGACCTGACCTGCGGTGGAGAAATGGATGTAGCCGTCACGCGCGTCGATCCCGGCGCCCCGGAATGTTCCGGCCGCCTCTGCGTCCCGCCACAGGGCGGCGTCGCAGATCTTGTAGATGGTGCTCGACACGCCCCCGCCCTCAATCCTGCTTTGTTGCGGTCCGCCACCTCATCGGAACCGCGTCGATCCTCCCGCCTCGTCCACAAATCCGAACAATCACTCTGAAATGATTCGGTTGCCGCCGTCTCCGGGCGTCACAACCTGGAAACATGCCCCCTGTTCCTATATATCGACCATAACACAGGCAACATCTGGAAAAGGGGCGCTTGGAGGACCATCGGCATGTTGACGCATGCTCAGATTTGGACCGCGCTCGATCGTCTTGCCGCCCGCGCCGGCCTGTCGCCATCAGGTCTCGCCAGGAAGGCTGGTCTCGACCCGACCACCTTCAACCGATCGAAGCGCATGACACCGGAAGGGCGCTCGCGCTGGCCTTCCACCGAATCGCTGTCCAAATCGCTGACAGCGACCGGAACCAGCATGGAGACGTTTGTTCACCTGATCGACGATCCCGACCGCTCAAGCTCGCACGGCGTGCCGATGATCGACTTCGCCCTGGCCGCCACGGACAGTCATTTTGACGATTCCGGCCATCCAGCCGGCAAAGGATGGGATGAGCTGGCCTTTCCCGGTATCGCCGATGACGGCGCCTACGCGCTCAAGATAGTCGGCGATTCGATGGCGCCCATCTATCGCGATGGAAGCGTGATCGTGGTCTCGCCAGCCGCCACCGTGCGCAAGGACGACCGGGTCCTGGTCAAGACCACGGACGGGCAAATCACGGTGCGGGAATTCAAGCGCCGCACCCCCAAAGTGATCGAGCTCCATGCCCTCACCAAAGCGCAGACGGATGAAACGCTGGCGACTCGCGACGTGATGTGGATCGCGCGCATCGTCTGGGCCAGCCAGTAGCGATGGTGATGGGGGCATTTTGTTTGGATATGACCCTCTAGCACTAGACTAGGCCATAGCCTGCCAGTACAGCCAGGCCGCGCGCGCGAGGTAGACGGTGCTGACGACAAAGATGATCTGGCGGGTCCAGCGCCGGAATTCCTGGTCGCTCATGCGCTCCAGCAGATAGGGCGCCACCATGGTGCCAGCGATCGCCAGCAGCGCCGTCGGAATGAACGCCCACAGCGCGAAGGTATCCTCGATTCCGGCGATGGTGCCAAAATAGGCCATTCGCGCCAGGTTGCCGACGGTGCCGCATATGGCCTTGGTTGCCACCGTGGTGCGGCGGTCATGCGAGCTCTTCTGAAAGAACACGTCGAGCAACAGGCCGCCATTGCCGGCAACGAGCTGGATCGCGGTCGTTGCCAGCCCCGACAGCAGCGGCACCCCTCGCCACTCGATGTTCGGATGATGATCGCGTGGCAATAGCTCGATCAGAAAGGGGATCAATCCGAGGATCAGGTAGACCATCGCCTTGCTGGGGACGAAGGCGACGAACCCCATCAGCACGGTGGCGATCAATCCGCCTGCCGCATAACCCCACATGATCCGCCAGTTGACATGACCCCACCAGCTCACCACGCGCCAGGCATTGCCGGTGGCAGCCAACAATGAAAACAGCACCATCGCGGTCGGTACGTCGAAGAAAATCAATAGTACGCCGAGCATGATCATGCCGCCGGCGATGCCGAACACGCCCGACACTACCGATGCCACGAACACGGCCACTCCGATCGCTGCCAGCGCAACGAACGACATGTCCTCTTACCCCTGCCACACCAACCAGGCCGCACGCCCGATGTAGACGCCGCTGATAATGAAGATGATAGCGCGCGTCCACTGACGGAAATCGTGATCGGACATTCGCTCAATCACATAGGGCGCGAGCGCCGTCCCGCCGATGGCAAGCGCGATAGCCACCAACATGTTCCATAAGGAGATTTCATCACCGATAGACCCGAAAGAGATGAAATAGCTCGCGCGCAACACGTGGCTCGCTGTCTGAGCAACCGCTTTGGTTGCAAGCGTCGTCTTGCGATCGAGCAGACTCTTTTGGAAGAAGATGTCGAGAAAGAGTCCGCCGACCCCCGTGAGGAATTGGACGATTGTGGTGAGCACCCCCGTGAGGAATGGCACGCCGCGCCATTCGATATTTGGTCGCGCCCGGGCCGGAATGAGTTCGATCAGAAACGGCATGATCCCCAGCAAAAGATAGACCAGGGCCTTGTCGGGAATAAAAGCGATCAGCCGCATCACGGCAAAAGCCACCGCCCCGCCCAGGCAATAGAGCCAGACGATCCGCCAGCGCACGAATCCCCACCACTGCAGCGCCCGCCAGGCATTGGCGAAGAACTGGATGACCGAAAACAGGACCATGGCGGCGGTGACTTCGAGAAACACCAGGAGCACACCAAGCAGCACCATGCCGCCAGCGAGCCCGAACACGCCGGAGAGAAAAGAGCTGGCGACAATGGTGGCCCCGATCAGGGCAAGGGTCAGAAGCGACATTTCAGGCGGGCATGAGGACTCGCAAACAAACACTCTATTGAAGCAACAACGCTGCATTGGACCATATTCCGTTCGCGAACACAATTTAAAGTAGTCTTTATGAACAATACAATTAACATGCCGACGCAACCAAAATTCGCAGTTGCCGGGCGCTACGCCGAGCGGGCCAGCGCGCCGTCGATCATTTCGACCGTATTCTGCAGCCCGTAGACCGCAGCAAACGAGCCGAAGCGTGGGCCTTTCTCCTGCCCGAGCAGCACCTGGTAGAGCATGTTGAACCACTCGAGCGAAACGCCGGGCTTACCGTCCTTGGTCTTGCCTTTGCCGCTCTTGTCGAGGAATGGCTCGCGCCGGCCGATCTCGTAGACCACGTCCTGAATTTGTTCGGCATTCGCGTTGGCCGGCAGTTGCGCGAGCGCGTCGCGCAGATCGGTGAGCGCCACACGCTCGACCTCGCTCGGCTCGCGGAATGTCTTCGTCGGCAGCACAAAGTCGCGATAGTAGTGAATCGCATAGCTGACCAGCGCATCAAGATGGGGATGCGTTTGCGACGTGACGCCAGGACGATAACGGCCGATGAAGCCCCATAACGTCTCAGCGTTTTCAGCATTCGACGACGACACCAGCGTCAGCAGCATCGCGAATGTGATCGGCATGTCGAGCTTGGGCGGATTTCCGGAATGAATATGCCATACCGGATTGGCGAGCCGCTGCTTGCCGTCCTGCCGCTGATAGGCGTCGAGATGCTGCTGATATTCGTCGACATGCCGCGGAATGACATCGAAATAGAGCCGCTTGGCCGCCTTCGGCTCGCGGTACATGAACAGCGACAGCGATTCCGGCGAGGCATAGCGCAGCCATTCATCGATGGTGAGCCCGTTGCCCCTCGACTTGGAAATCTTCTGGCCCTTATCGTCGAGGAACAGCTCATAGTTGAAGCCCTCGGGCGGATTCGCGCCAAGCGCACGACAGATCTCACTCGACAGCTTGACCGAGTCGATCAGGTCCTTGCCGGCCATCTCATAATCGATGCCGAGCGCAACCCAGCGCATCGCCCAGTCCGCCTTCCACTGACACTTGACGTGCCCGCCGGTGACCGGCGTCTCGACCTTCTCATTCGTATCCGGATCGATGTAGACCACCGTGCCTTTGGCGACGTTGCGCTCGATCATCGGCACCTGCAGCACGATGCCGCTGCGCGGCGAGATCGGCAGGAACGGCGAGTAGGTGGCGCGGCGCTCCGGCCCAAGTGTCGGCAGAATGATCTCCATCACGCTGTCGTAGGCGGCGAGCATGCGCAGCAGCGTCTCGTCGAACCGGCCGGAGCAGTAGTAGTCGGTCGAGCTCGCGAACTCGTAGGCAAAGCCGAAGCGATCCAGGAACGCGCGCAGGCGCGCGTTGTTGGCCGCGCCGAACGACGGATATTCATTGGAGAACGGATCCGGCACGCGCGTGAGCGGCTTGCCCAGATGGCCCGCCATCATGTCGCGATTGGGCACGTTGTCGGGGACCTTGCGCAGGCCGTCCATGTCGTCGGAGAACGAGATCAGCCGCGTCTTGATGCTATCGCCGGTGAGCATCCGGAACGCGTGCCGAACCATGGTGGTGCGTGCGACCTCGCCAAACGTGCCGATATGCGGCAAGCCCGAGGGACCATAGCCGGTCTCGAAGATCACCACGTCCTTGGGCGTCTTCTTGAGGCGCGCCACGATCTTGCGTGCCTCCTCGAACGGCCAGGCGTTCGATTGCTCGGCAAGCTCGCGCAGCGACGGCGATTGGGCTTCGGCGGTGGTCATGGTCCAGTCTCGTGCGGCCGGACAGTAGGTAGCAAGCCCGTGGGCGTCAATCGGATAGGCCCATCACTCACCAATGCTGAGATCTGACAGAGTAGGAGCGCGGCGGCGCCCGTGCCAAATCCTCAGCACTTCCACCCGATCGATCTCAGAACGGAACCGATAGAATACGATATAGGGTCCATGCGGGAACGAGCGGACGCCAGCACCCATGGCCGGCCTTGCGCGGCCCATCAGAGGTACCGACGCCAGCAAATAGCAATGCTTGCGAATCGCCTCGACGAATTCGGCAGCAGCTGCCCTGTTATCCTGGGCAATAGTGTCGCCAATTCTGATCAAATCCCGGCTTACCTGTAACGCAAATCGGACCTCAGCCACCAGAGCGGTCCGCCGCTATCTCACAATAGCGTGCGCGCAGCCGCTCAAACATCTCTTCGCCATCTACCAAGCGGCCGGCATCAGCATCTGCAATGCCTTCTGCCACGAACGCGCGAAGGGTCTCGATGTCAGGTTCTTCTATCTCGCCATGACCATGCCAAGCCCGCAATATCGCCTCTAGCACCTCGCTCTCGGAGGTGAAGACACCCGATTGCACCGCGTCGCGAACCGCAGCAACCAAATCCGAGGATAAATCAACAACCAATCTTTCCGTTCTTCCCATGACAAATCTCCTTCCGCACACGATACACCTTCGGCAAGAGCGATGCGACCCTACTCCGCGAGACTAAAACGGGCTGATCGGGAAATAGCGCAGCCACAGGTCGGTGAAACGGCCCTGCTCCCAGGTACGGAAGAGCGCATAGTTGAGCGTGAGCCGCATCGCATCGTTGCCGCGCCGGACCGCGACGCCAACCCCTTCGCCGAAATAACGACCGTCAAGGAAGGGACCGCCGCGAAACGCACAACAGCTCTCCGAGTCGGTGCCGTTGAGCCAGAACGCAAGCGAGATGGCGTCACCGAACAGGAGATCGACGTCGCCGCGCCGCAAAGCGAGCCGCGCCACGTCGGCGTTGGGGTAGGGACGAACCTCGACCTCGGTGAACAGCGCCCTGAGATAGGCCTCATGCGCGGTGCCGGCCGTCACCGCCACCTTGCGGCCTTCGAGCTTCTCCGGCAGCGGATCCTCGATCGCGGAATCGCGGCGTACCACGAAGCGGGCCGGCGTCCGGTAATACGGGTCAGTGAAGTCGATCTTGCTGCGCACGTCCGGCGTCGCCGCCATCGAGGCAATGACAGCATCGCCCCGGTTCTCGTTGAGGGCGGCGACCAGCGTCTCGAACCGTCGCATCTGCACCGTGCAGGGGATCTTGAGCTCTTCGCACATGATGCGGGCGAGGTCGACGTTGAAGCCCTGCGGATTGCCATCGGGCCCAGCGAAGTTGAACGGCGGATAGTCGGTCTCGGTGAGAAAACGGATGGTGGTGAGGCGCGACAGATCGGGCCGGTCGGGCCGCCGCCGCGGATCCCAGAAGCCCGGAACCTGCACGATGGGATCGGCCACCTTGCCTTGGGCGTGCGCCCGGTGCGCCGTGTCAGGCGCCAGCAGCACCAGCAACGCGAACGCGAGCGCGCCGCCAAGCAGCGCCAAGGCGGGCCGGGATGGCGAGGCAGATGACATCATAGTCGATCGCATTGCGTCAGGTGGCATGTGAGGTAGCATGTCAGGTCGCATCTCTCGGCTGCACGACTCGTGCTCAGCCTTTATAGCGCAGCATCCCGGCACGCCACATCCCGGAGACACTCTGTAGCTGATGCCACCGTTTCGATGGCTATTCCGGCTTGAGGCCGGTTTCCTCGACCACTCGCTTCCAGCGCACGAGCTCTTGCTTGACGTAGCTGGCGAGCCGCTCGGGCTTGCCGCCGATCGGGTTCATCCCCTGGCGGACCAGCTGGGCGCGCACGTCAGGCTCTTGCAGGATGCTGTCGATCTCGGCGCTGAGCTTGGCCACGATCGGAGCCGGGGTACCGGCTGGCGCGAAAATGCCGTACCAGCTCTCGACCGTGAAATTGGGAAAACCCAGATCGCGCATGGTCGGCACGTTCGGAAACGCTGGCGCGCGCTCCGCGCTCATCACCGCGACCATGCGGGCGTTGCCATTGGCGACCTGCGGCGCTGCGGTCTGCAACGGCTGGATCTGCGCCTGCACCTCGCCGGTCAGCATCCCGCGGAACATGCTGGGCGCGTCCTTGTACGGCACATGCACCAGATTCATTTTAGCCTCGAGCTTCAACAGCTCCATGGTAACGAACTGCGGCGAGCCGATCCCGCTCGACGCATAGTTCATCTTGCCGGGCTGCTGGCGCGCGAGCGCGACGAACTCGGGAAAGGTCTTGGCCGGCAGGCTCGGCGTGGTCAAAAGCGAGAGCACGCTGGTTGCGAGCAGCGAGACCGGCGCAAAGCTCTTCGCCGGATCGTAGGGCGGATTCTTTTTCATGAACGGATTGATGGTGAACACGGTGGCGACACACAACAGCGTGTAGCCATCCGGCTCCGCGCCCGCAGCTGCGACAATCCCGATGTCCCCGCTGGCCCCGGTGCGATTGTCGGTGATCGCGGTGACCTTCCAGCGCTCGGCAAGCTTCGGCCCGATGAGTCGCGACAGGATGTCGGCGCCCGAGCCCGCTCCATGCGGCGTGATCAGCCGCAGCGCGCGGCCCGCGACCGGATAGCTCGACACGTCTTGTGCAAGCGCTTGATCAATCGCATGGCCCAACGTCAGCCCCGACAACGCAACCGCAAACGCAACCCTGGCCGCGCGTTCCATCGAACCTCCCCTACGACGACGATTGGGTAAACACGCGCTCGATCCTGGCAACCAACGGCGCCAATGCGGTGGCATCAAGATCATCGCGCGCGAAGATGCCCATATTCACCTTCGGCAGATCGGGCAGCACGCCCGGCTCCTCGATCACCAGCGGCGGCGTCACCACCGAGCGAGGCAGCGCAAAGTAGCCGAGACCGGCGGCTGCGGCGGCGCGCCGCGCCAGCGTATCAAACGCGGTGAAGACGATCTCATAGCGGCGGTTGGCCAACTCGAGCGCGGCCATGCCGGCGCGATCCGGCAGCAGCAGGTTGGGAGAGCTGACCAGCGGAACCGGCTCATCCGGATTGTGCACAAAGTCGTGCGACCTCACCCACACCAGGTCCTCGCTCCATTGCACCACGGCTTCGTCGAGGTCGGCCTCGCTGGCAAACAGTGCAGCAAGCTCGAGATAGCCGGAGCGCACGCTGCGCAGCAGGCCGCGCGAATGATCGCAACGGACCTGCAGGCGGAATTCGCCGCCAATGGCTTCCCGCTCCTCCAGGATGCGGCCCAGAACGGTCGGGGCATAGAGATTGGGAATGCCAAGGCGCATGACCTGCGCCTGCGACTGCAGGCCACCACCGCTCACGATCTGATCGTTGACCGCAAGCATGCGCCGGGCATAGCGCAACACTTCGGTGCCGCATTCGGTAAGGGTGACACCGGACAGGCTCTTCTCGATCAGATCAGCGCCGATGAGCGACTCAAGCCGCCTCATATGGGCGCTCACTGCCGGCTGGGTCAGCTCGAACAGGTGAGCAGCCTTGGTGAAGCTGCCCAGCTCGCAAATGGCAACGAAGGTGCGCAGCAGATCGGTCGGGATGTTGGTGATTCCGGTCGGCGAAGTCTCGCTCCCGGCCTCAGACTCCATCACGTCGCCGTTGCGCTGGCGGCCTCTGGCCATCAGGATCCCTCCTTGTGCTGTCGCGATCCCAATTGTGAGTAACCTACGGCGCGAGCCAGCATGGCTGCTCTACCGAGGGTTCAGTTCCTTACCACTGACCCGGTGCGTTGGTATAGGAACTTCGGTACCCAGAATACCAAATTAAAGCCGGTATCGGCGCACTTAAAGTTCCCCAGATTTTCGGATGATTTGACTGAAATCCGCTGCAAGGGCGGAATTACGGGCACTATTTAAAGGTGCTTGCGCAGCTCGGCGGCCGAGGCCTCGGTCGTCCGCTTCAGGCTGAACGGCGCGACAAACCGTCCCTGCTTATCCATCAAATAGACGATGGCGGTGTGATCCATGGTGTAACCGCCCTGCTCGAGCGGCACCTTGCGATAGATGGCCCGGTAGCTCTTTGCCACTGCCGCGATGTCCTCCTGGCTACCTGTCAAGCCAGACAGCCGAGGATCGAAGCTCGACATATATTCCTTCAGCGACGCAGGGGTGTCGCGCTCCGGGTCGACGGTGAAGAAGATCGCGCGCACGCGATCCGCATCAGGACCGAGATTGCGAAAGATCTCCGACACCTCGAACAGAGTGGTCGGACAGACATCGGGGCAGTGAGTAAAGCCAAAGAACGCCAGGAACGGCCGGCCCCGGAAGTCCTGATCGGTGACCGCTTGCCCTTCCTGATTGATGAGTCGGAACGGCCCACCAATGGCAGCGACCTGCGGACCGTTCGACGAGAACGGGCCACCCGTCGCCAACAGGAGGATCGCGCCGCACAGCACAAGGCCGCTGACGAAAGCGCCCAACATGAGAAGGAGGCGAACGTGGCGCGGTGCCATGGAGTCTTCCAGTGTTAGGTCGCTGCAGCTAGATGCAAAGCGCCCACCCGGCCAGGATGATTTCGTAGAAGACCGCCGTGCCGTAGTGAAGCCAGAGCGCCAGCGTGCCGGCCACCAGCAAGCCAGCCACCGCCGCTGCAATCATCAGCGGTCGCGACAGAACTGACGGGGCGGCAGCCACTTCTGGCATCGGGCCTTCCCAAGGTTAAGCCCAGAATGGGCTTGAGCCTAATAAATAGGCCCCGCGGCGCCCCTTCACAAGCTGCTTGGCGGCATGCCTGAAACCACGATGGGACGCTCACCGCGCCGGCAAAAGGCCCGCAATCGCGGCTGCGTCGTCCCAGATCCGCGCATCCTCGCGGATCATGACGGCGAACTCGGCGGGCTCGTTGGCGATCACCTCAAGCCCGTTCTCCCCAAGAACGTTCAAGGATTCCGGCGACCGCAGGATGCGGACGATCTCGTCATGCAGCCGGGTGGTGATTGGCGCCGGCAGGTCGCGCGGCGCCAGGAAGCCGACCCAGGCGCGGCCGGGCTGATAGGCCGGCAGCACCTCGGTGATGGTCGGCACGTCGGGTGCCTTGGCATAGCGCTTGGTGTCGAACACGGTGAGCAGCCGCACGCGCCCGCTCTGGATATGCGGCAGCGCGGTCGCCAGGCTGACGATCGCGACCGGCACATGGCCACCCAGGAGGTCGTTAAGCGCCGGCGCGACGCCGCGATAGGGCACGTTGACGAGCTCGATGCCGGCGACCTTGTTGAGCACCTGGCCATAGAGGTGATGCGCGGTCCCGATGCCGGCGCTGCCATAGGAAATGGTGCGAGGCTTCGCCCGAACCTCGGCGATGAGCTCCGCCATCGTGCGCGCGCTGATCTGCGAGTTGACCAGCAGGCCCGCCGGATTGTTGGCAATGGCGGTGATCGGGGTGAAATCGGTGGCGATGTCGAACGAGGCGGTTTTGTTCTGCACGCGGTCGATAGTCTGTGACAGCGACAGCACGACCCCGATCGTGTGGCCGTCCGGCGCCGCGCGCTTGAGATTGGTCATGCCAAGCGCGCCCGACGCACCGGCCTGGTTCTCGACCACGACCGGCTGGCGGAACACCTCATTGAGCCTTTGGCTGACCAGGCGCGCCCCGATATCGCCGGCGCCGCCGGGAGGATTCGGCACGATGATCTTGATGGCGCGGGAGGGAAAGTCCTGGGCGCGCGCGAGACCCGCGGTGCCCAGAACGTTCAGCACACTCAGCGCCAGAACGGCCGTTTGAACCAAGGCTCCGCTCACGGTTTGCTCCCGTTACGGTGGGCCTACACCCTTGCCGGAAAGTACTTGCCAAGCCAATCGCGCATAACGCCCCACACTCGTGCGTTGTCCTCCCCGAACAGGAAGTGGTCGACCTCGCTGAACAAATGCAGCTCGGCGGGCTGTGTGGCGTGCCTGAACAGCTCGACCGACTGCTCGGTCGGAGTGACGGAATCGTTCGCCGCATGGATCAGGAGCAGCGGCCGCGGCGCGATCTTGCCGACCACGTCGTCGGCACGGAAATCGAACATGCTCTGCGCGGTCTCGGCCGGAAACATCTCGATCGAGTTCTTGGCGAGATTGTTCCGCAGATGCGGTGGGATCGGCACGATCTCATAGCGCGGCACCATCAGCGATTGGCCGGTCCTGGCGCGATGCGCGCGGCCCTCCTCCAGCATCCCGGTGAAGCGCGCCCATTCCTCAGGGCTCTTGTGCTGGCCGCGGAACTTGCGCTCGCCATCACCCCAGCCGCCGTTCGAGATGACGGCTGCCACCCGCTCATCGACACCGCCGGTATAGACCGCAACCGCGCCGCCGAAGCTCGAGCCGACGACCGCGATACGATTGGGATCGACCGCAGGATGCCCAGCGAGGAACGTCAGCGCATTGCGCGTGTCCTCGACCTGCTCGAGGCAGATCACCCGACCGCGCTGGCCCTCGCTCTCGCCGCAGCCTCGCATGTCGAAGCGCAGCGCCACATAGCCGA
>Ga0137375_10006137_pt1 | contig 14266 bp, 14 predicted proteins | sample SagtaG_24_FD_104936 | JGI IMG/M metagenome (GOLD analysis project Ga0137375, IMG submission 104936) | Vadose zone soil microbial communities from Sagehorn Ranch, Mendocino, California, USA - Sage1_R_113_16 metaG | ecosystem: Environmental > Terrestrial > Soil > Vadose zone | place: USA...
AGCACAGGAGCCGTGGGGGCCGTGCGCCGGCAGCTTCGGCGGGCGGCCAGGTCGGCGTCGACCCCACAGCCGCTGACGAGGCCAAGCCCAGGCCGACCGGCGTGCATCCCCGATCGCCACCTCCGAGCGCACCGCCACGCCGGTCCGCTGGACCGGTGACGACCATCCTGCAGGGACCCGCGCCCCGGGTCGAAGCCGTCTCGCGGGAGGAGACCAAGGTGCCAGAAGGCGAACCGTGTCCCTACTGCGCGTACCTCGCTGCCCATCCTGAGGAGCTCCGCCAGCACCTGCTCCACCTGCATCCGGAGGTCGAGCCGGAGCCGGATTGGTGGGATCCCGACGCCGTCCGGCCGCCGCTGCTCTTGTGATCAGCACCTGGCCCGCCGACCGGTAGATGCCGTCATCGGGCCCTTCGCTGTGGTTCGAAGCGTGGCCGGGAAGAGCATGCCCCAACGATGCCCCAAATCCTGGGATCGTCCGGCGGCACAGTCTCAGCGCATAGGCCTCTGAGCTGGACGTTTCCGGTGGGGCGGCTCAGCGCGATGCCAGGCCGAGCCGGGAGAGATCCGTGGCGAGCCGCAGCCCCACGTAGGCGTGGCCGGCGGGCGTCAGGTGCCGCCCGTCGGCGCTGATCATCCGGTTGGCGTTGCCCGACCCCGGGTCGGTCTGCTGCCCGGTGATCCACCCCTCCGCGATCGGGTCGATGAACGCCACATGGGCTGCCTGGGCGGCAGCCCGGACGGCGTCGCGGACCGCCTGTAGTGCCTGCGACGGAGTACTGCCGGACGGCAGCGGGCCGACCACGACGATCTGCGCCCGCGACAGGCGCCGATGCAGATCCGCCAGCTCCTCGGTCGCCCTCGACTGGACCATGCGCGCCGGGTCGGGCAGCCCGGCGTCGTCAGATCCGAGGGCGACGATGACGATATGGGGATGGGTGGCGACAACGCAGCGGGCCGTGGCGGCGAAGCTCGGATGCTGCGCGTCCCGGCCGTCCGGCGTGGTGAAGCCAGTATCTGGATGGGCGTCCACCTTGACTTGCCAGCCGAGGAGCCGGCCAGTGACCAGGGGAAAGGCGATGTTGGGGCCGGCCGGTGCGGTCACTGTGCTGATGGAGTCGCCGACGACGACAGCGGTCGGCGTGACGCTGCTCGTTGCGCACGCGGACGCACCTGAGCGCAAGGTCCCACCGATCAGGATGCCGGATAGCAGCACGGCGGCGACGAATGCCAACGCCAGAAGCGCCCGCCCCCAAGGCACCCGCCTGGGGTGGTTGGGAGGGGGCTTGGCCGCCGAGGGCTCCTCGCGCCTGGCGCCCTGGTTGGACACGTACTGCTGGAGGGCCTCGAGCTGCCGTTGCCGATGATTGTCTTCCTGTTCTGGAGGCATCATTCCCTCCCGACGAGCCCGATGCAGCGTGAGGACCGATAAGGACGGGTGCGGAGCGTCCGCCCAGGCCCACCAAACCCGCCTTCACCAACAGGAGCGCTCCTCATTCCCCTTTCTCGGGCCGGTGCCCTCGGCGACCGCAAGAGCGATGCGGCGCTGCAACGACACTTCAGGCCAGCCCGGCATGCGCTACGAACCAGCGCATCTCCAGATCGGCGGGCTGGAGGTCGGCGCAAGCCCGAATGGCGCAGGGCGCTCCCGCAGCGCAGAACCGCGAGGCGAGCGCCCCACGGCCACCCTGCAGCACGGTCGCGGGACGGGCGCAAGCCGTGATGAAGTCGCGTCTTGTCATGGCGGCATGATTTCGCCGAGCCTGCCACAAGGTCACGTCCTGATGGTGGCGAAGACGATGATGTTGGACCGGTAGTGCCCAGTGGTGAAGTCGAACTGCCCACCGCAGGTCACCAGCCGCAGCGCCGGGACCAGGGTGGGGTAGTACACCTCATCGGTCGGGAACCGCCGCTTGTCGTACATCGCGGTCCGCTCGACGACAAACCGCGCCGATGACCGGTCGGCGCGGGTGATGTCGATCTCGTCGCCCGGACGCAGCTCGCGCAGCCGGTAGAACACCGCCGGGCCACGCTTGGAATCCACGTGCCCGAGGATCACCGCCGAGCCGGGATCGCCCGGTCGCGGGCCGAGCGCGTACCAGCCGGCCACCTCCCACCGGCTCGGCACCTCCACCGTGCCGTCCGCTGCCCGGCCGAGCCGCTCCAGCGGGCTGGCGACGTGGATCCTGGGGATCTCGAGCCGGACGGGGACGGGGGTTGCCTGGTAGTTGCGGACCGGCTGGAAGCCGCGAGCGGCGTCCAGCCCACTGGCCGCCCCGTCCGTTGTATGGGCGGCGGCCGTCGTGGACGGCCCGGCCTGCTGCGCGCCCGACGAGGAGCAACTGGCGAGCAGCGCCAGTGCGGCCACGGCAGCCGCCAGCCCACGCCTGCTCAGCGTGATCACGGCCGCCGCGCTGTCCCGCCGCCGCCGGTTTGCGAACCGCCCACAGGCAGGCCGGGCTTGACCGTCTGCTGGATGGCGTCGACGAGGGTGTCGGCGACGCCGAGCATCTGCTCATAGCCGTGCAGCTCCATCTGCTGCGCCCTGGCGTAATCCTTTACGGCGTAGGCGTTGACCTGCTCGATCAGATGCTCGTCATGCGCGGTGACGGCGCCGGTGAGGGGAACGAAGGCGGCCTGGTTGCGCACGACACCGCTGAAGTAGGCGGCGAGCGTCACGGCGAAGCTGTGCAGCTTCTGCTCGGCCGTATCCTTTGCGGCCTGATCCTTGCCGGCGACCGCGGTGGAGTAGGCCATCAGCCCGGTGACGTGGTCAGCCCACGCCGACTGGAACTCGGCGCCCTTCTTCGGACCGACGATCGCCCCCAGTCCCTGGGCGAGCGCGGTGGAGTTGGCATTGGTCTGCGCGCCGACCGCCTTGAACTCCGGCGAGCCGGCAAACGTCGCCCGCTGCGCATCGATGATCAGCTCCATGTGCTCGCCGAGCAGCATGGCGAAGGCCGAGCGCAGCTTGTTCGGCGGCGAGTCCAGGCCAGCCGCGGCCTTGGTCGTCACGCTCGCCTTGGCCAGCGGGGCGCCGGCCGTGAACATGTGCTCGTAGGCCTCACGCTCGATCTGGTACGCCTTGTTGTAGTCGTGGGCGGCGTACGCGTCGAGCTGCTGCATGAGCTCCTCGACGTTCGTCCGCGCGCCGGCTGCGCCGTCGCTCGCCCGCGCCCGGCCCTTGCTCGCCCCAGCCAACCAGGAGCCGTAGGCGTCGGCGTCGGCCATGAGGGCGGCCCGCGCGCTTTGCTGCGCCGATGCGTCGTCGGCGGCCACGCCGTTGGCATAGGAGAACAGGTCGTCAGCACGGCGCTGCCACAGCTGTTGGAAGCGCTCGCCCTGGGTGCTGCCGTACGCCGACCCCACCAGCTGCCTGAGCGCGTCGGTGTTCTCCTGCAACGACGCGACGGCCGCCTGCCGGAAGTCCGGCGCCGCCATGACCACGCTGCGCATGAGCCGCACGGCGAGGAGCGCGTGCCGCCCGAGGAGCTGGTCGAACTGGGCCTGTAGCTGCTCCGGTGACGCCTTGGGGGCGGCGCCGGCTGCCGCGGTGGTGACAGGCGTGCTCGTGGCGTCATCCCCCGCCGCCGGCGATGCGGCGGGCAAGCCGGAGGTGTCCACCGTGTCGTGGGTGCAGGCGACCGCGCCCACGAGGACGAAGATGACCAGGGTGACGAGACCGGTACGTGAGCGCACGACGTCCCTCCAAGCTAGCTGCGTCCAACTGTTAGGTCAATATGGAAGAAACAGGCAGAATTCATCATCGTCGTGAGCCGAACAGGTCGTCGATGGCGACGTACAGTGCGGTGACGAGGGTGTCGAGATCGGCGTGCACGCGGCCTCCATGTCCACGCCGCTTCAGCAACGATGACTCTCGGCACCCTCACCACTTCAAGCCACCTTCCCTCAATTCGGAAGTGTTCATCTGGCTAGGGGATCGTGCCGTCGGTGGTGTCGCCCTCGGCGGCGATGAAGTCGGTCGCCGTGTCGGTCCCGGAGCCGCCGCTGAAGCGGTCCGCGCCCGACCCGCCGGTGAGCCGGTCGTTGCCAGCGGCGCCGAACAGGGTGTCGTTGCCCCCGCCGCCAGACAGGATGTCATCGCCGTTGCCGCCGCACAGCAGGTCGTTGCCATCCCCACCACCGAGCGTGTCGTTGCCGTTCTGGCCGAAGAGCAGATCGGCGCCAGCGCCGCCAGTCAGCGTGTCGTTGCCGTTGCTGCCAACCCGCACCGTGACCTGGACCGAGCCGGTGGCCTGCCCGTCGCTGACGGTGACGGTCACGATCGCAATGCCGCTGCGCCCGGCCACCGAGGTCGCCGTCAGCGTGCGGGCGGCGCCGCTGCCGCCGAAGACGACGTTCTTGTTCGGCACCAGCGTCGGGTTGGAGGAGGCGGCGCTGAGCGTCAGCGCCGCCGCCGCGCTCTCCACATCGCCCACGGTGAGGTTGATCCTGCCCGAGCGGTCGTCGGTGCCGCACGTCCCGCCGGCGGCCACCGTCACCGTGGGCTTGTCGTTGACGGCGGTGACGCTGATCGTCACCGTCGCCAGGTTGGAGGTGAGGGTGGCGTCGCTGGCGCGGTAGGTGAAGGAGTCGGGGCCGTTGTAGTTGGCGGCGGGGGTGTAGGTGAAGGAGCCGTTGGCGTTGAGGGTGAGGGTGCCGTGGCTTGGCCCTGACTCCAGCACGGCGGTCAGGGGGTTGCCGTCGGGGTCGCTGTCGTTGCCGAGCACGCCCGGCGCGGCCACGGTCAGGGCCGTGTCCTCGGCCGTGGTGTAGGCGTCGCCGGCGGCGGTCGGGGCCTGGTTGGTGGTGGTGTTGTTCAACAGCACGGCGACGTTGTCATTAAAGAACGTCGTGTTTGCGACGGCGAGGTCAGGCTTGCCATCGCCATTGAAGTCGTCCACCGCGACCGAGGTAAGGCTGCTGCCGGTGGGGAAGTTGGTCGGGCCGCCGAAGCTGCCGGCGACGCCGCCCAGCAGCACCTCGACGCTGCCGGAGAACTGGTTGGCGGCCGCGAGGTCGGGGTCGCCGTCGCGGTTGAAGTCGCCCACCGCCACCGAGGACAGGCCGCCGTCGGCTTGGTTTTCGGGCGGGACCTTGGTCGAGGTGGTGAAGCTGCCACCGGCGCCGCCGAGCAGTACCCGGACCTGGCCGGGGGAGTACTCGGCGACGGCCAGGTCGGGATCGCTGTCCTGGTTGAAGTCCCCTAGCGCCACCGAGACGGGGTCGCTCACCGGGTCGACGGGGTCGGTGCCGCTGGCGACGATGGCCGGGCCGGTGAAGTCGGTACCGGCAGCGCCGAGCAGCACCGAGATCTCGCCGGAGTACTGGTTGGCGACCGCCAGATCGGGGTCTTGGTCGTCGTTGAAGTTGCCCACTGCGACCGAGGTCGGGCCGCGGTCTGAGGCGGGGAGGTGGGACCCTGAGGCGATGATGGTCGCCGCGGTGAAGCTGCCACTGCCGCCGCCGCGCAGCACCAGGATCACGCCAGATAGCTTGTCGGCGACCGCCAGGTCGGGATCCCCGTCCTGGTTGAAGTCGCCCACCGCGACCGAGGCGGGGAAGCTGCCGGCGGGGACGCTGGCCGCTGCGGTGAAGGTGCCGCCGGCGCCGCCGAGCAGCACCGAGACAGTGCCGGACGAGGCGTTGGCGACCGCCAGGTCGGGGTCGCCGTCACGGTTGAAGTCGCCCACCGCGACCGAGTCGGGGAAGTCCCCAACGAGGACGCTGGGCGCTGCGGTGAAGCTGCCGCCGGCGTCGCCGAGCAGCACCGAGATGTTGTTGGAGAACTCGTTGGCGACCGCGAGGTCGGGGTCTTGGTCGTCGTTGAAGTTGCCCACCGCCACCGAGGCGGGGAAGCTGCCGACGGCGAAGTAGCTCGGACCGGTGAAGCTCACCGGCGTCTGCGCCCCCGCCGGCGGCGCCAGGAGCAGGGCAGCGAGCAGGGTCGGGGCGACCAGGACGGCGAGACGGATGGTTCGCATGTGGCCTCCATTGGCACCCGGTACCGATGTTGCTCCTGGAGTTGCTGCGATGGGTCACAGCGCGACGAGTCCTGTAGATCGGTGTCAGTCGCGGGACCGCAGCGAAGCAGATCACCTGGACCGTGGGGGATATTTGGCCGGACCGGCCGCTACTTCGCGGATCAGCGCTTTTGTCCGCCCCCTCCACCGCTGACCCAAATCCGAGGAAAGCCGTGTTGCGCGGCGGAGTCTAATACCGCGGCCACAGATGTCCTAATCGGCAAGCAGGGGATTCAAAGGCACGAGGAGAAATGCCGCGAGAGAATATAATTCTCATATTCCGGGCTGACAGCCTTGGCGGCGTGACGGGCGGTGAACAGGATGCCACGCACTGCCGGCGTATACCGCCAGGCGACCAGGCCCGCCACCCGCTCCGTCGGCCGCCGGCTCGGCGCGTGGTCGCTCGCGAGCCTCGTCGGCGTATCGCCGCTCCTGGCCATGCCGTCCATCTTGCGGAAGGCCCGCTCATAGAAGCCGTGAACAAGGCGAGCACCAGAGAACGAGCAGGGGATGGCAACCCTGAAGCAAAGTGGTGCGGGCATCGTCTTGGAGCTTGTCGCGGCCTTCGCACGCAGCTCGTCACGGACCCAGGGCCACGTCGTAGTCGTGGATGCCTGATGACGCGATAGTGCCCGGTTGAGCATCGCTAGGCGCCACCGCCGGTCGGCGCGGTCGCGCGGTCGCGCGGGAGTCCGTGGCCGATCATGCGCTGGAGCAGCGAGGTGACGGCGGCGGCCTCCGTCCCGAAGAACTGGGCATCGGCCTGTTCGACGGCGGTGATCGCGCGCTGCGCCAGCGTGGTTCCCTCGGCGGTCAGGCGCAGTCGTCTGGCGCGGGTGTCAGCAGGGTCGACCTCGCGTTCCAGCAGCCCCTTGGCCTCCAGCCGGCGCACCACCTGCGAGGTCATCTTGACGTCGGTGCCGGCCTGGCGGGCCAGCTGCAGCTGGTTGGGAACCTGCCCCTGGCTGCCCAGCCACCAGGCACAGGCCAGCAGCACGAACTGCACGTGCGTCAGGTCCAGGGGCTCCAGCACGGCGGTGACGGCGCGCTGCCAGGCCAGGGTGAGGTGCCACAGCAGGAACCCAGGGCTGCCGGCCGGGCCCTCGGGGTAGCGTGTCACGACGCCGCGCGGGCTAGCAGCGCGTCCATCGCCTCCGGGAAGTCCTCGGTGATGGCCGGCCCGAGTTGGGGGCCAACCTCCTCGGCGGCTGGACCGGTGATCTCCAGGCGGTGGGTGACCTTGGTGCCGCCGGACTCCAGCGGCTCCAGCGTGTGGCTGAACCGCAGCGTGATCTCGCCCATGCTGGTCTGGTCGGCGTAGACCCTGTTCTCGGTCGCCTCGGCGATCACCGAGGTGATCGGGTCCTGGCCGTTGGGCTTCATGACGACCTGGGAGCCGACCCGGAACGGGCCCTGCAGCCGGACCCACTCCAGCGAGGTGTCCCATGACCCCCATTGGTCGAGGTTGCGCAGGACTTGCCAGACCGCCGTCGGGCTCGCCGCCGTCTCAGCTGTGTGCTCGTGCACCCACATGGCCGCCTCCTAGTGGTCGCGTAGACTGTCTGCGCACAGGCTAATTCCTGGGGCGGGGATTGGCAAGTGTCCAGCACGCTTCCCCAAGCAGCAGCGTCCGGTGGACGATGGCGTGGTGCCACCTGGCGCGGACGAACCGGCTACGGGAGTTGACGCCTTGTGAGCACGGACTCCCACGGTGATCCCACTCGTTTCTGCGCTTCGGTCGGCGTGGCGCACACGACTGACGGCGAGGCCGAACTTGCCGGCCGCTTTCACTCCATCACCGTGGTCCGTCATCGTCCGCGCACCGTAGGCACATGGCATGTCACCACTGCGAGCCGGCTCACTGCCGATTGCCTTGCGCAGCTCCTTGGTGGCCAGGTTCACCAAGACCATGCGAACGCCCTTGCCGAGATTCTGACCACCACATCGATAGTTGACATCCTGCTCGCGGACTCGGACGCGCTCCACATCGGCTGGCAGCGCATCGGACACGGCATCTGCGACGGCACAACGCAAGACAACGGTCGTCCCTGCGCCTGCCCGGAGACCATTGCGCTGCGCCGGGCGGCGGCAAAGCAAGGGTACGGTTGTCGGCCTCGCGCGGAGGTTCGTTTCTGGCTCAAGGGTGACCCAGCGATGGGAGTGTTCGACTTCGCCGGCGAGGACTGGTCGTTCATCGAACTGGTAACCGCCATGCGGGCCGCGCTGAGCATCAGAGCAGGTAATCGTCCCATCAGGGCGCGGCTCGGTCTGCGGCGGAGCTTGCATACGCTACGGAGTGGCAGGGTTCTTGCTTACACCCGCCCAGTGATTGAGGGATTGACGGTTCCTACCGGTGCCGTTGACTGAAAAAACTGCTCGACTTGTTGTACCGCTTCAAACCGAGGGGTACGGTGCGGCTTTGCGGTCAGGGCCGTACGGCCTCCAACACAATCGAGCACCGGAGGGGGTGAGGCCAAGCGTCAACGTGTCCCCGTCGATCCCCTAGCAAAGACGCCATCTTCGAAGTGAGGGGAGAGATCCGTGACGGACACCAACAGCGGCATAGTCTACGTCGGTCCGGGCAAGGTCGAGGTCCAGGTCCTGGACTATCCCAAGCTCGAGCTGGACGAGCAGAACCATCGCAAGCTCAGGCACGGGGCGATCCTCAAGGTGATCGCCACCAACATCTGCGGCTCCGACCAGCACATGGTGCGCGGCCGCACCACCGCGCCGGAGGGCCAGACCCTCGGGCACGAGATCACCGGCGAGGTCATCGAGACCGGCAGCGACGTCGAGTTCATCAAGGTCGGCGACCTGGTCAGCGTGCCGTTCAACATCGCGTGCGGCCGCTGTCGCAACTGCAAGGAACGCAACACCGGCGTCTGCGAGAACGTCAACCCCGCCCGCGCCGGCGCCGCCTACGGCTACGTCGACATGGGCGGCTGGCTCGGCGGCCAGGCCAGGTACGTCACCGTCCCGTACGCCGACTTCAACCTGCTCAAGTTCCCCGACCGCGACCAGGCCATGGCCAAGATCAAGGACCTGGCCATGCTCTCGGATATTTTCCCAACTGGTTATCACGGGGCAGTTTCGGCAGGGGTAACGACCGGCTCGACCGTGTACGTGGCCGGTGCCGGCCCTGTCGGTCTGGCCTGCGCCACCTCGTGCCACCTGCTGGGTGCCGCGGTGGTGATCGTGGGGGACATGAACGCCCAGCGGCTGGCGCAGGCGCGCAGCTTCGGCTGCGAGACGGTCGACCTGTCGCAGACCGACGACCTGCGCGGCGCCCTCCAGCAGATCCTGGGCAACGAGTCCGGCGAGGTCGACGCGGCGGTCGACTGCGTCGGCTTCGAGGCCAGAGGCTACGGCCAGGAGGGCTCGCAGGGTGAGGCACCCGCCACCGTCCTCAACTCGATCATGGACATCACCCGGGCGGGCGGGAAGCTCGGCATCCCGGGCCTGTACGTGACCGGCGACCCCGGCGGGGTCGACGAGCCGGCCAGGGTCGGGTCGCTGTCGATCCGCATCGGGCTGGGCTGGGCCAAGTCCCACTCGTTCACCACGGGGCAGTGCCCGGTCATGCGCTACAACCGGCAGCTCATGATGGCGATCCTGCACGACAAGGTGGAGATCGCCAAGAACGTCAACGCCACCGTCATCCCGCTCGACCAGGCGCCTCAGGGCTACGAGGACTTCGACAAGGGCGCCGCCAGGAAGTACGTGCTCGACCCGCACGGCGAGCTGGCTCGCCTCTGACAGTCCGGGCAACCGCCGAGCACGCCGCGGCGAAGGGCCGGGGGGGAGATCCCTCCCCGGCCCTTCGCCTGCGCTGGCAACGGCGCTGCAACGGCCTCAGACGGCGGGCAGGGCGAGCATGCGCTCGAGCGCGAGCAGCGCGCCCGCCCTGGTCGCGGGGTCGACCCTGACGCGGTTCGGCACTCTGCTCGACGTGCTCGGGGAGGAAGCGGTTGTGGACCGAGCAGTGCCCTCGCCACAGCAGCACCCGCGCCCGCTCGACACGGTCGGGATCCAGGCCGCCCTCGTCGCCGGGGACCCACTCCTCCAGGACCTCCCAGGCCTCCTCAGCCTGCGCGTCGGTGGCCATGTCGGCCATGAAGCAGCCCGCCGCGAGATCCGGGAGGACCACCCGCTGGTGGTCGGCATGGCTGTGATCACCCCAGAGAATGCAGTGTCGCGGCCACGTCGGCCGCGAGGTCCTGGTCGCCGGCGGCGCGCCAGGGGTCGACCTCGGCCCGCCGGGCGGCGCGCAGCACGAAGGCGAGCGGCTCCGCCTCGAGCACCAGGTCGGCGTCGCGACCCGAGTCCGGCCGCTCGCCCACGGCGCCGCCGACCAGCCACTCGCCGGCGCCGCCGAGGCGCACCAGGATGGCCGCGCCCGGGTGGGGCCGGCCGCGGCGCGACAGCCCGCCCGGGATCACGCGCGCCGCCAGGTCGGCCATCCAGGCGAGCGTGGCCTGGTCGATCTCGAAGTCGGCGCCGACCGCCTCGGCGATGTCATGGCCGTGCAGCCACGCCTCGTTCAGCCGCAGCTGCGCCAGCGTGCGCAGCGTGACCGGACCGAGCACCCAGGGCACCCGCTGGCGCCAGCCGTCGCCCTCGACGGCGGCCAGGTGCCAGCGCCAGGCGTCGGCGGCCGCCTCCCACGCGTGCAGGCGCGCCGCCGGGGCCTCACCGGCGTGGGCGGCCACCTGCGCGGCGGTCCAGTCGTCGATGCTCGTGCCGGCCCGCTCGGGCGGCTGCTGCCCGGTCGCCACCGCCAGCGCGGCCCGCTCGCCCTCGGCGAGGTGGCTGACCACGTCGCCCACCGCCCACGCGGGCGTGGCGGGCACGTTGGCCGCCCAGGCGTCCGGGGCCAGATCCGCGAGCACCCGCCCGACACGCCGGTGGGTTGTCTCCAGGCCTTCGAGCAGCGAGCGGACGTCTCGCTCCATGGCGCCTACCGCATGGTCGCCGCCCGCGCGCCCCACAGCAGCGCGAGGATGGCGGTCAGAAGGGCGGGCTGGAAGTAGGCGCGGTTGGCGACGAGCCCGAGCAGGACCAGGACCAGGCTCAGCACCGCGAACAGCGCCGCCGCGGCGCGGACCCGGGCCTTCGTGGGGCTTTTGCGCGGGTTGAGTAGCTGCAGCACGCGCCGGCCGAGGGACGCAGGCGGCGTGCCGGAGCGACCCGCCGCGGCCGGTGGGCGGGTGGCTGGGCGGGGGCGAGCCCGCGACCGGCGTCCCATGGGCAGCTATCGTACCCGTGTGCGTCCTGGAAGGGGCGCTTCGGTTATTGTTCCGCCCATGCGCGTGGTGGTTGCGCCCGACAAGTTCGAAGGCAGCCTGACGGCCGACCAGGCCGGCAGGGCCATCGAGGCGGGCCTGCTGCGAGCCCGCGCCGACGCCCAGATCGTCGTCCTGCCGGTGGGCGACGGCGGTGCCGGCACGCTCGCCGCGGTCCTCGCCGCCGGGTTCGAGCGTGTCCCGGTCCGGGCCACCGGCCCCACCGGCGAGCCGGTCGACGCGGCCATCGCGCTGCGCGGCGAGCGCGCCTTCGTGGAGATGGCCGAGGCGTCGGGGCTGCGGCGCCTGCCCGGCGGCAGGCGCGCGCCGCTGGACGCCACCACCTACGGCACCGGCGAGCTCATCCGCGCCGCCATCGACTTCGGCGCTCGCGATCTCGTCCTCGGCATCGGCGGCAGCGCCACAACAGACGGCGGTGCCGGCATGGCCAGCGCCCTCGGCGCCCGCTTCCTCGACGAGGCCGGCCAGCCGCTGCCGCCGGGCGGCGCCGCCCTGCTCCGGCTGGCCCACGTCGACACGCGCGACCTCGATCCCCGCATCGAGCAGACCCGGGTCACCGTCGCCGCCGACGTCGACAGCCCACTGGTCGGTCCCCGGGGCGCCGCGGCCGTCTTCGGGCCGCAGAAGGGCGCCAGCCCGGAGGACGTGCTGCTGCTGGACTCGGCCCTGCGCCGCTACGCCCGCGTCCTGCGGGAGGTCCTCGGTGTCGACCTCGCCGACCGCCCCGGCGCCGGTGCCGCCGGCGGGCTCGGCGCGGGCGCCATCGCCTTCCTCGGCGCCAGCCTCCAGAGCGGCATCGACCTGATCCTGGAGCTGATCGGCTTCGCGGCCGCCGCCGACGGGGCCGACCTGGTCATCACCGGCGAGGGCAAGCTGGACTTCCAGAGCCTGCGCGGCAAGGCGCCGCTGGGGGTGGCGCGGGCGGCCGCCGCCCACGGCGTCCCCGTGGTCGCCCTCGCCGGCGTGGTCGAGGTCGCCGAGCGCGAGCTGCGCGCCGCCGGCATCGAGGAGGCCCACGCCCTCACGGAGCTGGAGCCCGACGTGGAGCGCTCCATCGCCGAGGCCGCGCCGCTGCTGGAGCGCCTGGCCGAGCGGGTCGGCCGCGCCTGGGCGTCGCTTCCGTGAGCCGCTATCCTGGCGCCCATGGACAAGCTACCCAGGCAGGCAAGCAACGTGGTCGAGGCGGGCCGCGCGCTTGGCCTCGAGCTGCAGGTGCGGGAGTACCCCGAGGAGACCCGCACCGCGGCCGCCGCGGCCAGCGCCGTTGGCTGCGGCGTCGCGCAGATCGTGAAGTCGCTGGTCTTCATGGCCGACGGGCGGCCGGTGCTGGTGCTCACAAGTGGTGCGAACCTGGTCGATCCCGACAAGGTCGCGCGCGAGCTGGGTGCCGCCAACGTCCGCAAGGCCGACGCCGACCAGGCCCGTGCCGCCACCGGCTACGCCATCGGCGGGACCCCGCCGTTCGGCCATCCCCAGCCCATCGAGGTGCTGGTCGACCGCGACCTCGCCCAGCTCGACGTCCTCTGGGCCGCGGCGGGCACCCCCCGCCATGTGTTCCCGATCTCCTCCCACGACCTGCTGCGGGCCAGCGGCGGCCGCGTCCGCGACGTCGCCCAGGACGGCACAGCCGGCGGAACGCGCCGCAGCGGGGAGGCCGGCCGCGCTATCATTGGTGAGACGAGCTCGTCACTGTGAAACGACGTCCCTTCGACCGGGATGTGAAAGGAGCACGATGTCCGAGGTCACGTCCGAGGCCACGCAGACGGTCGCGCCCGCGCTGAGCCTGAGCGAAGCCGCGGCGACCAAGGTGCGCGACCTGCTCGCCCGTGAGGGCCGTGAAGACCTCGCGCTGCGGATCGCGGTCGAACCGGGCGGCTGCTCCGGTCTGCGCTACGCCCTGTTCTTCGATGACCGCTCGCTCGAGGGCGACGTCCGCGGCCAGATGCACGGCGTCCAGGTCGTCACCGACCGCATGAGCGCGCCGTACCTGAGCGGTGCCAGCATCGACTACATGGACACGCTCGAGAAGTCTGGCTTCACGATCGACAACCCCAACGCCCAGGGCTCCTGCGCCTGCGGCGAGAGCTTCCACTAGCCCCAATGCCGGTCAGTTACGACGACCCCGCCGTGCAAACACACGACGTTTGCCCAGGTCAGGACGGGTGCTTCCCCGCCTATCTGACCGGCATTGCCACTAGCCCGGGCCCCCCAGTCAGACCGCCCCGGACCTGGTCCGGGGCGGTTCTCGCTGTGGGTCGAAGCCGGCGGCGCGCAGGCGCGCGGCGTGCAGCGCCGCGCCGGGGTCGGCCTCGACGGCGCTGAGCTGGCTGGGCTCGCCGCGGTGCTCGAGGATGGCCGCCGCGAGGACGTCGGCGAGGGCCGGGTTGCGGGCCAGGATGGGTCCGTGGAGGTAGGTGGCGATGAGGTTGCCGCGGCGGACCCCTTCGGTGCCGTCCTCGCCGTTGTTGCCGTTGCCGTGCAGGACGGTGGCCAGTGGCTGGGCGCTGGGCCCGAGCCTGGTGCGACCGCTGTGGTTCTCGAATCCGCTGAGCAGGGTGCCGTCCGGCATGCGCGCGACGATCTCGCCGACCGAGCGTGGCCCGGTGGCGGTGGTCTCGAGGTCGAGGACCTGCAGTCCCGGCACCTCGTGGCCGGCGCCGTCCAGGTAGACGGTGCCCAGGAGCTGGAGGCTGCCGCAGACGGCGAGCGCGGGCACGTCCGCGGCCAGCGCCTGGCGCAGGCCGCTGCCCTGGCGGCCGAGCAGGAGCCTGGCCGCGGCGGCCTGGTTCACGTCCTCGCCGCCGCCGAGGACGTAGGCGTCGAGCCCGCTGGGGATGGGCTCTGGCGCGGGCAGGTCGACGACGACGGCGTCGCGGCCGCGCCGGCGCAACCGCCAGGCGAGCACCTCGGCGTTGCCGCGGTCGCCGTAGGTGCCGAGGAG
>Ga0137375_10006138_pt1 | contig 14266 bp, 13 predicted proteins | sample SagtaG_24_FD_104936 | JGI IMG/M metagenome (GOLD analysis project Ga0137375, IMG submission 104936) | Vadose zone soil microbial communities from Sagehorn Ranch, Mendocino, California, USA - Sage1_R_113_16 metaG | ecosystem: Environmental > Terrestrial > Soil > Vadose zone | place: USA...
ATTCTCGTCATCGAACATCGGCGTGGCCCGCGACCAGCCATGAGATAGTTGCACCGAAAGTGCCTTCCGTGACCAAGGACTATCAGGACCTCAACACTCCCGATTCTCCTTGCGCAGAAGGCACTTTCCCTGTCACCGCGCCGACCAACCAGCTACCCCGTCCACGGATCGAGGCTTAGGCGCTGGCCGAACCCCCGCTCATGCGTTGAGGAAAAGGGGGCGAGAGCCCGGACAGAGCGGCGGCGGATCGCCCACCCCGTGCTAGGCGATCCGCCGCCGGCTGATGTCGCGACCTCCCCCGCAGGCGGCCGCGACGGTCCCGGGGTTATCTGGACAGTTCGTCGAGCAACCTCCCGGCCCACTCGACGGAGGACGGCAGTCCCTCGATCCAGACCCGGGGCACCGGGTAGTCGTCCAAGTCGTCGTCCGGTGCGTCCTCGCCGTCCTCGTGACGCCAGGACGTGATCAGCGCACGCACGGTCTCCACGTGCTCCGGCAGACTGTCGGTGCGGGCCACCAGTGCGGCGCCGCGGGTGAACCCGATCCGGCCCAGCACCTCGCCGCCGCAGTAGACGATCCGCAGGCACTCGGCGATGTCGACCAGGCGCAGCTCGCGGTCGACGTTGGTACCGCCGGCCGGCGGCGGCGCCTCGACCATCACCAGCGCGTGGGTGCTGCTGACCGGCGTACCGACGAGATCCGCCTCGCGGTACAGCTCGTTCAGCCGCGACCGCAGGTGCGCCATGCTGGCCAGCCCGGTCAGCGGGTCCTCGCACGACAGCGAGTGCAGGTACGTCAGCGACGACTCCGACCAGCTCTGGCTGAGCGCGCGGATCGCGTCGTACGCCGGCTCGGTGCCGTGCACCGCGTTGTACGCCGCGTGCAGCCCGTCCAGGGCCTCCGGCAGCGGCACCCCGTCGTCGGCCAGCTTGCGCCCGACCTCGGCGCTCGCGGGTACGACGTCGGTGTGGTCCTGCAGGGCTTCCACTACGGCCAGGAAGGCGTTGCGCTGGACTCCGTTCAGCTCTACCGGAACGGCGGGTCGGACAGCCTCACCGGTGGGCGCGGGACGACGGCTCTTGCGCTCACGCGGCCGCGCGGCCGTCGTCCCCCCGGACGTACGTTCCAAGCGCAGGTCGTCGAACCGCCGTTTGAGCTCGCCGAGCAGCGACACGCGCAGTCCTCCTCCGTGCTCGGTCGCCCGGTCGTCAGAGTGACGGCCGGTGCGTCGTCACGGTTGAGACCTGCCCGGGCGGAGTTCATGACGCGGATCCCCGAAAATCTTTCGCCAAGTGGCCTGGAACCGCCGATCTGCGTCACCATGAGCCAGGTACGACGTCACCCCGCGGGGCAGATGACAGTTAACGGGGCAGGGACCGGGCGACGAAGGCAAGGTAGGTGAGCTCCTCGATGGATGCGCCACAGGCGCCGAGTGATGCCGAGCTGATCGCGCGAGTGCGCAACGGCGACCTCGAGGCGTACGGTGAGCTCTACAGCCGCCACCACCACGCCGCCGAGCGGATGGCCCGCCAGCTGGTCCCGGCCGCGGACGCCGACCACCTGTCGAGCGACGCGTTCGCCAAGGTGCTGGACGCGCTGCGCGGCGGCGGCGGGCCGGACGTCTCCTTCCGCGCCTACCTGCTGACGACGGTACGACGCGTGCACGTGGACCGGATCCGCGCCGGGAAGAAGGTCACCACCACCGACGACATCGCGTCGTACGAGCGGGAGCCGGAGACCCTCGACGACCCGACCGTCAGCGGGTTCGAGAGCGGTGCCGCGGCGAGGGCGTTCGCGGCCCTGCCGGAGCGCTGGCAGGCGGTGCTGTGGCACACCGAGGTCGAGGGCGAGAAGCCGGCCGTGGTCGCGCCGCTGCTCGGACTGACCCCGAACGGCGTGTCCGCGCTGGCCTACCGCGCGCGGGAGGGCCTGCGGCAGGCCTATCTCCAGCAGCACCTCGCCGACGTCGCGAACGACCGGTGCCGCTGGGCGACCGAACGGCTCGGTGCCTACGTGCGCGGCGGCCTGACCAAGCGCGAGAACAAGCACATGCGCGAGCACATCGACGAGTGCGCGAAGTGCACCGCGCTCTACCTCGAGCTCGTCGAGGTCAACAGCGCGCTGCCCGCGCTGCTGGCTCCGGCACTGCTCGGCACCGCGGGCATCGGCTACCTGGCCGCGAGCGGCGTCAACGTCGGCGGTCTCGGCCTGATCGGCGGCCTGTGGTCGAAGCTCACCGCGAACGGCACCCGAACGGCGGTCACCGCCGGCACCGCGACCGCAGTCGTCGCGGCCGGGGTGCTCGGCGTCTGGGCGCTCACCAGGGACGACGACAAGCCGGGGGCCCAGAATCCGCCGGCGGTCATCAACTCGGAACCGACGCCGCCGGCCACCACGCAGCCGCCGCAGTCGAAGCCCACACAGTCGCCGAAGACGACCGCACCCACGACGGCGCCGACGACCGCACCGACCACGCCGCCCACGACCGCACCGACCACGGTGCCGGCGACCCTGCCGCCCACGACGGTGCCGACGAGCCCGCCGACCGTACAGCCCACCGTGACGCCGACCCAGAGTCCGAGCCAGCCGCCGGCCACGCTCGACGAGGGCCTGCTGACGATCGAGACACCACGCGTCGCCGTCCGGGGCCGGACCGCGCCGTACGACGCGGTGATCCCGGCCGCGGCCCCGTCCCAGCAGCGCAGGCTGACGGTGTCCCCGAAGGCCGGCATGGCGAAGGTCACCGTGCAGATCACGTACGGCGCCCGGCTGGCCTGGCCGCTGAAGGGCAACCCGGCCGGGTGGACCTGCACGGTCGACAGCGCGGCCCGCGACGGCCTGTGCACCGCGACGAACCCGGCACACCCGGCGGTGCTGACGATCGGCTTCGAGGTCCCGAACGGCGGCTCGCACGCGGACCGGACGTTCACCGCCACCGCGCGGACGTACGTGCGCGGCGCGACGGTGCCGCGCTACTACGACGGCGACAGCGACACGGTGGAACCGGCCGGGAGCAGCGACGCGGTCCTGGACATCTCGCGCAGCGGCGACGACCGAGTCCTGCAGGTCACCCCGGCGGACGACAACACCGGCCCGGTCGTGGTCGAGATCAGCTACGGCCCGGCGCTGAGCTGGCCGGTGGCGGGCAACCCGGGCGGCTGGACCTGCGACGCCCACGACCAGTCCTGCACGGCGGGAGACCGGCAGCACCCCGCCCCGCTGACGCTGTCCTTCCGCGCGCCCGAGGGCGGTTCCGGGGCGGACCGGACGTACCACGTGACCGCGCGGGCCGGCCAGCTGTACGACACCGGGGCCGAAACGCTGCCGTCGGTGTACGACGCCGAGTCGCTGCTGCGGATCGAGAAGCGCTACACAGGCTTGTGGAACTACAAGGTCGACGTCTTCGTCGCGCCGCCGCGCCGCACCGGCAACGTGTCGGTGCGGATCGAGTACGGCGCCGATCTCCAGTGGTTCTGGCGTGACCACTCGCGCTGGTCCTGCCGGCCGGCCGGGTACCACACCGTCGAGTGCGGTACTTCCGACATCGCGTCGGCCGGGCCGCTGCGTGCGATCGTGCACGTCATCGTCATCGGCACGGACACCGACGCGCACCTCACCGCCACCGCGCGGGCGGTCGCCGGTAGCTGGTCGGTGTCCGACACCGACGGGTACGGCGACATCCGCAGCGACTGGAGCGGGCACGGGCTGCTCGGCCGCGTCCCCGAGGAACTCCGGCCGTGGCAGCGGAAACGCTTTGCCCGCCGCTGACACCGCCACTTACCCTGGACATGCTTGCACCGACGGAACCGAGTAGCGCCGGGTCCCTGTGTCCGAGAGAGCCGCCCCTTCGGCTGTGAGGGCGGCGCACAGGCCGGCCGTGAAGACACTCCCGAGCGAGCCGCACGACAAGAGGCCGTGACACATCCCGTCGCGGCGAAGGTGTGGTGGCACCGCGATTCCCCCGTCGCCCACACCTCCGGGGTCAACATCCACGGAGGTGAGAGCACATGAGACAACGCATCCTCAGCACCGCGCTGCCGTCGTACGTCGGTCAGGACGTCACGGTCGCGGGCTGGATCCATCGCCGCCGCCGGCTGGCGGCCGTCAGCTTCCTGATCGTGCGCGACCGCGCCGGGCTGGCCCAGGTCGTCGTCAAGGAGCCCGCGGCGCTCGCACGGCTCGACGCGCTCGGTGAGGAGACCGTCGTCCGGGTGACCGGGACGGTGGCCGCCAACCCGCAGGCGCCGGGCGGGGCCGAGCTGGTCGACCCGGTGATCGAACCGCTCACCGAGCCGGCGCACACTCCCCCGCTGGAGCTGTGGCGGCCGTCGGTCGGCGCGAGCCTTCCGGTGGTGCTGGACCACGCCGCTGTGTCGCTGCGGCACCCGGCGGTGCGGGCCGGGTGGGAGATCGCCGCCGCGTCGCTGCACGGGTTCCGCACGACGCTGGACGGGCTCGGCTTCACCGAGATCCAGACGCCGAAGATCGTCGGCTCCGCGACCGAGTCGGGGGCGAACGTGTTCGCGCTGGACTACTTCGGCCGGCCGGCGTACCTGGCGCAGTCGCCGCAGTTCTACAAGCAGACGATGGTCGGGGTGTTCGAGCGGGTCTACGAGGTCGGGCCGGCGTTCCGGGCCGAGCCGCACGACACCGTGCGGCATCTTGCGGAGTACGTGTCGCTGGACGTCGAGCTCGCCCTCCTCGATGGACCGGGCGTCGAGGACCACCGCGACGTGCTGGAGGTCGTACGACGGACCGTCGGCGGCATGCTCGAGGCGGTCGCGTCGCGGGCGGCGGGCGCGGTCGAGCGGCTCGGGATCACGCTGCCGGTCATGCCGGCCGAGATCCCTGTGCTGCACTTCACCGAGGCTCTGAAGATCGCGGGCGCGGACCCGGACGAGCCGGACCTGGCACCGGCCGACGAGCGTGCGATCGGTGAGTGGGGCCTGCGCGAGCACGGCAGCGAGTTCGTCGCGGTCGAGGGCTACCCGATGGTGAAGCGGCCGTTCTACACGCATCCGCAGCCGGACGAGCCACGCTGGTCGAACTCGTTCGACCTCATCTTCCGCGGACTGGAGCTGATCACCGGCGGGCAGCGGCTGCACCGGTACGGCGACTACGTGGCCGCCCTGGAGGCCCGGGGCGAGTCGCCTGGCGACCCGTCGTACGCGAGCTATCTGGAGGCGTTCGCGCACGGCATGCCGCCGCATGGCGGGTTCGCGATCGGCCTGGAGCGCTTCGTCTCCCGCCTCACCGGCGCCGAGAACGTCCGCGAGGTCACCCTCTTCCCCCGCGACCGCCACCGCCTCACGCCGTAACGCCGCGATCCGGAGTGGGCATGAGGGTCCACTCCGGATCGGTGCGAGCCGGTCACTGATCGTTAGCAAAGATCGGTAGTCTCGTGACATGGAGTACGACGTACGTTCCGCTGAGACGCTGCGTTGGGGGCTCGAACGGCGCGGCCAGGTGGGAGCACTCGTCGTGCTGGCCGTCGTACTGCTGTATCTGCTGGTCCCGAAGGCTGTGAACGCGCACGTCCACGGTGCGGAGACCACGGTCGAGGCCGGGGACCACTTCATGCTCGACGCGATCGGCGACGGCTCGGCCAAGCTCGACCTGTCCGCGCTCGCCGGGTGGACGCTGCCGCCGTCCGCGTCGGACGACAGCGTGCTGGTCACGCGCGGCGACGCCAAGGTCAGCATGCGGCTGGTCGGCAACGTGCGGAACCCGGCGCTCGCGTTCGACCGGCTGCCGCGGGTGCTGCGGCTGTCGGACCCGAAGGCGACCTGGTCGCGCACCGGCGAGTTCCGCGGCCACCGCGGCCTGACCGGCTACCGCGGTGAGTTCACCACCAGCACCCGGACCGGCTCGCTGTTCCTCGCCGGGCGGGACGAGACCGCGCTGTTCGTGCTCGTCAGCGCGCCGTCCTCCGAGCTGGAGGACGCCAGGGACGCCGCCGAGACGGTGCTGGACACCGCGGAGATCAACCCGTGAGCCGCGTGCCGGCCGCGGTCAGCGAGGCCGAGCGGGTCGTGCTCCGGCCGCGCCGGCTGATCTTCTGGGTGTACCTCGGGCTGGTCGGCTACAGCCTGGCCACCTTCGGCGTGCTGATGGTCCGGCAGGCGTCGGTGGTGCCGGACGCGGTGGTCATCGCGATCGTCGTACAGGCCGTCATCGGGATCGTCATCTACCTGCTGATCCGGTGGCTGGACCTGTTCGAGAAGGAGCCGCGGTCGCTGATGGCGGTGGCGTTCGTCTGGGGTGCCGTGGTGGCCACCGCGACCGCGCTGCAGGCGAACACGGGCGCGATCGGGCTGGTCACCAAGCTCGGCGGCACGGCCGTGTCCGAGCGCTGGGCGCCGGCCATCGCCGGGCCGCTGACCGAGGAGGCGCTCAAGCTGCTCGGCGTGGTGGCGGTGATCCTGCTCGCCCGCGAGCAGGTGCAGCGCAGCCTGGACGGGCTGGTGTACGGCGCGTTGTCGGGGCTGGGCTTCGAGCTCGTCGAGAACGTGCTGTACGCGATCAACCTGGCCGTGCTGGACCCGAACAGCGACAAGGCCGCCGGGATCGCGATCTCGCTGGCCCGGTTGTTCCTCGGCTTCGGCCTGCACCCGATGTGCACCGGGATGGCCGGGCTCGGCATCGCGTACGCGTTCACCCGGACCGACCGCACGCGGTGGCAGCGCATCGGCGTCGCGGTGCTGCTCTACCTCGCCGGCTACGCGATGCACTTCCTGTGGAACTCGCCGCTGCTCACGCCGGCCGAGCCCGGTGTCAGCACGCTGGGCAGCAGCGCGCTCAAGTACGGCGTCCTGCTGGTCTTCTTCTTCCTGTGCTACCGGTACGGCGCCCGCTTCGACTTCAGCTGGTTCGCCGCCACCATGAAGGACGAGAGTCCCGAGATCCTCACCGCCGCCGAGCTGCAGGCGCTGCGCACCCGGCGGTCGCGGCGCAAGGCCCGCCGGGTCGCCGGCCTGAAGTTCGGCACCCCGGGCCGGCACCTGGCCCACGAGCTGCAGCACGCCCAGCTGGCCGTGGCGCTCGCACGCGAGTGCGACGCGCCGCCGGAGGTGCTCGACACGGCCCGGCAGCGCGTGCGGGCGATCCGCCGGAAAGCCGCCGAATGGGCGATGCCGCGACGAGCGGCCGGGCGCCCCTAACGACTCACTGAGGTAAGAAGGAGACATGACTATCGTGCGTGCGATCGCCCGCCCGTTGCTGTCCGGCATCTTCATCGTCCAGGGCGCCAAGGCGGTGCGGAACCCGGATCCACTGGTGCCGAGGGCCAAGCCGGTGGCCGACCGGATGGTTCCGCTGCTGAAGAAGGTGGCGCCACCGCAGGTCGGCGACCGGATCCCGGAGAGTACCAAGACCCTGGTCCGCCTCAACGGCGCCGTCCAGGTCCTCGCCGGGGTCGCCTTGGCGAGCGGTACCGGGCGCCGGCTGGGTGCGACCGCGCTGGCCGCGTCGATGGTCCCGACCACCCTGGCCGGGCACCGCTTCTGGGAGAAGGACAACCCGGCCGACCGGGCCGCCGACCAGGTGCAGTTCCTGAAGAACCTCGGCCTGCTGGGCGGTCTGCTGCTCGCCGCGGTCGACACCGAGGGCAAGCCGGGTGTCGCCTGGCGCGCCACCCACGGCGCCCAGGTGGCCAAGCGCGAGACCCGCCGCGCCGCCAAGGCGGCCAAGCGCGACGCCCGCCGTGCGGTGAAGACCGCACGTCGCGAAGCCCGTCTCGCCGCCCGGTTCGCCAAGTCCGAGCTGCCGTTCACGGACTAGTCTGCTGGCCGTGACGTCACGCGAACCGGGCTGGCCGGCTCCCCATCCGCACGGCCCGGTGTCGGGCATCGTCACCGTTCCCGGCTCGAAGTCGATCACGAACCGCGCGCTCATCCTGGCCGCGCTCGCCGACGGCCCGTCGGCACTGACCGGCGTGCTCGCCGCGCGCGACACGACCCTGATGCGCGGCGCGCTGACCGCGCTCGGCACCGGCATCACCGAGTACGACGGCGTCGTCACGGTGACCCCCGGCTCGCTGAAGGGCCCGGCCGAGGTCGACTGCGGCCTGGCCGGGACCGTCATGCGGTTCGTGCCACCGGTCGCCGCGCTGGCGGACGGGCCGGTGTCCTTCGACGGCGACCCGTACGCGCGGGAGCGCCCGATGAGCGTCGTGCTCGACGCCCTGCGCACGCTCGGCACGCGGATCGAGGACGAGGGCCGCGGCACAATGCCGTTCACGGTGCATGGCACCGGCTCGGTCCGCGGCGGCGTCGTCACCGTGGACGCGTCGGCGTCGAGCCAGTTCGTGTCCGCGCTGCTGCTGGCCGGTGCGCGGTACGACGAGGGCGTCGACGTCCGCCACGACGGCAAGCCGGTGCCGTCGCTGCCGCACATCGAGATGTCCGTGCGGATGCTGCGCGAACGCGGCGTCGAGGTGGACGACAGCGACCCCAACCGATGGATAGTCTTCCCCGGCCCGATTGCCTCGTGTGACACCGCGATCGAGCCGGACCTGTCCAACGCCGCCCCGTTCCTGGCCGCGGCCGTGGTCACCGGCGGGTCGGTCACGGTGACCGGCTGGCCGGAGCGCACGACCCAGCCGGGCGGCCTTCTCCCGGAGATCCTCACCCGCTTCGGCGCCGAGGTCGCCCGGACCGAGGCCGGCCTGACCGTGACCGGTACCGGTCAGGTGCACGGCGTCGACCTGGACCTGCACGACGTGGGTGAGCTGACCCCGGTGATCGCCGCCGTCGCGGCCGCCGCCTCCGGGCCGTCGTACCTGCGCGGCATCGCGCACCTGCGCGGCCACGAGACCGACCGTCTGGCCGCCCTGGAGACCGAGCTGAACGCCCTCGGCGGCGACGTCGCGCAGACCGCCGACGGCCTCGAGATCCGCCCGAAGCCCCTGCACGGCGGGTTGTTCGGCACCTACCACGACCACCGGATGGCGCAGGCCGCCGCCGTGGCCGGACTCGTTGCCGAGGGCATCGAGATCGAGAACGTCGCGACCACCGCGAAGACCATGCCCGAGTTCCCCGACCTGTGGTCGCGGCTCGTGGGCGGCGCGGCGGGCTGATGTCGCGGTACGACGAGCACGCACAGTACGACCGGCCGAGGCGCCGGACCCGGCCGCGCACCAAGGACCGGCCCTCGTACGATGACGCCGTCGTCGCCCACGTGCTCACCATCGACCGCGGCCGGTACACCTGCCGGATCGGCGACCCTGGTGATGCCGGCCGCCTCGTCACCGCGATGAAGGCCCGGCAGCTCGGCCGCAAGGGCGTCATCGTCGGCGACCGGGTGCGCCTCGACGGCGACAGCACCGGCACCGAGGGAACCCTGGCCCGCATCGTCGAGGTCGAGCCCCGCGACACCCTGCTGCGGCGCAGCGCGGACGACGACGACCCGGTCGAGCGCCCGCTGGTCGCGAACGCCGACCAGCTCGTCATCGTCGTCGCCGTCGCGAACCCCGAACCCCGCCAGGGCCTCATCGACCGCTGCCTGGTCGCGGCGTACGACGGCGGCCTGGAACCGCTGCTGTGCCTCACCAAGACCGATCTGGCCGACCCGGCAGCGCTGCTCGCGACCTACGACCCGCTCGGCGTGGACGCGGTGTCCACCCACCGCGACGGCGACCTGACGCCACTCGTCGAGCGGCTCCGCGACCGCACCAGCGTGCTGGTCGGGCACTCGGGCGTCGGCAAGTCCACCCTGGTCAACGCGCTCGTCCCCGGCGCCGACCGCGCCACCGGCGTGGTGAACGTCGTCACCGGCCGCGGCCGGCACACCTCCACCAGCGCACAGGTCCTGCGGCTCCCGTTCGGCGGCTGGATCGTCGACACCCCCGGCATCCGCTCGTTCGGCCTGGCCCACGTCGACCCCGCGAACCTGATCCAAGCCTTCCCCGACCTGGCCGCCGAGACCGCCGACTGCCCCCGCGGCTGCACCCACACCGAGACCGAGCCCGACTGCGCCCTCGACGACGCCGTCGCCGCAGGCCGCATCGATGCCGAACGCCTCACGTCGTACCGCCGCCTCCTCGCCAGCCGCGAGGGCCGCGACTGAGTCGACGCCTCCCACGCCGGCACGGGTCTGTCTCCTTGCTGGCACGGGTCTCCTTGAAGAAGGCTCCGCGAGTTGCACATCGCTGTCGATGTGCAACACCGCTAGCGATGTGCAACTCGCGAGACTCTGTCCGGAGACGGCGGACGTCAGGCTAGGCGTTGCTGCCGCAGGTGTCGCAGCCGAAGCTGCGGTATGTCGTCCAGAGGTGCGACCTGGACGTGCTGGCCGTGGTAGACGACGTCAAGCCCGGGGCGTAGCTGCGGCACGACAATCAGCGAGACCCGCACGGAGCCGTACATGAACGAGACCTCGGCCGGACGACGTCCGCCGCGCACGGTCCAAACCTCACGAAACCGGTCGCGGGCGGACTGCCGGCTACTGCCGGCTACTTGGGGAGGGTGCCTTCCCAGACGGCGCGGGCGCCGGAGTCGCCGGTGCGGTAGGTCTGCCAGGCGACGAGGACGGCCATCACGAACAGGCCGGCGCTGACGGCGAGGTCGAGCAGACGGTTGATGCTGGTCGCCTGCCGGGTCTTGGCGCCGCGACCGCTGGCGAGGGCGGTCGGGCCGGTGAGCCAGAGGAAGGCGAGGATCGCGACCGCGGCGAAGCCGAGAGTGAAGTAGAACAGCAGGTTGCCGCGGGACTTGTGGACCGCGACCAGCTGGGCCAGTGCCGGCTTGGCGGTGACGAAGGCCAGGCCGCTCTGCCGGGCCAGGAACGCGGTGGCGGCCGCGCCCAGGGCGAGCAGCAGCACCGGCCAGCGCAGCAGCCAGCGCCAGCCGGGCCGGACCGCGAACACGATCGCCACCAGGGCCGCGGTCGGCAGCAGGACGATCGCGGCGTGGATCACCAGCACGTGCAGCGGCAGGTCACCGAAGCGTTCGAACATGACGCCTCCTGAACAGCGCCTCCTGAACAGCGCTCGCAGAATCCGGGCGGTTGAGTACTCAACCGGCTTCCACAGGCTAGCCTGGCGCACATGCCCTCGCACACCGACGACTTGCGGCTGGCCCACATCCTGGCCGACGACGCCGACTCGATCACGATGGACCGGTACAAGTCGCTCGACCTGCATGTCACGACCAAGCCCGACCTGACGCCGGTGAGCGAGTCCGACCACAAGGTCGAGGAGGTCATGCGCAAGACGCTGTCACGGGCGCGGCCGCGGGACGCGGTGGTCGGCGAGGAGGCGGGCACCACCGGCTGGGGCAGCCGGCGCTGGGTGGTGGACCCGATCGACGGCACCAAGAACTACATCCGCGGCGTGCCCGTCTGGGCCACGCTGATCGGGCTGATGATCGAGGACCAGGTCGTCGTCGGCGTCGTGTCGGCACCCGCGCTGGGCCGGCGCTGGTGGGCGTCGTACGGCGACGGGGCGTGGACCGGGCGCTCGCTGATGTCGGCGACGCCGTGCCGGGTCAGCGACGTGTCGTCGATCGCCGACGCCTCGCTGTCGTACGCCTCGCTCGGCGGCTGGGACAAGCTCGGCCGGCTGGACAAGTTCACCGGGCTGATGAACGACTGCTGGCGGACCCGGGCGTACGGCGACTTCTGGTCGTACATGCTGGTCGCCGAGGGCGCGGTGGACATCGCGGCGGAGCCTGAGCTGAACCTGTACGACATGGCGGCGCTGTCGGTGATCGTCAGCGAGGCCGGGGGCGAGTTCACCGGCCTGGACGGGGTGCCGGGACCGAACAGCGGCAACGCGCTGGCGACCAACGGCCGGCTGCAGGCCGAGGTGCTGGCCCGGATCGGCGACCGCGACCAGTCCGCGCTGTTCTAGACGGCTTCCACGGCGGGAGCGTCGGCGCGGGTCAGGCCGCGCACCGACGCGGACGCTAGCGTCGCGACCACCAGGAGCACCAGCAGTACGGCGCCCGCCAGCTCGACGGCGCGCACGCTCAGCACACCGGTGAGGTACCCGACCGACAGCTGACCGAGCGGGATAGCCACGAACGACCCCAGAGCGTCGTACGACGAGACCCGCGACAGCCGCTCGAGCGGTATGTGCTGACCGAGCGCGGTCTCCCAGCCGATGCCGAAGCACTCCGAGCCGATGCCGACCAGGAACGCCGCGGCCGCGATCACGGCAGTGCGCGGCGCGACGACCAGCATCACGAGGGCGGGGATGTACGCCAGGATGCCCAGCATCCCGATCCGCAGCGGGTAGCGCGGCTTGACGCGGATCATCACGATCCCGCCGGCCACCAGGCCGGCGCCGAAGCAGGCGCTGGCGATCCCCCAGCCGGCGCGGCCGAACGTGTCGTCGGCGATCACCGGGCCGAGCGTCTGCCAGCACGCGCTCCAGGTCATGTTGATGAGCATGAACGCGGCCACGATCACCCAGACCCACTCGCGAGAGACGAACTCGGTCCAGCCGTCGCGCAGGTCGCGCAGCATCGACGTGGACGCGCGCTGGATCCGCGGCAGGGTCAGCCGGGCCAGGATCACCGCCGCGATCGCGAACGTGGCCGCGTCGATGAACAGGCCGGTCGCCGGGCCGGCGAAGCCGACGATCACACCGGCCGCGGCGCCGCCGCCGATCATCGCGGCCGACCGGATGAACCCGGACAGCGCGTTCGCCTGCGGCAGCTCGGCGGTGCTCACCAGCGACGGCAGTACCCCGGTCTGGGCCGGCAGTAGGAACGCCGCCGCGGTGCCGTTCACGGCCTCGATCGCGGCCAGCTGCCAAACGTGCGCGTGGCCGGACACCAGCAGCGTGGCCGCCATCGCCTGGGTCAGCGCGCACAGCGAGTTCGCGGTCACCATCACGAGGTGCCGCGGGAGCCGGTCCGAGACCACGCCGCCGACCAGCATGAACACCACGTTCGGGATGCTGCGGGCCGCGAGCACGACGCCGAGCGCGCCGGCCGAGTGCGAGACGTCGAGCACCGCGAAGGCCAGCGCGATCGGAGCGATCGACCCGCCGAGCACCGACGTGAACCGCGCCAGCAGGAAAGCACGCACATCGCGATGCCGCAGCACCGCCAGATCTTCACGCCACCCCATGGCGGCTGATCCTTGCAGAGTCAGTCTTGTGAAACGCAGGAGGGCTGACGCGGCGGTGCGATCCCGAGTAGCGTTGACCAAGGGCTCCATGGATGGACGGACGGGCCGTATCACGCGACCAGGAGGCTCCATGAAGATCAACGACGTGCTTCGCGGCAAGGGCACCGACGTCGTGACCATCTCCCCCGACGCCACCGTGCGCGAGCTGCTCGCATTGCTGGCCGAGCACAACGTGGGCGCGCTCGTGGTCAGCGATGACGGCACGTCCGTCTCCGGGATCGTGTCCGAGCGTGACATCGTCCGGGCGCTGCACCGCGACGCCGACGTGCTCGGCTCGCCGGTGGAGTCGATCATGACCGCGCAGGTGCACACCGTCGACACCGACATGCACATCGACGACCTGATGCGGCTGATGACCGAGCGGCGGATCCGGCACGTGCCGGTGGTCGTCGACGGCGCGCTGCGCGGGATCGTCAGCATCGGCGACGTGGTCAAGACCCGTATCGGCGAGCTGGAGTTCGAGCGCGAGCAGCTGTCGAAGTACATCTCCAGCGCGGGCTGAGGCCCACTCGCACCCGTCGCGCTAGTCGACGACGGTGACCTCGCCGTGCCCGAGGCCGCGCAGGCCATCGGTGATCTCGGAGGCCTCGCCGACCGCGACGATCAGCAGGCCCGAGGCGCCGACGTAGGTCCGGTACGCCGCCGTCGCCGTCTCGGCGGTGGTGGCGGCGATCTGGGCGAGGTAGATGTCGGCGAAGTCGAGTGGTACGCCGCAGGCGATGTTGCTGCCGACCTGCTGGGCGACCGAGTCGGCCTGCTCGTAGCGCAGCGGCGCGGTCCGGACCAGGTTGTCCTTGGCCTCGGCGACCTCCTGCTCGGTGAGTCCGTCGCGGGCGCCGATCAGGATCCGTACGGCGTCGGCCACGGCCGCCGAGGTGACCTCGGTGCGCACCGCCCCGGACAGCGAGAACACGCCGCCGCGGCGCGGCGCGGTGAACGCCGACCGGGTGCCGTACGTGTAGCCCTTCTCCTCGCGCAGCACCCGGTCCACCCGGGAGCTGATGCTGCCGCCGACCACGTGCGAAGCGACCGCGGCCGCGCCCCACACCGGCTCGGAGCGGTCCGGCCCCGGGCAGCCGATCATGAGCTGGGTCTGCACCGATCCGGGCCGGTCCACGACGACGATCCGGTC
>Ga0137375_10006139_pt1 | contig 14265 bp, 14 predicted proteins | sample SagtaG_24_FD_104936 | JGI IMG/M metagenome (GOLD analysis project Ga0137375, IMG submission 104936) | Vadose zone soil microbial communities from Sagehorn Ranch, Mendocino, California, USA - Sage1_R_113_16 metaG | ecosystem: Environmental > Terrestrial > Soil > Vadose zone | place: USA...
CTGGATTGTTGTGTGTTGTTGGTGTGTGAGATCGTCGGGCGCGCTACTTTGTTTATCTCTGTCTCAGTGATTATCCGCACGCCCCTCCCCTTTCAGATTCTTTTGAGGAGAATCCTATCGCTGCATAGATCCGGGTTTACATCAGAATAGGCAAAGGCGCGCATCTTGTCGGCCATTCTGGCAGGCGAGAGGTTGAGGGTGAAGCCAGGTGACCAGCTAAGCTAGGGCTGGGATTCCGGCGCTGTCCCGCAACTGTGAGGTTTCATCAAACCCGATCGTATCGTATGCTCGGTTTGATGTTGAACTGAGCCAGATCCCCTGCCTTTGCCAGTGGTAAGACATCCTTCGTGTGGAAAGGGAACGACCATATTAGTATGGTCCTTCCCTTTTTTTGCGGTGAATGCCGTTTTACCCTTTCTGATGCGGCAAACTCGATCAGGCCAGATGTGGCGAAATAACTTCCCAAAAAGCGGACACCTCATGGCTCTTCGTCACTTTGGATGATCAATGCGGTAAAACGACCGTGCGCTTTTTCGCCAAGCGCATCCTACTGCCGGAGACAAAACCGGCATCATCAGAAGTGACGAAGAGCCCACCTCATTATGGCCAAGTCCAGCCCGATCATAGCGTAACCATAGCGTAGGAGGCAAATGAACATGGCAAAGCGACACAAACGATTCGAGGTCCTGGAGCGGCGAGAGGTTAACAAAGACGGCTTCGTCGTTGAATGGCCCGAGGTCGGGATGATCGCTATGGGCAGCCCGAACGACCCCGAGCCAAGCATCAAGATCGCGAACGGCGTGATCGTCGAGATGGATGGAAAGAGCCACGATGACTTCGACTTTATCGATCGATTCATCGCGCGCTACACCATCAACCCGGCCGTGGCCGAAGAGATGATGGCCATCGACGCGGTCGATATCGCCAGGATGATCGTGGACATCAACGTACCTCGCGCTCGAATCGTCGAGATCTTCTCCGGCCTGACTCCGGCCAAGATTGCGGCGGTGATGGATTGTATGAACGTGGTGGAGATGATGATGGGCTTGCAGAAAATGCGCGCCCGTAAGACGCCCTCCACCCAGGCGCACATCACCAATTTACAGGATAATCCCGTGCTGATGTGCGCTGACGCGGCTGAGGGTGCGCTGTACGGCTTCTCCGAGCTGGAGACCACCGTGGCGGTCACCCGTTACGCGCCGTTCAACGCCCTGGCTTTGCTGGTCGGTGGGCAGACTGGCCGGGGCGGAGTGCTCACCCAGGATGCCCTGGAGGAGGCAACCGAGCTGCAACTCGGCATGCGCGGGCTGACCGCTTACGCCGAGACGGTCTCGGTCTACGGCACCGAGCCGGTATTCGTCGATGGCGACGACACGCCCTGGTCAAAGGCGTTCCTGGCCTCCGCCTACGCCTCGCGCGGTCTCAAGATGCGCTTCACGTCGGGCACCGGCTCCGAGGTGCAGATGGCGTACGCCGACGGTAAGTCGATGCTGTATCTGGAGATCAAGTGCGTCATGCTCACCAAAGGCGCAGGCGTCCAGGGGCTACAGAATGGCTCGATCAGCTGCATCGGCGTACCCGGCGGGGTGCCCGGCGGTATTCGGGCCGTGCTGGCCGAGAACCTCGTCACCACCTGCCTGGATCTGGAGGTGGCATCCGGGAACGATCAGACCTTCTCCCACTCCCCGTTCCGGCGCACGGCTCGAACCCTGATGCAAATGTTGCCGGGCACCGACTTCATCTTCTCGGGCTACAGTGCGGTGCCGAACTATGACAACATGTTCGCCGGCTCGAATTTTGACTGCGACGACTATGATGACTATCTCATCATCCAGCGCGACCTGAAAGTGGATGGCGGCCTGCTGCCGGTGGCCGAGGAGGATGTGATTGCGGCTCGTAACAAAGCGGCGCGGGCGTTACAGGCCGTCTTTGACGAATTGGGCCTACCGCGCATCACCGACGAAGAAGTCGAAGCGGCGACCTACGCCCATGGCAGCCAGGATATGCTGGAGCGCGACAAGGTCCAAGACACCAAGGCCGCTCAGGCAATGATGCAGCGCGGCGTGACCGGGATCGACGTCGCCAAAGCCCTGGCCAGACGGGGCTTCACCGATATCGCCACGAACATCCTGGAGATTCAAAAGCAGCGCGTGTCCGGCGACTACCTGCACACATCGGCGATCCTGGATGCGAATTTCAAGGTCATCGCGGCGATCAACGACCTGAACGACTACATGGGGCCGGGCACCGGCTATCGCTTGGGCGGCGAGCGCTGGACGAAGATGGCCGATATCCGGCAAGCCTTGACCCCCGATGACATCTAAAGGCCGGGCCGAGGAGGGCTTCAAATCCCCTCCGCTCAAAAGCCTGCATTGAACACGTGTCGGCGTAACTGCCGGAAGGAGCAACGACCATGCCAGAGGTACTGGAAGCAAGCCCGGTAGTGGAGATGGAACTGCGTGAGCTCGGCGAGGCCAAGGTCGGCACCTCACTGAACGAGGTGGTCATTGCGCTGGCCCCGGCCTTCGGCGATAAGCTCAAGAAGCAGACGCTCACCGGTATCCCCCACGCAGCAGTCTTACGGGAGATCATGTCTGGCATCGAGGAAGAAGGGCTGAAGGCACGCGTGGTGCGAGTCAGGCGCACGTCCGACCTGGCCTTTGTCGGTCACGACGGCGCCAAGCTGAGCGGCTCAGGTATCGCCATCGGCATTCAGTCGCGCGGCACGATCCTCATCCACCAGCGTGATCTGGTGCCGCTCCAAAACCTTGAGCTGTTCCCGCAAGCGCCCGTGGTCGACCTGGAGACCTATCGGGCGATCGGTCGCAACGCCGCTCGCTACGCCCGGGGCGATTCGCCGTCTCCGGTCCCGCAGAAAAACGACCAGATGGCCCGGCCCAGATACCAGGCCATCTCCGCCGTGTTCCATATACGCGAAACGAGCTTTGTGCGACCGGGGGCTGCGCCAGTCGAACTAGCAGTCAGCTACGGTCCCACCAAACCAGATGTGACAGAGACTCTCTGATAAAGAATCTGAAAAGGAGGGAATCGGGGAGTGCTACGCTCACAAACCCCACATACCTTCATTCTTTATCTGAAGATCTATAAGGAGGGACGTCATCGTGACAGAACAGTTGAACTATGCCCATGACTACCCGCTGTCCGAAAAACGGCGCGACCTGGTAGCGACGTCCACGGGTAAAACGCTCGACCAGATCACCCTTGATGCCGTGATGAGTGGCGAGATCACGGCGGAGGAGATCCGCATCACGCCGCGAACTCTGGAATACCAGGCCCAGATCGCCGAGAGCATCCATCGCCCGCAGCTTGCGGCCAATATGCGGCGGGCAGCTGAGCTGACGAACATTCCCGACGAGCGAATCCTGGAGATCTACAACGCGATGCGGCCGTATCGGTCCACCAAGGCCGAGCTGCTCGCCATTGCCGACGAGCTCGAGCATCAATACCACGCCCAAGTCAACGCAAACTTTATCCGTGAGGCAGCCGCGGTCTACGAAGCGCGCGGCCGGCTAAAGGAACAGGGATAGCGGCGAGCAGCGCTTATCATCGGACAAACGATGAATATCATCGCTGGCATAGATGTAGGAAACTCCACGACCGAAGTAGCCCTGGCTGACATCAGCAGCGGCGACGATCGTCCCCATTTCCTGTCTTCCAGTACAGTCATGACCACCGGGATCAAGGGGACTGTGAGTAACATCCCGGGTATCGTACACGCCCTGCGGGAAGCCACCAAGGCAGCTGGCGTAAGCATCGGTGACCTGGACCTGGCATTGCTTAACGAGGCGACCCCCGTCATCGGCGATGTCGCCATGGAGACGATCACCGAGACCATCATCACGGAGTCCTCCATGATCGGTCATAACCCGGGCTCACCGGGCGGGCTGGGCATCGGCGTCGGGCGGACAACCCACGTGCGTGACCTGGTCGCGGTGCCTCCTGATGAGCCAGTGATCGCGGTGGTTCCGCGAGGATATGACTTTGAAGTTGCTGCAGCGCTGATCGCGCGTGCCTTGGAAGCCGGGGTGGACGTCCGGGGCGGCATCGTGCAGGCGGATGACGGCGTCTTGATTGCCAATCGATTGCCCCTTGCGCTGCCTTTTGTGGACGAGGTGACGCTGATCGATCGGGTTCCGCTGAATATGCTGGCTGCTGTGGAGGTGGCGGCGCAGGGACAGACCGTGCGCCAGCTGAGCAACCCGTATGGCATCGCCACCCTGTTCGCGCTCTCCCCGCAGGAGACGGCCCATGTCATCCCGATCGCCCGGGCGCTGATCGGGCTACGGTCGGCCGTTGTGATTCGCACACCATCGGGAGATGTACAGAGCAGGCGCATCCCGGCGGGCGCAATCACGCTGATCGGCGATAAACAAACGCAAACCATCGAGATGGACCGCGGGGCAGCCGCGATCATGGAGGGCCTGGCCCAGGTGATGTGCCTGCTCGACGTTCAGGGCGAAGTGGGCACAAACGTGGGCGGTATGATCGAGCGCGTCCGCCAGACGATGAGCGATGTGACCGAGAAACATCTCGCGGACGTTAAAATCCACGACGTGCTAGCCGTGGACTGTCTGGTGCCGCAGAAGGTGGCAGGCGGTGTCGCTCAGGAATTCTCCATCGAGAATGCGACCGGCCTCGCGATCATGGTCGCCACTGACCGGCTGCTGATGGAGCGGGTAGCCCGGGCGCTGGCCCAGGAGATCGGTGTGCGCGTGGAGTTGGGAGGCGTCGAAGCCAATATGGCCATGCTGGGCGCCCTGACTACCCCAGGCATCGATGTGCCCCTGGCAATCCTTGACATCGGAGCAGGCTCAACCGACGCAGCCTTGATGCAGAAAGGGAAGCGGGTGCGCAGTATCCACCTGGCTGGCGCCGGACAGATGGTCACGTTGCTCATCAACAATGAACTCGGCCTGAACGACATCGAGGTCGCTGAGCAGATCAAGCTCTACCCGCTCGCCAAGGTCGAGAGCTTGTTCCACATGCGCAACGAAGACAATACAGTGCGGTTCTTCAAGGAGCCGCTCGACCCACGTCTGTTCGGTCGGGTGGCGCTGGTGACCGAGGAAGGACTCATTCCGATCCCGACCCGGCATCCACTTGACCATATCCGCGCCGTGCGCCAGGAGGCCAAACAGAAAGTGTTAGTCCGCAATAGCTTGCGTGCACTTCAGTACGTCGCCCCGGTTGGCAACATCCGGCTCTTAGATTTCGTGGCTATCGTCGGCCGCTCGGGGTTGGACTTCGAGCTGTCGCAAATGCTGATCAACAAGCTGAACGGCTTTGGCATCGTGGTTGGGACCGCCAACGTGCGCGGTACCCAAGGGCCAGTCAATGCGGTGGCCACCGGCCTGGTGCTCAGCTACGTCGAGCGGCAGCGATCTGCGTCGCATGGCTGATTATCAACAGGATCGCCCAGCGATTCATATCGCCGAGGATCACCCGGATCGCCCGGCCATTCACGTCAGCTTAGCGAGCGATGTGGACGAGGCGCTCTACCACTGGGTCGGGGTCGGCGCCGAGGAAGAAGGTGTACCGTGCCGGCGGGTGCAGGCTGGCGGGATCGACGTGGCGGGGCTGGCCTATGCGGCGGCCCAGAGCTCGCGGCTGGGGGTGGGGGTGGGCCTCACCCGCAATCAGGTGGCGGTCCATGAGCTGCATATGCCCGCCATGCACCCAGTGCTCATCCTTGAGGCCAAAGAGAACGTTCCGCAGGTCTGCCGACTGGCTGGCAGCAACGCGGCGCGCCTGGTGGTACGTGTGCCGCTGTGCTTCAACGAGGAGAAAAAGCAATGACAAGGACGACAACCGAGACAACCGACACCACCCTGGATCAGGCCATGGCCGCCATTGCGGCTGCCCGGCAAAAGGCCGAAGAGCAGGGGACCTTGATGGATATCGCGATCGTCGACGCCGGGGCGAACTTGAAAGCGTTTGTTCGGATGGACGATGCCTTCCTGGGCAGCATCGATATCGCGATCAAGAAGGCCAGAACGGCTCGGTTATTCAACATGCCGACGGGAGAATTGGGACAATTGGCCCAGCCCGGAGCGCCCTTGTATCACATCGAGTTTTCGAATGGGGGGCTGATCCCGTTTCCTGGTGGGCTGCTCCTGAAAAATAAAGGGGGGGTGATTATCGGCGCGATTGGAGTCAGCGGCAGCAGCGTCGAAAATGATCACGCGGTGGCCGCAGCCGGAGCAGAAGCGTTGTTGAGGTAAGCAAAGTCGAACGGTTTGGGAATGGCATTGCAGCGTCCCAGTGCGGCAAGTGCAGGGGCTGTTGGGATTCCGTCCGCAGCCCGCGCAAAATCACCTGCTGGGCGGGCGGCAGTTGCAGCGCGCACTGACCAATTCTCGAGGACTGGGCGCGTAAATATATCGGCGCCCGCGGTCTTGGCGTGCGTTACATGATCGAGAACGGCCCCTAGTGCAGAATCAAGCAACCTTTTCGGAAATGGTGAGATGTTCCTCCAGCGCACAGTCAAAAGAGGCGCAGACCCGCTGCTCCAGTTCCTGGGCGCTCAACAGTCGGTCGGGTTCGACCACGGCGCGCTTGCCATGCACCCACTTCGGTTCAATCGGATTCAGCCACGGGCGTTTGCTCGGCAGCAGACAGACCACAATGCGGACGCCCTGCCCGGTCCGTTTGACCGTCCGATTGTGGATACGAATCCACGTACGGACCGCCTGACTTTTATGCCACGAGGCATTATCCCAGATGAGCAACAAGCCACTGATACCCTGCGCCGCCAGTTTCGTGCTGCACCAGGCCAGAAAGTCGCTGGTGATCGCGCTGACCGGGCGCCCGTCGACGAAGCGCAGCAGCATCTGATCGGCCTGCAGCGGACGGCGCCGCACCAGGAGGCCATAGCAGGCCAGGGCTTTGGGATCAGGATCGTCCTTGACCACGGCCAGTTCCTGCCACCGCACGGCCTGGTCCGCCTCGCTCCAGGTGTGCAGATCGGGTTGGGTCAGGCGGCTCCACCAGACTTCATCGGCAAAGCCCAACGCCCAGGTCGGATGGCCGACCGCCAAGCGAATCAGCCGATCGCGCCGACGTTTCTTGGCCACGTAGTCCGGATCGGGACTGGTGATCCAGTGTTTGGCGCGCTTCCAACTGACGCCCAACTGCTTGAGGGCGCTGCGAATGGTTTCACCACTGACCTGACGGGGCCTGATGCCCTGGGCAAAGGAAACCTCCGCGGCGAGGGCAAGCGTCCAGACACTGGTGGGCTTGCCAAAGGTGCGCGGACTCTGATGCAGCAACGCACGCAAGCGTTGGCGGCCAGCAGCGTCGAAGGCCGCCTGTGGGGTGGTGTGGGCGAGACGAGCCGTGGATCAGGACGGTCACCCCGGTGGCATTGAAGGCATGAATGACGTTGCGGACGGTCTGGTCGTCGCAGCCGAGCTGCTGGGTGATGGCGCTGGCGGGTTGGCTCCGTGCGCTGGCCCGCAGGATCTGACAGCGGCGCAGGACGAAGGCATCAGACGAGCGCAAGCCCGTATCGATGGTCTGCTGTTCGGCATCCGTGAAAGGACGCACAAAGATTGGGTGTCGCATAACGCGCGGTAGTCTAGCACAATTCCTACCACCTTGCTTGAAAAAGCACTAGGCAAGTGAGGCGATCAGCCGCATCGTATCCAGGGCGATCATTTTCTCTTCGTCCGTGGGGACCACGAGCACGGCCGCCCTGGCCGCTGGCCTGCTCACCGTCATGCCTCTGCCATTAGCTTCGGCGTTCTTGCGCTTGTCCACCTCGATGCCCAGAAACTCCAGACCGTCGCACACCAGCGCGCGGATCAGCGCGCTGTTCTCGCCAATGCCTGCCGTGAAGACCAGGGCATTGATTCCGCCCATCGCCGCGGCGTAGGCGCCGATATATTTCTTCACCATATAGACGAAGATTTCCACGGCCAGCTGGCAGCGCTGGTTTCCCGCCTCGGCCTGCTCGACGACCACGCGCATGTCGTTGCTCACGCCCGAGATGCCCAGCAGGCCGCTCTCCTTATAATACACCCGCTCGATCTCACCCAGGCTGAGCCCCAGCTGCCGGTGCAGGTAAAACGTCAGGCCGGGGTCGATATCGCCGGATCGCGTTCCCATCATCACACCCGAGAACGTGGCGAAGCCGATACTGGTATCGATCGATCTGCCGGCCTGGACGGCGGTGATGGTCACGCCGTTGCCAAGGTGGCAGATGACCATGTTCAGCTCTTCGAGCGGCCGGCCCAAGATCTCGGCCGCGCGCTGGCTGACGTACCGGCAGGAGGTGCCGTGAAAGCCGTATCTGCGGATCTTATGCTTGACACAGTACTCGTAGGGCAGGGCATACACATAGGCCTTGGGAGGCATCGTCTGATGAAACGATGTGTCAAAGACGGCCACGTGCGCCACCTTCGGCAGCAGCGCCCGGCCCTCACGAATGCCGATCAAGTTCGCCGGGTTATGCAGCGGCGCCAGCGGGGTACATTCTTCCAGCTTCCTAATGACATCATCGGTAATCAGCGTCGACTCGATAAACGTATCGGCGCCATGCACCGCTCGGTGCCCGACGGCCTGAATCTCATTGATGTCTTCGATCGCACCATAGTTGGGATGCAGCAGATATTGAATGACGATCTCAAATGCGGCGTGATGGTTGGGCACCGGCAGCTCGTGACGAACCTTCTGCCCGCGCGCCTGGTGCTCCACGTAGGACTCAGGCTCGCCAATCCGGCTCACGATCCCTTTGGCCGCAACCAGCTGCACGTCGGCGCTGTAGAGCTGATATTTGATGGTTGAGCTGCCGCAGTTGATGGTAAGAATCATCTGGCCACCTACATTCTGGCTAGAACCTCGGCGACAATGCGCCGGATGGCCCGCTCGTCGGCTGAGCCCGAAGCCGACGCTGCCGCCGCATTGTTGCTGAGCACGATTTTGATGGCCTGTTCCTGGGCGGCGTTTTTGAACATGTCGTATGCTTCGACGATCCGGTCCAGGTCGAAGTGGTGAGAAATCAGCCGCGTGGGATCGAGCTTGCCTGCCTTGACCATTTTTAGCAGCACTGGGATGCTGCTCGTATTGACCACGCCCATCCGGATGGTGATGTTCCGAGTCCATAGGACATGCTTGTGCAGCTCGACGCTCTTGCTGTAGATCCCAATGTTCGACATGCGCCCGCCCGGGCCGATAATCTGCTGGGCCAGCTCGCAGGTTGCCGGGTTGCCGATGACTTCGATTGCCACGTCGACGCCATTCCCGCCGGTCATCTCCATGATTCTGTCGTAGGCCTGGCCGTCGCGGTTGTTGACGACAGCCGTCGCGCCGAGCTGCTGCGCCATCGCCAGCCGATTGTCGTCCAGGTCGATCGCGATAATCTCGGCGGGCGAGTAGAACCCGGCCGCCATGATCGTGGCGAGCCCCACCGGCCCGGCCCCGATGATGGCGACGGTATCTCCCAGGCCGACTTCGCCTTTTTGCACCCCGACCTCAAGCCCGGTCGGGAGAATGTCGGCCAGCATCAGGGCCGCCTCCTCGTCCACGTCGGGCGGAATGCGATGCAGACTGGAGTCGGCCAGGGGGATGCGCGCGTACTCGGCCTGCACACCGTCGATGGTGTTGCCAATCTGCCAGCCGCCCCTGACGCAGCTGGAGAAGATGCCCTTGCGGCAAGCCGCGCAGTGTCCACACGAGGTGGTGCAGGGAATGATGACGTGATCGCCCACCTTGAGATCGGTCACGGCCGGGCCAACTTCGGCGATGTAGCCGGTGGCCTCGTGCCCGATCGTCCGGCCGGGCGCCGCGGTCGGCACGCCGCCCTTAAGGATCGCCAGGTCCGTGCCGCAGATCGTGGTCTTGCTGATCTGAACGATAACGTCGCCAGCGTCCTGAATCGCCGGCTGGGGCTTCTCTCCCCAGGCAATCTGACCGGGGCCGTGGTAGACCAGAGCTTTCACGATGCGCACTCCCAACCCGGACGAGCCGGCGCCAGACCCCATGACCACAGCATGGCCGTACATGCGCAAAGCGTAGTCGCCTTGCCGTCTTGAAGCAATCTCAAAAGTTATGGGATATATACACTTTTTTGCGGCGTTATCCCGCTTCGCAGTCGGTTTGTGGGGGCGGTGGGGTGGGGGCCGGGCGGCGCCCGGCCCCCACCCCACCGCCCCCACCTATTTCGGTGCTCGCAATGCGGAAAACGCTGCATGTGAAAACCCGCCGATTAGTGTATATTCCCCCTCGCTTTGTGGATTGAATGCGGTCTTTGCCCCTGCTATGCTTGGCTCGCTATGACAACACTTCCCTATGATCAGGACCAGGCCACCACCCGCATCATCCAGGAGTACGTCCCTGGCCGGCAGGTGACCATCGCCCATATCATCGCCAACCCGGACGACGCGCTGTGCCAGCGGGTCGGGCTGGACGAGGCCGAGGCGATTGGTATGCTGACCCTGACGCCTGGCGAGAGCACCATCATCGCCGGGGACCTGGCGCTGAAGGCGGCGGATGTGCGGATCGGTTTCCTGGATCGCTTCAGCGGCACCCTGGTGGTCACGGGTAATCTGACGAGCGTGCAGGTTGCCGTCGAGGCCGCCAACCGTGGGCTCGAGACCATTCTCGGGTTTCATCCTGCGCGAATCACCCGGACATAATCGGGTGGAGGCTTGGGGAAGTGCAAAGCTCGCCCAAGGACATAGGCATACTACTATGATAGTAGCAAAAAAAGCGAAGTGGCGATTTATGCTGTGGGGTGGGATTGGCGCCGGCAAGACCACCCTGCTGCGTGCCCTGGAAGGCGAGTGTGTTCCTGCCCGCAAGACCCAGATGATCGACTACGCCGGCTGGTGTATCGATACACCTGGCGAGTACTCAGAGATGGGCAACTTCATGCGGCACCTTGTTACGACCGCGAGCGACGCGCAGCTGCTCGTGGTGGTGCAGGATGCAACCCGCCCGCACTCGAATTTTCCTCCGAAGTATTTCTTGATGTTCTCCCAGCCCACCATCGGCGTGGTCACCAAAACAGACGCGCCCGCCGCGGACGTCGAGCGGGCCACGGTGTTGCTGCGCCAGTGCGGGGTGACGGGGGAAGTCTTTCACGTTTCAGCGATCACCGGATCGGGCCTCAGCATGCTGAGGCAGACTCTTCTTGTATATCGTTCGAAAGGAGCAAGTCACGATGGCGAATCCTCAAGGTGAAGCTCTGGGCCTGGTCGAGACCAAAGGGCTGGTGGCAGTCATCGAGGCCGCCGACGCCATGGTCAAAGCCGCCAACGTCTCGCTGATCGGCATGGAGAAGATCGGCTCGGGTCTCGTCACCGTGATGGTGCGAGGCGATGTGGGTGCGGTGAAAGCCGCCACCGACGCCGGCGCCGCCGCCGCCAAGCGCGTGGGCGAGGTCGTCTCTGTCCATGTCATCCCGCGACCGCACGCCGACACCGAGCTTCTGCTGCCCAAGACCGAGGCGTTCGTAAGCAAAGATGGTGGATAGCCTGTAGCAGACCATCAGCCAATACAACGGGAGGGAATGTATAAACATGGACGAGAAATTGCTTGATCTCATGGTCCAGCAGGTTATGCAAAAGGTGGGGGCGGCGGCCAACGGCGGCTCCAACGGCAACTCCGCCCCGCCGGCCAGCTCGTTGACGGCTGTCCAGCACCCCGGCATAACCGAGTTTGTCGGCACCGCCTTCGGCGACACGATTGGCCTGGTGATCGCCAACGTCGACCCGACCCTGCACAAGGTCATGGGCCTCGACCCCAAGTACCACTCGATCGGTATCTTCGGCGGCCGCACCGGGGCCGGCCCCCACATCATGGCGATCGACGAGGCCGTCAAGGCCACCAACACCGAGGTCGTGGCGATCGAGCTGGCCCGCGACACTAAGGGCGGCGCCGGCCACGGCTGTCTGATCGTGCTGGGCGCGGAGGAGGTCTCCGACGCGCGCCGGGCGATCGAGGTGGCTCTGAAAGACCTGGCCCGCACCTTCGGCGACGTGTATGCCAACGACGCCGGCCACATCGAGCTGCAGTACACCGCGCGAGCCAGCTTCGCCTGCCAGAAAGCGTTCAACGCTCCGATTGGCCGGGCCTTCGGCCTGTGCGTGGGCGCCCCGGCCGGCATCGGCGTGCTCATGGTCGACGCGGCGGTGAAGTCGGCCGACGTGGACCTGATCGGCTATGCGAGCCCGGCCAAGGGCACCTCATTCTCCAACGAGGTGATCGGTTTCTTCAGCGGCGACGCTGGCGCAGTTCGCCAGGCAATCATCACCGCACGCGAAGTGGGCGTCCGGCTGCTGGGCACGCTAGGCCCCCAGCCGGCCTGCCTGGGCGTCCCGTACATTTAATCTCGAATCACTAGCCGATCAGGAGGCTAAAGAATGGCAAAACGACACAAGCGATTCGAGGTTTTGGAGCAGCGGGCGGTCAACAAAGACGGCTTCGTGACCGAGTGGCTCGAAGTCGGCATGGTTGCCATGGGCAGTCCCAATGATCCGAAACCGAGTATCAAAGTGACCAACGGCGTCATCGTGGAGATGGACGGCAGGCGGCGCGAGGAGTTCGACTTCAACGAGATCTTCATCGCCAACTACGCCATCAATACGGCGATTGCCGAGGAGATGATGGCGATCCCGTGCGTGGACATTGCCCGCATGATCGTCGACATCAACGTGCCGCGCGACAAGGTAGTCAAGGTCTTCTCCGGCCTGACCCCGGCCAAGATCGCCGCGGTCATCGACGAACTGAACGTCGTCGAGATGATGATGGGCTTGCAGAAGATGCGGGCGCGCCGCACCCCGGCCAACCAGGCTCACGTGACCAACCTGCAGGACAACCCGGTGCTGCTGGCAGCCGACGCCGCCGAGGCGACCTACTATGGCTTCAGCGAGATCGAGACCACCGTGGCCGTGTTCAACTATGGCCCGATGAATGCCCTGTCCCTGCTGGTCGGCGGCCAGGTGGGCCGCCCCGGCGTGCTTAGCCAGGATGCCCTGGAAGAGGCGATCGAGCTGCAGCTGGGCATGAGCGGCCTGACGGCCTACGCCGAGACAGTGTCGGTCTATGGCACCGAGAAGGTGTTTATAGACGGCGACGATACCCCCTAGTCGAAGGCGTTCCTGGCCTCGGCCTACGCCTCGCGGGGTATCAAGATGCGCTTCACCTCCGGCACAGGCTCCGAGGTGCAGATGGCCTACGCCGAGGGCAAGTCCATGCTGTACCTGGAGATCAAGTGCGTCATGCTGACCAAGGCCGCCGGCGTGCAGGGCCTGCAGAACGGCTCGATCAGCTGCATCGGCGTGCCGGCCGGCGTGCCCGGCGGCATCCGGGCGGTGCTGGGCGAGAACCTGGTGACCACCTGCCTGGACCTGGAGGTGGCCTCCGGCAACGACCAGACCTTCTCGCACTCCGACATGCGCCGCACCGCGCGCCTGCTGATGCAGTTCCTGCCCGGCACGGACTTCATCACCTCGGGCTACAGCGCCGTGCCCAACTACGACAACATGTTCGCCGGCTCGAACGTCGACTGCGACGACATGGACGACTGGCTGGTGATCCAGCGCGACCTGAAGGTCGACGGCGGACTGGCCCCGGTGTCCGAGGAGGAAGTAATCGCCGTCCGCAACAAGGCTGCGCGCGCGCTCCAGGCGGTCTACGAGGAGCTGGGCCTGCCGGCCATCACCGACGCGGAAATCGAGGCGGCCACCTACGCCTACAACAGCCAGGACATGCCCGCCCGCGACAAGGTTCAGGACACCAAGGCGGCCCAGGACATGATGAAGCGCGGCGTCACCGGCGTGGACGTGGTCAAGGCGCTGGCCAAGCGCGGCTTCACCGACGTGGCGAACGCCGTGCTGGGCATCCAGAAGCAACGCGTGTCGGGCGACTACCTGCACACGTCGGCGATCCTCGACACCAAGTTCAACGTGATCGCGGCCGTGAACGACCTGAACGACTACCAGGGGCCCGGCACAGGCTATCGCCTGAGCGGCGAGCGCTGGCAGAAGCTGGCGAACATCCGACAGGCCATTCGGCCTGAGGATATCTAGGCGAGCTTCAAGGAGTAAACATCATGGCACAAATAACCGAAGCCGTCGTGCGAGATGTGATCCGAGAAGTTCTCGCTCAGATGGCGCAATCCAATGGCTCGGCCGCGGCTCCGTCGGTCGTGAGCGCCGGTCCCACGACGGGCCTGGAGCTGCGAGAGCTGGGTGAGGCCAAGCCCGGCGCCTCGACCAACGAGGTGGTGATCGCGCTGGCGCC
>Ga0137375_10006140_pt1 | contig 14262 bp, 11 predicted proteins | sample SagtaG_24_FD_104936 | JGI IMG/M metagenome (GOLD analysis project Ga0137375, IMG submission 104936) | Vadose zone soil microbial communities from Sagehorn Ranch, Mendocino, California, USA - Sage1_R_113_16 metaG | ecosystem: Environmental > Terrestrial > Soil > Vadose zone | place: USA...
GCTCGCGGCTCTCCTGGTCGTGTTTGCGCTCTGGAGCCTGAAGGAGCAGACGTCGAGCCTGTTCGACCCGGGCGAGACCGACGCATCGGAAGAAGCCGCCGCCGAGCCCGGCGGCCTGCGGCACGCCATCCTGGTGCTAGCCGCTGTCGTCGTCGCGGCGCTGGCGGTCGGCCCGCTCGGCTACCGGCTGACCATGCTCGCGCTGCTCCTGTTCTTCCTCGGCGCGGTCGAGCGCAAGCCGGTCATCACGGTGCTGCTGGTGAGCTTCGGCCTGTCGTTCGGCAGCTACGCGCTTTTCGATCAGCTGCTCAACGTGAAGCTGCCGACCGGCCCGTTCGGCATCTGAGGACGCAGCATGGCCGATACGCTGCAAAATCTCCTGCTCGGCTTTCAGCACGTGCTGGCGCCCTCGGTCCTGATCTACGCGTTCCTCGGCTGCGTGATCGGCACGATCGTCGGCGTGCTGCCGGGGCTCGGCCCGCTCGCTGGCATCAGCATCCTGCTGCCGATGAGCTTCGGTCTGCCGCCGACCACGGCCATCGTGCTGCTCGCCGGCATCTACTACGGCGCGATGTACGGCGGCTCGACCACCTCGATCCTCATGCGCATCCCGGGCGAAGCCGCGTCCGTGATCACCTGCATCGACGGCCATGAGATGACGCGCCAGGGACGCGCCGGCCCGGCGCTGGCGATCGCGGCGATCGGCTCGTTCGTCGCCGGCACATTCGGCGTGGTGGCGCTGATGCTGCTCGCGCCGCCGCTCGCCTCGCTCGCGCTCGCCTTCGGGCCGCCGGAGTTCTTCGCGCTCCTGCTCATGGGTCTGCTCATTCTCTCCTATATCAGCACCGGCCCGATGCCCAAGACGCTCACCATGGCGGCGCTCGGCCTGCTCCTCGGCATGATCGGGATCGACCCGATGAGCGGCTACAATCGTTTCTCCGGCGGCATCCCTGAGCTTGCCGACGGGCTCGGCGTCGTCCCGCTCGCGGTCGGGCTGTTCGGCGTGTCGGAAATCATGCTCACCTATGGCGCGCGCGCCATGCGCCCGATGAACCCGCGTCTCTCCGAGCTCATCCCCTCACGCGAAGAGGCGCGGGCGTCGGTCGGCCCGATCTGGCGCGGCACCGTGATCGGCTTCCTGATCGGGATCATTCCGGGCTCCGCCCATATCCTGTCGTCGTTCGTGTCCTACGCGGTCGAGAAACGGCTCTCGGATCATCCGGAGCGTTTTGGCAAGGGCGCGGTCGAAGGCGTCGCCGGCCCGGAATCGGCCAACAATGCCGCCGCGTCCGGCGCCTTCGTGCCGATGCTGGCGCTCGGCGTCCCGCTCGGCCCGGTGCAGGCGATCCTGATCGCGGTGCTGATCGTGCACGGCATCGCGCCCGGACCGCTCCTCATCGCGCAGCAGCCGCAATTGTTCTGGGGCTTCATCGCCAGCATGTATATCGGCAACCTCGTGCTGCTGATCCTCAATCTCCCGCTGGTCGGCCTGTTCGTGGCGTTCCTGCGGATTCCCTACGCCTACCTCTATCCGATCATCCTGGTCTGCTGCATCGTGGGCGTGTACACGGTCAATTCCAGCATGGTGGAGCTGCTGATCATGGCGGGGGCCGGAGCGGCGGGTTACGTGCTGCGCCGATTGCAGTACGATGTGGCCCCGATCGTGCTCGGCTTCATCCTGTCGCCGATGCTCGAAATGTCGTTCCGGCAATCGCTGGCGATGTCGGGCGGAAACTACGCGATCTTCTTCGAGCGTCCGTTCGCGGTGGCGTTGCTGGGGATCGGCGTAGTGGTGCTGCTCTTGGATATCGTGCCTTCGCTTCTGCGCAGGCGCGCAAACCAGACCGCGGGCTGACAACGCGGCTGGATGGACACGAGGGAGGAAGGCATGCGGGCGTTGATTGCAGTCGTAGCGATGCTCACGGGGCTGGTCGGCGTTGATGCGCAGGCGCAGGAGAAATTTCCGAACAAGCCGGTCACCATCCTCATGGGCTATCCGCCCGGCGGCTCGACCGACACGACCGCACGCGCGATCGCGCCGGTGCTCGAGCGCATCCTCGGGCAGCCGATCGTGATCCAGAACCGCCCCGGCGCGGCGGCGCTGGTTGGAACGCTCGCGGTCGCCAACGCGCCGCCCGATGGCTACACGATCACGGTCGCGACCACGCAGCTCGCACTCCTCCCCGCGGTCGATCGCGTGTTCGGACGCCCGCCAAGCTTCACGCGCGATCAGTTCGCGCCGATCGCGCTCGTCTCGGCCGAACCCTCGGTGTTGTTCGTCAACGCGAGCCAGCCCTGGCGCAATTTCCAGGAGATGATCGAGGACGCCAAGAAGCGGCCCGGCCAGATCGTCTATGCGTCGGGCGGGCTCTACGGCACTACCCATCTGGCAATCGAGATCGTGCTCAAGGCGACCAGCACCAAGATGCGCCACCTGCCGACCGCCGGCGGCGGGCCGGCACTGACCGCCGTGCTCGGCAACCACGCCGCCCTGCTCGCCGCCCATCCCTCAGTCGGCGGCCCGCAGGCACGCGCCGGCACGCTGCGTCCAATCGGCACCATGGGCAGCAAGCGCGCCGAGAGCTTCCCCGACGTTCCGACCTTGAAGGAGCTTGGCTACGACGCCGAGTACTATCAGTGGAATGGCCTGTTCACCCAGGCCAAGGTGCCGGAGCCGATCATCACGATCTGGCGCGAGGCCGTCGCCAAGGCGGTGAAGGACCCCGAGTTCGTGCAGGCCATGGCCAAGCTCGGCAGCGGCATCCACTATCTCGATCGCGACGCCTTCCGACCCTGGTGGGACGCGGACAGCAAGAAGACCGAAGAGACCGTGCAGGCGATCGGCAAGGTGCAGTGACGCCATGGCAAGCAAGGACATCGGGCTCGCCATTGTCGGATCGGGCCGCATCGGCACGTTGCGGGGGCGGCTGGCGGCCGGCCATCCGGCGGTGCGCACCATCGCGGTGTCGGACCAAGACCCCGCCAAGGCGCGCGAACTGGCGCAGAAGATCGGCGCCCAGCTCCATTCCGGCGACAACGACGAGGTGATCTCCCACCCAGACGTCAACGCGGTCATCGTCTCCACCAGCGAAGGCGAGCACGTCGCCCCGATCCTGGCGGCGATCGCGCTCGGCAAGCCGGTGCTGGTCGAGAAGCCGATCGCGCTCACGCTCGCGGACGCCGACCGGGTCGTGCAGGCGATCGAGCGGCACGGCGCCAACGTCCGCGTCGGCTACAGCCGCCGTTACAAGGAACGCTACCTGATCGCCAAGGAGCAGATCATCCAGGGCCGCATCGGGACCATGGTCGGTGGCGCCGCGCGCGTCTTCAACTCGCGCTCGCAGGCGACCGCCATCCTCAAGCGCAATCCGCACGCCACCCCTGTGGTCGACGCCCTCACCTATTACGTCGATCTGATGAGCTGGCTGCTCGACGGCAAGCGCGTGGTGGAAGTCTATGCACGCGGCCAGACCGGCGTCTTGAAGCAGGCCGGCTACGACGTGACCGACCTGAGCTTTGCGGTGTTCACTTACGACGACGGCTCGGTGGTCAATCTCGCGATCTCCTACGCGCTGCCGGAGAAATATCCTGCGCTCGGCCATGCGGCGCGCGTCGAGATTCTTGGCACCGAAGGCGTGATCATCCTCGACGACGATCACACCGACCAGCTGATGTACAGCGAGAAAGGCGTGCCGCATGTCTATCTGCCCGACCACTCCGTCAACATGGTGTTCCTGCAGAGCGGCACGCCTGGCGACTGGGCGCTGGGCGAGTTCTGGGGCCCGATCGCCAATGAGACGCGCGCGTGGCTCGACCATCTGGCCATGGGCAAGCCGTGCGCGCTGGCGACCCCGCAGCAGGCGCGCGCGACGCTCGAAGCCACGCTGGCGATCGAATACTCGATGGAGACCGGCCAGCCGGTGACTCTGCCGCTCACGAACAAGAACTTCTTTGCCGAACGCGAAGAACGGAAAGCCTGACGATCATCCGGTGCGCGTCGATGGCGCCGGCGTCGCGGACGGCACGTTTAAGATCTGCCAGCCAGGCCGCGCCGTATGCAGCAGCATCAGCACGACGATGGCGCCGGCCAGCAGATAGGATTGCGCGATGTTGAGGACGGTCGGCGCCAACAGGTTGGTGGCCGGAATGAAATTGCTGATCAGGACGTAGCTCACCGTCAGCAGGATCAGCCGCCGCCGATCCGTGATCACGCTCGCCAGCAGGATCGCAAACACCGGGAAGATCGTCCCATAGTGATGCTCCCACGCGATCGGAGACGCGATCGTGATGCTCAGCGTGATGGCGCAGAAATCGAACGTACGGTTGGGGTCGCCCTCGTTGCCGCGCCGGAACAAGGCCGCCGAGAGGAGAATGATCGAAGTGATCAGCGTGCCGCCATAGACCAGCGGACTGAACGGCGGGAACGAATTGTCATCGAACTCAAGGCTGGTCCACCGGCTCGGTTCGATCAGGGTCATCACCCGATTGAGCAGGCCGTTGACCGACTGGTTCGGATAAAAGGTCTCGCCCCGCTCGGCCAGGAAGAACAGCACGCGGATATAGTCGATGTGGTTGGCCCAGCCGTACATGGCGATCGACCCGGCGACGCCGATCACGATCGTCGCCGCGAACGCGGCCGCAAAGCGCCATTCGCGGCGCAGCGCAGCCCACACCAAAAACAGGCCGTAGTGCGGCTTCACCAGCGCCATGAGCCCGATCAGCACGGCGCTCGGTACCTTCTTGTCGGTCACCCAGCACAGCAGCGCGAGCGCGAACAGCCCGTTGAGCCAGTTCTGGATCTGCCCGAGCGTGTAGGCCTTCACCAGCGGATAGAAGGTCAGGGCCAGCGCCAGCACGATCACGAAGCGCGTCGCCAGCATGGCGCGCGAGGTCGGCGTCGACAGGCGCCCGCGCAACCCGATCTCCAGGAGCGCGGCGGCCGAGATCGCCGATATCAGGATGAACACCCAGCCCAGCACGTCGTTGGCCGTCGGCAGCTCGTAGACCATACACTCCTCGGTCCGGATGCGCTCCGGCCCGACCAGCCACAGCAATCCCGCAATGGCGAACAGCGACGACGGCGGGTACTGGAACTTGAGCTTGCGGTTGAAGAAGATCTCCGAATAGAGCGGCGTCTGATGCGGCGTCCGCGCATATTCGAGCGAGACCGTCATGATCCCCCAGGAATCGTCGCAGCCGCGCCCCCGCAGCACGTCGAAGGTGTGCTGCAGCACTGTTTCCTTGTAAGGCGCGGGCGAGGAGACCCACAGGATGCCGTTGAGCACGAACGCATTAAGCAGTAGGAACACGGCGAGGCAGCGCGTGAATGCCGCCGAGCTCGGACCATCGCTGCGCACGTCCGAGGTCATGGGATCGCTCGCGCCGGTTCGGAACCGGGAACGTCCATCTTCGTGTGCCAGAGGCCACGCGCCAGCGCCGCGAACATGAGGACGCCGCCGAACAGCCAGACCGAAACCACCGTACGCGACAGGATCGCGGCGTACCAGCTGAACTCCGTGGGTGACCACATCAGGATCGGCACCGTCACCAGCGTGAAACCCGTGCGCATGAGGCCGCGCGTGATCGTATCATCCGGCAGCGGCAGCTCGCCGCCGAGATAGAGCGCAAACGGCACGAACAGCCACAGATAGTAATGTGTCCATGAGATCGGGCTGGTGATCAAGGCGAGGTTGAGCACCAGCACGAATTCCAGGAGATCGCGCGGGCTTGGGGTGCCCTCCTCGTCGCGCTTCGGCGCGCGCCGGTCGGCGCGCCACATCAGCAGGAACAAGCCGCCGAACAGCACCGCGAAGGCGCTGTAGCGCGCGATCCGGTGATCAAGCGTGGGCGCGATCGGCGGGTCCCAGTGGCGCAGGAAATCTTCGCCCACGCGCAGCCGCATGAGAAATCCGTCGATCGACTGCACGTTGAAGGCCGGGATATAGCCGTTGAGATAGGGCACGACCCATTCCTGGTACCAGCCGATGTTGCCGTCGAGGCCGAACAGAATGAACGACAGCGAGGCCGCGACCCAGATCGTGGTGGCGCCGCCGGCGACGATCAGCCAGCGCTGGCGCATGACGAAGTAGACGCCGATGAGCAGCAACGGCAGCTTGATCAGGGCGCAGAAGCCCAGCGCAAGACCGGCCGCATACTGGCGCTTGCTGCGCCACAGCACCAGCGCCGCCACCAGGAGCAAGAGAATGAAGTGCGAGCTTTGCCCCTCGCGCAGGCTGTTCACGACCGGTCCGCAGATGATGAACAGGAACAAGAGTCCTGCGGCGTACGGTGCGCTGAGCCGCGCGAGCCACACCAGCAGCGCCCAGGCGCCGGTGAGGGCGGCGGCGCCGAACGCCCACCAGGTCCACGCCGATCCGATCTCACCCAGGGGGATCAGCGGCACATAGAGCCAGGCGACGACCGGCAGGTTGGAGAAGCCGCCCTTTTCGGTCAGCGGCCAGCGCGCGCTCAGGCCGTATTCCCACAGGGTCTCGGCCGCGGCCCAGTTGGCCTTGTAGAAGTCGCAAAACAGGTTGGGCGGCTCGGACACCTGCCACAGCAGGAAATGGATGACGGCGCCGCCGAGCGCGGCAGCGAGCCACATGACCACGCGGTTGTTCGTCAACCGCTCACGTGCGGCCGCCATGCCGGTACTCACCATGAATTCACAGCGGCGGCCCCGCCCCTCTGCCCTTGCGTACGGCCAAGCCGTCCGTGACGAGTGTCCCGATTCCGAAGTCCGCAGAGCACTCGCGGCACACTCGTATGCGAACTTCGGAATCAAGGGACACTAGCAACTCTCTATGATTCTAGTGCCCCTTTGAAGTTCGCAATCGGACTCGCCGACACTGGACTTGCGACCTTCGAGTTAGGGGCACTAGCGGCCAAGCTAGCCGCGATGCGGCAGGGCGGCAATGGGCCCGACGCTCGCCATGGACTCGGGCTTCAAGGCGCGCGCCGCCGCGCGCCGCGTCACGGTCGGCCAAACGAGCTGCCGGTAACCGGGTCGGTGCTGGGCGTCGGTGCCGTCGCTGGCGCGCGCGTCAGCAGGCACCACAGCCCCGCGATCACGTACATGGCCAGCGACACCCACTCGCGCGAATGCGGGAACAGCTCGACCCACCAGAACGCCAGCGTGAACGGCGCCAGGATTGACACGCCGACCACGAAACGCGACAGCCACCAGGTCGGCAGCAGGGCCGCCAGCGCAATCGTCCAGACCAGATACCAGGACCACAGATGGGCGATACCCACGAACGAAATGGCGCTCATCAGGGCGAGCGCAGCCTTGACGATGGTCTCGGGCGTCGGCTGCTTGTACAGGGCGACGAAGCAATAGGCGACCAGCACCGCGAACGCGGCGCGCACCACGTGGGCCGCCGGAAACAGCGAGATGTGGAACGTGTTCTCGAGGGCCGCGATGGCGTCCCGCGGCTGCAGGAAGTGCCACTCGCTGATCACCCGCGCGCCGTCGAAGAACTCCAGCGAGCGGAAGAACACCGCGAACACCGCCAGTCCCAGGAGGCCCGGCGCGATCAGGCGCAGGATGAGCTGTCTCCACGGCAGCTTGTGCATGCGCCAGGCCACGATCGCGTCGACCAGGAACAGCGGCCCGGTCACGTATTTGCATAGCGCCGACGCGACCAGCGCGACCGGCGCCATCCATCGGCCCTTCAGCAGCAGCGCCAGCCAGAGCATCGCCAGCCAGACCATGGCGATATCGTTGTGACCTTCGGCAACGGTCTGCAGGACTCCGACCGGCATCCAGCCGAAGATCGCGATGGCGAGACACTGGTCGAGCACCGGGCGATTCTCGGTGAGCCGCGGCACCAGGAACAGTGATCCGAGCCACGTCCCGAGCAGGACCAGCTTGAACAGGATCGTGGCCGCCAGCACGCTCTTTCCGCTCACCAGCATGATCACGCCGGAGAGGATCGCCCAGGCCGGTCCGTACGACATCACCATCGGGAAGTGATCGAGCGGCAGGCCGCTGAGTTCCTCTTCGCCGAACAGGACGTGATAGGGGTTGGTGCCGGCGGCGGCCATGCGGCCCCAGGCCATGGACAGCCAGAAATCCTGGGTGAAAACCGGGAACGCGAACAGCGTGACCACCGCGAACACCACCGACCAGCGCAGCAGCAAGGTGGCGATGCCGGCGTCGAGCGCGCGCTCCCAGCGCGGCAGCATGAGCACGAGCAGCAGGATGGCGGCGGTCACCACGCCGAGCGGCACGAAGTAGCTGACGATCACCGCCTCGTTGTCCTTGAGCAGCTGATGGTTCGCAAGGACCGGGTAGCGCTCAATGAGATCGTAGAAGAAGGCGACGGCCCGCTGTGCGGCCGGATGGCTGCGCCACAACGCCGGCCCCTGCAGGAAGGACAGCAGCGTCAGCGCCAGATAGCCCGCGAGCACCACGGTCCCGAACAGGTTGACGCGAAACCGAAGGGCTGAGGACTGCAACGCCAACTCCCTCCCCCGTTGAAGCGGGGCCTGCCGCTCCCAGCACGGCGATAACGTGACGATCCTGTCCTATGGTAAACGGGGACCGTGCCCGGCGGTGGTATTTTGTGCCTGTTCGCTGAAGTTTGCCCAACGGCTGCCCTTCAGGCAAGCCGACCGATGGCCGCGCCCGCGGCTGGCGCCCGATCAGCCGCCGGCCGTCCGCTGGCATGGACGGGCCGCAGAGATTCCTTGAGTGGCGCATGTCCTTTGGCCGCGAACCGGTACCCCCTTCGCCGGGACATGCGCTAACATCGCGCACCTTGGAATACCGATTTGGGGAACGTGGCGCTTCGATGCAAACCAACAAGCAGCGCGTCCTGATGCTCGAGGCCCCTCGGCAGGTCCGCTTTGCCGATACGCCCCTGCCCGCCCCCGGCCCGCGGGACGTCATGGTCCGCTTACGCTACTCGTCGTTCAAGCACGGAACCGAGATGACGGGCTATCGCGGGGACACGCCGTTCGCCAGCCGGACTTTCAATCAGGCGCTCCGCCTGTTCGAGGCGGCGCCGGAACCGCAGCCGTTCTATCCGCGGCCCATGGGCAACATGGTGGTGGGCACGATCGAATGGGCGGGTAGCGACGTGCGTCATCTGCAGCAGGGGCAGCAGGTCTTTGCCTGGGCGCCGATCGCCGATGTGCATGTGCTGCCGGCCGCCAGGGTGCAGCCGTTGGGCGAGCTCACGCCGGAGCAGGCGTTGTGCATCGACCCGGCCTCGTTCGCGCTCGGCGGCGTGATCGATGGCGCGATCGCGGCGTCGGAGACGGTGCTGGTCACCGGTCTCGGCGCCATCGGACTCTTTGTGATCCAATATTGTGCGGCGCTCGGCGCCAAGGTCGTGGCCGCGTCAGGTTTCGAAGCGCGTCGAAAGCTGGCCAAGGCCTTCGGCGCAAGCGAAGTCCATGATCCACGTTCCGACCGCGACCTGGCGCGGACCATCAAGGAGCGGATGGGCGGCGTCGATGCCGCCATCGAGTGCTCCGGCAGTATCCCGACTCTCAACCTCACGATGCGCGCGACCCGCCAATGCGGCCGCGTGGTGTGCATCGGACTCTACGGGAGCGGTGAGATCAATCTCGGCGAAGAATTCTTTCACAACCGCATCACGCTGCTCGCATCGCTGCCGGCGTTCGCATGGAACAACCCTACGCGCGGCACACCGCCGCTCTATGCCAAGGATCTCCAGGAGATGACGGCGCGCGACTTCCGTCAGGGCAAGATCAAGCCGCTCGGGATCCTCGATCCGACCCTGCCGTTCCGCGACGCCGAGCGCGCGGTCAGGATGATCGCTGACGAGCCCGAGCGCGTGGTCAAAGTCATCCTCAAGCATGATTGACGCACGGATTTGGTAGACATCGGCGCGGCGCAAGCGCAAACACGATCGACGCAAGGATAGCGGTTGAAATGAGCGGACGGCTTCAGGTCACGTTTCCGGTCCTCAACGAGGAGAGCCAGCTCGAATATTCCATCGAGCGGACTGTCGCCTACTGCAGCGCCCACAACGTCGAGCTCCATGAGATCTGCATCGCTGACAACGGCTCGACCGACCGGACGCCTGACATCGGACGCGCGCTCGCAGAACGCCACCCCAACGTGACCTATCTGCGAGTCGGCAAGCGCGGCTTCGGCCTCGCGCTCAAGACCGCCTGGCAGGCGTCCGACGCCGACTTCGTCGGCTACATGGATATCGATCTGGCGACCGACCTGCGCCATCTCAAGGAGGTCCACGACCACATCGCGCGCGGCTCAAGCTATGAGCTCTATCTGAGCTCGCGCCTGCTGCCCGGCGCGACGGTCAAGAACCGTACGCTGCTGCGGGGCTTCACCTCCCGCGTGTTCAACGCGCTCCTGCGCCTGCGGCTCGGCGTATCCTTCACCGACGCTATGTGCGGGTTCAAGTTCGTCGATCGTGCCCTCTACAAGCGCCTCGCCGGCCAGTTCGAATTCACCGACGACTGGTTCTTCGCGACCCAGCTCGCGGTGCGCGCCGAATGGGTCGGCGCCAAGATCCTCGACATGCCCGTTGACTGGGTCGACCAACCCAACTCAAAGTCCGGCGCCCGGCTGGTCAATCTGTCGCGCCTCTATCTTGCTGGCATTTCGCAACTGAAAGAGGAAAAGGCGCGATTCCAGGCCTCCGGGCCGGCGCGCTGATCGATTGGCTGTGTTGCGATGGACTATCCGCATATCATTATCGGAGGCGGCACCTACGGTTGCTTTGCCGCGCTCCGACTGGCCGAGCTGTTCGGCAGCGCCGGCGTTCTCGTCATCGAACAGGAGCCCGACATCATGCTGCGGGCCTCCTACAACAATCAAGCCCGCATCCATAACGGCTACCACTATCCGCGCAGCGTGCTCACCGCGCTGCGCTCGCGCATCAATGCGCCGCGCTTCATCGCCGAGTTCAAGGATGCGATCGTCACCGATTTCGAGCAGTACTACGCCATCAGCCGGCGGCGATCGAACGTAACCGCGCGCCAGTTCACCCAGTTCTGCCGGCGCATCGGCGCGGATATGAGACCGGCGCCCGCTCCCATCCGGCGGCTGTTCGACGACGATATGATCGAAGCGGTCTATTGCGTCACCGAGCACGCCTTCGACGCCGACCGGCTGCGGCAGTGCCTGCGCGACCGGATCGAGGCCATGGGCATCAAGGTGCTTACACAAACCGAGGCGTTGAAGATCGCGGTCGAGGGCGACCAGCGCTTCCGGCTCGAGATCAGGGATGCCCGCTCGGACGAGCGGCGCGACCTGACTTGCCGCTATCTCTACAACTGCACCTATTCGCGATTGAACGAAATCCTCGCGCGCAGCGGCCTTGAGACCATCCACCTCAAGCACGAGGCGACCGAGATGGCGCTGGTCGAGCTGCCGCCCAGCCTGCGCAACCTCAGCATCACCGTGATGTGCGGGCCGTTCTTCTCGGTCATGCCGTTCCCGCCGGCGAAGCTCGCGACGCTCAGCCACGTGAGCTACACCCCGCATTACGAATGGGCCGACGAGCCCGCGAACGGCGGTTATACGTGCCACGCCCCCTCATTCCCGCTGCCCACGCGATTCGATAGAATGCGCCGCGACGCCGCGCGCTATGTGCCGGCCTTGCGGGAGTGCAGCTACGTGCGGTCGCTCTGGGAGGTCAAGACCATCCTGCCGCAGAGCGGCGTCAACGACAGCCGGCCCATTCTGTTCAAGCGCGACGCGTCGGCGCCGAACCTGATCTCGCTGCTGGGCAGCAAGATCGACAACATCTTCGATCTCGACGAGGCGCTGCCCGGGCCGGACGCGGCGCGGCGCGCAGGCTGACGCCGTGCACAACGGGAGAGCCGGATGAGACGCGACATCTTCGTTTCCGTCGTCGTCCCGTTGGACAACGACCTCGACATCCTGCCGGCGGTCGTGCGCGAGATCGACGCCGTCATGAAAAGCCATTTCGGCGATTACGAGCTGATCTTCATCGACGACGGTTCGACCGACGGCACGCGCTCGTTCTTCGAGCGCGCCAAGAAGGAGATTCCGTGCTTCCGGTATTTTCGACTCACGAGGCCGTTCGGGCTCGAAGTGGCGATCGCCTGCGGGCTGGAGCAGGCGATCGGCGACGTCATCGTCGTGCTCAGGCCCGGATGGGATCCGCCTGACCGCATTCCGGAATTCGCCGAGAAGGCGAACGACAGCGACGGCATCGTCATCGGCGTCGCGACCGACCGGTTCAAGCGATCGCTCTACTACCGGCTCGCCTACCAGATCTATTTCGGCCTGTGCAAAGTCTTCCTGACGCGCTCGCAGGTCTATGGCGCCACCCATTTCATGGCGCTCACGCGCACGGCCTTGAATGCGCTGCTCACCATCAAGGACAGCTTCCGCTATATTCGGGTGCTGGCCATGTATGCGGGCTTCGAAGTCACCGCCGTGCCCTACGAGTTTGCCCGGCGGCGCGACCCGCCACGGCGGCGCAAGGCGCTCACGCTGCTCGAGAATGCCGGGCACATCATCGTGTCGAATTCGGACCGCCCGTTACGGCTGGCCGCGCTCGTCTGCGCCCTCATGGGCATCGCCGACTTCGCGTTCCTGTTCTACGTCGTGGCGATGCGGCTGCTGTTCACCGACATCGCGCCGGGCTGGGCATCGACCAATTTCTTCAACGCCATCATGTTCGGCCTCATCTTTCTCGTGCTCGCCGTCCTCTGCGAGTATCTCGCCGAGATGCGCAGCGAGGTGAAACGGCGGCCGCTATACGTGGTGCAGGGCGAGCTGCAGAGCAACGTCATGCTGACCAACGCCGAAACCCGCAACGTGGTGTCGCACGAGGACCGGGTCGAGACGGTGTCGGACCGTCAGGTGGCGCGTCCCAAGGCGTGAAGCGCGCCATGTCGGCAGCCACGACCGGCTGGGACCGACGCCCCTTCCGCTTGCACAGCGATCCATTGTAGCCTGTCGCAGAGCTGGCAGCAGGACGTGCCGGGTCGCGCCTTTCATTGTATCGCGGCAGCTGCTCTGCCGTCGGCAGGCATCCGTTGATCAACCGCCGTTCTTTCCCGGCTCGCACTGCACTTGCCTCTGCTCCATCTTGCCAGAATTTGGGTCACGATGATCGGGAGGATAGTCATGCTTTACCGAAGCTCGATCGGAGCAATTGCACTGGCCGCGCTGTGTATCGTCAGTGACGCTGCAGCGGCCCAAGACGTCTCGCAACAAGACGTCTCGAAACAAGACGCCTCGAAATACGATCCCTCGAAATATCCGGACTGGTCCGGACCCCGGCGTTGGACCGCGACCGGCGGCAACCGATACGACCAGACCAAGCCTCCCCGACTAGGGCAACAAGCGCCCCTGACGGCCGAGTATCAGGCGATTTTCGAAGCGGGCCTCAAGGATCAGGCCGAGGGCGGCCAAGGCGGCAACCAGACCTATTCATGCCTCCCGGGCGGTCTGCCGCGGGATATGGCCGGAAATCAGGGACTCGAATTCGTGGTCACACCGAGGGTCACGCACGTCATCTTCGTCCACGCCATGCCGCGCCGAATCTATACCGACGGGCGCGATTGGCCGGAGAATCTGGAGCCGTCGTTCTACGGCTATTCGATCGGCAAATGGATCGACGAGGACCGCAACGGCAAGTACGACGTGCTGGAAGTCGAGACGCGCAATTTCACAGGTCCCCGCAGCTTCGACAACGCCGGCACTCCCCTTCACGCCGATAACCAGACCCTCATCAAGGAGCGCATCTACCGCGACCGGCAGAATCCCGAGCTCCTCCACGATGAAATGACAACGATCGACAACGCACTGACGCGCCCCTGGACCGTCAAGAAGACCTATCGCTTGGTGAAGGATCCGCACTGGGTCCAAAACATCTGCACCGTGGGTAACGTGCACGTTCAGATCGGGAAGGACTCCTATTTCCTGAGCGCGGACGGCCTGCTGATGCCGACCAAGAAGGATCAGGCGCCGCCTGACCTGCGCTACTTCAAGCAGTCGCGGAATTGACCGGAACGCCCGGTTTTCGCTCCCATCGCCGGCGTCTCGCGGCGTCCTCAGCGACGCCCGCCCCTGGCGTTGCGCGCCAGCTCCTCCTGGACCCAGAGAAACAGCTCCTGCCGCTCCTGGCTCGACATGACCATCAGCTTCGGCATACGCACGTTCGCATCGCTCGACGACAGGCGCTCGGCGATCCGGCCGAGCGTCTCATGGGCGGCGATCTGCTTGCGGTCGCGGTCGAGATGGGGGAACGTCCGGGTCTTGCCGTCGGGCGAGAGGACCCACGA
>Ga0137375_10006141_pt1 | contig 14262 bp, 18 predicted proteins | sample SagtaG_24_FD_104936 | JGI IMG/M metagenome (GOLD analysis project Ga0137375, IMG submission 104936) | Vadose zone soil microbial communities from Sagehorn Ranch, Mendocino, California, USA - Sage1_R_113_16 metaG | ecosystem: Environmental > Terrestrial > Soil > Vadose zone | place: USA...
AGCCTGGAGGAGATCTTCCTCCACCTCACGACCACCGACGTCGCCGCGGAGGCGGCCGCGTCCTCACCGGCGGTGGCCGCCGAGCCGCCCGTCCAGGAGGTGCGCTCGTGACCGCTCTGCGCAACGTCTGGGCCCTGATCGAGAAGGAGTGGCGCCACTACTTCGGCAGCCCCATCGCCTACGTGGCGATCTGCATGTGGACCCTGCTCTTCGGGGCCTTCTACGTCCTGGTCATCAACCGTTTCATCGTGGTCTCGATGCGCGCGGGCATGTCGGAGATGGGCGGCGGCCCCAAGCTGAGCCTCAACGACTGGGTCATCTCCGGCGTCCTGCACAACATGGCGGTGGTGGCCCTCTTCATCACGCCGATGCTGACGATGCGGCTCTTCGCGGAGGAGAAGCGGCAGGGCACGATCGAGCTCCTCCAGACCTCGCCCATCACCTCGATGCAGATCATCTCGGGCAAGTTCCTGGGCGCGGTGGGCCTGTACGCGCTCATGATCGTGGCCGGCCTCGTCAACTTCGCGCTGCTGTGGCACTACGCCACCACCCCGCCCGAATGGAAGCCGGTGGCGACGGGCGTGCTGGCGCTCCTCCTCGTCGGTGGGTGCTTCATCGCGCTCGGCCTCTTCGTGTCCACGCTCACCCGCAACCAGATCGTGGCCGGCACCCTGACCTTCGGGCTGCTGCTCGGCCTCTGGATCCTCGGTTGGATGGACGATCCGAGCGCGGGCGCGCTGGCGCAGGCCCTCGCCAAGCTCGGCCTTCTCACCCACCTCGAGAGCCTAATGAAGGGAGTGATCGACCTGCAGGACGTCGTGTTCTACCTCAGCTTCATCACCTTCGGCCTTTTCCTCGCCCATCAGTCGATGGAGAGCCAGCGGTGGAGGGCTTGAGCATGCGCCGACTCGTCGACTTCCTCGCTCCCCTCGGGCTCCTCGTCATGGCCGCGGCCAGCATGGCCGCGCGGCAGGGGTACGCGGTCAAGCCCAACCTCAGCACGTACCTGTTCGTGGGGCTCGCCCTCGTCGTCCTCCACATCGCGCTGCGCGGGGAGGAGATCTACCGCGCCATCGGCGGCCGGCAGCTCCGCTACGGCGGCAATACCGCCGTCCTCATCGTGGTGGTGCTGGCCATCCTGGTCGGCGTGAACTACCTGGTGTCGCGGCATCCGCTGAAGAAGGACCTCACCAAGAACCAGCGCTACAGCCTCTCCGACCAGACGAAGAAGGTGGTCGGCGGCCTGAAGGAGGACGTCCACATCGTCTACTTCCAGCGTTCCTCGGAGATGGAGGGGAGCGCGGGCGTCGACCGCGTGAAGGACTACGCGGGACTCTCTCCGCACGTGAAGGCGGAGTTCGCCGATCCCATCGCGCGGCCGGCGCGGGCCAACGAGCTCGAGGTCAAGGGGCCCTGGCCCTCGATCGTCATCGAGCGCGGCGGAAAGCGGGAACGCGTCAACAACGACTCCGAGCAGGACCTCACCAACGCGTTCATCAAGGTCACGCGCGAGAGCAAGAAGACGGTCTGCTTCGCGCAGGGCGAAGGGGAGAAGGACATCGACGACGGCGACGACAGCGGGCTGTCCACGGTCAAGAGCGCGCTCGCCCGCGACCTCTACGACACCAAGAAGGTCGTACTGGCGCGGGAGCCGGCCCTGCCCGCGGACTGCTCGGTCCTCGTCGTGGCCGGACCACAGAACGACCTCCTGGCGCCGACGACGGAAATGATCCGGGCCTGGGTCAAGGGGGGCGGCAAGGCGATGCTGCTCGCCGACCCCGAGCTCAAGACGAAGACCCCGAATTACGACGCGCTCATCAAGGGCTTCAACATCGAGGCCGGGATGGACGTGGTGGTCGACGTGTCCGGCTTCGGTCAGATCTTCGGCACCGGCGAGCTGACGCCGATCGCGGTCGACTACCCGTACCACGAGATCACGCGCGGCTTCCGCGTGATGACCGCCTTCCACCAGGCGCGCCGCATGCAGGCGGCCACGGGCACGATGGAGGGTGTGTTCGCGCAGGACCTGGTCAAGACCTCGCCCGCATCGTGGGCGGAGACCGACCTGACCCTCAAGGCGCCCGTGCAGTTCGACGAGGGCAAGGACAAGAAGGGCCCGATCGCGCTGGCCGCGGTGGCCACGGTGACGGCCACCCCGTCTCCGTCTCCGAGCCCGTCTCCGTCCGTTGCGCCGTCCGCTTCTCCGACCGCTTCCCCTTCGCCCGAGGAATCCGCTCCCAAGCGCGAGGGCCGCGTGGCGGCGTTCGGCGACAGCGATTTCGCGTCCAACACGCTCGTGGGCTTCCAGGGCAACCGCGACCTCTTCCTCAACACGGTGGCCTGGCTGGCCCAGGACGCGGACCTCATCTCCATCCGGCCCAAGGAGCCGGAGGACCAGCGCCTCGTTCTCTCACGCCTGCAGCAGCAGAACCTGGCCGTCCTGGCCCTGCTGCTCATCCCCGGCGTGTTCATCGTGATGGGCATTCGCGAATGGTGGTCGCGCCGATGAAGGCGCCGACGTTCTGGAGGACGTACGCCGTGGCCGCGGTGGCGGCGGGTCTGGCCGCGTACATCTTCCTGGTCGAGCGCAAGCGGCCGGAGCCGACGGAGGAGAAGCCGAAGGAGAAGGTCTTCACCTTCGACCGCGCGAAGGTCCAGTCGATCACCCTCGCCCCCGCGGGCGCGGAGGAGATTCGCCTGGTCAAGGAGAAGGACGGCTGGCGGATGAAGACCCCGGCCGACGTGGCCGCGGACGGCGCGCAGGTGGACTCCCTGCTCTCCAGCCTCGACACCCTGCAGGCGGAAGAGGTGGTCACGGAGACGCCGGCCGCCCTCGCGGAGTACGGGCTCGACAAGCCGAAGAACACGGTGAGCGTCGCCCTCGAGGGTACGAAGGCCCCGCTCGTCCTCGCCGTCGGCGCCAAGACGCCCGACGGTGGCGCCCTCTACGCCAAGACGCCGGACCGGGCGCGCGTCTTCACGATCGCCTCCCACCTCGAAGGGTCGCTGGACAAGAAGCCGTTCGACCTGCGTGATCGCGAGATCCTTCACGTCAAGCGCGACGCGGTGCGCTCGCTCGAGGTGAGCGGGCCGGAAGGCCGCTACGCGCTGTCGCGCACGGAGGGAGGCGACTGGGCCCTCACGCAGCCGGTCGCCACCCAGGCCGGCCGGTGGTCGGTCGACGCGCTGCTGGGCAGCCTGGAGTCCCTGCGCATGGACTCCGTCGCCGACGAGAGTCCGAAGGACCTCAAGACTTTCGGGCTCGACAAGCCCGTCCGCACCGTGACCCTGGGCCTGAGCGACGGCACGCGCAAGACGCTGGAGATCGGCGCGGCCACCGCGGACAAGAAGTACAACGTCCGCGTGTCCGACCGCCCGCTGGTGGCGGTCATCCCCGGGGCGGTCGTGGACGAGGTGGCCAAGGGCATGAACGAGCTGCGGGCCAAGCGTCTGCTCGAGATCGCGACGTACGACGTGAGCGGGTTCGAGGCGGAGGCGGGTGGGGCCAAGCGCACCTACGCGCGCTCGACCACGAAGGACAAGGACGGGCTCGAGGTGTCGAAGTGGCGGCGGACCGTGCCCGACGCGAAGGACCTGGAGACGAACAAGGTGCAGGACGCGCTCTTCGCGATCGGGGGCGTGGACGTCGTCGAGTTCGTCGACAATCCGTCGGCGCCTGCGACCTACGGCCTGGATCAGCCGCCGCTGAAGGTCACGCTCCGCTTCGACGGCGGCAAGGCGCCGGTGACGTTCGAGCTGGCGGAGAAGGATGGCGCGAGCTACGCACGGCGGTCGGGGGACGCGGCGGTTTTGAAGGTAGATGGGAAGAAGGCGGCGGACGTCATGAAGGCGTTCAAGGAGCTATAAGAACAACAACAACAACAACAACGGAAAACGGAAGAACAGGCGTTCGCTTGCGCGGCGGCGGCGAGGCGGCGCCGCGCCGATTGAGTCGTCAGGGACGGCTGATGGGCCTACGGACTCTTCGCCGCCAGAGTCCGCATGAACCTCACGAGCTTCCACCGGTCTTCTTCTACCGGTACCCGTTGCGCGATACCCGGCATGATGACGTCCGTTCCCGAGCGGCGCCCCGTCGTCATCTTCCACAGGATCTCGCCGTCCGTCAGGCGTTCCTGCAGCGCGCGATCGGTGAGATCCGTCGCCGGCTCGACCTCGTAGCTCTCCGCGGGCCCGTCGCCCTTGCCCTTCTCGCCGTGGCAGGACGCACAATGCTTCTGGTAGAGGGCCTGTCCCTTCAGCAGGACCGCGGGCGAGGCCTCCACCGGGTTGACCCGCGCCTTCTCCGCGTCCGGGGCGGTCCATTTGCCCGCCTCCGGCGAAGCCGCGACCCCCGCGGCGACCACGAAGCCGAGCACCGACCAGCGGATCACGGCACTCCCTGCGCGATCAGGCCTTGGGGCTTGGGCTCGGTCGGGGTGTGGCCAGGTTGCGCGGGCGCGCGGGGGGGCGGCCGGTGACTCGCGGAGAGGGCCGTGGTGAGGCCGGCCGGGTCGTGGCCGGCCGGGCCGCGCCGCCGCCCTCGACCCTGGCCGAGGTGATCAGCACGGGCGTGACGGGTACGTCGTCCTGCTGGGACCTCCGGGTCGTGGGGAGGGCCGCGATCTTGTCGACGACGTCCATGCCCTCGAGCACCTCGCCGAAGACGGCGTAGCCGGCGCCGCGAATCCCGAAATCGAGGAAGGCGTTGTCCTTGAGGTTGATGAAGAACTGCGACGTCGCGCTGTTGGGGTCGTTCGTGCGGGCCATGGCGACCGTTCCGCGGCTGTTGCGGACGCCGTTGCGGGCTTCGTTGCGGATGGGCGCGTCGGTCGGCTTCTCGTTCATGTCCGAGGTCATGCCCCCGCCCTGGATCATGAAATTCGGCATGACGCGGTGGAAGATGGTGCCGTTGTAGTGGCCTTTGCGCACGTACTTGAGGAAGTTCTCGGTCGAGACGGGCGACTTGTCGTCGTAGAGGCCGATCCGGATGCGGCCGAGGCTGGTTTCGAGCACCACCACCGGCCCGCTGGGCGTGGGCCGCGGGGAGGGCACGGCCGCGGGCGAGGCAGTGGCCTGCGCCAGGCACAACAAAGCTGTGGCCGAGATCATCCCGTCCTCCTCACTCCCCGGATTCTAGCAGGACCCAAGCGGTTGATTCGCCTCCGGGCGGCTCGTAGAATCCCCTTTTCGTCCCCATCACGAATGGTCCTCTTCAACTACTCCACGAAAGAGCTGACGGCCAAGGTCGTCTACTACGGCCCCGGTCTGTGCGGCAAGACCACGAATCTCCAGTGGATACACGAGAAGACCCCCATCAAGAACAAGGGAAAGATGCTCTCGCTGGCCACGGAGGCCGACCGCACCCTGTTCTTCGACTTCCTGCCCATCGACCTCGGCACCATCCGGGGCATGAAGACGCGCATCCAGCTCTACACCGTCCCCGGCCAGGTCTTCTACAACGCTACCCGGCGCATGGTGCTCAAGGGCGCCGACTGCGTCGTATTCGTGGCCGACAGCCAGGAGCCGGTGCTGGACGCGAACCTGGATGCGCTGGCCAACCTGAAGGAAAACCTCGAGGCCAACGAGATCGACCCCGGCGAGATCCCGACCGTGTTGCAGTACAACAAGCGCGACCTGCCCAACGCCCTGCCCCTCGAGATCCTCAACGAGAAGCTCAACCCGCGAGGCCTGCCCTTCTTCGAGGCCGTGGCCATGAAGGGTCAGGGGGTGGATGAGACCCTGAAGGCGGCCACCGGGCTCGTCTTCAAGTCGCTGGCCACCAAGTACGGGGGCGGAGGCGAGGCGGGGGCCAAGCCCGCCGCTTCCGGGACCGGCCCCACGACGGCGCCGGTCCGCCCCGCGGCCGCCGCGCCCGCGCCGCCCTCGCCGCGACCGGCGGCGACCCCGGCGGCGCCTCGCCCCGCGGCCCCTCCCGCTCGCGTAGCCGCCCCGCCGCAGCCCGCTCCCGCACCCGTCATGGCCGCCGCGCCCGCCGACGAGCTGCTCGACCACATCGACCTGCAGCCGGGGTCGGAGCTGGGGGACGAAGCATCCGAGCTCTCGCTCGGCTTCGGGACGGAGCTGGAGTCGGCTTCGGCGGACGAGTTCTCGCTGGATGCGCCCGTTCGGCACGCGCCGGAGTCGCCCGGGCGCACCACGCTGATCCGCACCGCGAGCGAGGCGGACGACCTGCGGGCGCGCATCGGCCGCACCGCCGATCCCGAGCTGACCCTCGACACCGCCGACCCGGATGACGAGGACATCGAGGAGATCTCGTTCGACACCGCGCCGAACCTCGTCCCGGAGAGCGAGCCGGCCCCGGCGCCGGTCCGGCCGGCCGCCCCCTCCCCGGCCGCGTCCCGTCCCGCCGCCCCTTCGGGTCCGCCGGTGTCTCCGCGGACGTTGCCGCCCGGGCGCGCGCCGGTGGGACCTTCGGCGGCATCCGGCTCGGTGACGATCCCTCCCGTGGCCGCCGCGTCATCCAAGCCCACGGAGAACACGGCGCCCATCCGCGTCTCCGCCACCGTCGAGGCGGGCGCGAAATCCATCGCCCTGCCCGTCGAAGTCACGATGAAGAACGGACAGAGTCAGGTCGAGATCCACCTCAAGATCATTCTCGACCTGAAAATGGTGCCCTAGTCGGCGGGAGCCGCCGCCATCATCGCCCCCCGCTGGACGTCGTCGTAGCGCACCTTGGCCACGTCGAAACCCTCGATGTTGGCGATGAGCTTGTCCAGGGCCTGATCGAAGGAAGGCATCGTCTTGCGCGCCCGCGACAGCGGGGTGGTGCGGGCGAGCACGTAGTTCTTGACGAACGGATGGCGGATGCCGCGTTTCTTGAGCTGCGCCACCACGTCCACCAGCGCCGCGTCCGCGGCCCGGACCTTCTGCGCGCGCGCTTCGCGCTGGGGCAACGTCCGCGCGAACGTGCCCGGAAGGAACCCGTCCACCCGCCGCAGGAGGGGCGCGAAGGCTCCGCCCGCAAAGCGCTTGTTCTGCTCGTAGAGCAGTCCCAGGGTGGCGAGGTGCGGCGCCTCGAACTGGAACGCGTAGTCCTCCTCGCCCTTCTTCGGCTGCGTCTCGGCCAACCCCCGGTACATGCGGATGACCTCGAGCGATTTCTCCTTCAGGTTGTGGGCCTTCTCCGTGTTGAGGGCGAGGATCTGGAAGGCGACCTCGGGCTCCAGGAGGAGCAGGGCCGGGCAGGTCTCCGCCTTGAGCTTCTGCAGGACCTTGAGGCGGTGATGGCCGTTGGGCGTCCAGTAGACGCCCGGCTCGGGCGAGACCACGACGATCGGGTCCACGAAGCGGTCGATCTTCTTGACCGCGTCGTGCAGCCTCTTGACGTGGGTGGGGGAGAGGTCGCGCTGGTAGGGCGTGGGGGCGACCTTGTCGAGGGGCAGCAGGCAGAACAGGTGCCAGTGCCCGCCCACGGGCTCGCGGAACGCCGCCAGCACGGTGCCACCGTCTCCCGAGACCCGCTCCGTCATCTCGCGGACGCGGCGCGGCGGGTCGTCCCCGTCCCCGGTGTTCTCCTTCATGCGTCCTCCCGGCCGATACGGGCAGCGTACGTGCGCGCGGCCGCAGGCGTCAACGCGAAGCGCGCGGCCACCGTAAAAGGAGGCATACCACGCCCGCCGCGGCGTGGGGGTGCTACGTTCGTAATGAAGGGTGAGCCTTCGAGGAGGAATGATGGCCGAAGACAACAAGGGCGGCATCGTCGACACCGTCACGTCTGGTGTCGGCGCGGCGGCCAGCACCGTGGGCTCGGCGATGTCGAGCGCCGCGGGCACGATGGCGGACCTGGCCAAGAAGGCGGTCCACGCGCTGCCCGGCGGAGGCGCCAAGAAGCCCGCGGCTCGTCGTCGCCCGTCCCAGCCGCGCGCCTCCGCCAGGAAGCGCGGTTCCGCCAAGAAGCGCGTCGCGGCCAAGACGCGCGGTGGCGCCCGCAAGATGGCGCGCGGGGTCAAGCGCGGCAAGGCCAAGGTGAAGCGCGCCGTGGCGGCCAAGGGCCGGAAGAAGGGCGCCCGCCGCAAGAAGTAGAGCGCGCACGGCCGAGAGGGAGCGTTCTACCGGCGCAGCCGCCGGCTGCCTTTCCGGTCCTGGACCGTTCCCCCTTCGCGTTTCCCGTCTCCTCCCGTCTGGCCCCCGGCCGGGCGCAGGACCTCCGCCGCGAGCAGGCTCGCGCGCGTGAGCGCGCCCGCACCGAAGCGCCGCTCGACCAGGTCCCGCGCCACGTCCGACCGCGAAGGAGGGGCGGCGGCGAACAGCGGCATCTGCGCCGGTCCGGCCAGGCCCGACGCGGACACCCCGAGCAGCCGCACCTTCCTCCGGCCGTGCACGCCCCGGAAGAGCCGCCAGGCCGCCTCGAACAGCGCGTCTCCCGAATCCACGGCCGCGTCCAGGGTCTTCGCGCGCGTGGACGTGTGGAAGTCCTCGTCCCGATACTTCAGGGTCACCGTGCGCGCGCGCATGCCGTGGTGGCGGAGCCGGCGCGCCACCGCGTCGCACAGCTCCAGCAGCGTGGTGCGCAGGCGCTCGCGGTCGGCGGTGTCGGCGCCGAACGTGTGCTCCTGGCCGATGCTCTTGCAGTCCTCGCCCTCGCTCACGACTTCGCGGTCGTCGATCCCCAGCGCGAGCTGGACGAGGTCATGGCCGTGGGTCCCGAGCCGGCGCTCCAGCCGCCCGGGGTCGCAGGTGGCCAGCTCGCCGATGGTGCGCACCCCGATCTTGAGCAGCACCTCTTCCATCTTCGGGCCCACGCCCCACAGACGGCGCACGGGTAGCGGAGCCAGGAACGCCGCTTCCGTGCCCGGGAGCACGACCACGAGGCCGTCCGGCTTGCGCATGTCGGAAGCGACCTTGGCCACCAGCTTCGACGGTGCCACGCCGACGGACGCCGTGAGCTGCGTGCGCTCCCGGATGGCCGCCTTGAGCGAGCGCGCGATGTCCTCGCCCGTGGCCGGCCGTCCCGAGGTCGCGAACAGGCGGCGGCTGCCCGTCACGTCCAGGAAGGCCTCGTCGATGGAGACGGGCTCGACCGCGTCCGTGAACTGCCGGAGCACCTCCATGACCTCCTTGGAGACGGCGGCGTACTTCTCCATGTCCGGGCGCACGTATACGCCCTGGGGGCAGGCCCGAAAGGCCTGCGAGATCGGCATCGCGCTCCCCACGCCGAAGCGGCGCGCCTCGTAGGACGCGGTGGCCACCACCCCGCGCCCGCGCCCGCCGCGCGGGTCCGCGCCCACGATCACGGGCCGGCCGCGCATCTCCGGGTGGTCGCGCTGCTCGACCGCCGCGTAGAAGGCGTCCATGTCGACGTGGAGGATGGTGCGGGTGGCGTCCACCCGGGGATTGTCCGCCCGGACCGCTCCGGCGCAGGTCAGGCGGCGGTCAGTGACCGAAGGTCCGGCAGGCGTGGCTCTGGACGCACGGCTTGTCCGGCTCCATCAGGCAGCGATCTCCGCCGCCGCCCGGCCCGAGCACCTGCAGGCTGGGATGCGGGTGGCCGCGTCGAGCGAGGGCGGCCGGGGGAGCGCCCCCGACCTGCAGGTCGGCCACGGCCGACTCCAGGGCGGCCACGCGCGATTCGAGGTCGTGGGTGACGCGCTCGGCCGGAGAGGCGCCGAGCTGCCCGAGCACCTCACGGCGGAGCTGGTCGATGCGCGCGTCGTCCATGGTCAGAGGCGCGGGCGCGTCACGCGCCCATCTCCACCTCGTCGATCACGCCGACCACGGCCGCGTCCACCGCCGCCACTCCGCGCCCGAGGGCCTGGATGGCCGCCTTTCCGTCCTGGACGAGCAGCACGCGATCGCCGATGCCGGCGCTCACGGAGTCGATGGCGAGTACGGCGGGCCCCTTCGGCGCCCCGGAAGGATCGACGGGCTGGATGAGCAGGAGCTTCGCCCCTTCGAGCTTCGCGTTCTTCTGCGTCGCCACCACCGTTCCGACCACGCGTCCGATCTGCATCGCGGCTAGCTCAGGGACCAGTGGTCGACGATGCCGACGACGGCGGCATCGGTGGGGACCTCGTCGGGCAGGAAGGGGACGGAAGCCTCGCGCCCGCGCACGTAGAAGACCTGTTCCGTGACCCCCGCCCCCACGGAGTCGACCGCGACCAGCGTCTTGCCGGAGGGCGTGCCGTCGTTCTTGATGGGCTGGAGGACGAGGAGTTTGGTCCCCAGGAGGCCGGGATCCTTGCGCGTCGCCACCACCGTTCCCACCACCCGTGCCAGGAACACGGCCTACTCCTCCATCTCGACGCTGTCGATCACGCCGATGATGGCCGCGTCCACCGGCGTGTCCTTGAGGCCGGAGGCCATGCGCGCGGACGATCCCGTTACCACCAGCACGCGGTCGCTCAGGCCCGCGTCGACGGTGTCGACGGCGACCATGTGGCCCGCCTCGTCGCGGCCGCTGGGGTCGGTGGTGCGCACCACCAGGAGCTTGGCCCCCACGAGCCGGTCGTCCTTGCGCGTGGCGACCACCGTCCCGACCACGCGCCCGAGAAGCAAGGGTTACTTCGCGGCCTTGCCGATGGGCAGGACGTCTTCGAGGTTGCCGTGCGGCCGCGGGATCACGTGGACGGAGACGAGCTCGCCCACGCGGCGGGCGGCGGCGGCTCCGGCGTCGGTGGCCGCCTTCACCGCGGCCACGTCACCGCGCACGAGCGCGGTCACGTAGCCCGATCCGATCTTCTCGTACCCGACGAGGGTGACCTTGGCCGCCTTGACCATGGCGTCGGCGGCCTCGATGAGGGCGACCAGCCCTCTCGTCTCGATCATCCCCAGCGCTTCACCCATTCACCCCTCCGAGCCGTCTCGACTCTGAACCGAGCACGAGACGGAGTCAAGCCCGCCGGCCACGACGATCGGCTCAGGATCGGAAGCGCTCCACGGCCTCCGTGATGAGCTTCACGAGCTCGGTTTCGCTGAGCGTCACCGCGCCCCCGGACGGTTTGCCCGCGGCGGGACGCGGCCCCGCCGGCGGCGCCGGATCGCAGACGGGCGGTGGATAGCCGGAGCGGGCGCGCGACTCCTCCAGGCGCCCGACCTCGGCGCCGGGGAGCAGGTGATCGCGCCCGAGGATGCGCGTCACGAGCGTCACCCGCGCCAGCTGTTCGAGCGTCTCCATGCGCTCCCAGGCCTGCTCGAGGGTCTCCCCGACGGCCAGCGCGCCGTGGTTCGCCATGAGCAGGGCCTGCGCCTCGCAGACCGCGCGGCCCACGCGGTCGGCCAGCTCCTCCGTCGAGGGCTGGCCGTAGGGGATGACGGGCACCGGCCCCAGCGTGACCACCGCCTCCGCGATGAGCGGCCGGTCGAGCGCGATGCCCGCCACCGCGAACCCGGTCGCCGTCGGCGGATGCGCGTGCACGACGGCGTGCACGTCCGCGCGCCGCCGATAGACGGCGGTGTGCATGAGCGTCTCCGTGGAGGCCCGCCCTCCGTCGAGGGGCCGCCCTTCGAGGTCCGTGCGCACGATCATCTCCGGGGTCAGGAACCCCTTGCACACGCCCGCGGGCGTGATCAGGAGGGACGCCTCCAGGCGCACGGAGACGTTGCCCTCGTGGCCGCCGATCAGGCCGCGCGCGTAGAGGCGCCGCCCGACTTCGACGATGTCGCAGCGCAGCTGCGGCTCGCTCGTCCTCCCGTCGGATGCACGAGGGTCGCGGCTCACGTGGGGAGGAGCCGGCGCGCGCGGTCACGGCATTTGGCCGAGCAGAAATGCTGCTCGCGCCCGTCCACCACCGCCACCAGGGCCCGGGAGCGCGGCAGGAACGTGTCGCACACGCGGTCGCGCACCATGTCCGTGGCCGGCCCGGGGCGCGGCGCGCCCTGGTAGCCCTGCACCACGGCGGCGAGGAAACGCAGGATCAGCCGGACGGCCATCAGCACGAGCACGATGCGGACGAAGCTGAGGGCGAACGAGATCACGAGGGCCCCGCTCCGGAGCCGCGGCCCGCGCGGAGCCGCTCCACCTGGTCCTTCAGGCCCTGGAGCTGGGGATCGCCGGGGTAGCGCTTGAGGAGCCCGTCCCAGACCACCGCCGCCTCCGGCCCCCGCCCGGTCCGCAGGAGGGCGAGTCCCTTGTTGTAGAGGGCCTGCTTGTGGCCGGGATCGTTCTTCAGGGCCTGGTCGAACTCGGCCAGGGCGTCAGGGGCGCGCCCGAGGCTCAGGAGCGACGCGCCCAGGTCGACGCGCACGTCGTTGTCGGCGGGCTTGAGACCGAGCGCTTCCCGATACCACCGCGCCGCCGCCTCGTACTGGGCGTGCTCCATGAGCAGGCGTCCCAGCTCGACACGGGCCTGCACGTTCTGCTTGTCGCGCGCGGCCAGGCTCTCGAGGGCGCGCACTTCGTCCGCGTCCGCCGGCGCCGCTCCGGCCGCGGCGGTGCTGCGCGCCGCCGCCTCCGCGGGGAGTCGCGGCCGGGACTCGGAAGTCGGCGGCTGTCCGAGGCCGGCCGCCATGTAGCCGAGGACGAAGCCGAAGATCATTCCCGCCACCGCGAAGACCATGGGCTCGCGCTTCATGTCGAGTCGCGGCCTACCAGGGCACGCCGGACCAGCGCAGGAGGACGGACCCCACGGTGAGGCCGGCGCCCACCGAGGTCAGCACCACGAGGTGCCCCTTGCGGAGCCGTCCCTCGTCGAGCGCGGTACCGAGGGCGAGGGGAATGGTGGCGGCGGTGGTGTTGCCGTAGCGGTCGATGTTCTTGACCACCTTCTCTTCGGGGAGGCCCAGGCGCTCGCGGGAGGCGTCGATGATCCGGGCGTTGGCCTGATGGGCGACGTAGAGGTCGACGTCCGCCCCGGTCAGGCCGTTGCGCTGGAGGACGGTCTGGCTGGCTTCCGCGAACTTGCGCACCGCGTACTTGAACACGTGCGGTCCGTCCTGGTGCACGTAGTGCATGCGCTGATCGACCGTCTCGTGCGAGGCGGGCCGCGCGCTGCCGCCCGCGGGCATGATCAGGTAGCAGCCGCCGGAGCCGTCCACCTCGCTGTAGAAGTCGATGATCCCGGTGGCGTCGGGGGACGGCTCCAGGAGCACGGCCCCCGCTCCGTCGCCGAACAGCACGCAGGTCGTGCGGTCCTGGTAGTCGATGATGGTCGACATCACGTCCGCGCCGATCACCAGGACCTTGCGGTGCGCGCCCGAGGCGATGAACTGCGCGCCCACGGTCAGGGCGTAAGTGAAGCCGGAGCAGGCCGCGGAGATGTCGAAGGCCCAGGCCTTCTTCGCCTGGATCTTGTGCTGGACGACGCAGGCGGTGGCGGGGAAGAGGGTGTCCGGGGTGACCGTGCCGATGATGATCAGGTCCAGCTCGTCCGCGCCGATGCCGCGCTTCTCCAGGGCCATGCGCGCCGCGCGCGCGGCCAGCTCGCTGGTCGGGGTGCCCGGCTCGGCCACGTGGCGCTGGCGGATCCCGGTGCGGGTGCGGATCCATTCGTCCGAGGTGTCGACGATCTTCTCGAGGTCGGCGTTGGTCAGGACGCGCTCGGGCACGTAGCGGCCCAGCGCGGTGATGGCGGCTCTCGGTGTCGCAAGGCCCATCCCTTTGATCGTCTCCTCCGGCGTCAGCGCGCCTGTTCGCGAAGTGCGGCGAGGGATCTATTAAAGAGGACGGCTCGGGGACGGTCAAGGCGCGGACGGCCGCCGGGGGCCGGGCGCGGTAGGAAGCAGAGCGGCCTCGGACGCGCGGCGCGCCCGAGGCCAAAGCCTGCCCTAGGTCAGAAGACGTAGCGGGCGGAGAGCCAGATCTCCCGGTTGCCGCCGTCGGTGCCCTTCTCGTTGAGGAAGTTCGCGGAGTTGATGCGCCCGTCGGGGATGCCGAAGTTCCGCGTGTTGGTGGCGTTGAACATCTCCACCCGGAACTGCAGGTTGTGGTTCCGGTAGACGCGCGTGTTCTTTATGAACCCGAGGTCGATCCGGAAGATCCCGTCCGAGCGCAGGAAGTTGCGCGGTGCGTTCCCCACGCGCTCACCACGACAGGTGGCCGAGGGGTTGCCGCAGAGCTGCCGGAAGAGGCTGGCCCCGCCCGCGGTCTTGATCTCCTCGATGGTCATGTTGCCCAGGCTGAGATCCGTGTTGAGGTTGGGCCGGATGTTGCTGCCCACCAGGCCGTCGATGCCGGACAAGGCACCGGTGGGGTCGGCGCCGTTGAGGGCGCTGAAGGGAGAGCCGCTCTGGAACGTGAAGCTCGACGCGACTCGCCAGCCCCCGAAGACCTTGGACGCCAGTCCATGCTGCTCGCGCCCGATGGGC
>Ga0137375_10006168_pt1 | contig 14231 bp, 10 predicted proteins | sample SagtaG_24_FD_104936 | JGI IMG/M metagenome (GOLD analysis project Ga0137375, IMG submission 104936) | Vadose zone soil microbial communities from Sagehorn Ranch, Mendocino, California, USA - Sage1_R_113_16 metaG | ecosystem: Environmental > Terrestrial > Soil > Vadose zone | place: USA...
ACATGGCAATAAGTGGACTCTCGAAAGTGTCAACCTCCTATCTCGTTCCGTGAGACAATGCCCACGAATATCTCGGAGGCAATCAAGGCTGGGACAAGAACTGAATTGTTCTTCTATGCCGATGGCTTTGTGTACACAGACAAACAACGCAAGGCCAGGATTCGCAGTCGAGGGGCGCTAGAGACCACTGAGCGCAAGATTGAACTGGTAACGCCTGAGGAGATTGATGCTGCGCTTCTCGAAGTCGTGCGGTTGGGACGGATAGGAAATATAAAGCACATTTTTCCCTCTACGTCACCTGTCAGAGTCGGTTGCCGGGCTGCCGAGCTATCGCTGGGCGATGGGAGCCGGCACGTTTTTCCCGCCCTGTCACCAATCTCCCCTCGGCACATATTCGACGGACGGTAACTCGGCCGCTCTGTTGCCGCGTGATACGTGCGGAGCCAGCGGAGCCAGCGGTTGTGCGGGAGGGGCTGCCTGCCACAGGCAGACAACGCCAGGGGTGTTGGTCGGCTCGGCCAGCACATCAAACCCCGCCTTCGTCCGTAGCCGAGCGGGTTAGCGACACCCATCCGGTACGTCGTGTCTATTTTGGACCGATAGCCGAGGCTGCCCGTCCTCACTCCACGGGGAAGGACGTGAGGCGTAGCTCTCCCTCTCTCGTCCAGTGAGGTATAGGCACTGCCAAAGTCTTGGTGCCGCCGCGCCGTCGGGGATATGCCCAGGGTTCCCCTGTGTGCCTCCTCACATATCAGGTGTATGCATGCTCACGCTCAGCGTCCTATCGAACCGCTCCATAGTTACCGATCTCTAATGAATGAACAGCTTTCCCACTGGCAGGGGAGGACGGAACAAGCCATACGCAGAGAGATCTCTCTCTGGAGGCGCTCCAACATCTCTGTATGCACCGCTGGGAGGCTGGGAGCAGGGGCAAAACGCCCCAGGGAGGGGGACATCCATCATGTCCCTGGCGTTATCGGCAGCCTGCATGGAGAGGGAGAGGATACGAACGAGGCAATCACCATGCCAACACTCTCACGAGGGATCCATTTGGCGTGGCAACTCGCAGCCGGCGAGGCCATGCGCACCAGGCATCCATACATCGAAAAAGAAGGCATTTTCATAGGGCTTTGCCAACTCGGCACATGCCTCCGCTCGATGAAGCAACGTGGGAAATTGCAGCCCAATGGGGCAAAAGATGTGCGGGCTCTGTGCGCCGAAGCAGAGATGGTGGAAGAGACGCTGCGGACGTTGGCCTTGTCCCCTACCATCCTAGGCAACACCGTGCGCGCCGCAGTAGAGAAAGGCACTACCAGGCATACGAAGAAGAATATACACCGTAGCCAGGCATGTAAAATGTACTTTCAACGAGCTGAAGCGTTGGCAGTGGCGGCACAGGTGCAAGAGGTCCACTGCATGCATCTGCTGGTGGCTCTCCTGGCGCAACCGGAAACGTTACTTACCGAGGCTGTGGCGATTTTCGGCGTGGATATCAAAGCGCTGCATGCCAGGGCAGTGGCCATAACCGCGGCGATAGATGCCCGCAAAGGGCACGTAGAGGGTAAGGTGCACGGGGTGTCCCACATTATCTACGTCGGCACGGACTTCGATGCATGATCAGTACGCCGTCAGGGTTTCCAAAGCTAGCCGCTGCCCCGGTGGGGCAGCTTCTGCCAGACGTTGTACCACATCACCGCGGCCCTCACCTCACGCGCGGTGCGCTCCTTGGGTCTCCACATACACTGCATAGAGGGATTGACTCCCAGTCATGAACAAGCGGTTGCGCTTACGCCCGCCAAAGCACAGGTTGGAGCAGATCTCGGGTAGCATGATCTGACCAATGCGGTCACCATTGGGGGCAAAGATGTGCACCCCGTCAAAACCCTCACCGCCCCAGCCGGCAGCGGACCAGATATTCCCGTCGATATCAGCGCGAATGCCGTCAGACATCCCCTGCATCCCATCCAGGACCATCGTAGCAAAGGTGCAGCCATGCCGCAGCCGTTGGCCATCGACCACGTCCCAGACCGTGATCTCGCGTGGGTGGTCTGGATTATGGGTGACCCCTGTGTCGACGATGTAGAGTTTTTGATAGTCTGGGGAGAAGCAGAGACCGTTGGGTTTCGCGAGCGTGTCGGTGACGAGCCCCAGCGCCCCGGTGTGGGGATCGATACGATAGACGGCTTCCTGCAGTTCCAGCTCGCCCCTGGTGCCCTCGTAATGCATCAGGCTGCCGTAGCCTGGATCGGTGAACCAGATACCGCCGTCAGGATGGACGACAACATCATTCGGTGCATTGAGCGGTTTGCCTTGATAGCGGTCCGCCAGCACCGTGAGGCTCCCGTCATACTCGGTGCGTGTGACCCGGCGCGTGCCATGCTCGCAGGAGATCAGCCGCCCTTGCCAGTCCCGGGTGTTGCCATTGCTGTGATGGGAAGGTTGGCGAAACACACTGACCGTACCCGTCTCTTCGGCCCAGCGCAGCATCCGGTCGTTTGGAATGTCGCTCCACAGCAGGTAACGGCCATCCCCAAACCAGCAGGGGCCTTCGGCCCACAGGGTGCCGGTGTAGAGCCGCTGCAGCGGGGTGTGCCCAAGGTAGTATGATTTGAAGCGTGGGTCGAGAATTTTGATGGCAGGATCTGGGTATCTGACCGGGCTCGCCCCGCTCCAATCTCTTGTGGCCGTTGTCACGGGCCGCTCCATGGCTGTAGGTCTCCTCGCTGTCTCAGCTCACTGGCAATGTTGAGGGTGTGCACGGGCTATAGACCGCTGCAGTAACCGTTCTTCACATCCCAGGCGCGTTGCCTCGCTGGGCGATCCTGGGGATCACCAAAACCACCGCCGCCGGCCGAGAGGCAGAAAATGCGGTCGCCCGGCTGCACCCGCACACTGATCTCCTTCGAGCGCAACACTCTCTCCTGGCCATTGGAGAACAGGCGGTAGATGTGCGGTTTGCCAGGCTTACCCCCACACAGGCCGTAGGGAGGGTTGACAACCCCATCACCAGCGGTGTTGAGGAGTGCGACCAGATCACCTTCGTAGATCATCGAGAATGTGGCGCCCAGACCACCACGCCAGGTGCCGTCGCCACCCGAGCCCGGACGAAATTCATAGTGCTCGATGAAGAACGGAAAACGCTCTTCAGTGAGTTCCACGCTGGGGCTGCGGATGCCGCCAGCCACATTGATCTCGCCGACGTTAGACCAGCCGTCACAGCCCTGCGAGGCGCCGCCGCCACCACGCGCGTGGAAGAAGTGCCAGATGAAGTGGCGGGCAGTACGCGGATCGTGACCATGCATGGCAAAACGCAGCCGGCGTGAGAAACCGGCACTCACCACATGCGGGATGGCGGGCGCGAGCGCCTTAAAGATCGCCTCGATGATCTCCTCACCGCAGTGATTGGTGCTCATGCACACCGGGGCCGGTGGGTGCGGATTGACAATGAGTCCCTTGGGGGCAATCACCGTCACGGTGCGCATAGAGCCCTCGTTTTTCGGCACGTCAGCAGGGGCCATGTACATGATGGCAGCGTGCGCCAGGGAGCGAGTGTTGGCATAGGAACTGTTGATGAAGCCGGTGACCTGCGGACTCGACTCGCTCAGATCTACCGTCATCGTGTCGCCCCGGATGGTCACTGTGGCCCGGATGGGCACCATGGTGCTCTCAAAGCCATCGTCGTCGATAAAGGTTTCCCCTTTGTACACGCCGTCAGGCCAGCTCGCGATGAGCTGCCGCACCTGCCGCTCTGTGGCTGCCAGCATGTCAGCGACGTAGCGCTGCAGTGGCTCGGGGCCGTAGCGTTCCAGGAGGGCGTGCATACGCCGCCCAGCGATCATCACGGAACCTATCTGGGCGTTTAAATCGCCCAGAAAATTTTCCGGGTGGCGCACATTGACCGAGAGCATGTGCAGCAGGTCCTGCCGTGGCACTCCCTTGTCGTAGAGTTTTAACGGGGGCAGTCGTAAACCCTCGTGATAAATCTCGCTGGCGGCGGGATTGTACCCACCATAGGTGGCCCCACCCACGTCGCTGTGGTGGGCGCGGTTGACAGCGTAAAACATGAGCCTGTCGTCGTAGAAAATGGGCGAGATGATGGTAATGTCGGGGAGATGGCTGCCGCCGAAATATGGATCATTCAGGACAAAGAGATCTCCCTCAGCGATGTCGTCACCAAAGTAGTCACAGACGGCCTCCCCGGCTGGCGGTAAGGCACTGATATGGACAGGAATGCCTTCACCCTGGGCGATGAGCTGGCAGTCGGCGTCGAGAATGGCCGTGGAAAAATCCCGGCTCGAGTTGAGGATTTGCGACATCGACGTGCGCAGCATCACCTCGGCCATTTCCAGAGCAATGGAGCCGAGGCGATGTTCCACCACGGCGAGGGTAATCGGGTCATGGGGCTCGCTCCCAGCGGTATCGATCTTGTCCTTGGCGAGCATCTCGAGTCCTACCTGGAGCTCAATACCGCCGTAGCGGTCGACCTTAGCGTAGTCGCCTGCTTCAACCACGATCGTTGTAAACGGTGATTCCAGCAACGCTGGACCGGGGATTTCCGCCCCAGGGGAGAGCTTGTCGGTGGCATACACGGGCACCTCGCACCACGCCCCGAGATACACCCGACGCTGTCCCTTCAGGGCCAGGGCTGGATGGTCGTTAGGCTCCTGCTCTGGCAAAGCCACCTTCGGCAGCCGTCCGAGCACGGTGACGCGCAACGTCACCAGGCGGATCTCCTGCTCCTGCTGGTGATAGGCATAGAGTTCCTGATAGCGTGTGTGGAAGTTGCCGGCCCACTCGTGCAGGAGAGCGGAGCGCTCCTGGGAGAGGGCAGGGATGGGAACATTGACCTCGTAGACCTGGTCAAGGTAGCGCATGTCGGCTGATAGCATCACTTCAATGGCGGTGTCCGGGATGCCCTGCGCGTGCAGCCTGGCCCTCCCCTGGGCTTCGAGTGCAGCCGTGAGCGTGCGCACCGCCTCCACCTCGACCTGGTCAAGGCTCGCGGTGTAGGAACGGGAGAAAGCATACTGCAGATCGGTGTTGAGCATGCCGTAGGCTGACAACACCGGGGCTGCCGGAGGGATCAGCACTTTGTGGATATGTAAATGCCGGGCCACTCTGCTGACGTGCAGGCCTGACGCACCGCCAAAGGCGAGGAGGGCAAAGTCACGCGGGTCGACACCACGCTTCACGGACAGGAGGCGGATGCCTTCGGCCATCGTGGTCGACACCACCTGGTGCACACCATACGCCGCCTGCACCGGGGTGAAGCCGAGAGGGGTGGCGACGTGCGCGTGCAGGGCCTGCTCAGCCAGGGACCTGTCGAGCCGGGCTTTCCCAGCCAGGAAATTGTCCGGGTCGAGGAACCCGAGCACCAGGTTGGCGTCCGTGACCGTCGGCTGCGTGCCACCTTTGCCGTAGCAGGCTGGCCCTGGATCAGCGCCAGCGCTCTGCGGCCCGACGTGCAGGATGCCACCGGCATCGACCTGGGCGATGCTGCCACCACCCGCTCCCAGAGTCTGCATGTCGAGCATCGGCACCGCGACCTTCCACCCCGCCTCAAATTTCTCTGTAGTGAGATGCGGGAGACCATTCTCGATCAGGGAAATATCCGTGCTGGTCCCGCCCATATCAAAGCCGATCACTTTCGACAGCCCGAGCTGTTGTCCATAGAACGCTGCGCCATTCACACCACCGGCAGGTCCGGACAGAATGGCCTGCACGGCCAGGCGTCTGGCATCGTCAAGTGGCGCGACGCCGCCGTTGGACTGCATGATGAGCACATCGCACAGCGGCGCCAGCCTGGCCAAACGCTCCTTGAGATGGCGCAGATACTTGCCGAACACCGGGCCAACATACGCATTGACCACGGTCGTGCTGAGCCGGTCGAATTCTTTAATTTGTGGCAAGATTTCATGCGAGAGTGAGAGGTACATGTCCGGGAATTTGGCGCGGATCAGCTCTGCGATACGCTGTTCGTGACGCGGATTCAAGTAGGAGAACAGACAACAGACCGCCAGGGCCTCCACCCCTGCTTGCGCCAGTTCCGTGAGCACCTCGGTCACTGCCGCCTCGTCGAGAGGCGTCACCACCTGGCCATTCCAGCGCACGCGCTCTGGCACGCCCAGCCGGAGGTGGCGCGGCACCAGCGGCTCCACCGGGGTCATCCGCAGGTTATAGCGGTCCTCTTTCATGCCCTCGCGCATTTCGAGCAAATCGCGAAACCCCGCGGTGGTGAGGAGTCCCACCTGTGCGCCTTTGCGTTCAATGAGCGTATTCGTGGCCACCGTGGTGCCGTGGATGAGCAGCTCCGTAGTCGCCAACAGAGCCTCAGGCGTGAGATTGTATGCCGCTGCGACCTCCCGCAAACCGGTCAGCACCCCCTCGGACGGATCACGTGGCGTTGAGTGGGTCTTGAAATAGCGCGGCGTCTCATTGGGGCGTACCACCACAAAATCCGTGAACGTCCCACCGACATCAATGCCGATTTTGAACATGTCTCCCTCCTCGGCTCGTCCTCTTACAGCACCTCATCTTCGTCCAGCATGTCGTCCAACAGGGCATGAATGCTGGCATGTTCGTCTGCCGTCAGGGCGCTGGCCTCGCTGACGGCCAGATTCTCCAGCGCCTGTGCGACCGTCTTGATGCCAGGAATGACCACCGAGACCGCCGGTGCATCGAGGACGAAGCGCAGCGCCGCCTGCGCCAGGGTACGCTCCGCGGTCGTTAAAAAGCGCGCTTTCTCGGCCAGCTTGGCCTGCAGGGCCAGAAACTCTGGCGGCCACTCGGTGCGCATGTCGCCCTCGCCAAACGTGGTCGCGGCGGTGTATTTGCCCGTCAGCATGCCATTCGCCAGGGGCTCACGGATAATCAGACCAATGTCATGCTCCTGGGCGAACGGGAACAGCTCCTCGCAGGGATCCTGGCGCAGGAGACTGTAGGCCACCTGGATGACGTCCGGTTTGCCGGTTGCGATAGCCATGGTGCCTTCGTAGGCGTCGTGGACTGAGACACCGTAGTGACGGATCTTCCCCTCTTGCTTCAGCTCGTCCAGCACGGCGTAGTGCGTGCCGCGTTCGAGCAGCATCAAGGGCGGGTTGTGTAACTGGTAGATGTCGATATAGTCCGTGCGTAAGCGCTCCAAACTTTTTTCGAGCGCGAAACGGATATAGTCCGCATCAAAATTCTGGTGGAACGGCCCATGATAAAAATCCCCCCCAACCTTGGTGGCAATCACACACGCGTGCCGCTGCTTCTCCAAGGCCTGCCCGAGCAGTTTTTCACTGAGCCCGTGCCCATAGAGGTCAGCCGTGTCAAAAAAGGTGCATCCCAGGTCTAGCGCCCGCGCAATGGCGCGCAGCGACTCGGCGTTGTCTGTAGGGCCATAGCTATGGCCGTGTTTGTTCCCACCAATGGCCCAAGCGCCAAAACCAACTTCTGAGACTTGCAAATTTGTCCGCCCTAAACGCCGCTGTTGCACGCGCACTCCTCCTCGTATCTCAAGGCGCCGCCATGATTACCACTCAGTGGTGCTCTCGGTCTCCATCATAGCACGGTCCATCGTGGTGAACCAACGCCGTTGAGACGGCCTGGCATGCCTCGGCATATGGTCGATGCACGCGTGCTCCGTCAAGTTGCGGCTGGCGCACAGCCACCCCCGAAAAAGGGTTGCAGTCATGCAGCGAGCAGAGTAGTGTAGTAGAGATTTTTGCAGATACTGCTCAGTTGGTTGGTCTCTTGTGAGCCTCACGGGACGTCGTCTAGGGCTGGAATGGTGCGGAGAGCGTCATGGCACAGGAAACGATTGTCTTTACCCCGGGTGGGGAGCTGCCGCCGGATATTCTGGCCCTGGCGCAGCAGATGAAGCCGGCAGGTTTTACCTTACACGCGCTGCCTAGCAGTGCCAGTGCTGCAGAGATTGCTGCGGCCATGCGCGAAGCCGAGTACCTGACGGGTTTTGTGCGCTTCTTGCCGGACGAAGCCTATACGCAGGCGACCCGTCTCAAGCTCGTGCAGGTGCTCAGTGCGGGCTACGATCGCGTCAATATTGCAGGGGCACGCCAGGCGCACGTCCCCATCTGCTCGAACGGTGGCGCCAACTCTGTGGCGGTGGCAGAGCACACGCTCATGCTCATACTGGCGGTGTATAAGAAGCTGACCGCCTTCCATCAGAACGTTGCCGGTGGGCGCTGGCATCAAGGCATCCCGCGCACGGTCGATGTCTATGAACTGGAGGGCAAAACCGTCGGTCTCGTCGGCTTGGGCAATATTGGCCAGCAGGTGGCACGACGCGCCCAGGCGTTCGATGCCAGGGTCATCTATTATGACGCCTTCCGGCGTAGCCCCGAGGAGGAAGCCCGTCTGGGGGTGCAGTATGTCCCATTAAATACGCTGCTCGAGACGGCCGATGTGGTGAGTTTGCACGTGCCACTGAATGACAGCACGCGTGAGATGATTGACGCGGAAGCGTTGAGTCGGATGAAACCGAAGGCGATTTTGATCAATACCTGTCGTGGGGAAGTGGTCGACGAGCAGGCCCTCATTGAGGCGCTCCAGAAGGGGCGCATTCTGGCGGCTGGCCTCGATACCCAGGCCAAGGAGCCAGCCGATCCTGCTAACCCTCTCCTCACCTTGCCGAATGTGACTCTGACACCGCACAGTGCCGGACCCACGGTGGATAGTTTTACCAAGCGTTTTCGGAATGGCTACGCGAATATCCAGCGTGTGGCCAATGGCCAACCCCCGTTGTGGGTGATTCCCGAAATGCGTGACTTGTTCCCTGAGGGGTGAGATGTGTGCCCTCTCCCGCGGGGAGAGGAGAAGCGAAAGGAGAAAACGATGGCAGATGTGACTCCAAGTGCCAGTTATAGTGTGACCCTGCGTCTAGAAATCCAAAACAAGCCGGGCATGCTGGGGAAGGTGACCTCGGAAATCGGCCTGCTGGGTGGCGATCTGGGGGCCATTGATATTGTCTCAGTTGGCAAGGGTGTCCTCGTCCGCGACATCACGGTGAACTGCCGTGATATCAAGCATGCGCAGAGTCTGATCGATGGGATCAATCAGATTGACGGCGTCAAACTCCTGCACCATTCCGACCGCACGTTCCTGATGCATCTGGGCGGCAAGATCGAGGTCAACAGCCGGGCGCCTATCCGCACCCGCGATGATCTGTCAATGGCCTACACCCCAGGGGTGGCGCGCGTGTGCATGGCGATCTACGATGAGCCACAGGACGTGTTCAACCTGACGATCAAGAAGAACATGGTGGCCGTGGTCACTGACGGCACCGCAGTGTTAGGGCTGGGGGATATTGGCCCGGCGGCGGCCATGCCAGTCATGGAAGGGAAGTGCGCCCTGTTCAAGGAATTCGCTGGCGTCGATGCCTTTCCGATCTGTATTGACAGCAAAGACCCGCGCGTCATCGTCGATACGGTGAAGCGCATTTCTACGGCCTTTGGCGGCATCAACCTGGAGGACATCTCAGCGCCGCGCTGCTTCCAGATCGAGGAGTGGTTGCAGAACGAGGTCGATATTCCGGTGTTCCACGACGATCAGCACGGTACTTCAATTGTGACGCTGGCGGCGCTGCTCAACGCGCTGGAGATCGTGAAGAAGGACATCAGTGCCCTGAAGATCGTCTTCAATGGCGTGGGCGCTTCTGGGGTGGCCGTGAGCAAGATCTATATGGAAGCCGGGGTGCGCAACATCATCGGCTGCGACACTGCTGGGGCGATCTACAAGGGCCGCACCGAGAACATGAATTTCATGAAAGAGTGGTACGCCGAGCACACCAATCCGGAAGGAGAAAAGGGCTCGCTCAAGGACGTGATCGAGGGCGCGGACGTCTTCGTGGGGCTCTCCGGGCCGAACGTTCTGACGGTGGAGATGGTGCGTAAGATGAACAAGGATGCCATCATCTTTGCCATGGCCAACCCGGTGCCCGAGATCATGCCCGAGATCGCTGCCCCGTATGTGCGCATCATGGCTACGGGCCGTTCTGACTATCCGAACCAGATCAACAACGTGCTGGGCTTTCCGGGCATCTTCCGCGGCGCTCTCGATTGCCGGGCGCGAGTGATCAACGACGAGATGAAGCGCGCCGCGGCGCACGCCATCGCCAACATCATCCCCCGTGAGGAGTTGAACGAGGAATACATCATTCCGAGTGTCTTTAACAAGGCTGTCGTCTCGGCAGTGGCCCAGGCGGTAGCGGAGGCAGCGCATCGTACCGGTGTAGCGCGCCGCGAGAGTAAAGTCCTGGACGACGTGCAAAGGCTGCAGCGCTAGTGCTGCGCCCCGGTGCTGCGCACGGCTACTGCGTAGGGCTAATGACCCCCGCCAGTATGGCGGGGATAGTTGCCGTACGCAGCACCTGGCGGGGCCAATTGCGGTACGCAGTACCCCAGCCAGTTTGGCGGGGCGGATTGATAGCCGTGCTGTAAGAGAAGGAGTAACACAGGTTGGCTGCGAAAATTACTATTGTAGGAGCGGGAAACGTCGGAGCGACGACGGCCCACTGGGCAGCGGCGAAGGAACTGGGCGATGTGGTGCTGATCGACATCGTCGAAGGTATGCCGCAAGGCAAAGCGCTCGATCTGGCCGAGAGCGCCCCACTCGAGGGGTTTGACTGTCGCCTGGTGGGGACCAATGACTACGCCGATACGGCACACTCGGACGTCGTGGTGGTCACGGCGGGCATCGCCCGTAGACCAGGGATGAGCCGCGACGACCTGCTCCAGACCAATGCCAAGATCGTCGGCACCGTCGTGTCCCAGGTGGTGCGGTACTCGCCCAACGCGTACCTGATCGTGGTCTCGAATCCTCTGGATGCGATGGTCCACGTCGCCAAGCAAGTCAGTGGCTGGCCCAAACAGCGGGTCATGGGCATGGCCGGGGTGCTGGATTCGGCGCGTTTTCGCTACTTTATTGCGCAGGAACTCGGCGTGTCGGTGGAAGACGTGCACGGGTTCGTCCTGGGCGGCCATGGAGACACCATGGTACCAGTGCCACGCTATGCCACGGTGAATGGTATTTCCATTACGCAATTGCTCTCTGCCGAACAGATCGCGCGCCTGGTGCAGCGCACCCGTGACGGCGGGGCAGAGATCGTCAATTATCTGAAGCAAGGTAGCGCTTTCTACGCTCCAGGGGCAGCAATCGTGCAGATGGTCGAGGCGATCGTCAAAGATAAGAAGCGGGTGCTGCCGGCCGCTGCCTATCTGGAGGGGGAGTATGGCCTGCACGATATCTACGTGGGCGTGCCGATTCTCCTGGGGGCTGCTGGGGTCGAGAAGGTCATTGAGGTGGAGCTGACGACCGAGGAGCAGGCGGCTCTCAAGCGCTCTGCCGAAGCCGTGGAAGAGCTGGTGCGAGCCCTCCCGGCGTTGGACGTTGTCGGCATAACGCCATAACGCTTCCGCGGGATACGTGCGACGGATTTCCTCTTGCTATTGGCTTTTGCCCCTGGTACTGTTGGTGGGGTCCAGAGCAGAGAAGGATGACGGGCGCGAGGCGCACATACCTGCGAGGACGGGAGTCTACATCATGCCGATGCTCACTCACGACATTCTCCTTGTCGGCGGCGGCGGTGCCGGCCTGCGTGCCGCCATTGCTGCCGCAGAAGTATCCGCCCACCTCTCCATCGGGGTGGTGTCGAAGGTCTATCCGATGCGCAGCCACACGGTATCTGCTGAGGGTGGTACCGCAGCGGTTCTGCGTGATAACGACAGCCTCGATTCGCACGCCAGGGATACCATCTTCGGCGCTGATTTCCTGGCCGACCAGGACGCCGTGGAGGCGTTCGTGAACGAAGCGCCGCGGGAGGTGATCCAACTGGAGCACTGGGGCTGCCCGTGGAGCCGCGATGCGGATGGCCGGGTGAGCGTGCGGCCCTTTGGTGGCATGTCGGTGCATCGCACCCTCTATGCCGCAGACAAAACTGGCTTCCACATGCTGCACGCCCTGTTTCAGACCTCACTGAAATATGACGCCATTGTGCGCTACGACGAGTGGTATGTGAGCCAGATTCTGGTCGAAGATGGCAAGGCACGTGGTGTCGTGGCGCTCAACATGTACACTGGCGAGGTACAGGCCATTGCGGCTAAGGCCATCATCCTGTGTACCGGTGGGGCTGGACGCATCTTCCCGTTTACCACCAACGCTGCCATTAAGACCGGCGACGGCATGGCCCTGGCCTACCGCGCTGGCGTCGCCTTGAAGGACATGGAATTTGTCCAGTACCATCCCACCGGACTGCCGGGGACTGGCATCCTCATCACCGAAGCCTCACGCGGTGAAGGAGGGCACTTAAAAAATAAAGACGGCTACCGCTATCTGCAAGACTACGGGCTCGGCCCGGCTACAGACCAGCCAGTGTTGCGCAAGATGGAACTCGGCCCGCGTGATATCCTGTCGCGGATACACATGCAGGAGTATCAGAAGGGGCGCACCTTTGAAGGCCCCTATGGCCACTATGTGCATCTCGACCTGCGCCACCTGGGGGAGGAGCTGATCGACAAGCGCCTACCCTTCGTGCGGGAACTGGTGCGCAACTATGTGGGTATCGACCCGGTCTACGAGCCCATTCCGGTGCGCCCGGTGGTGCACTACATGATGGGCGGTGTGGATACTGATATAACGGCTAAAACCACCCTCGAAGGGCTGTATGCCGCCGGGGAAGTGGCATGTGTGTCCATCAACGGTGCCAACCGGCTGGGCTCCAACTCGCTCACCGAGCTTCTAGTCTTTGGGGCCCGAGCCGGTCGCGCCGCGGCGCAGTATGCCCTGGAGCAACCCGCGCCCTCCTTGAACCCGCTGACACAGTTGGCCAGCGACGAGGAGCGCCGCCTCAACGAGCACTTCCTCAACAAGGACGGCGGACGGGAGCGCATCGCCACGATTCGCACCGAGATGCAAAAAACCATGGAGGAGGGTGTGGGGATTTACCGGGACGAGGCGGGGTTGCGCCAGACCTGCGACACCCTGCGGCAACTGCGCGAGCGTTTTGCCCATATTGCCATCGAGGACCGTGGCCGCGTCTTTAACACCGAGCTCATCGGTGCCCTGGAGTTGGATTTCATGCTGGACGTGGCCGAGGCCGTGGCGCGCTCGGCGCTGCAGCGCCAGGAGTCGCGCGGTTCACACACGCGTACGGATTTCCCCGACCGTGACGATGAGCGCTACTTGCAGCACTCGCTAGCCTACCGCACCCCGGAGGGGCCCAGGATCGCCTACTCGCCCGTCACCATCACCCGGTGGGCACCCGAGGAACGCAAGTACTAGTGCTGCGCACCGCAATTGCCCCGCCAGTTTGGCGGGGTGGATCGCTCGCTATTTTGATGGTGTATCGGGTATAGAAACTGAACTAGTAAGGAGAGACGATGAGCGAGCCGACTGTGACACTGCATGTCACGCGTTACCACCCCGAGCATGACAACGCCCCGCGCCGGCAGTCGTACTCGGTTCCCTACCGCCAGGACTGGGTTGTCCTTGACGCCTTGAACTATATCAAGGACCAGATCGACGGCACGTTGACGTTTCGCTGGTCGTGCCGCATGGGTGTATGTGGTAGCTGTGGCATGATGGTCAATGGGGTGCCACGGCTCACCTGCGCTGCCTTTCTGCGGGAGTATTACCCGCACGAGATCCGCGTCGAACCCCTGACCAACTTCCCGATCATGCGCGATTTGGTCATCGATATGAGTGACTTCATGGAGAAGTTGCGCAGCGTCAAGCCTTGGATCATCCGCGACGAGGAAAAGCCGCTGGAGGCCGGCGAGTATCTGCAGACGCCCGCAGAGCTCGAACAGTACAAGCAGTTCAGCATGTGTATCAACTGCATGCTGTGCTATGCGGCGTGCCCCGTGTATGGCCTGGAGCCGGAGTTTGTGGGCCCTGCGGCCATCGCCTTAGCACAGCGCTACAACCTCGACTCACGGGACCAGGGGCACAAGCAGCGTGGACCGGTCATCGCCAGCCATGAAGGGATCTGGGACTGCACCTTTATCGGCGAGTGCTCGGAGGTCTGTCCGAAGGACGTCGACCCGGCTGGCGCCATTCAGCAAGCCAAGGTCGCCACTACCAATGAGTGGTTCAAGTCCCTGCTCTTGCCCTGGGGGAAGCGATGACTGCAGCGCGTCCCGACAGACCCAAGGTGTTCCAGCCCAAGATGCCAGCCACCTGGTGGCTGAAGCATCCTAAGTACTTCCTGTTCATGATGCGCGAACTGTCGA
>Ga0137375_10006169_pt1 | contig 14231 bp, 19 predicted proteins | sample SagtaG_24_FD_104936 | JGI IMG/M metagenome (GOLD analysis project Ga0137375, IMG submission 104936) | Vadose zone soil microbial communities from Sagehorn Ranch, Mendocino, California, USA - Sage1_R_113_16 metaG | ecosystem: Environmental > Terrestrial > Soil > Vadose zone | place: USA...
CATGCGACCCCATTCGTCGACCCAAAGCGGCGTTACGGTGCACCGTCGCGTCGCTGATCCGTAGATCAGCCTCGCCGGCCGCCAGCACGTTCTTCGCCCACTGCACGTCCGAACCGTAGATGAAGGAGTCTGCGCAGCGCGACGTAGCCGTCAGCGAACGACCAGGTAGAGATCGACCGCCGGCGCCCCGTCCTGCCGACCGATCACCAAAACGCCGGCTCCCTCCGCCGGCCCGACCGTCAGCGTCGTCGAGTTATTGATGAAGTTCTGGTTGCCGGCGAGCCTGCCGAGCGTGTAGCTCGGTAGAGCAGCTACCACCTTCTCCTTCGCTCCGATCGAGCCGGCGACCGTGACGTTGTTCTGCGTGAACGGGACCCCGACCGAAAGGCCGATCCCGAATGCGGCGTTGAAGAGGCTCAGCGCGCCGCCAAGAACGAACACGAACAGGAAGCCGCCGCAGCCGGACCAACATCCGCAGCCGCCCGGACGGAAACGTCTCCGCTTGCTGTCGTCCATCCCGCCAGCGAACTCTAGCCGTTACTTGCTCGCGATCTGGATCAGATTGCCGCAGGTGTCGTCGAAGACGGCCGTCGTGACCGGGCCCATTTCGACGGGTTCCTGAGTGAACCGAACGCCCAATGCTTTGAGCCGCCTGAACTCAGCCTTTGTATCGTCGACGCCGAACGAGGTGAAAGGGACCCCGTCGCGCTGCAGCGCCTGCTTGAATGGAGCCACTGCGAGGTGACTGCTCGGCTCGAGAAGGAGCTCGGTCCCATTGCGTGCCTCCGGTGACACGACCTTGAGCCAGCGGGCCTCCCCCAGCGGTATCTCGGTCTTCTTCACGAATCCGAGGATTTCGGTATAGAACTTCAGCGCCTTGTCCTGGTCATCCACGTTAGACGCTGGTCACGTTGATCTTCATGGCTGTCTCCTCTTCTGTTTCCTGATCGGCCACCGCTCGCCGATGACCTTCAGCGGTGTCGTGTCGAGGTAGTGGAACTTGTACCGTCCGTCCCTTTTCGTGATGACGAGACCGGCCGATTCGAGCTCGTCGAGGTGCTGCGAGATCGCCTGTCGCGTCGAGCCGAGCCGGTGCTTCATCACCAGCCGCGCGCAGACCTCGTACAGCGTCTGCCCGTCTCTCTCGCGCAGCTCATCGAGGATGGCTCGCCGTGTGGGGTCAGCGAGGGCTCTAAAGACATCACCCAACGCCGATACCATATGCAAGTCGCCACTTGCATGTCAAATCGCGCCATGCCCACGCGGAATAGCGCCACCGTCGAATGCGTTCGCTTAAGGGTGGCCGACTGGAACAAGAACGTCATCGATCAATTCCACGCGAAGGGCGGCAAGGGCATCGGTCCCTGGGGCGACAACCTGCTGCTCCTTACGACGCGCGGGGCGAAGAGCGGAGAAGTCCGCACGACGCCGCTCGTGTACCACCGCGACGACGACCGCTACGTGATCGTCGCCTCGAAGGGCGGCGCTCCGTCCCATCCCGGCTGGTACCACAACCTGGTAAAGCATCGCGAGGCCGAGATCGAGGTCGGGACCGAGAGATTCAAGGTACGCGCGACGCCGATAACGAAGGGACCCGAGCGCGATCGTCTCTACGAAGCGCAGTGCGACACCTTCGCGAGCTTTCGCACCTACCCGAAGAAGACCAAACGGGTCATCCCCGTCGTCGTGCTGCAGCGCGTCTCCTAAGCGGCCACGGCGATCCCGCGGACGGCGTCAGGAGAGATCCTGCGGCGCGAACTTGCCGACTGCGAGCGCGCGAAGACGGCGACGTAGACTCAGGCCACGATGGCGACAGGCAAACGGGCTGAGGCGTCACGCAAGCGCGACAAGAGCACCCAGCGCGAGAAGAAAGCCAACAAGGCTTTTGCGGCGAAGCCAACTCCGCGCTCCACAAAGAACAAGACGCGGGGCCGCGCGGTGAGAGCCAAGCGCACGTTTCAGTTACGCGACGCGATCGCAAACCGACAGGACTGACGCAGGGGGTCGCTAGCTTCGCGACGAGGGCCGCGAAGTGAGCCCCTTGAGGTAGTCGGTAGCCGACGACGTTTCCCCACAGGTCCGCGACCTCGAATGCCCAACCTGTGTGGACCTCGAATGGCTCGCGCAATGGCGTGATCCGCGCCTGGCAAGATCCGCAGCCGCTGCACGCGCCTCGCGGACCTCGAGCCATACGCGCGGGCTCGCGATCGGCTGCGCTTCCGGCACACTCCGCGCGCGCATGCAGTCTGGGCTCCTCGTCACCGACGCCCAAGACTTTCATGCTGCCCGCTTCTCCATGCCGAACAGGTCGACCGCGTCCTCGAAGGTCTCGGCGAGACGTCGCAGCCGCCTCGTCTCGCCCGGCAGCGTGCGTGGCCGTACGGGCCCGCGACGGGCGCGCAAGACAGCACCTGCGTCCCTTCGCCGTGACCGTCAGCTCGCGCTGCCGCGCATCCGACGGGGCTGGACGCCGGCTGACCGGTCCGCGCGCGACGATCCGATCGACGAGCTGTCCGATCGATCGCCGGGTGCATCGCGAGGAGAGCGCGAAGGGCGCCGAGAGCGATGGGCTCCTGCTCGGCGACGATGCGGAGCATCGGCAGCTGCGCACCGGTGATCACGTAGCGCGAGAAGATTCGCGTTGAATCCGTCAAAGCTGCGCTGCATGCCCAGCCATGCGCGGATCGCCCGGTCGCCATCCAAACACGAACGCGCGGCGCTACGGCGGCTAGAGCTGCGCCCTCGGAGTTGGAACGCCTTCCGCACGATCTGCTTCACCGGACCACGCGTCGCATCTGCCGCGGGTGGCTCCGTGGACGAGCACGACGGCCAGGTAGCCGATGCCCAAGGCGGTGCCCGATCCGCTGAAGGTCGTGGGTATCGCGGTCGCACACACGAGAAAGGCGCCCATCCCGAGGATCAATAACACCCGGCATGACGTCGTATCCGGCGGGACCTGGTTCGCCAGCCAGGCGTAGCCGCCATACATCCAGAACAGGACCACGAAGATGAGGACGACCTGCGCGACGGACTCGAAGGACCGACCGCTAGCGAGCTGGGCGGTCAGCTGTGTGAGCGTGAAGACGAAGACCAGGTCGAAGAAGAGCTCGGTGGTCGAGACGCGATGCTCTTCCGCGGGCCTTGTCGCGATCACGTGGCGTGCGGCCGCCGCCAGGCCGACAGCGCGTCCGCGACGCGCCGCATCGTGCCCCACGAGCGGGTGGTGAAGGGCACGCCGAATTCGCGCTCGAGGATCGCGCTCAGGTCCAGCCCGCGCTGCCGTCGAGGCGCCTTTGGCACACGACGAACGCGCCACGCCGCGCCACCGCGCGCATCGCCCACGGACGGCCCGCGGGCCATTCGATCGGGAGCGCCGGACGTCGTTTCGGCGGCTTCGTGAGGATGCAGACAAAGATCCGCGCGCCCGTCGGCGCGCGTGGAGGCCCAGCCTTCACCAGTGCCAGCACCTCGGCACCGGGCCGCACGACGACGTTGGTCTCGAATGGCAGCTCCCGCGCGATCGCCGCGGCCGTCACGCGACGGCGCGCCACGAATGTACCGGCCGCGCCGATGTTGACGAGGTCGAGCCTCTTCGCGACTGCCGCCGTCGAGAAGGTGCTGTGACCTCCGACATTCACGGCCCGGAGAAAGAGGACTACGGCCACTGCGTGAGGATCGTACCGGCGGCCTTCTGGACGCGCGACGTATAGTCCGCGGCAATGGCCGAGGGTCCGAAGGCGGCACGAGTGCGAGAGGCGTTCGACGCTTTCAACCGCGGGGACTTCAAGACGTTCGGGTCATTCCTCGCGGCTGACATCGTGTGGCACGTCGGCGGACATCATCCGCTGAGTGGCGACTACCGCGGCCGCAGCGCCGTGCTCGAGTACTGCACGAAGGCATTCGAGCTCACGAAGGGAACGCTTAGGGGCGAGCCGCTCGACATCATGACCAGCGATCGCCACGCCGGCGTGTTCAACCGCATCACGGGACAGCGCGTCGGCAGAAGGCTCGACGCCGTGCTCGCACAGGCGCTCACCTTCGATGCGGACGGGCGTTGGACCGAGTACTGGGCGCTCGCGGATGAGCAGGACGAAGTCAACGCGTTCTGGTCGGCGGCCGGGTGAGCGCCGTGACCGAGCACCCGAACGCGCGCCGGATGCGCGAGGCTGCGGAAGCCGTCGGGCGGGGCGACATTCCGGCATTCCTCGAGCACTTTCCCGCCGACGTCATCTGGTATTGGCCCGCCGACCGAACCGAGGACCGGATCTACCACGGTCGCGAGGGGCTCATGCGGTTCTTCGGTCGGCTCGGCGAGCGCTCGAAGGGAACGATGCGCCCGCAGGTAGTGGACGCGCTCGCGAGCGAGCAGCACGTCGTGATCTTCCTGCGCGTGACCGCGACACGAGACGCCGAGCGGCTCGACACGCAGGTCGCACACTTTGCGACCGTCGGCTCGAACGGCTTCGCGCGGAACTGGTTCCTGCCGAGCGATCTTGCCGCCTGGAACCGATTCTTCGGTTAGCCCGGGCTTCGCTATGCTTCCGGTTTCCCCGCAGCGCATTTAGATCCGTGGAGTAGAAAATGCCAGAAGGCACGATCAAGCGACTCGTCAGCGACCGAGGCTTCGGGTTCATCACCCAGGCCGATGGGAGCGAGATCTTCTTTCACCGCTCGAAGGTGACAGGCTCGTTCGACTCTCTGACCGAAGGCCAGCGCGTGAGCTACGAGAAGGCGATGGACCCCCGGCGCAACAAGGAGAACGCGGAACAGGTCACGCCGATCTAACGACACCGGCACGCTCGACCGGTGACGACGTCGTTGACGTGGGCCCAGGTCCTGGCCTGGCGCATGCGCCGACATTTCCTCGATCCGATCGGGAAGCCGTCAGTACCGGAGGTCGTCCGACGGCTCGGCGGCGTACAGGCGCAGGTCGCGTCGTCGGCCGAGCTCGCCGTGCGCGTCCGCCGTAGCGCCTCGCGCCGGGGTGAGGTCGCACGCGCGCTCGCCGAAGGGCGTCTCATCAAGACGTGGGCGATGCGGGGCGCGCTCCACCTGATCACCCCGGAGGATGGGGGTGCCTTTCTGTCGGTGCTGGCCGCCGGACGGATATGGGAGCGGCCCAGCTGGCAGCAATATTTCGGCATCACCCCGAAGAGCATCGACCAGCTACGCGTGGCCGCGCGTGAGGCGCTTGACGGCGGACCTCTCACGCGGGAAGAGCTGGTCTCCGCCGTGACCGCGCAGCGCGGACTCGGTCACCTCGGCGAAGCGCTCCGGTCCGGATGGGGCACGCTGCTGAAGCCGCTCGCCTGGCACGGCGACCTCTGCTTCGGGCCCAGCGAGGGCAGCCGCGTGACCTTCACGCTTCCGGAGGTCGCGAGCTCACGCTGGGCGGGCATCCCCGAACTGGATGACGCGGCACCCGCCGCGATAGTCGCGTACCTCGGCGCATATGGACCGGCGACCGTGCGCTCCTTCGGCCACTGGCTGGCTGCAGGTTGGTCGCCCAAACGACAGCTTCGCAGATGGTTCGAGGCGCTTGGTGACCGGCTAGTCCAGGTCGATGTCGAGGGCGAACGGATGTATCTCGTCGCCTCCCACCTTGACGAGCTCGCCGCGGCGAAGCCCATCGACGCGGTGCGCCTGCTGCCGGGGTTTGACCAGTACGTGCTTGGGCCCGGCACCGGGGACGGCCACGTCGTGCCCGCAGCTCGGCGCTCGGCAGTGAGCAAGCAGAGCGGCTGGATCGCGCCGGTCGTCGTCGCCGGCGGCAAGGTGAAAGGCACGTGGCAGATCGACGGTGATCAGGCACGCGTCGCGTGGTTCAAGGAGGCGGGCCGGCCACCGCGGGCGAGGCTCGCGACTGAGGTGGAGCGACTCTCGGCGACGCTCGATCGCGACCTCGGCGTGCAGATCGGCCTCGTGTAGCCGACGCGGCTAGGGCGACGCCCTGACGTGCCCAGGATGTGCGTCGAGGAGCCGTTGCACCGTGCGCTCGAGATCGTCGACCTCGAACGGTTTAGCGACGTGGGCGGCCGCACCGATCGACGCTCCCCACTCTTTCGCGTCGCGCGCCGCGCAAAAGGCGATGATCGGCGCGGGCTCCGGCGCGCCCGCGCGATACGCGCGGGCAAACGCCGTGCCGTCCATGACCGGCATGAGCTTGTCGAGCAGGATCAGATCGGGACGCTCCCGCGCGGTCAGCGCGAGCGCCTCGACGCCGTTCTTCGCGGTCATCACGGAGTGCCCGGCGTCGCGGAGGACGGTTTCGATGAGCGCGCGGAGATCGGCATCATCATCGACGACGAGGACGCGGTGCCGCCGCGAGCGCGCGGCTGCTGCGACCGCGTGTGGCGGAGCGTCGTACGCCGTCGCCGTGGCGCGGATCAGCGGGAGGGTCACGGTGAAGGTGCTTCCCTGCCCTTCGACCGATGACACGGCGATCTGCCCGCCATGCCGAACGACGATCTCGCGCGCGATGTACAGGCCGAGGCCCAAGCCACGCAGACCTTGGTCCTCATGGACCCGGTAGAAACGATCGAACACGTTACGCACAAGCTCGGGCGCGATGCCGATGCCGTCGTCATGAACGGCGAGCGATACGCCGCCGCCGTCGCGGCGGAGCCGGATCGTGATCATCCGACCGTCCGCGCTGTATTTCGTCGCGTTGTCGAGCAGATTTCCGACGACCTGCTCCCAGCGGAGCGGATCGACCTCGGCACGGATCGCCGGATCGATCTGCACGTCCCAGCGGTGCCGTTCGGCGTCGCCGAGGCGTGCGGCTTCGACGGTCTCCGCCGTCAAGGCGGACAGGTCGGACGGGCGGCGCTCGATGTTGAGCCGACCGCTTTGAACGTAAGACGCGTCGAGGAGCTGGGTGATGAGCGCCGCGAGACGTGCGGACTGTCGGACGAGCGCCTGCAGTGCGGGTCCGACGCGGTCTGTCTCCCCGGTGAGGAAGGATCGCTGCGCGAGCTGCGCGTAGCCGGACACGCTCGTGACCGGCGTTCGCAGCTCATGCGTGGCTACGGAAAGGAACTCCTCGCGAACCCGCGCGGCATCCTCGGCGACGGCTCGCAAGCGTTGTTCGACGAGCAGCAGCCGCTCATCGGTGCGGTGCCGTTCGCTGACCGCCGCAGCCAGAACGAGCGTCGTGACGACCGCGACCGCCATAAACGACTGAAGCATCAGGAGTGATTCATTCGACGACTCCAGCACATAAGGACCGAACCCATTCAGCGTGCCCCAGACCGCTATGGCGCCGATCGCGAGGGCGACTGTCGCGGCCTCCCGAGGACCAAAACGGAATGCCGCCCACACCAGCACTGGGAACGACAGAAAGGCGATCGGATAGTTCTCGATCGCCAGGCGCTGCAGACCACCGAATACCAGGACACCAGTCGTCAGCGTCGTGAGCCCGAGGAGCGCGACCTCGATTGTGCGATCGGACGCGAGTCGTCCGCCGCTCGTCGCCCACAGCACGATCGCGGGCGTGATCAACAGGGCACCGCTCGCGTCACCGAGCCACCACGTGAGCCAGATGGGCGCAAACTCCGACCAGGACGCCAGCCCGGCAAGGGCGAGACTCGTCACGCCGATGGTGGCGCTGATCATCGTCGCGAGCCCCGCAGCGAGAAGAGCGAAGCCCAGAACGTCGTACGGACGCTCGAACGCAGCACGGCCACCGGCCCATCGCTGCACGACTCGCGTCGCGATCACCGCCTCGAGCGTGTTGCCGATCGCGATCCCGATCGACGAGGGCAGATCGCCGGAGGTCGTGAGGTTCACGATGAAGGCCCCGATGAGGATCGCCGGCCACAGGTCGAGACCGATCAGGAGGAGCGCAGCGATCGCGATGCCCGTCGGCGGCCAGATGGCGGTCGCGCTCGCGTTGACGAACGCGAGCTGGAGGCCGAGCTTGCCCGCGACGAAGTAGGCCGCGACGAGCAGGACGAACGTCAGTCCGCGTCCACCCATTCCTCGAAGCGCCGGCACGCAGCGAGGCTAGCCCATCACGGACTGGGCCTTGTCGCTACGTCGTCACAAGCCCGAGGTTCGCATAGATCTCTCGCGTGGCCTTGGAGAAGTTGAGCGTGTAGAAGTGCAGTCCGGGCACGCCCGCGTCGATCAGGTCGCGGCACAGCTCGGTGGCCACTTCGATCCCACGCCGGCGGATCTCGTCGCGGTCGTCTCCGCCTGCCTCGATGCGGCGCACGATGTCGTCAGGCACCGCGTAACCGGAGAGCTGCGCCATCCGCTGGACCGACACGAGCGACGTGATGGGCATGATCCCGGCGATGATCGGTTTGGTGACGCCGAGCGCTGCGAGCTCATCCCGGAGCCGCTCGTACTCCGCTACCTTGAAGAAGAACTGCGTGATCGCGAAGTCGGCGAGTCGCAGCTTGAACGCCAGATGCTCCCGATCGGAGACGAGGTCCGGCGAGCGCGGATGGCCGGCCGGATGCGCCGCGACCCCGATCGACTCGAACCCGAGGCGCCGTCCGAGCTCTACCAGTTGGTAGGCGTATTCGAGCTCCTTGTATGACTCCTCCGCGGGCAGTGGATCGCCCCCGAGCGCGAGCAGGTTCTCGAGCCCGGCGGCACGAAAGCCGCCGATGATCTCGCCAAGCTCGAAACGTGGGTGTGCGACACAGGTCAGATGCGGCATCGGCGTGAGGTCAGTGGTCCGCAGCAGGTCGATGACGACACGTGTCGTCCGCTCGCGCGAGATCCGGCCACCGCGATAGGTCACCGAGACATAGGACGGGCGGAGGGGCTGCAGGTCGGCGATCGTCCGCGTGAGCAGCCGCTGCTCATTTTCATCTTTGGGCGGGAAGAATTCGAACGAGAACGTCTGCCCGGCTGCGAGGAGGTCGACGATCCGGGCCATTTGCGCGAGTCTACTGAGGCGCGCAGCATCCCGGTGACGTGCCGGTGCCCTTTGTCACACGCGGTTTCCAGGGAAAGCCACGGGCCACTGGCGACGCCGCCCGCCGCGTGCCTCCGAGCCAGTACCTGACGACCGACTTCCCCGTCCTGTCCGCGGGCCCGACGCCGACGAAGAACCTGCGGCTCTGGTCGTTCACGATCGAGGGTCTGGTGCGCGAGAAGACCAGCTGGTCTTGGGCCGAGTTCCAGAAGCTGCCGGCTCAGGACTTCGTCGTCGACATCTCGTGCGTCACGAAGTGGACGAAGCTCGACACGCACTGGCGCGGCGTCAGCGTCGACACGCTGCTCGAGCACGTCGACCTCGAGCCACGTGGCGCGTTCGCGACCGCGTACTGCGACGGCGGCTACACGACCAACATCCGGCTCCCCGATCTCGTGAACGGCCAGGCCTTCGTCGCTTCCCAGTACGAGGGCGCGCCACTCGAGGCGGAGCACGGCGGTCCGGCTCGTCTCGTCGTCCCGCATCTGTACTTCTGGAAGAGCGCGAAGTGGGTCCGCGGGCTCCACATCACCGAGAAGGAGACGCCTGGCTTCTGGGAGTCGCTTGGCTATCACATCCGCGGCGACCCATGGAAAGAGGAGCGCTACAGCGGCGACTGACGAGCGGCGCATCCTCGACTGGCAGATCGCGACGATCGCGGCGATCCACACGGAGACGCCTCGCGTCCGTACCTTCACGCTGCGGCTGCCCGACTGGACGACGCATCGGCCGGGTCAGCACTACGACATACGGCTGACCGCTGCCAATGGGTACAGCGTGCAGCGCAGCTATTCGATCGCATCCGCTCCCGAGCGCGAAGGAGAGATCGACCTCACCGTCGAGCGGGTCGCCGATGGCGAGGTCTCACCGTTCCTGCACGACGTCGCCGTCGTCGGCGACCAGATCGAAGTACGCGGGCCGATCGGCGGCTACTTCGTGTGGCATTCCGCGCTGGAAGGACCATTGCTGTTGATCGCGGGGGGTTCGGGCATCGTGCCGCTCATGGCGATGATCCGCCATCGCGCCGCGGCCACGCGGCGTCCGGCGACGCGGCTGCTCTACAGCTCCCGCACGCTCGACGACATCATCTACGCCGACGAGCTGCGCGGGCTCGCGGCGCGCGACGACGGCCTCGAGGTCGTGCACACCCTCACGCGATCACAGCCCGCCGGTTGGACGGGCTACGGGCGGCGGATCGACGACCAGATGCTGTCAGATGTCCGTCGACCCCTCGGCGACGCACCACGGGTGTTCATCTGCGGTCCGACGCCGCTCGTCGAGGGTGCCGCGAACGGACTTGTGCGTATCGGCGTGCCGGCGGAGCGCATCCGTACCGAACGCTTCGGCCCGTCGGGCAAGTAAGGAGGAACAGTGGAGGAGTCGGCGATCGATGAACGTACGCTGGACGCGAACGCCGTCGCGGGAATGCTCGAAGAGATCTTCGGGACGGATATGACCGTCGCCGACAGCAAATGCGCGGGATGCGGTCGGGAAGCCGAAATGGGCACGCTGCTCGCGTACACCAGCGCGCCCGGTGTCGTCCTGCGATGTCCGGTCTGCAACACGGTGATGGTGCGCATGGTCGCGACGCCGCGTGGGACGCTTGTCGAGGCGAGGGGTCTGGCGTACGTCCGGCTCACGCGATGATGCGGAAGGGGCTCGCAGCAGCGAGCCCCTCCGTTCGACCTAGTAGCCCGCGCCGAACGCCCCGCGCGGCACGGTAGCCAGCACCTGCTGCTGGTAGTACACCGGCCCACCTTCGTCGGCGGTCACGATCGACGGATAGTGCGTGGAGACCGACAGCGTGTAGATGTTCCCGCCCGATATCGCGAGTCCGAAGTAGTCGCCGATGAACGCGCGCTCGGTGCACGGGTCGCGGTGCGCGGCACACGCCATCTGGCCGATGCCGTCGACGTGCTGCGCCGGGTTCATCGGGTCCCAGGTGAATTGGCTGATGCGCACGTTCGTGAGGACCGCGGCGGCACCGCCGCCCGTGTCCTTGTAAGCCTGCAGGGTCGTGTCGATGCAGAAGTTCGCCTTCCCGACATCGGCGGCGAGCACGCTCGGGTCCGCCGGGCAGTCCTGGCGACGATCGTACAAAGCGATCGCCACCGCTCCGTTGGGTCCGGCCGCGATCGTCGGCTGGAACTGATCCGTGTATCCGAGCGCCGCTGACTCCGGGTTGTCGTTGACCTTCAGGGGCACCGACCAGCTCGCGCCACCGTCGCGCGACTGGACGAACTTCACGTCGAACTGCCCGGTGGGGCTGTCCCAATCCTCGTAGGCGAAGTAGAGGTGGCCCGGATGGGTCGGGCTGGCGGCGAAGCTTTCGGCGATCCCATCGCGGAACGTCGTGTTCGGCAGGCAGCAAGTGGGGATCAGGCCGACGCCGGTGACCGCGCGTGAGAACGAGAACGTGTTGCCGTCGTCGGTCGACTTAGCGACCCACAGGGTGGCCTGTCCACTCTTCTTGTCCCGCTCCGTCGACGCGAAGCCGATGTACAGATCGCCGTTCGCGTCGATCGACGGATACACGTAGAAGTTCTGGCGGCCGCTCACCGACGGCATCGGGAAGGAGTTGTACCGCGAGAACGTCGCGCCGCGGTCGCGCGACACGGAGAGGCGCAGGTCCACCGACCCGCCGTTGGGAGCGCCATTGAACACCGACCAGACCGCGTACACGTGGTCCTGGTATGGATGTCCGGGGATGTGATTGACCGCGATGAACTGCTTGTCTTCGACATGGCCGTACTGGAGGCTGGTCGCGTTCGGCGACGTCTCGAGCGGCTCACCGCCGTTGGCGGTGACCCAATGCCGACCCATGTCGTCGGTGTAGGACGCCATGACGGCGGCGTTCGGGTGCATGTTCTGCCAGTAGGCGTTGAACGGCAGCGTCACCTGATAGGCGCGGCCCTGCGTGTCGAAGTCGACGTTCGGGTCCGTGTTCATCGTCCACGAGGGTGGCATGTCCTGCGTCCCCACCGTCGTGCACTCGTACCCCTGCACCTGATTGTTGCCGGCGGGCGTGCCGCCCAGGATCGTGTAGGAGCCGAGATGGAAGTCGTAGAAGGTGCTCCACTTCGAGATGAAGAACTTCGAGACGCCGATGAGATCCTCGGTGCCAGGCCTCACGGCGATCCAGGATTCAGAACGGTTCGAGTTGAGCGGCTGCGGTCCGCATGTTCCGGGTACGTAGGCATTCGTCACCGGCTGGACCGGGTAGCCACCGCCAAGGACGGGGCTGCTCGCGACCTGGTTCGTGAACGGGACCGCGGCGGACCAGCCGACTTTCGCCGAGCTGGAGGTGACCGGCTCCACGGCAGCTTGCGCGAGAGACGACTGAAGGACGAGCGCGAGCGCGAGGATCAGAGCGCCGGTGTGGGTCAGCGCGGTGGATCGGGACATGTATGACCTCCCCGTTATTCGCGAGCTCCGCCAAAGCCCGTCAGCCACCGCCACAGGATGCTAGTACCGGACGGCTAGAGGGCGCCGATCGCGAGGAGCAGGCCGTCCTTCTTGATCGCGGGGCTCGTTACGACGAAGAGCACGACGCCGCTGACCGGCGCTTTCACGGTCGCGAGTGGCTCGCCGACCAGATCGACGAGCTCGCCAACGACATCGCCGGCGGCGACCTGCTGCTCGACGCGGACGTGCGAATGGAAGATGCCTTCCTCCGGCGAGCGCAGCCAGTCGAAGCTGTTCACGACCCGTGGCGGCGGCACCGGCTCGGGCGCGCCGTCGAGCGCGCCGATGGCGCGAAGAACGTTCGTCACGCCGCGGAGGTGACGCACGACGTCCTCTTCTATCAGGAGTCCGCGTCCGCCGGACTCGGCGAGCATCGACGCCACGCCGTTGAGCGCGGCGAGGGCGTAGAGCGCTCCCGGTCGCTCGCCCGTCGGCGCGCTCTTCACCGCCCAGCGTGCGCCGTAGGCGTTCGCCATCGTGCGGATCCGATCGTCGAGCGCGGCCTCACCGGTCTCGCGGTAGATGACGAACGGCGTGAGGTCTTCGATGAGATCGCCGGCGTGGAGATCGATCGCGTATTCGCACCGCGTGACGATCTCCGTCAGCAGCCGGTGCGCGAAGCGCTCTCCCCACTTGCCTTTCGGGTCTCCTGGGAACAGTCGGTTCAGGTTGTCGCCGTCCTCGGGGTTGACGTAGACGCTGCGCTCGTAGAAGCCGGGACGGTTGAGGAGCGGGATCACGAGGAGGATGCCCTGCACGTGCGCCGGGTCGATCCGGCGCCCGAGCCGGATCGCGGCCTCGATCCCGGTGTACTCGGCGGCATGGATCCCGGCGGTGACGAGGACGGTCGGGCCGCTCGTGCTTCCGGCGATCACGAAGTACGGCCACTCGTACTTCTCGAGTCCCTCATCGCCGGCGAACGTGAAGTGCCCGGTGGAGCGCTGTCCCGCGCTCGGAATGCTGATCGGACCGAGCGAGCTCTGTGTTTGCATCCGGGCGCAAGTTTGTCAGATAGGTGGCTCGCGACGCGTTTGTCGTCAGTTCCCGCACAACGCCGTCGGTGAGGCCGGTGCGGTCGACGAAGGCTGGAACGGGATCGCCCTAAAGCTCGCTAAGATCTGGTCGAGCCACCCCTTCGGCTGCGTCGACGGGATTGTGACGAGGAGCGGCGCGACCTCGTAAATCCGATCGTTCGCGCGTATCACGTAATACGCCGTGTCGCCGCTCGGCTGGTGCACGACCTTGGCCGCGTCGCGCCCGTCGATGGTGGCGGGCTCGACCGTCGTCGAAACAAGGCGTTCAGTCGGAGCGTTGGCGAACTCCAGTGCCGACATGCCACCGACGTTGCCATGCATAGCGACTCGCAGGTCCGCAACCCGCTCGGGGGACTGCAGTCCACTCCCCTGTTCGCGTACGCACAGCTCGCGGTCTTCCTGCTCGGTCCGCAGCGTGTAAACGTCGACACTCACGTTCTGTCCGACGACGGAGAGCGCGCGCCGGTACTTGACCGGCAAGCTGATGCGGTAGCCAAGGGTCGCGTTCTCGTGCGTGACGATCCCGCGCGCGGGACTGGCCGTCGGACTTCGCGTGCCAGCCCGCTCCCCGGACTGGCTGCTGGACTCGGTGCGACGACGCCGGTAGCGAGACTGCTCGACGGTGTCTGATCGATCGCGGAACAGGACGCCACGGCGAACGGGCTCGCGAGAACAATCGACACGTCCACAAACAACAGATCGAGGAGATATGTCCCGCGCTTCCGATCAACCAGCACCGTCACACGAACCGACGTCGGATCCTGTTTCGTGCTGACACTCTTGATGGAGTCAGCTCGAGTCAA
>Ga0137375_10006183_pt1 | contig 14219 bp, 13 predicted proteins | sample SagtaG_24_FD_104936 | JGI IMG/M metagenome (GOLD analysis project Ga0137375, IMG submission 104936) | Vadose zone soil microbial communities from Sagehorn Ranch, Mendocino, California, USA - Sage1_R_113_16 metaG | ecosystem: Environmental > Terrestrial > Soil > Vadose zone | place: USA...
ATCCGGGTGATACTGGCGCGCCAGGCGACGGTACGCCTTTTTGATCTCCTCGTCCGTGGCGTCGCGTTTGACCTCCAGGACTTCGTAATAATCACGAGGCATGGGTCGAGTACGCTCTGAGGGTGAAGGAGGATCGCTGGTTCGGGAGGGCGAGGCTCCTGCCGAGCCGCCTGGAGGGCGAGGCTCCTGCCGAGCCGCCTGGAGGGCGAGGCTCCTGCCGAGCCGCTTGAGAGCCCGGCTCGGCAGGAGCCTCGCCCTCCCAAGTGAATTGTAGCGCTGCGGACGAGTTCGGCCAAGTCGGCGTCCGGCTGTGCCGCAAACGCTCACCCGCTGTGCGAACCCGTCTCAGGGCCGCACGGGCGCCGACCGCTCAAGAGCCCCTCCAAGCCGCACAACTCCCCTGGCCTCGCGTTTCACGACGGAAATTGAGCGATTTCGCTGTTCCCGCCCGTCGCCACGGCGGACCGATCCTTTCCCGGCATCCGATTTGCCTTTACCCCCTCCAGACCGTCGCCGAATTCGCCGGGATTCGGCGATTGGGGCCTAATTCTGGCGAAGTTGGCAGCGGCTCCCCACTCCGGGAAGAGGTGCGCCATGATCCCAACCAGCCTTTACTCACTCATTGGCCGTGAGCGGCGCAGTCCGCACCAGACCCGCTCACGGTGACCCAAAGGGAGGAAACCATGAACGCTACAGCCCCCCTGGCAACGGCCCCCATGCTCTCCCTGAGAGCGGAGACCGCGGCCGACCTGATGACGCCCAACCCGGTCTCGGTGCGCGAGAACGCGACCTTGCGCGAGGCCATTGGCCTGCTCATCGACCGCGGCTACAGCGCCGCTCCGGTGATCGACGACGCGGGCCGCCCCGTCGGCGTCCTCAGCCGCACCGACGTGCTCGTCCACGACCGCGAGCACGTCGAGCACCTGGCCCCCACGCCCGAGTACTACAACCGGGACGAACTGACCACGGACGAGAACGAATCCTTGCGCGAGGGCTTCCAGGTCGAGCGCGTCGATCCGACGCGGGTGCGTGACGTGATGACGCCTGCCGTCTTCTCGGTCAGTCCGGAGGCATCGGCGGCACGTGTCGTCAGCGACATGCTCAGCCTGAAGGTCCACCGGCTGTTCGTGGTGGACACCGACGGCGTGCTGGTCGGCGTCATCAGCGCCCTCGACGTGCTGCGCTGCCTGCAGCCGTGACCCTGTCTTCCTCCCCTCTCCCGCAAGGGGAGAGGGGAGAAGAATTCCCCCATCCCGGAGGTCGTCATGCGAATTGCTATTTACACCCTCGTCTTTGGTGTTTTAGTGCTCGGTGTCCCGCCGCTGCAGAGCCAGACCAAGCAATCCGGGACTGTCAACAAGTTGATGGTCGAGAAGCTGAAGAACGCGAAAACCCTCCTGGAAGGGATCGCGGTCGCCGATTTCAACAAGATCACACGCAGCGCCGAGGAACTGATCCAGTTGAGCAAGACCGCGGAGTGGCACGTCCTCAAGACGCCGCGCTACGAGATGTTCAGCAACGAGTTCCGCCGTGCCGCCGACGTCATTATCCAGAAGGCCAAGGTCAAGAACATCGACGGCGTGACGCTCAGCTATTTTGAGATGGTCATGAGCTGCGTCCGCTGCCATCAGTACGTGCGCGAGGTGCGCGAAGCCCGCCTGCCGACGCCGCTGGACGTGGCGCGCCGGTGAGGCGACACAAGTACGCCGTACCGAGTACGGAGTCCCAGGCGCTCTGTACTCGGTACTCCGTACTCGGTACTCTGTACTGTATTATGGCTACCTCCGAACCTCTCCGCCTGTTGGTGGTTGACGACGACGAACTCCTGCGCCAGACCCTGGCCAAGCGCTTCGAGCGTCAGGGCCTGACCGTGACGACTGCCGCCAGTGGGGCCGAGGCCGTCGCCAGGGCCGAGGCTGGCCGGCACGACATTGCCCTGCTCGACCTGCACCTGCCGGACATGAACGGCATGGAGGTGCTCGGCCGGCTGAAGGAGATCCAGCCGGAACTCGAAGCGCTGATGCTGACGGCCCACGGCAGCATCGAAACCGCCATCGAGGCGATGAAACGCGGCGCCTATCACTATCTCACCAAGCCCGTCAATCCGCCTGAACTCGATATTCAGATCCAGAAGGCGTACGAGAAGGTCCAACTCTTCCGCCGCGAACAGCAGTGGCGAAAGCAGCTGGACTACGAGTCGGAACGCTATCGCCTTGTGGGCTCCAGCCCACAGCTCCGCCGTGTGGTGCAGTTGATCGAAAAGGTGGCGCCGACCGACGCGACCGTGCTGGTGCGCGGCGCCAGCGGCACCGGCAAGGAGTTGGTGGCCCGCGCCCTGCACAACAACAGCCCGCGCCGCGAGCGGCCGCTGGTGACGATCAATTGCGCCGCCCTCCAGGAAACACTCCTGGAAAGTGAGCTATTCGGCCATGAAAAAGGCGCCTTCACCGGCGCCGTGGCCTCCAAGCAGGGTCTGATCGAGGTGGCGGAGGGCGGCACGCTGTTCATCGATGAGATCGCCGAGATGGGCCAGGGCTTGCAGGCCAAGTTGCTGCGCGTCCTGGAGGACGGCCACTACCGCCGCGTCGGCAGCACCATCGAGGCGCACGCCGACGTCCGCATTGTCGCTTCCACCAACAAGAACCTCGAAGAGGAGCAGAAGGCGGGCAAGTTCCGCGAGGATCTGTATTATCGCCTCAACGTGGTCACGATCAAGTTGGCACTGCTGCGCGAGCGGGCGGAGGACATCCCGGAGTTGGTGGCCCATTTCCTGAAAACCCGTCAGATCGGGCCACAACCCTTCCACCTTCAGCCCGAGGCGCTGGAGGCGCTGCGCCGCCACGACTGGCCGGGCAACGTGCGCGAGCTGGCGAACGTTTTGGAGCGGGCGCAGATCCTGGCCGAGGGCAACGTCATCACGCTCGACGACCTGCCGGAGAACATCGCCGAGTCCGGGACCGCTGCGCCCGCTCGGCGGGAGGAGCACCCGCACTCGCTCCGCGAGGTGGAGCGGCGCCACGTCCTCCACGTGCTACGGGCCGAGAAGGGCAACAAGGTGCATGCCGCCAAGGTACTCGGCATCAGCCGGCGCGCGCTCTACCGGCTGCTCCGGAAATACCATATCACTGACGAAGAATTGGCATAGTTGTGAGTTGTTGGGAGCCCGCAGCGCCAGCGAGGACGGTCCTCGCTGGCGCTGCGGGCTCCCGTTATCAATGGGAAGAGGCCATGAACCAGGCGACCCAACCGACCAGCAGCGCCGACGGCGTCGTCTGGGATCTCAGCGACCTGTATCGTGGGGTCGATGACCCGCGGCTCGAACAGGATCTGACGGCGGCTCTCCGCCGGGCCGAGCGCTTCGAGATCGCCTACCGCGGCAAGATCGACGTCGCCGGCGGCCCCGACGCTGCTCTCTTGCGAGCGGCCGTCGAGGAACTGGAAGGTCTCTTCGAGCAGATGGATAAGCCGGCCGTCTACGCCAGCCTGCTCCACGCCGCCAAGACCGACGACCCCAAACACGGCGCCCTGCTCAGCCGCACCCGCGAACAGCGCACCGCTATCAACAAGCATTTAATCTTCTTCGATCTCGAATGGATCAAACTGCCGGACGAGCCCGCCCGCGCCCTGCTGGCGCAGCCGGCCCTGACGCAATACCGTCACTACCTGGAGCAGTTGCGCGCTCGCCGGCCGCACATCCTCAGCGAGCCGGAGGAGAAACTCCTCGATGAAAAGTCCGTCACCGGCCGCGCCGCCTTCGTGCGTCTCTTCGATGAGACGGTGTCGTCGCTGCGTTTCCCGTTCGAGCACGACGGCCGCGCGGAAGTGCTCAGCATGCAGCAGATCAACGCGAAGCTCTACGACGCTGACCGCGGCGTCCGCCGCGCCGCCGCCGAGGGCTGGACGAAGGGCCTGCAGGAGAACGCCCACCTGCTGACGTTCATCTTCAACAACCTCGTTCTTGACCATAAGGCCGATTGCGAACTGCGCAGTTACCCCAGCCCGATGGCGCCGCGCAACCTCGCCAACGAGATCAGCGATACGGTCGTCGAGGCGCTGATGACCGCGGCGGAGCGGCACCATGCCACCGTCCAGCGCTACTACCGCCTCAAAGCGCGCCTCTTGAAGATCGATCAACTCTACGATTACGATCGCTACGCGCCGCTGTTCCCTGACCTGCCGGAGTGCGACTGGCCGACGGCGCGGCGGATCGTCCAGGAGAGCTACACGGCGTTCAGCCCGCGGGCCGGCAACGTGATCGGCGAGTTCTTCACGAAGCACTGGATCGACGCGGCGCTGCGGCCGGGCAAGCGCGGCGGCGCCTTCAGCAGCAGCGCCGTACCCAGCGCCCACCCGTACATCCTGATGAACTACACCGACAAGCTGCGCGACGTGATGACTTTGGCTCACGAACTGGGACACGGTCTGCACCAGTACCTGTCGCGGCCGGTCGGCTATCTGCAATGTGACACACCCCTGACAACGGCGGAGACCGCCAGCGTTTTCGGCGAAATGCTGACCTTCCACCGTCTGCTGGAGTTGTACACCGACCCGCGCACGCGCCTGGCGATGCTGTGCAGCAAGATCGAAGACGGCTTCGCGACGGTGTTCCGCCAGGTGGTGCTGACGCGCTTCGAGCAAGCGCTCCACAAGGCGCGGCGCGAACAGGGCGAACTGGCGACCGAGAAGATCAACGAACTCTGGCTTGAGGCCAATCGGCCGATGCACGGCGAGGTCGTCCGCCTGAGCGACGGCTACGCCTGGTGGTGGAGCTATATCGGCCACTTCATTCACGTGCCGTTTTACTGCTACGCGTATGCCTTCGGAGAACTGCTGGTGCTGGCGCTGGTGCAGAAGTACAAGCAGGAGGGGGCGGCGTTCGTGCCGAAGTACCTCGACCTGCTGGCGTCAGGCGGTTCGGAGGCGCCGCACGTCCTCGTCGGCCGGATGGGGGTGGACGTCAACGATCCGGGTTTCTGGGAGTTGGGGCTGCGCCTGCTGGGCGACATGGTCAGCGAGGCGGAAGGATTGGCGGCGCATCTGTGAGCGGTCCGCTCAATGGCAGCACGGGCAAGGGATCGTGAACGAGCGGCGGGGTTTATCCCCGCCGGACAGACGGCGGGGATAAACCCCGCCGCTCGTTCAGGCCAGGAACTCGCGCACGGCCGCCCGATAGGCATCCTGCAAACGCCGCGTCACACTTCCTGGCCGGCCATCCGCCACGGGTCGCCCATCGACACTGACCACCGGCAGCACTTCCGTCGTCGTCCCCGTCAGGAACAACTCGGACACCTTGCTCAAATCCTCACGCCGCAGCATCTGCTCGCGCACCGGCACGCCTGCGCGGGCGCTCAGCCGCAACACCAAACCGCGCGTGATTCCCGGTAGAATGGCATGACTATTGGGCGCCGTCAGGAGTTCGCCGTCGAGCACGCCGAAGAAGCTGGTGTGCGTTCCCTCCGTCAGAGTGCCGTCGGGCAGGTAGAGGAGCGCCTCGATGCCGCCGGCCTCGACCGCGGTCTGCATCGCCAGCACATTGCTCAGCAGGTTCGTTGACTTGATGTCGCAGCGATCCCAGCGCTGATCGGGGTGCGTGATGACCGCGGCGCCGTCGCGGCGCGCCGCCTCATACGGATCGACAAACTCCTGAACGTAGAGGAACTCGAGCGGCGTCGCGGCCTCGGGGAAGGGGTGCTTCCGCGGGGCGGCGCCGCGCGTGATCTGGATGTAGATCGTGGCTTCGCGGAACGAACCGACCGCGATGGTTTCGTTGGCTCGGCGGCGCAGTCGTTCGACGTCCACGCCGCGAATGCGCACCGCCTCCAGGCTGCGTGCCAACCGCTGGAAATGCTGATCCGCGAGCCAGGGTTGCCCCTGATAAACGCGCAGCACCTCGTAGACCGCATCGCCGAAGAGAAACCCGCGGTCGAGCGCGGAGATTTTTACCTCCGTGAGAGGCATTAAGTCGCCATTGAGATTGGCCAGCGCCGGGGAGCGTATCATGAGGCAACCTGCACTTGAGGCTCGGAGACGGGCGGACGTGCCGGGAGGGAGCATGCCGGCAGGCGGATGGTGAAACGCGTGCCGCGGCCGACGGCGCTTTCCGCCGTGATGGTGCCGTGGTGCGCCTCGACGATCTTGCGCGTCGTCGGCAGGCCGAGGCCGGTCCCGCTCGTTTTGGTGGAGAAAAACGGATCGAAAATACGAGCGAGGACATCCGCGGGCATGCCCTCGCCAGTGTCGATCAGGCTCAGCACGACCGTCGAGGATGGAGGATCGAGGATCGAGGATGGAGGATCGAGGATCGAGGATTGCGAAGCATTGTCTTTCGATCCTCGATCCTCGATCCTCGATCCTCCATCCTCGCAGGTGGCCTGAACGGTGATCTCGCCGCCCTGCGGCATGGCCTGTTCGGCGTTGAGCATCAGGTTGAGAAGGGCCTGCTTGAACAGGTCGCGATCGAGCGCCACGGGCGGCAGGTCGGTGGGAACATACGACTTGATCTCGATGTTGGCGGCGCGGGCGGTCGGGCCGAAGAAATCGACCATCTCCTCGACGATGCGGCCCAGGTCGGCCGGCAGCAGTTCGAGGTGATTCATCCGGGCGAAGCGGAGGAAATCGTTGGACAGATCGAGCAGGCGCTCGCACTCGACCTGCAAGCGCTGGATGCGCGTGAGAGCGCGGCGTTCACGCGGCGACTGCGGTTCCTGAAAATCCTCCGCCAGCAGCTGGAGGTTGAGCCCCAGCGTACTGAGGTGGTTCTTCATGTCGTGGATGAAGCCGCCAGCGAGTTCGGCGAGTTCGGCGTAGTGGTTGTTCATGGGGCTGCGGAAGCGTTCCTTCTGGGCAGTCTGTGCGAGGGCTCCTTCGTCCTCGACACGGCGACGGGTCGGACACCCACGTTTTCCATTATAGGGATCGGCAAGGCCGCCGCCCCCGGCCAGCAAGGTCAAGACCAGGCATGGCGAAGTGAACCTGGGCAGGCGCCCGTGTCTCTTGCTGGAACCGGGTAGCAGGAGGAACATCGTGATGCTAAGATGCGACTGAACGGCTGGACGGGCCCGTAGCTCAATGGCAGAGCCGCCCGCTCATAACGGGTTGGTTGCAGGTTCGAGCCCTGCCGGGCCCAATGAGTTGCTTGCCGCGCCTGAGAGCGGCGCTGAGAATGCATCGCAAGTGCCCGTACCATGTTGTGGCGGCAAGTTTCCCAACTTGCCGATTCAGGTCAGGCAATGGCCTGCTCCCATCGGTACGTTGGGAAACTTGCCGCCACAACAATGTTACGGACGACGGCTATCGACGCGAGGAGGGTGCGGCGCACGCACTGGCGCGGGTGTCGTTTTTGGAGTGCGCTCGCCACGCAACGAGGCCGGCATGGGCGTGTCGTCCTGGATCCGAGTCGGCTCCGACGCCACCGCCGGGCGCGTCTCGCGCCGCGGCGTTTCGAGTTTGGCGTGCGGCCGGCGACAGAACGAAGCCAGGGCCATGGCGACCGCGGCCGGCGTCTGGTAGCGCTCCTCCGGCTTCTTCGCCAGCATGCGCTTGAGCACGGCGGTCAGCGCCGGCGTGACTTCGGGATTGAGCGACTCCACCGGCTTCGGCTCGGCCGTGCTGTGCTGCATCAACTTCTCCACCAACGTGCCACCTGGGAACGGCGGTTGGCCCGTCAGCAGGTAATAGAACGTACAGCCCAGACTGTAGATGTCGCTGCGGATATCGGCGATGTTGGCGTTGCGCGCTTGTTCGGGCGACAGGTAATCGGCAGTCCCGATGATCGCCCCGCCGGAGTTCGACTGGTCCGCGGCGTTCCCTCGGGCGCGTGTCGGGCGCAGGCAGGCCAGGCCCCAGTCGAGGATCTTGATGAGCGCTCCAAGCCCACGGGCCGCGGCCCGTGGGCTTTCCAACGCGGGACGGGCTTGCCCCTGCTCGGAGGTCAGGAACAGGTTGACCGGCTTGATGTCGCGGTGGATGAGGTTGCGTTCGTGAGCGTGTTGCAATCCCAGCGCCGTCTGCCGGATGTAGTCGGCCGCCTGCACCGGCGGCAGCATCCCGGTCAAACGCACGTATTTGCCCAGGTCGGTGCCCTCGATGTATTCCATCGCACAGTAGAACGTATCGCCGGCCTGGTCCGCGTCGCAGAACTGAACGATGTTCGGATGGTCCAACTCGGCCATCGCCTCCATTTCCTGGAGGAATTGTTGGCGGGCGTCCGCCGTTTCCAGCAGTTCGGAGCGGATGACCTTGAGGGCGACGGCCAACGAGGTTTCACTGTGGCGCGCCTTGAACACGAGGCTCTGCCCACCCTGACCGAGTCGATCCAGAATGTGGTAGGGACCGAGGACCAATTCGTTCGCATGGCCGGCGAACAGCTGATTCATCTGGTAGACGGTCAGCCAGCCGTGTTGGACGAGGGTCTTGGCCAGCGTCCGTGGATCCTGCCCGTGGCCGGAGCGAACGGCCGGCAGGGACGCGAGTTGCTGCGCATTCAGCAGGCGATGCCGCCGCAGCAATTCGATCAGGACGGTGGCAGATGCAATCGACATACGAGGGGGCCCGGTGGGAACGTCCTGTGTACGCAAGGCAGCCGTCCAGGCGGCCGGCGTTCCATTCGCGAGGCTGCGCCTGGCGGGGCGCACTGGAATCATAGCTCATTTTTTTGAGTGGTGTCCCACCGGCCGAAAATGAATTTGCGGGATTCCGGAGGGGTCAGTCGGGGCGATTCTCGGCAGCGAATCCTGCCTTGAAGTGGCGCATGTCCAGGTGCTTTCGCGTTGACGGCGGCCGGCGCGGAGAGTTAAATGAGGCTATTCAGGTCACGAATTGGGGAGAGAGAGTCGTATGCTGGAGATCACGCGCGAACAGCTGGCGGGCTACCTGGACGAAGCCCTGAGTGACGTCGAAAGCGCCCGGGTCGAGCAGGCGCTGCGCCAGTCCGAACCGCTACGACGGCAGTTGCGCGGCCTGATGTTGGCGCGCGACCGCGGCGAGCATTCGATCGGCGCCATCTGGCGGCGGCAGCGCCTCACCTGTCCGACGCGCGAGCAACTCGGCAGTTTCCTCCTCGGCGTCCACGAGCCGGAGGTTCAGGACTATATCGAGTTCCACCTCCACACGATCGGCTGTTCGTACTGCCTGGCCAACCTCGCCGACCTGGAAGCACGACAGCGCGAGAGCACCGACCAGGTGCAAGAACGTCGTCGTCGCTACTTCGAGTCGAGCGCCGGCTTTTTGCAAGCCTGCCGCGATACTGACAAGTAGCCGCTAACCCCAAGCGGGAGCCGCGCGTCGGCGCCCGCAGGCATCGGCTCCACTGGCCCCGCGCCGCACAGACGCAGTTTCACCACACCCCAGAGCAATTCCCAGCACGTCGCCAGGCGGACGTGCGACCGGCCACCGCTGCGCTGACGGTCAAAGACGTTCCGTTCGAGCAAGCGAACTCCCATGCGCTTCGCCTTGACCATGATTTCCGCGTCGAGCAGCCAGCCCTTGGAGGTGAGCCGCATGGCGCGGGCGACGGCCGCCGGCAGGAGTTTCGGCGTGCCGTTGACGTCGAACGACCGCAGCCCGGGCCAGAGACAGCGGATCAGCAGGTTGTAGGCAAACGTGAACAACCTGCGCGACAGACCGCCCGTGCGGAAGCAACGCCGCACCTTGGCCAGCACCGAACGGTCCGCGGCGCAAGCGGCCTCGAACAGGCGAACCACGTCCTCCGGATCGACCTGGGCGTCGGCCGGAACGATCCCGACCCACGGGGCGGTACACAACGGCAGCCCGCTGAGGATGCCGTGACCGTAACCCTGGTTCTGCTCGACGCGATGGGGGACGACTGCGCCGTCGGCGGCGGCGAGCCGTCGAATGACGGCCCCGGTGCGATCGGTCGAGCCGTTGTCCACGGCGATCAGTTCCAGGCGATGGCCGGCGCGAGCAAACGCGGTCAGCAGCCGGCTGATGGCGCTGCCGACGATCGCTTCCTCGTTGTAGCAGGGCATGACAAGGGAAAGGTCGGGGCTGCCGTGTGGGGGTATGGCCATAAAAGTCTCACGTCAGAATTTCGGACCGGGGACGCTGGCGATTCTCGCCCCGACGCAAAATGGCTGAGGTGATAACGATTCGGAGGGAAGAATCAAGTGCATTCCCGCTTGCGTGTTCGCAGTCTGACCGGTGCGAACCCGCAAGCGCGGATTGCGGCCGCGGCTACGGGAGACTGCCCACCGGCTTCTGCATGCCCGTTTCGGTGCGGTCCAGGGCCGTCAGCGGCTCGTGTTCCTTCGTCGGACGGTCGCGCTTCCAGCCGCGGGAGAGGGCGTACAGCGGCAGCCCCGCCAGCAGGACGCCAAGGCCGATGCACGCTTCCAACGGCTTGTACGTCACACCGCTGTAGAACATGAACGCCCAGAAGCCGCAAAAGACGAGCGGTGTCAGCGGATAAAGCGGAGCCACAAACGGCCGCTCCACCTGCGGCTCTTTGAAACGCAGGATGATCAGGGAGGTGCCGGTCAGGAAAAAGAAGAGGCAGAACACCGGGCCCGTGCAGTACAGCAGCGTCATAAAGCCATCGCTGCCCTGGAACCAGAGGCCGACGACCGCCACCATGCCGATGGTCAGGACTGCCTGCACCACGAGCGACCGCACCGGCGTGCCCCAGCGCCGGCTCCAGCGCGCCAACGACGCAAACAGCCGATGGTCGGCCCCCATCTCGGAGTAGATGCGCGAACTGGTGAAGATCATGCCATTGATGGCCCCCAGCGCCGACACCATGACCAGGATCGACATGACCTTTCCGCCGTGAGGCAACGGCAGTAACTCCAAGATGTCGGCAGCGATCGTCGAAGAGTTCGCGGCGCCCTTGTAGCCCAGGCCGATGAGGTAGGCCACGTTTACCAGAAGGTACATCAGGATCACCGCGCCGGTCCCCAGGATCAGCGCCAACGGCAGATTGCGGCGGCGGTTCTCGACCTCCGCGGCGACGTACGCCCCCTCATGCCAACCGGAGTAGGTCCACAGCACAGCGATCAAAGCCAGCGCCAGCGCGGCGAGGCCTGTGGGGGCTGGTGCCCTGGCCGCCCTGGCCGCCCTGACCTCAACTGCACCGCTCGGCTTGATGAGCAACTTGACCGTCAGGCCCGGCTCTAACTCCTGGAGTTGCCACGGCCTGGAGGTGCGATCATTCTTGCCACTGCCGTCCACGGTGATGTGAGCACCGGCGGCCACCTGGTGTTCGGCGGGGGTGCTGCTTGGGCTGGATCGCAGGACGAGCGTATCCCGCCCAGCCGTCACAAGTTCACCTTCGTGGATGGTCGGGTCGAGCGGTTGCCCCCATAGCAAGGCGGTGAGCACGATGACAGCGAGACCCAGTACCTTCAAGACCGTCAGAGTATTTTGGGTGCCTTTGCCGAACCGGACCCCGAGGATGTTGACCACGGTCAACACGGCGATGGCCAGTGCCGCCAGCAGGGCCTTGGCGCCGGTGCCCATTTCCCAAATGTTGCCAGCGTAGTCGGCGAAAACGTAGGCGACCATGGCAATGCTGCCGCCGGTACGGATCACCGCCAGTTGCGCCCAGCCGAACAGGAAGCCCGTCAATGGCCCGTAGGCCTTCGTCAGATAGACGTACTCGCCGCCCGAGCGCGAGTACGTGCTGGCCAGTTCCGCAAAGCAGAAGGCGCCAATCAGGGAGAGGAGTCCGGCGAAGCCCCAGATGGCCAGGGCCGCCCACGGCCCCGAGGCGTACTCGAAGACCTCCGCCGGCGTCTTGAAAATGCCCACGCCGATAATGATGCCGACGATGATGCTGGCCGTGTCGAGCAGACCAAGGCGGGTCTGGATCGGTCGAGGTTCGCACGCGGAGGTTTCCATGGCGTATCTTCACCTTCCGGAGCAAAGCCAGCGAGACGGGAGAAGCGGTTGCTTTGGCCTGGGCCACCGGGCAATATGAGAGCAATCGGGTTGGCCCTTCCTCCGTTGGGGGCAACTTGGTGAGGGAGCGCGGGGGAAGCGCCTATCGTTATCGTAACCGTTGGCCCGTTTCCCGCCAGTCCAATTTGCCCCGCGCCAGGTGGCTACGCTAACTGTAGCCCACGGACGCGGGCCGGCCAAGTTCCCTGGTGCGGAGGCAAGCGAGGTGTTGGTTCGTAGTACCGCCTTTAGGCGGGTTGACGTCAAGCCGCCCAAAGGCGGTACTACAAACCAGACCTCGCTTGTTCCTGCACGGGCCACAAGCGAGCAGAAAGGTTCCCTGTGCGCGGCTTCCTCGAACGCTTCTTCAAATTGGCAGAACACGGCAGCACGGTCCGCACCGAGGTGCTGGGCGGCACGACCACCTTTTTGACGATGGCGTACATCATCGTCGTGAACCCAGCCATCCTGGCGTTCGCGAAGATTCCTGTCGGGCCGAGTACCGTGGCGACCATCGTCGCGGCAGTCTTTGGCTGTTTGCTCATGGGACTGTACGCCAACCGGCCGCTCGCCGTCGCGCCTTACATGGGCGAGAACGCCTTCATCGCGTTTGGCTTGACCGCGTTGTTAATCGACGGCCGTGAGATCACGTGGCAGCAACGCCTCGGCTCGGTCTTCGTTGCCGGCGTCGCGTTCCTGCTTCTGACCCTGATGCGGCTCCGCACCTGGCTCGCCAACTCCATCTCGCCGAGCATGAAGTACAGTTTTGCCGCCGGCATCGGCCTCTTCCTGCTGCTGCTTGGCCTGTACGAGACCGGCATCGTCACGAGCTGGGCGACCGGGAAGTCCTCGCTCGAACTGGGAATTCGGGCCGACAACCCAGTAGCGGCGGCGCCTCCTGTGCCATTGCGGATCGGCAACCTCCGCGACGAGCGCGTGCTGCTGGCGATTTTCGGCTTTGTGCTGATCGCGACCTTGCTCTACTGGCGCGTACGCGGCGGCATCCTCCTCGGCATTGTGCTGACCGCGGCGGCGGGCTATGCGCTCGGGGTGGGCGCGGCGCCGCAGGCGGTGGCGGCCTTGCCGTGGGGCGGCGACTACGATCTGACGAAGGTCGCGGGGAAACTCGAAATCCTGGAGGTGTTGCGTCTCAGCTTCCTGCCCATCCTCATCACGCTATTCCTCATCAGCTTCCTGGATACGCTCGGCACGCTGGTCGGCGTCGGCGCCGCGGCCGGAATGCTCGACGAACGCGGCAACTTCAAGGAGATCGAAAAGCCGATGCTCGTCGATGCGGTCTCGTGCATGTTCAGCGCCGTGATCGGCACCTCAACGAGCGGGGCCTACATCGAGTCGGCGGCGGGGATTCGCGAAGGGGCGCGCACGGGGCTGGCGGCGGTGACGACGGGTCTCCTGTTCGCCGTGGCGCTCTTCCTGATCCCGCTGTTCGCACCGCTGCAGCAGTTGCGCTACGCCTACGGCCCGGCGCTGATGGCGGTGGGGTTATTGATGCTATCGGCCCTGCCAAAAGTGGACTTTGCGGATCTGACAGAGGCGGTGCCGGCCGTCGCGACGATTGCGATGATGTTGTTCACCTACAACATCGCGAACGGCCTGACGGCGGGGCTGGTGCTCTATCCGGTGTTCAAGACGCTGGCGGGCCGCTGGCGTGAAGTCCACGGCGGGGCCGTGGTGCTCGGGTTGCTGTGCCTGGTGTACTTCGTGTTCGGCCTGCCGCACTGAGCCGGACTCAAATACCGAGTACGGGGTGCCACGGTCATGGAGGAGGACTCGCCGTGCTAACTGCGCTCGGGTGGCGAGCGCGGCCCATCCGGATGGGTTTTCGGCGGCGCTTGCGAGGGTTGCCCATGTCCGCCGCCCCAGGGCTCGAACACCTGTGGTTCCGCGAGCAAGAAGGGAAGTAGCGAAGCGCCGTAGCCGGCTTCGTAGCCGGCCAGCAAGGTTTGGGCCCGTTGCCGCGCTGCCACCGAGGCATCCTCGGCCAGGAGACTCAGGGCACCCCGCGCCGCCATGGCCGCGAGGTACTCGTCATCCGACGAGGCCCCGATGCGCGCTCGCCGCCGGGCGAGCAAGTCGGGATCCTTGCCCGCGTCGGCCGCCGCCAGGAAGCCGACCGCCTCGCGCAAGGTGCAGCACTCCGCGGCCAGCGCGCCGCGTACCTCGGCCAGGAGCGCCATGAACTCCATGCGCCGCTGGCTCCGAGGATCCATCGCTGCGCCGAGTTGGCCCGAGCGCGCACTTCGGTCCCGGCTGTAGGCTGCGGGCGGGAACTCTAACGACCTCCACAGGACAAAACTGTAGAGCAC
>Ga0137375_10006189_pt1 | contig 14212 bp, 6 predicted proteins | sample SagtaG_24_FD_104936 | JGI IMG/M metagenome (GOLD analysis project Ga0137375, IMG submission 104936) | Vadose zone soil microbial communities from Sagehorn Ranch, Mendocino, California, USA - Sage1_R_113_16 metaG | ecosystem: Environmental > Terrestrial > Soil > Vadose zone | place: USA...
ATACGGCCGAAGCTCGAGGAGCCGAAGGTCGTGTTCGGACCGTTGAACTGCGTGTTGTTGAAGATGTTGATCATCTCGAACCGCACCATGATCTGCTTGCTGCCACCCAGCGGCTCGGACTTCTGCAATGCGACGTCGGTCTGGGTCTTGAGCGGCGTGCGCATGCGGGTGTCCGTGCGCGGGGCGTTGCCGAACGTGAACGCGGCCGCGTTCGACCACGCGGCGCGGTTGAACCAGTTGTTGATGCAGCTGCACGCCGGATCGTAGTGGCTCTCGGTGCTGCCCGAGGTCGCGGGGCTGGTGCTGGTCAGGTTCGGCCGCTGCACCCTCCCGAACACGCCCGAGTTGTTGGCGGATTGGATGACGGCCACCGGGAAGCCGCTCTGGACGTAGCTCACGCCCGTGATCGCCCAGCCGCCGAAGAGGACGCGGGCGACGCCCGGATCCGACAGATGCTTCTTGCCCTTCCCGAAGGGCAGCTCGCCGGTCAGGGCGAGGTTGAGCCGGTGCGGCTGCTCCGTGATCGACTCGGAGTACTCGCGGTCGACGTCGTAGCTGTTGACCGGACGCGCCAGGCTGTTGCTGTCGTTGCTGAACTGGTTGTGCTCGCCGAAGATGTTGTTCTTGTTGCTGCTCCAGGTGTAGTTGATGCGGCCGCCCCAGCCGTCCCGGATGGGCCGCTCCAGCCGCGCCACGACCGAGTGGTACAGGGCCCGGCCTCCGCTCACCTGACGGGCCAGGATGTCGCCGAACTGCGGGTAGGGCCTCAGGAGCTGGCGTCGCTCGATGGTCCTCTGGTCCGCGAAGGCGCCGAAGGCCGGGTTGCCGAACATCGGGTTCGGCACCTGATCGAGCAGCGCGGGGCCCAGGGACTGGTACTTCGGGTCGAGCTGGTTGATGTTCAGGCTGCCGTCATCGTTGCCGCCCAGGCCGAGGTGCCGCGAGGTGGCGCCGATGTAGCCGATCCCGGCCACGAGGCGTCCGGGGAGCTCCCTCTGGAAGTCGACGGAGTACTGGTGGACGTACGCGGACTTGCGGAACTGGTCGATGAACTCCACCGTTCCGCCGGCGCCGGTCAGGATGCCACCCGCGCTGCCCGTCGGCTGGGAGAGGCCGGCCGGGAACGGATTCACGATGTTGCAGCCCGCGCACGGCGTGAGGCCGCCGTCCCTGCTCCCCACGTAGTCCGTCACCTGGGTGAAACCACGAGTGCCCAGACTCGTGGCGTTGATGCCCGGGTACTGATGAGGCGCCCAGAAGAGGCCGTAGCCGCCCCGCACCACCGTCTTGGGACCGGCCGACCAGGCGAAGCCCAGGCGCGGAGCGAACTTCGTCTTGGAGGGATCGCTCTGGTGCGTGGGATAGTTGTCGACCCCCGCGTACATCAGCCCGCCCTTCAGTGACACCCCGGGCGCCTGGATCGGCCACGACCGGTCACGGTCGAACCCGACGGTCAGCTCGTTGTTCTTCTCCTGGAGGCCCTGCTCGAACTCGTAACGCAGGCCGAGGTTGACGGTCAGGTTCGGGTTGACCCGTAAGTCGTCCTGGGCGTACCCCGCGTAGTAGTTGATGTAGGCGTTGGTCGGCTTGGCCACGGGGATGGAGCCGTCCGACGGGTATCCCAGCAGGAACGCCGCCAGCGAGTTCGGGTCGCTGTTGTCGGGATTGAGCGGGTCCGCGCTCGTGAACTGGCCGTCGAAGAAGAACCGTCCGCTCGATTGGCTGGGATTGAAGTTCTTGACCCCGATCTGGCGGTAGGAGGCGCCGACCTTGACCGTGTGCCGGCCCAGGAGCTTGGAGACCGAGGCGTTGGCGTCCCAGGAGTAGTAGGTGATGTTGTTGATCGGGCGCTCGCCGAACATGTAGCCGTTGTAGTCCGTGCCGTACGTGCCGATGGCGAAGTACGGGAACTTCTTCACCGGGACCTGGCCGACGAAGCTCGGTGAGAAGCCGAGCGTGCCCGGGTCGAACCCCGCTACCGGCACGCAGTCGTCGGCGAACTTGGTGTAGCCCAGCCGCACGTGCGCGACGGTGGTCGCGTTGGGCGTGATCGTGTTGTTGACCGCGATCGCGTGCACCTGGCGGTAGAGCGCGCCGTCACCCGGGTCGGCATGGTTGGCACCGATGGGCTGGGTCACGCCGTCCTTGAGGTAGGAGCGAGGCTGCGGCTCGGTGGAGTCGTAGATGGCATACATGGCCGAGGTACGGAAGTTCTCGGTCCAGCGCTGGTCGAGCTTGAACGTGCCCGTGATGGACCGGTCCACCAGCTGGGCGCTGGCGGATCCTCCCTGCGGCCAGTACTGCCGCAGGGCCGTGGCCACGGGGCTGATCCGGTTGGCCGGGATCACGTTGCCCGGGAACGGCGTGCGGATGAACTGCCCGGGATGGGCCGGATCCGGACGGGTCGTGAGGGGGTCGTAGATGGTGACGCCGCTCTGGGAGAAGTCCCCGCTGAGCTCGCGATTGGTCGGCACCCTCACGGTGGCGTCGTCGATCGTGTTGGTCTTGTACCCCTCGAACGACATCCAGAAGAAGGTCTTGTCCTTCCGGATCGGGCCGCCGAGGGAGCCCCCGTAGAGATAGAAGTACGTGTCGGGCTTGTCGCAGGATCCGGAGCCGTCGTCGCAGGCCTTCCGGGCGAAGAACCCCAGCGAGCGCGTCTTGCTCGGCCGGTTCTGCCCGAGCAGACTGCCATGCCAGGCGTTCGCCCCCGACTTGCCGGTCATGTTGAAGACGCCGCCGCCGGTGCGCCCCATCTCCGCGTCGTACGTCGTGACCTGGACCTTGACTTCCTCCACCGCCTCGATCGAGGGGATGACGGTGGCGCGGTTCCGGATGTCGACGATGGCGACGCCGTCCAGCGTGTAGTTGTTGCCGCGCCGCGGTCCGCCCCCGAGTGAGAGCAGCGAGGAGTTGGTCTGGTCCTGTTGCCGGATGAACTGGGGGTCGCCGGTGTGGGTCACGCCGGGCGTGATGGTGGCCAGGAAGAACGGGTTGCGGCCCGCGGTGGGCAGGGTCTGCAGCGTGGCGCTGTCCAGGATGCTGCCCACGGATGCGTTCGAGGTCTCGAGCGGCGTGGCCTGGCTCTCGACCGTGACCGCCTCCTGCAGGCTGCCGACCTCGAGCGCGAAGTCCAGCGTGACGAACTGCTGGGTCCCGATGCGGACGCCCTTGTTCTCGACGGTCTTGAAGCCCTGCATGGTGACCTTCACCGTGTAGGTCGCCGGATCCACGTTGATGAAGGCATACTCGCCGACGGTGTTGGTCTGGGTGTGGCGAGTGCCGTTCGTCGCCTCGTTGATGAGATCCACCCCCGCTCCCGGAACCACGGCGCCCTGCTCGCGGACGAGTCCACGAAGGCCTCCGTGATATGTCTGGGCCAGGACCGGCGCCGCGCCCGCAACGATCAGAGCGAGGACGCACGACACGACGCGTCTCGAAGCCGTCATGGACACCTCCAACAAAACACCCAAACCGGGAAAGGTGGATGTTTGTAGAGCGAAACCCTCCGGATATCAAGTGCCTTTTTCGTAGGAGGCCGGCGCCACAATTCGTCCCTGCCCCTGCCCCCCTGCCCCCCTCCGGCCCTGCTCCGCGGCGCCCGACCGGATGGTGCAATCGCCCACGGCGGTGACTCTCACCGGGGCGGACCGTACACTCTGATCGCATGACCGGATCGCGTCGCTCCTTCCTGAAGCTGTGGGCGGCGGCCCCCGCGCTCGGACTCTCATCGCGGGCGCGTGCCGTGGCGCACTCCTCCTTCGACCCCTGGGTCGAGGTCCGCCCGGACCATCTGCGGCACAACGTGGCGCAGATCCACCGCCGGGCGGGCGGGCGAAAGGTCCTGGCCGTCATCAAGAACAACGGGTACGGCCTGGGCGTGGCCGCCGCCGCGCACGCGATCGAGGCGGAGCCCGCCATCGCCGGCTTCGCGGTGGTGACCCTGCACGAGGCGGCGACCCTGCGCGACGCCGGCGTGCGCAAGCCCGTCCTCTGCATGGGGCCCCTCGGTGAGACAGACCTCGAGGACGCGGTGGCGCGCGACATCGAGCCGATGGTGTACACGCCCGTGGGCGCGACCCTCGTGCGGATCGCCGCCCGGCGCGGACGGCCGGTTCCCATTCACGTCTGCGTCGACACCGGGATTGGCCGCGTCGGCGTGCCGTACCGCGAGGCGGCCGTTCTCCTCCGCGACCTCGGGCACCGGCGCGGCGTGACGGTCGCGGGCACCATGATGACCTTCACCGAGGATCCGGACTTCGACCGCGAGCAGCTCCGCCGCTTCCAGGCGTTGTGCGACGGGCTCAAGGGCGAGGGCCTCTCGCTCGGCCGGCTCCACGCCGCGTCGAGCTTCGCCCTCTTCCAGAACGAGGAAGCGTTCCTCGACATGGTGCGGCCGGGAATGGCGATCTACGGGGTCTATTCCGAACCTCCCTTCCGCGGCCTGGGCCTGATGGACCTCCGCCCCGCCGTGGCCCTCAGAGCGCGCGTCGCCTATGTGAAGCGGCTGCGCGCCGGCGATAGCGCCGGATACAACCGGGCGTACCTTGCGAAAGAGGACGTCTGGGTGGCCACGCTCCCCGTGGGCCACGCCGACGGCCTGCCCCGCCTCGCGGCCAAGGGCGGGCGGGTCAGGATCAATGGCCAGCTGTTCCCCATCGTGGCCACCGTCTCCGCGAGCCACTGCATCGTGGAGCTGGGCCGGGAGCCCGCGGCGCGCCTCGGGGACATCGCCACTTTCTTCGACTGGGAAGACGGCTCACGCCCGGAGAACCTGGCCGCCGGCTTCGGCGGATCCGTCTACGACCTGCTCATGCATCTCAGCCCGCTGCTGCCGCGCCGCATCCTGTAGAGTGGCGCACGTCGCGCGGCTGAAGTAGCGAGGATTCCATGACCCAAACCATGACGCTCGTGCTTGCCTGCTTCATGCTCGCCGCAGCCGCGGCCGAGCCGCGTCCACCGGCGGCCGCGAGAGCGGGCGTGACTCTCTCGTTCAACGGCACAGCCTACTTCCACCGCTGGTCCAGCCAGGGCCAGAACGAGTACACCCCCCAGGGCGAGGAGGACCTCTCGGCCTGGAAGAGCATGGTCACCATCAATGTGCACGACTGGGCCCGGACTGGTGACCAGCTCGCCGAGCTGGCCAATCGCGTGCTCGGCAATTACCAGGCGACGGGAAAGGTACTGCGGACGGATTCGAAGCCGCGCACGAAGGACCATGAGGCCGAGCATTTCGCCGCCGGCATCCTGGGCCAACCGACATTCCTCGAGGCCGTATTCGCACGCGTCCTGCTCGTCGAGGGCCGTGGGGTCGTCATCGTCTACTCCAAGAGGTTCTACGGCGCCGCCGTCGGCAACGAGATGAGCGCTTGGCTCGGGAAGAACGGCAAGGCGGTCGAGAAGGCCCTCATGGCCTGGACAAGCACGCCGTCGCTGGCCGCGCTCGCGGCCCTGCCCCAGGCGAAGCCCGCCGCGGCGGCCGCGGCGCCGCCTCCCACCACGCCGCCTGCGCCTCGGGCCGGCGCGGGACTCGCCGTCTCGAAATCCGAGGCGGTCGTCCGACTGAAGTCCCTCGGCTATCCCCGTCCGACCGACGCCGACCAGTTCGTGGGCGCGGCGATCCAAGGCAAGGGCGAAGTGGTGGAGCTGTTCCTGGCCGCCGGCATGCCCGTGGATATGCCCGACGGCACCGGCGACCATGCGTTCCTGATGTCCATCCGAGGCGGCTTCATCGAGGTGGCCGACGAGCTGCTAAAGGTGGGGGCCGATCCCAGGCTCGCCGACGAGAACGGGATCACGCCGCTCATCGAGCTGTCCAAGTACTGCGACGAGACCGCGCTCTTCGCCGCCATGCTCGCCAAGGGCGTGGACGTCAACGCTCGGTCGCGCGGCGGCCAGACGGCGCTCAAGGAGGCGACCTCCCATGACTGCAAGGAGATGGTCCGCCTGCTCAAGAAGGCGGGGGCAGTCCGCTAGTTCTTAGGCGACGCAACAGGACAAGGAGAAGCCTTCGGGTTGGGGAAGGATGACCTGTCCGCTGAGGCCCGCACGAAACTTCCGGAACGCGCCGGAATCCGCGGCCCCGGCGCGACTTCGAAACCGCGCGCAGGCCGCTGTCAGCCCGACTGCTGCGCCAGTCAGGACAGTCCCCCTGATGAAATCCCTACGTGGTGCGCTCGCCCCGGGGCAGACGCGCCGTACTTGTACACCATGGCGTGCCCGCACCAAGCTGGACGACGCGCACGCTTAACGGGTCATCAGCTTCGATTCGCTGGTCGCCCCACCGCGGCGCTCTCCGCCGCAATGGATCGTCCTCGGTGGCAGTATAGGGTCGGCAACGCAGGAGACCGCGATGAACGGACTTGGAGCCGCCCTCCGTATCGTGATTGGACTCGTTTCCGGATCCGGCGTTCAGCCGCCGCCGCCCGCGGCCGTTCATCCGGTAGTCGACGACTACTTCGGCACGAGAGTCGTGGACAACTACCGCTACATGGAGCGCCTCGAGGACCCCGCCGTGCAGGCATGGATGAAGACCCAGGCCGAGTACACGCGCGCGATGCTCGACAGGCTTCCCGACCGCGCCGCCGTCCTCGAGCGGATGACCGACCTCGCGAATTCGACGCCCGTCTGGGTTTTCGGGCTGCGCATCGTCGGCGGCCGTTACTACACGATGGGCATTCCGGCGGGCGGGCAGCTCGCGAAACTCTTCGTCCGCGACGGCATCCATGGGCAGGAACGCCTGCTGATCGATCCAGGGAAGAATTCCGATCCCACCGCCCCACACGTCACGCTCGATGCTTACGCTCCCTCACCGGACAACCGCTACGTCGCGTATGTTCTGACGTCCGGGGGGACCGAGCATGGCGAGATCCACGTCTTGGACGTCGCGGCAGGCAGAGATCTGCCGGATCGGATCGATCGCATCCACGGCGCCAACCTGCAATGGCGCGACGGGACGTCGTTCTATTACTTACGCGAGCAGAAGCTCGAGCCCGGCGCGCCCGCCGCCGAGAAGTACAACAGGCGTGCCTACCTTCACGTGCTGGGCCGTTTGGCCGATGCCGATTCCGTCGTGCTCGGGGCTGGCGTGAGCGAGACTCTCCCGCTCACGCCCGATGAAAACGCCGGCATCCTGACAACTCCGGGTTCGCATTACGCGCTGGCCGAGGTCAACCGGGGCACCGACGCACGGTCTCGCCTGTATGTGGCGCCGGTCGCCACGGTCAAGGATGGCAAGGCGACATGGCGCGCGGTGGCGGCCAGCTATGACGACCAGGTCGGTGGCGGTAGTCCTCTCGAAAGCGGCGTTGCCCTGCACGGCGACACGCTCTATTACTTGTCTTACAAGAACGCGCCGCGGGGCCAGATTCTCCTGCTCGACCTCGCCCGGGCCGACTCGAAGCCGCAAGTGATCGTGCCGCCGGGCGAGCTGCCGATCTCCGAGGTTTACGCCGGCCGGGACGCCCTTTACTGGCGCGTCAACGACGCGGGCGTCGGCGCCATCCATCGCTTGCGCTTCGCGCGGGCCGCCAGTCCCGTGCCGCTACGCCTGCCGTATCCAGCGACCATCGGCGGCCTCGCTACCGATGCCGCGAGCGACGCCGCCGTGCTCGCCGCGTCGAGCTGGTTGCGTTCGCCGGCCTATTTGGGTGTCGATGCCCGGACGGGCGCCGTGGCCGACAGCGGCCTGCGGCCATCCGGGCCCGACGACAACCCGGGCGACCTCGTCGCCGAGGAGGTCAAGGTCACGAGCTGGGATGGCACCGACGTTCCGCTCTCGATCATTCATCGCAAGGGCCTCGTCCTGGACGGCAGCCACCCGACCGAGCTCAACGGCTACGGCGCCTACGGCATCAGCGGTTCGCCTAACTACGACCCGATCGTCCACGCGAAATACGAACGCGGTGTGGTCGTCGCCATCGCGCACCCGCGCGGCGGCGGCGAATACGGCGAGCCGTGGCACCTGGCGGGCTTTCAGGAAACGAAGCCGAACACCTGGAAGGACTTCATCGCCTGCGCCGAATACCTCATCGCACGTCGGTATACGAGCCCGGAAAAGCTCGTCGGTCGAGGCGCGAGCGCCGGCGGCATCCTGATCGGCCGAGCGATCGAGGAGCGTCCGGATCTCTTCGCGGCGGCCATCGCAGAGGTGCCGGTCGCCGACGCCCTGCGCTTCGAAACGAGCGCCAACGGGGCGCGAAACGTGCCCGAGTTCGGAAGTGTCAAGACCGAGCGGGGCTTTCGCGCGCTGTACGCAATGAGCCCGTATGCCAATGTCCAGGACGGCGTGAAGTACCCGGCGGTCCTAGTGACCACCGGCATCAACGATCCACGCGTCGAGCCCTGGATTGCCGCCAAGTTCGCCGCACGCCTGCAAGCCGCGACTGCGAGCGGCAAGCCGGTGATGTTGCGTGTGGACTACGACTCGGGCCACAACTTCAGCACGGCCACGATGAAGCAGGTCCTCGAGGGCTTTGCCGATATCTTCAGCTTCGAGCTCTGGCAGACCGGCGATCCTGCGTTCCAACCGAAGGGCGATACGACTCCAGCGTCCTCGAGCGTGCGCAGCGGAGCTGGGGGCGGATTAGGTTACGCTCCTCGCGAGCATGCCAGGAACCGGCGCCAGTAGCGCCCGGCAACGCGCAGCGCCGTTGATGCTTCCGCCTTTGAATTTTCTCTCGCCGTGACGGAACCAGCGATACCCTCCTACAGATCGCGGCCGCACCCGAAGGGCGCCTGCACTTCGCGGGCGAGCAGACCTCCGTTCATCGGGCCTCCATGAACGGCGCGCTGGAGTCCGGCGTGCGGGCCGCGGCCGAGGTCCAGAAGGCCGAAGGAGCCTGAACCGCATGCGCCGAGTGGATCGACGATCGTTCCTCAAGGTCACGGGGGCCCAGGCCGCCGTGCTCGCGCTGTCCCGGCGCGCCTCCGTGCAGCCGAGCAGCGACGTTGTCGTGGTAGGCGCGGGCGCGTTCGGAGGATGGACGGCCCTGTCCCTGCGCGAGACGGGCGTGCCGGTCACGCTCGTCGATGCCTACGGTCCGGGCAACTCGCGGGCCAGCTCCGGCGGCGAGACCCGCCAGATCCGCGCCGGCTACGAGGATCGCGAGCTGTACACGCGCTGGGTGCTGGAAGCCTTCGGCCGCTGGAAGGCACGCGAGGCGGAATGGGGTCGGCGGCTGCTCTTCGAGACGGGACGGCTCCTGCTCGCCCCGGAATGGAACCACGGCCTCGAGACCACCAAGGCCGCGCTCGACAAGTACCACGTGCCCAACGAAAGGCTCTCGCAAAGCGAGCTGCGGCGCCGTCATCCGCAGATGAACGCCGAGGGCGTGGGCGCTTGTCTCTTCGAGCCCGCCACCGGCGTGCTCAAGGCGCGCGAAGGCTGCATCGCGGTGGCGGAGGCGTTCCAGAAGAAGGGCGGCCGCGTCCGCGTTTCTCGCGCCGGCCTCGGGCGCCGCGCCGGCACGCGCCTCATGGATGTCGCCCTCTCCGATGGGACCTCGGTGACCGCGTCCACGTTCGTCTTCGCCTGCGGGCCCTGGCTACCGAAGGTCTTCCCCGACGCCATGAAAGGCAAGCTCTTCGTCCCGCGCCGCGACGTGTTCTTCTTCGGCACGCCCGCGGGCGACGACCGCTTCAGCTATCCGAACTTCCCTAACTACTCCGAAGACGACTCGCTCGGCTACTACGGCTTCCCGAGCTTCGACAACCGCGGGTTCAAGGTCTGCCCGGTCGGCGAGAAGACGGTCTTCGATCCCGACACGGACGAGCGGCTCGTCTCCGCCTACCAGGTCAAGCGCGCCCGCGACTACCTGGCCGTGCGCTTCCCCGCCCTCAAGGACCAGCCCGTGGTGGAGACGCGTGTGTGCCAGCTCGAGATGAGTGTGGACGAGCACTTCATCGTGGACCGCCACCCCGCGCTCGAGAACGTGTGGCTCGTGGGCGGCGGCTCCGGTCACGGCTACAAGCACGGGCCGGTGATGGGCGAATACGTGGCCGGCCGGGTGATGGGCCAGGACAGGAGCCCCGAGCTGGAGACGGTCTTCCGGCTGAAGGCGCAGACGTTCGCATGACCGGCAGGGGCGTTGGACGCCGCGACATGCTCAAGACGGCTGGACTGGCCGCTCTGGGCGCGGGCGTCTCGGCGTGCGCGGGCCGGCGCGCCGGCTCCCTGGTCTGGCCGGAGCCGCCGCGCCGCTTCGCGCGCGTGCACGTGTCGGAAGACCGGGTCATCCGCACCGTCGTGGGCCTGCGCCCCTACCGCGCGTCGGGGTTCGTGGTCCGCACCGAGAAGATCGGCGACAAGACCGTGGTCCACAACTACGGCCACGGCGGCGGCGGCATCACGCTCTCCTGGGGCACGTCGGAGATGGCCGTGGACGAAGCGTGGGCGACGGGCGAGAGGCGGTTCGCGGTCCTCGGCTGCGGCGCGGTCGGCCTGGCCAGCGCGCGCCTCCTGCAGCAGCGCGGAGCCGAGGTCACGATCTACGCGAAGGATCTCCCGCCCCAGACGACCTCGAACATCGCAGGCGGCCAGTGGGCCCCGACGTCGGTCATGGACCGCGCCCGCCGCACTCCCGAGTCCGACGCCATGCTCACGCGCGCGTCCCGCCTCGCCCACCGCTCGTATCAGCGGCTGCCCGCCGCGGAGTTCGGCATCCGCTGGCTCGAGAACTACGTCCTCTCGGACCAGCCGCTCGAGGACTGGTGGGAGCAGGGCCTCGTGCGCGACCTCTATCCCGACTGGCACGACCTGGCTCCGCGGCAACACCCGTTCCCGGCCCGTTACGCGCGCCGCTTCACGACCATGCTCATCGAGCCCCCGATCTACCTGGGCGCGATGCTCCGCGACGTACGCCTGGGCGGGGGGCGCGTCGTGGTGCGGGAGCTCTCGGGCCGCGAGCAGCTGCAGGAGTTTCCCGAGCCGGTCATCGTGAATTGCACCGGCCTGGGGGCCAAGGCCCTCTTCGGTGACGAAGAGCTCGAGCCCGTTCGGGGCCAACTCACGTTCCTGCTGCCGCAGCCCGAGGTGGACTACATCGTGATCGCCGGTGGCCTCTACATGTTCCCGCGGCGGGACGGGATCCTGCTCGGGGGCACGTTCGAGCACGGCAACTGGAGCCTGGACGTGGACGAGGCGACGCGGACGCGGATCGTCGGCGGCCACCGCGCGCTGTTCGACGACATGCGTTAGACACGGGAGGAGCTCTCATGAGAACCGGCGCGCGACTCGCGGTGCTGGCCACGATTGGCCTGGGAGCGGCCGCGCCTGCGGCGTGGCCGGAGGACCGCGCGCCGGCGGTCGCGCTGGTCAAGATGCCGTACCGCGGAGAGCGCAACCTCGCCGACTTCTCGGACTCGCCCGACTACCTGGAGAAGGGCGGACTCGCGAAGCAGCTCGAGGACCAGGGCTGGCGCGTCCATCCCATCTCGACCGTCGCGCTGACGCCGGAGGAGCAGAAGGCCTACGGCGAGTGGAACCGGCTCGGCCTGGCCAACGGGCACCTGGCGCAGATCGTCGCCGCGGACCTCAAGGAGGGCCGCTTCCCGGTGGGCCTGCTCGCGAACTGCTCCGCGCTCATGGGCATGCTCGGCGGCCTCCAGCACGCGGGAAAGGCGGAGGCGCCGCTGCGCGTCGGGCTCGTGTTCATCGACGCGCACGGCGACTTCAACACGCCGGAGACGACGCTGAGCGGCATGCTCGGCGGGATGCCGGTCGCGGTCTCCGCCGGCCTCGGCCTCCAGCGCCTCCGCGTCAAGTCCGGCCTGGACCCCGCCCTGCCCGACCGGCACATCGTGCTCGCCGCCGCCCGCGACCTGGACCCGCTCGAAAAGGATCTGCTCGACCGCTCGGCCGTCGAGCGCCTGTCGGTCGAGGACATCAAGACGCGGTCGCCGGCGATCGACCGCCAGATGGAGCGGCTCTCGAGCCTGGCCGACCTCATCTACGTGCACGTGGACATCGACGTGCTCGATCCACCCGAGGTCCGGGGCCATCCGCTCACCGTCCCCAACGGGCCCACGAGCGCCGAGCTGGCCGCCGCCCTCACGCAGATGTTCCGGCACGAGAAGGCGGCCGCCTTCGGCGTGGCCTCGACGCCGTCGGGCGATCACGACCAGGACGGCCGGTCGCGTCAGGCCGCGTACAACCTCATCCGCGGCGCCCTGGAGGGCGTCAAGCAGCGGGGAAGCCGTTGAATTATGATCCCCGCCCCGACGCCGCACTCCCGTTGCCGCCATCAGAGGGGGGACGATGAGAGCCATCTCCCGGTCCATGCTGCCGCTCGCCGCCATGGTGGGACTCCTGGGCTGGACGGCCGCTGCGCGCGGCCAGTCCCCGAAGCCGAATCCCGTCTCCGAGGGCACGCGCAACGGCCAATGGCCCAGCTACACCGGCGACGTCCGCGGCAGCCGCTACTCGCCGCTGGACCAGATCAATGCCGCCAACTTCAACGACCTCGAGGTGGCCTGGCGCTTCAAGACCGACAGCCTGGGCACGCGGCCGGAATACAAGCTCGAAGGGACCCCGCTCATGGTGAACGGCGTCCTCTACACGACGGCGGGGACGCGCCGCGCGGTCATCGCGCTCGACCCCGGCACCGGTGAGCTGCTCTGGGTCCACGGCGAGCACGAGGGAGCCCGCGCCGCCAATGCCCCGCGCCAGCTCTCCGGCCGCGGCCTCGCCTACTGGAGCGACGGCACCGACGAGCGGATCCTCTACGTCACCCCCGGGTACCGCCTGCTCGCGCTCGACGCGAAGACGGGCGTCCCCATCCCCACGTTTGGCCAGAGCGGCGCCGTCGACCTCAAGCGCGACAACGATCAGGACATCGATCTCGTGACGGGCGAGATCGGCCTGCAGTCGGCCCCGGTCGTGGCCAAGGACGTCGTCCTCGTCGGCGCCGCGTTCCGCGAGGGGTTCACGCCCAAGACGCACCGGAACAACAAGGGCTACGTCCGCGCGTTCGACGTCCGCACGGGCAAGCGCCTGTGGATCTTCCACACGATCCCGAAACCGGGCGAGTTCGGGTACGACACGTGGCTCCGCGGCTCGGCCGAGGAGAACGGCAACACCGGGGTCTGGACGCAGATGACCGTCGATGAGGACCTGGGCCTGGTCTACCTCGCAGTGGAGTCCCCGACCAACGACTTCTACGGCGGCCACCGGCCCGGCAACAACCTCTTCGGCGAGACGCTGGTCTGCGTCGACCTGCGTACCGGCGAGCGGAAGTGGCACTTCCAGCTCGTCCACCACCCGCTCTGGGACCACGACATCTCGTCGGCGCCGATCCTGGCCGACATCAGCGTCGACGGCCGCGCGATCAAGGCGGTGGCCCAGCCGAGCAAGCAAGGCTACGTCTACGTCTTCGACCGCGTCACCGGCAAGCCGGTCTGGCCGATCGAAGAGCGGCCCGTGGAGAAGGGCACGGTGCCCGGCGAGTGGTATGCGCCGACCCAACCCATCCCCACCCGGCCGCCCGCCTACAATCGCAACGGCGTGCTCCCCGAATACCTCATCGACTTCACGCCCGCCCTGAAAGCGGAGGCGCTGGAGCTGACGAAGAAGTTCAAGTTCGGCCCCATCTATACGCCGCCCGTGGTCAGCAAGGCCGACGGCCCCATCGCGCTCCTCACGCTCGCCACCGCCAGCGGCGGGACGAACTGGCCGGGCGCCTCCTACGATCCCGAGACCCACGTCGTCTACGCCTCCGCCTGCGACGCGTGCCTGACGCGCCTCGGCCTCGTCCCGCCCCCGAGCAAGGACGTCTCGGACATGGACTACGTGCACGGGTTCGCCGGGCAGCCGTTCCGCATCTCGCGGGGCCCGGGCGAGAACGCGGGCGCCGACGCGGCGCCGCCCCCGGAGCGGCCGGGCCGCGGAGGCGGGAGCGCGTTCGTCTTCAACGTCCAGGGACTGCCGATCATCAAGCCGCCGTACGGGACGATCTCCGCCATCAGCCTCGACAAGGGCACGATCCTCTGGCAGACGCCGCACGGCGAGACACCGGACGTCGTGCGCAATCATGAGCTGCTCAAGGGCCACCAGATCCCTCGCACCGGCCAGTCCGACAGCGTGGGCACTCTCGTCACCAAGACGCTGGTGGTGGCCGGCGATCCGCAGTTCACCACCACCGCCGAGCGGCCACGGGGGGCGATGCTGCGCGCCTACGACAAGGCGAGCGGCAAGGAGGTCGGCGCCGTCTACATG
>Ga0137375_10006197_pt1 | contig 14206 bp, 10 predicted proteins | sample SagtaG_24_FD_104936 | JGI IMG/M metagenome (GOLD analysis project Ga0137375, IMG submission 104936) | Vadose zone soil microbial communities from Sagehorn Ranch, Mendocino, California, USA - Sage1_R_113_16 metaG | ecosystem: Environmental > Terrestrial > Soil > Vadose zone | place: USA...
CGGCGAGCCACTCGAGCCGGTCCAGCGTCGTCGCGTGATCCGGGAAGCCGCCCACGCCGATCGAGGCCGTGACCGACACGTCGGTGCCCGGGAGGGAAATCTCGGCCACCGCCGCACGGACACGCTCGGCAATCTCCAGGGCCGCGGGACCTCAGTATCGGGGAGGAGGATCGCGAACTCCTCCCCGCCGTTGCGCCCGGCAAAGTCCCGGGCCCGCAGCACGCTCCGCAGCACCGCGCCTACATTCGCCAGGACATGGTCCCCGACGGGATGGCCCCGCTGGTCATTGATCTGCTTGAAGTGGTCCAGGTCGAGCAGGAGCAGCCCAAGCCGGATCAGCACCGGCCGGCCACCTGCCGGGGTGTCGTGCAACCGCCGCACATAACCGCTATGCACCCGCAGGGACCAGGCGCCGCACCCCGGGCACGCTGCCCGCACAGGCTGCCAGCGCGCCGAGATCACCAGCCCGTCTGCTGTGCACTCGACCCGCTCCATCACAACACCGCGAAGATGAGGAAGAAGATCAGCAATCTCTACCGCCCCGGCACCGGTGCCGCCGATGGCCGGCAGGACGGTGCGGCTGGCACACTGAGACGGCAACGAGGCTCCCGGGACGCTAGTGATCTTGGCCGGTCACCACGCGTCCTACCGGGGCCTCGCTGCATGCTTGCGGCAACACGCCACCCGCCGCCCAAATCGTGATCTTCAAGGCCCGGTCACCCACAGCTGACGATCACGGAATTCGCGCCAGAGCCCATCACGCTGGCAAGCGACAGTGCACGATCCGGGCCGCCCCAGCTCACGCCGATGGGGAATGTTAGGATCTTTCCAATAGACTGCTTGACTTGCCCGCTACCTGCGACCGCAATTCCAGGCCACCACTGGCTGTTCCCGTCACAGGACTCGGAGGAACCGCTTTGTTGTCACTCACAGTGCTTGGCTCCTGTGGGACCTTTCCGGCCCCGGACCGCGCTTGCTCCGGCTATCTCGTCCAGATCGAGGCAAATGGCAACGCCCCAACGTCTCTTGTAATAGACGTTGGCTCCGGTTCGTTGGCCAACCTTCAGAAATTCTCATCAATTCATGACTTGGATGCTGTCTGGCTTAGCCACCTGCACCTTGACCATTGTAGCGATCTAATCTTGGCCTACTATCTAGCTAAGTTTAGTGCGAAACAGCGCGATAGACCTCTTCCTGTATACGGTCCTCCAGGATGGCATGATCATCTCTGTCGCGCCTCAGCCTCTGAGCGAGACCTCTCTGACTTTTTTGAAATCCACGAACTCCACAATGGTGCTCAGCTTGACCTTGGACCAGCCAAACTCACCGCTATCCGCACCCTCCACTCCGTTGAGACCTACGGCCTAAGACTTACGCATGGCAGCACTACAATCGGCTATTCGGCGGACACCGCGTCGTGCGATGCGGTCGGTGAGATTGCCAATCAAGCAACCCTTTTTCTCTGTGAAGCCGCCGTTCCGCATCACAAGCGTGAATATCCTCCCAACCACCTGACGCCGGGTGAAGCAGCTACCTGGGCTCAACGGGCAAGCGCGTCCAATCTCGCCCTAACTCATATTCGCCCTGACGCCGATATAACAGTGACGCTCCAACAGGCCATGCAGGACTTTCATAGCCCGGTCCGCATTGCTCGCGAGGGTGACGTATTCGAATTTTAGTACGCGCATTGAGTCATCCGGGTGCCTCTCCGCCGACGTCCTGAGCTACACCTCCGCGGCGAGCGCAGGAAGCCAGCCAAGAATGGGTCGTGGTCGTGATCAGAGAGCGGTCTGGGAGACGGAGATGTCGTCGAAGTCGATGTCGTAGGTGCGGCCGGTCGCGGTATCACCCATATGCAGGATGGTGATGAGGTTGGTGCCCATGTTCTGGCCGGTCAGGCTCAGGTCGGACACCGGGATGCCATCCAAAGAGACGTCCACGCTGCTGGCGGTGCCGTCGACCACCAGGTGCAGAACCACCTGGTGCCAGCCACCTGTGGGCATGGCCGTGGTCTTCGTCGTGGTGACGCTGCCGATGTTGTTCCGCAACGCCAGCTTCCCGGTGGGACTGAGGTACAGGTTCATGATCGATGCGCTCTGGTGCTGCTCCGGAAGCCGATCAGTTTGGCAGACGTGGACCTGCTCACCACGTACACCCAGGCCGTGGCGTAGAGCAGGGAGTAGGCGCCGCCGGGAGGGTCCTTTAGGCATATGTGTGCACATGTGGCTCGCCCCGGTGGTCGATTCCTCCGCCCCGTAGCTGCCGCTGTGGGCGTGAGCCGTCTCGGGTTCATGCCATCGACAGTGGGTCGCCGGCTCGAAGCCATCCGAGAAGAGCGTGCCCGCATTCGGAGTATTCACTGTAAGCGTCCCGCTGGGCGTGGTGTTCCCTGCGGCGTCATAGGCGACGACCTGATTGGTATAGGTCATGCCCGCGACGCGGTGGAGTCGGTGTAGCTCGGCCCGGCGAGGGACGCGATCACCGACCCGTTCCGGACGGCGTGGTAGCCGACCACTTCAACAGCGTCCTAGCTCGCGCTGCTTAGCGGCGGGTGATCGGGTTGCCCCGCAATCAGCTCCCAAAGTTATAGGTCTGGACGTCGAAGGTGCGCCCCAGTTCGTCGGTTGGGGTCACGGTGACCGTGTTGCCGTTCACAGTTACCAGCAGGAAGTGGTAGACCTGGCTTGCCGAGGTTGGCTTCGGCGCGCTGCCGCAGCTGCTGCCTGTGCCGCTCGAGCCGCTCCAGCCGATCCCGTACGCGTCCGTGGCCGCACAGCCGGGGCCGCCGCCTATCTTCGATAGAGCGGCACCTCCGCCGCCGGTGACGTAGCTGATGATGCCTCCGAGCGGTGCGGTGTTGCGCTGGTACAAGTGCGCGTGCCCGTTGAAGGCCATCGCCACGTGGTACTGGTTCAGCAGCCCCTCCAGGTGCCCGGCCCCGTCCAGGAACGTATCGGAAGTCTGCGAGCTCTGGTCTGAGTGCAGCGGATAGTGGAATACGGCGAACTTGACTTCGCCGGCGTGGGCGGCGAGATCATTTTGCAGCCACGTGTATTCGTCCTGCTGTGCGCCAGGCGCCCAGTGTGCGTCGTAGTCGTCCTGGTACTGGCTGCCCGTTCCGAGGTTCGCTGGATCCCAGGAAGCGTCGAGGATGTAGATGCGGGCGTTGCCCTCGTCGAATGCGTACCAGGCTGTCCCATAACTCTTGGCGGTAATTCCGTCGAAGCAGCAGTACGAGGCCATCTGGTCTTGCCCGCCAGAGGCGGCCGCGACGACATCAGAAGGCCAGTTGCTGAGAAACGTGCCGGTGGGGGCGTGGTTGCCAATCGCGTTGAACATTGGCATGGACTTGCCTACAACTGTCCAGTACTGCGGGCCGAAGACTGCGCTGATGTCCTGCCCGGATTGCTGGAGGTCGCCGTAGCTCGTCTGGCTGCCCGCCGGGTAGCCGGTGTCGCCTGTGCCGACGACAAAACGAGCGCCGCTGGCGGCGATTTGCTGCATGACGTTGGCCTGGTCGGGGTTTCCGGTGGCGTACGTCTTTCCCCAGTCACCGATCACGGCAAAGGAGAATCGTTCGGTGGAACCGGCCGGAACCTGGCTGCTGAACTGGGGTGTCGGGTCACTGCCCAGCAGGTCGGTTTGGGACGTTCCGAGGTATGGCCGGTAGCAGTAGGAGGTACCCGCCTGCAGCGGCGACAGCTGTGCCTTCCACTGGTATTCGCCGACGCCGTTTACCTTAATGAAGGTCTTTGTTGCCGTTGCCGTGTGAGCATTACACGACTCAACGCCCACTTGCCCCCACTTGACGACGGCTGAGATCTTGGCCGTATCAGTGCCAAAGTTCACGGTGGCGTTGGATCCGACGACGTCGGTCAGGTACGGGTAGCGCGTGAGCTCGGGATTCAGGCTGGCGTGAGCGGGCGCTGGAGCTGCGACCGCAGAGGCGAGCAGGAGCACTCCGGCCAGCAACGCATAGCACGATGCTGCAGTCTTGCTTGGGTGCCGTCTGACGGCATGAACAGGATAAGACGCACGACTTGTTGATACGTTCATGTTTCCCCCCACGCGGGACGATCCCGCGTTGGCACGCCCTACGTGGGCGCTCGATTTTTCAAGCCGGTAGATAAGCGGTTCCGGACGGTATGGGCTGAATATGCCGCGGAAAGGGTGGGCGGACATTCAGTGGTGTCGCCGGTCATCGCGCGGCAACCTCCTTGGTCAGTGGTTAACGCTATAGGTGCGGTAGTAGATGAGCTCACCCGCCTCTCCACTGGGAGCGAGGCTCTGTCTCAGGAAGAGGGTGAACACGAGAGCCATGGCGCCCGAGGGTCCGCGCAGGTCGGTCACGGTCGGGTTGCCGAAGCTACGACTACCCTGATTGGTGCGGATGTGCAGCGGGACAGCCCGGCGGGTCCTCTCGTCGTAGAGGTAGATATGCCACGCGGGCCCAGTGCCAGCCTGAGCCTCGATGAGCTCAAACGACGCACCGAGGAACCTGACGGCATCCCGGTCGCCGATCTTTCCCGAGACGCCGTCCGCGCGCAGCGCCGCATCAAGGGCAGTATCCGGTCGGGCCGACCATGAGGAGAAATTGGTGAGGACACCGAGCCCCGGCCGGTCCAGCCCGAGCGGCAGACTGTAGTGGAAGCCCACAGCGATACGTGAGTGGGACAGGTCAGGCGACAGGACTGCCGAGATAATATTCGGCGTTCCTTCCTCGCCGGCGCCTAGCGGTGCGAGGGTATGCGGCGCTTCGAACGTTCGGTCCGCTCGGCCGGCCAGCAGTGCGGCGAGGCTGGCGTAGTGGCGGAAGCGCAATCGCGGCCGCAACCCGGCCGCCTGGTTGGCGGATGCCTCATCTGCGAGCAGGTAGCCAGAATCGGCGAGTGCGGCGATGGTGGGCTGCGAGGCGTCGTTATCCAATTGCGCCTTGGACGTCCAATGCAGCAGGTCACGCGATCCCGCCAGGTAAACGCGGAATGCTCCCTGCGGGCCGCTGTGATACACGCCAAGGTAGCCGCCGCCGGGCCGCGGGATGATCTTGAGGGTGTCCATGCTCCGCCCATGATCATCCCGAGCAGCGTAGCGGTGCCCAGTCGCCTTGGGCACGTTATCGATGGCGCCGCTCAGCACTGCAGCGGGCGGCCGGCCGGAGAGCACGCGGGAACTTGTCCGGACCACCAACACCGGCGGATGTGCACCCTCCCTGCTGTCGTACTGCCCACTGCCGCTGCCGACCTGGGTGAGGGCCACCCTGACCACTCCGTTGCCCAGGACGAGCGGGGTGACGTCGACCGTTACCCACGCCTTCGCGGAGACCATGCCGGTCTGCGCCACTGTCTCGCCGAGCGCAGGGGCGGTTGCGTCGGTGATGGAGTTCTCATTCCATGAACGATCGACCGCGTGGACCGCGGCGCCCCGCAGGTCGGCCACGTTCGACCAGAACCGCAGCTTTGCCGAGGTGACGGTGCCGGAGAGCCCTGCCAGAGAAAAGGTGAGGTAGGAGAGGATCTTCGGCCGGGATGCGGTCCGCAGCACCGGGGAGTTCCCTGTATTCACGGCCGGACGTGCCGAGGAGACGTAAGCGTCGCCCACCGGTGAGAAAGGGATCGACGTTACTGCGGGGGCTCGGCTAGGGGGCGGGCCGCTGGGCCGGGTCACGGCCCACCATGTGAGGGGCACGGCCACCGCCAGCGCGACGGCCAGCGCCAGCAATCTCCACGAGGGCCGCCGCCCGTCGGCCGACGTCACGTCGGCACCCGCCGACCGGGGCTCAACCGGCCGCGGGGCACCGTCTGGCCGCAGGGTACCGTCTGGCCGCAAGCCGACATTACCGGCTACCTTTTCCGGTTCCTGGCGGGCCCCCTTGGGGCGTGAGTTTGACATCATCTCCGCCGGACCATGAGATTCTGCTCGGCGTTCCGGAACCGCCCTGACTTGCTGGCGTAGATATGCACAGTGAAGCTGCCGGGCGCGTCCAGCGCAACCAGTCTGAGGTCGGCACGGCCGAGTGAGTTGGTGGACCCGGCCTTCCATCGCACGCCCAGCCCTCGGCTGTTGATGATTTCCATGAAGAGATGCACCTGACTTGCGTGAATGGTCTTACCGGGCATGATCAGTCGGCAGCGTACCTGGAGTGTGAATGGTGCGCCCACTGCCACCGAGGCTGGGGCGGCCACGGTGAGCACCAGCCGGCCAGGTCCCGCATGAGAACCCGCGGGCCCGCCCGGTGCTGACCCTGGGGCAGCATTGGGCACCACGATGCGCCACACGGGGTGCAGCTCGGCCCGGCCGTGCAGGTTCTTGTTGATCACCCAGGTTCCGTAGAAGGTAGCCCGCTGACCGAGTGCCGGCAGCGCGACGTCGGGCAGATCCGCGGGGATGACCCGGGCCGGCAGGAGGCCGTGGTCGGCCGGCGTAAGGAACCGCCGGTAAGGCGGGTCGACGGCGACCAACACCTGCCAGTCGCCGTCGCCCGGCTTGTACTCAACCTGCTGGACAATGCCGCTCGCGGTGGCGCATTTCGCGACCACCTCCAGGCGACCCGGATCGTGGACGTGTGCCAGTGGGCTGGCGGGGCAGGGGGCGGCGCCGGGGCGCCATCCGGGCGCGCTCGGGGAGCTGCGGAGTACCCCCCCTGAGCCGAACAAGGCATACAAGACGGCCCCCACGGCGACGACGAGGACAGCGACGGTGAGTGCCGCCTGCAGGCGGTTGAGCCGGTGCGCGCCGGGGTGATCAGTGCTGACCGGCTCTCGGGCCGCCTTCGCCTGATCTGGCCTCATGGCAGTCACCGGTGGCTCCGGGGATGAATGATCGTGGTGAAGTGGTCGGCCGTGTCCCTCACGAAGAGCAGCCACCGTGATTGTGCACCAGCAGGCAGCGGGAACGCCAGGGTGATGGATCCATGGCTGTCGGCTTTGGTGCTCGTCATGAACCGGCCGTGATATATGGCCGTCACGAGCCCGCCGGGGGGGTATCCCGAGCCTTGGACCGTCACCCGGTTGCCAGAGATCCTGGCGGTCAACGCAGGTTTCAGCAGCTTGAGCGAGCCGTTGTTGCCAGCGCCGTCTTTGACCACCAGTTGCCAGTGACGGAATATCCGCGTGGGTGCCTGGAACAGCACGGATATGCTGCCGTCACCAGCCGACCTCCCGCGCGCGAGGACCACGCCGTGGTAGGTGACCGTAACTGGCGAATTGGGCTGGAAGCTCACGCCGGTGACGGTAGCGAAGCCGTTTTCGGTGCTATAGGCGATCAGCGGTTTGGGCACGACGAGCGACGCGTACCGGCCGGTCGAATCGGTAACGACGATAAGGTACCGGGGCCGTATGAGGGTCGGGAGTGCGAGCGGCAGGGTCACCGCGCCAGCCGCATCTGCACGTCCGCGTGCCACCTGCTTCCCGTTGTATGTGGCGGTCAGCGCAGCGCCTTCGGTGAAACCGGCTCCGTGCAGTGTGACCGTCGAGCCGCGTACGGTGGACGACAGGACAGGATGCGGCTGCCTGGCAGTAAGCCGGTAGATCCAGGCACGGCCCTCATGATTGTAATAAACGGTATGCACGAGCTCACCGCCATACCGCTCGATGAGCAGCCGGAACTGGCGCTGCGTAGAGGCCTCGACGACCTGGCTCTCCGCCGGTGGATCGTCTGCGGCGGTGGTGTAGTAGACCAGGTAGGAGATCTGGCCGCTGGCGATCAGCGGGGGCGGCCAACGATTTATCCAATCCCGCGGTGTTCGTGCTCCGGGGGCTGGCGCTGAGGCCTGGATGATCCGCCCGCCCGGCAGTACTGTGGCGAGGTTGAAGCGGCCGAACGGATAGGCGTTGTGGTGAGCGTAGAACGCGAATACGTACTGGGCGGATCCGTGCGAGATCGTCATGACGCCCGCACTTGGCGGTGTCTTAGCGGCCATCCACATCGCCGCGTCCTTCAGGCCGATGAAGCTGTTGTCCCGCAAGGTCGTTTGCAGGTATGGCACGGCCGTGGCGACCACCACGAGCGATAGCGCGCCAGCTGAGACCTGCCGCAGAGGGTGTGCTCGCGGCCAGCGGATGTGCTCCTCCAGCCATTGAAGCAGGGCGCCCAGTGCCCTGCCGGACAGGATGGACAACGCCGGGGTGGCTGGCAGTAGGTAATTGAACGCCTTGAGTGGATAGAGCTCGTAGAACCCAATGACCGCGAGCAGCCAGAGCAGCAGCAGCGCGTCAGCGCGCGACCGTCGGCCGATCGCGAACGCGATGCCCGTGATCCAGAGTGCGAGCATCAGCGGGCCCTCGTAGGAGACCAGGACCCGTCCGTAGTAATACCAGGGGACGTCGCTTGCGCGTCGCACGCTGGTCGACAAGAACTCCAGGAAGACCGGCCCGTTGATTGCGAGCTGTACCAGCATCGGAGTCAGCGCGACGATGAACACCGCTGCGGCCACGAGTAGGCGGCGCAGGGTGAGTTCCTGCAGCGACCGGGCGAGCAGCAGGTAGCCCGCCAGGACCAGCAAGACGAGCCCGCCCGGGACCTTCGCCTGAAGCGTCAGGGCGGCGGCGGCGGCGAAGCCATACAACCAGCCGCTGTGCCTTGTGGAGATCCACTTGACCGCGCAAAGCATGGCGACGCAGAAGAAGAAGGTGAGCGTAGAGTCCAACAGGGCCAGGCGGCCGAGTGAGACCGAATAGGCACTCACCGCGAGCAGCAGTGCCGACAACAGCCCAGTGCGCCGACCGAAGAGTGTCGCTGCGACCCAGTAAGTGACCAGCACGGTCAGGATGCTGAAGGAAGCGGCCACAACGCGTGCGGTCACGTCCCCGACTCCGAGCACCCGGTAGACGACCGAGAGAATCTCCTGGAACAGCAGGAAGTTTGAGTTCCCGCGGCCGGTGAGGATGAAGTACCGACCGAAGCCCTTGGCGCCGGCGAGGACAGCGGCCTGCCCGGCATAAACCGCCTCGTCCCCACGCAACCCAACCCGGCCAAGGTCCCAGAGGCGGAGGAAAGCAGCGATCCCCGTAATCGCGATCAGCGGCAGGTCAAGCCGTTTCAAAGTTGCGCTGGCGAGCGACGCCCACCTGTCCGGTCCGCGGCGGGCGGCCGGGCCGTCGCCCGCCATGTCATCTCCGCGAGGCAGGTTCGTCTTCAGTGGCAAGATGCCCACCTCTTATCTCCCTTCGCCCTCGTGTAGGTCAGCTGCCAGGTGACCCTGAGACACACCCTGTCGCTCTGCTGGCTCCGCTAGAAGGGCGACAGCAGGGGGAGGAGCCGTGCCCACATCCATTAGTGCCCGGCCTGGAGCCGGCTTCCGGCGCCTCATAAGTGGCATCGCCCCGTACCGGAGTCATGGAAGGACGACCCTGCTACAGACTCGAACCGCCAGCTGTAACTAAGCGGGCGCAGGGTCAGTACCAGGACACCAAATGCAGTGTCGTTCCGGACGACACTGTTCGGCTGAATCTCCTTGAACCCGTAGTGGCTCTTGCCGCCGGTCCCGACGACAAATTCGCGCAGGCCAGACGGGTCGGCGTGGCCGAACGGGTTCTGTGGGGCGAAACGTTCGTAATCATGCTCGTGTCCGTTGAGCACTATGTCGGCATGGGCAGCAAACAGGTCCCGCCAGAAGGCGCCGTAGGCCGGTTCGTTGCCATGCTGGCCGGAGCTGAATCGCGGCTCATGCCAGTACGCGAGCGTGCACGCGGAAGGATGCTTCCTCAGGTCTGCCGCGAGCCACCTCTCCTCCGCGGATCCGCTGAAACAGCCGCCGATGAAGGAGCATTCAGCGTTCAGCGCGATCAGGTGCCAGGCTCCCAGGTTGAAGCTGTAGTAGCCACGGCTGGGCGCGCCCGCGGCAGCGCCAAAGTAGCCGTAGTAGCCATCAGCATCTCGGCTTAGGTACTCATGATTGCCCGGCACAGGATGACTGATCGCCTTAAACCGTCCCCAGCTCGGGCCGTAGAAGAGCGCGTAGCTCTTGCCCCGGCCGACGGGGTACTGGTTGTCACCGAGCGGAAGCAGAGCCGTTGGATGGAGCTTCAGGATCAGATTGCTGGTGGCCATTTGGCGGCAGGTGGCGCCATGCGCCTTCGGCACGTCCGTCGGGCCGCAGGCGATGTCGCCGCCAGCGACGACGAGAGCGTTGGCGTGCGAAGGGGAGTCCGGAGGCCGCCCGCAGGCGGCAACCCATGCAGGCGTAAGCACAGTGAGTCCGAGCAGGAAGGTGAGCATCCGGCGTCGAGTATGCGGAAGGCTGCGTTTGGTCGGATCGGCCATCGGCGTGATCTCAGGCATCAGCAGCCGAATCCGGGTGCGCTGTGCCGGTGTGGCCCTGGGCCACGGCGACGGGGGCGTTTTCCGCGCCCGGGTGACTCAGCGGGAGAGCCTCATCTTGGGACCTAAGCGCTGCCGGGCCTTCAGCGCTCAGGATGCGACGTGACTTCACATAGCCCCCCCGTAGGCGAGCCCGTCATCCCAGCGTGGCCACGCGTCGGCCCTGGCCTGCTGCGGCTTTCCCGCGTTGCCGGAGGAGTCGGCTGTCCGCCAATCGCCGGGCTCGATCAGCTGGGGGATGTCGTCAGCCCAGCTGAAGGTGTTGGACGCCAGGGTGCGGACCCGGAGGTGGGTGAGGAATCCGGCCAGGATGTCGCGTTCCGTCCTGCGAAGCTGCTGGTAGGTCTGGCCGCCGATGCTGATGGCGGGAGCCAGGTAGCGGAACGGGGGGAAACCGTAGGCATCGTCGGTGTTGGCCAGCAATTGGGTGAGTGCGCTGGCGCGGTCGAGATCGGCGAGCCGCGGCTCGCCGCGCTCGATGATGAACAGCTCGCGCACCCGGGTGGCGCTGGTCATCCGGCAGGGCAGCAGCCGGTCCACGGTGTACTTGGGCGGCGGGATGAGGATCTGAGTGAGCGCGTTGATGCCCATGATGGGCAGGTTGAACCGGGCGAGGGCCATGCCGATGGAGCGGCCGCCTTTGGAGTGCAGGCGGCTCTGGACCTGCAGTCGGCGCCACTCGGACCGGGTCAGGTCATCAGCGTTCACGGCCCGCAGGGTGTGCGCGCTGATCGTCAGCGGCTTGGGGAAGCAGCAGGCGTTGCCCTCAGCGTCGATGACGGTCATGTCGTCGGACAGGAACTTGCCGCCGTGCTCGCGCAGCAGCCGCAGCACCGTGCCGGTCTTTCCCGTGTCGGTCAGGGCGGACAGCATGACCCCGGTGCCGTCGAGCTCGACGCACGCCGAGTGCAGCAGCATGCGGCCGCGGGAGACCATCATGAACCGCAGCAGCGGCTCGAGGATGTTGGTGTAGACGACGTGCGAGGACCGCGCCAGCAGCGGGCCCACCTCGACATCGGTGCGCTCGCCGAGGGTGGCGCGGAAGTTGGCGCCGAGCCGCCCGAGGTGCTCTTCGTACCGGATGACCGTCGGATCAGCCGACTCCATCATGGCTGCGCGCCTGCGCGGCGTCCTGGCGCCCACGTCACCGACGCGCACGGCGATGTCCACATCCGCGTCGGGCACCCACTGGGCACGGAAGAACTCCAACTCGGGGAGCATGATCTGGGACCCGATGGTCACCACGCCCGCCACGTCGTAGCGGTACGTCAGATAGCGGGAGCGCTTGCGGCTGGCCGGAAGCGGTCCGTCATGCCCGTCCGCACCGGACGGGTCGGTCAGGTCGACCAGGACGCGGACCGGGTCGCGGCTGGTGTCCTGGGTTACCGACGCGAAGATGGCCCGGTCGCTCACCACGAAGCGGACCACGAACAGCAGGACCAGGGTGATCCCGTTGGCGATCAGCACCCCCAGGCCGCGGTCCACGAGCAACTGCAGGACGGGCAGGCGGGCCAGCAGCAGCAGGTTGTTCATGGCGAAGAAACGGACCGCCCGGCCGAGCCGGGTACCGTGCGCCCGCTTGCGGTACAGCAGCAGGTCGACCAGCAGGAAATTCCAGGTGGTCGAGGCCTGGGTGGCCAGGGCCGCGCCGACCAGGTGATTCCAGCCCAGGGTGTGATAGAAGAACCAGAGCGCGGCGGTGTTGACGAACACGCCGCTGCCGCCGATGATCCCGAAGCCGACAAAACGCAGCGCCTGGCGGATCTTGTCCGAGCGCGTGGACGGTGCGGTACGCAGCTGCCTGGCCAGCCGTGCCCGGCGCAGCCGGAAGAGGTGGCGCAGGAAGGTCATTCCCTCGCGGAACGACGCCTTGGACTCGCCGGCGTTGCGCGGGGCGAAGCAGTACGCAACCTCGGCGACCCGGGCCACCGGGTTGCGGACCAGGATCTCCAGCAGGATCTTGAAGCCGTCGGGACGCAGCGCGTCCAGGTTCACCGCCGAGCGCCGGAAGGCGAACAGCCCGCTCAGCGGGTCGCTGACCATGGCCAGGCGGCGCGGGAACATGCTCTTGACCAGCCGTGTGGTGCCGGAGGAGACTAGGGCTCGGCCGTTGCCGTCCAGGCCGTCTGAGGGGCTGCCGCTGCCGTTGTAGCGGGTACCCACCACGATGTCGCTGTCGTGGCGCATCGCGGTGCTGGCCAGTACGGCAGCGGTCTCCGGCGGGTGCTGCAGGTCGCCATCCATGACCAGCACCCAGTCCCCGCGGGCGTGCCGCGCGCCGGCGATGACGGCGCTGCTAAGGCCGCCCTTGCGGGAGTCCGGGCGGCGGTGCAGCAAGCGCACCGGGACGGTGCGGCTGCGCGCATGCAATGCCAGGGTGTCGGGGGTGGCGTCATCACTGTCGTCAACGACGATGATCTCCGCATGCAGCGGCGCTACTGCCGGGCAGAGCCCGTCGAGGAGCACTTCAACATTGCGTTCCTCATTGCGCAGCGGGACAACCACGGTGAGATTGGCGGTGCTGCTGGAAGCCGCCGCCTCATTAAGGCTCACCAGAGCCAGATGCCGTGCGCGCTGTCCCTCCAGATTATCGGCTGCTGACTGGGGCGGGGAGCCGTACTGCAGAGCGGGCGCGGTTGAATCAGTAGTCACGATGAATTCCCCTGGCTCTTTAAAACGTCCGCGCAGCATGCAACAACGACGGACCACTGGTCACTGGCATTCCTCGTGCCTTCGAGCACAAAAAGGCCAATAGCACCCAGTGCCGACAGAGCGGGGAAGCACCGAGCAATATGTGGGCAGACTCGCAAGTCTGACGATCCGCCCAGATCAAACCACCTACGTACGGTCTGGCTCAGACCGATTTAGTCGCACATCAATCGTCACCCCTCCCCGTGGCGGCTAATGCCGCCCGCATGCATGCGCGCAGACGACCCCGCCAACACCGAAGGAGGCTCACCTCTTACCGAGCCCCCCCTCGGCACCGCCTTCGGCGTGAGGCGAACAGCGCAAGCCACTTTGCTCAGTTCTGACCTTAGCAGGACAAGAGCCATATGCAATACGGAAGCCTGTCATCTCATGTTGGTTGTTTGTTAACTGTCCCTTGGACTTTGACTTCGTAGCGTGAGGAGTCATAAGCGAAGAGTCATCTCAACTGTGATTACAGTACGTCACATCAACAATACGTATAGCAATCGACGGGTCACTCGGCCGAAACGGCAATGGCGAAGTAGCAGGTTAGACGCATGAAAGGCTGACGCGGCCGCTTCGCCGATGTCTCTTCTGCGTTCCGCCAGGCCCTAAAGAAAGTCGCCCAAACCCTCACATTTCGCAATTGCCCGTCAGCAGCGACCACGGCAGCGAATTCCCCCGCCTCACTGCGCTGGGCCTCTGACCCGATTCCGCGAGTGAGTGGGTGACACGGCACCGCAAATGCCGATAGGTGCCGCCCTGACCTGGGATGATGATCATTGCTACGTAACGATCATCTCAGCGAGGAAGGCACCTATCTGGTGGCCAGGATACGCGGCAGGAAGCGGAAGCGCCGGCAGGCGCGGGTCGGCGCGCCGGATGCGGCGCTGACCCCGAGCGCGGGGCTGGCTGCGGTCAGCGAGTTGTGTGACCGGCTGGGCGTGATCGAGGCGATCGATACGGCGGTCGGCCCGGTAAAGCAGCGTGATCGCGGCTTCGGGGCCGGGCAGCTGCTGACCGGGATCGCGTCGGCGCAGCTGGCCGGGGAAGACTTCCTCGCCGGGCTGGACCGGCAGCGCGCTGCTCGCCGCCAGCATGGCCGCCTGGCTGCACCAGCTCACCACCGACACCCGCGGCGAGATCATCCTGGCAGGTCACGGCACCCGCGGCGGCAAAGCCATGATCGCCACGCTGCGCC
>Ga0137375_10006198_pt1 | contig 14205 bp, 17 predicted proteins | sample SagtaG_24_FD_104936 | JGI IMG/M metagenome (GOLD analysis project Ga0137375, IMG submission 104936) | Vadose zone soil microbial communities from Sagehorn Ranch, Mendocino, California, USA - Sage1_R_113_16 metaG | ecosystem: Environmental > Terrestrial > Soil > Vadose zone | place: USA...
CAACGCCCGCGCCGTCGCCAAGCTCGACATCGACCAGGCCGACCTGCCGGACGTGCTGGCCGGCAACGCCCGCAAGGTCTACCGCGGCCTGGACGACCCTGCGGTTGACTGACCGGTCAGACGGAGCCATCATGGCTGGATGGCATCGGAAGCCCGATGGAGGAGCCAACGTGCTGAGGACCGAGGCCGAGCTGCTGGAACGCCTGCGCAGCGGCAGGCTGGTCGAGGGGCTCGCCAGCGCCACCGAGGCCTACGTCGCAGGGCTCAAGCGGACCCTGATCGTGTCGGCCGACACCGAGCTGGTCAGCGCCCCCGCCTACCTGCGGGCGGCCAGGGACGCGCCCTCGATCAACTCCTACATGTCGGCCGTCAGCATCGTCCAGGACGAGCTCGGCCACGCCCACATCGCCTACCGCATGCTGCGCGACCTCGGTGTCGACCCCGACGAGCTGGTCTACGAGCGCCCCGCGAAGGCCTTCAAGTACCCCTACGCCTTCGACGTGCCCCTCGACACCTGGGAGGAGCTGATCGTCGCCAACGCCTTCTACGACCGCGCCGGCTACGTGCTGCTCAGCGACATCTATCAGAACACCAGCTACGGCCCCTGGAAGCGAGCGCTGGTCAAGGTCGACCGCGAGGAGACCTTCCACCTGCGCCACGGCGAGCGCTGGATGAAGATCCTCTCCGAGGACCCGGAACGAAAGGCCGAGGTGCAGCAGGCGGTCGACTGGATGTTCGTGCTCACCCTGGAGTGGTTCGGCCTGCCCGACGAGCTCAAGCGCCACGGCGAGCAGGTCGGCTACCAGCTCAAGGGCCTCACCAACGACCAGCTCCGCCAGGAGTGGATGGCGGCCACCGTGCCGCTGTGCGAGCGGCTCGGCTTCTCGGTCCCCGCCCACCGCGACGAGGCGACCGGCAGGTACCTGATCGACTGCCCCTTCCCGATGGCCTTCGACGAGGACGTAAAGCGCTGGGACCTCGAGGGGGGCGCCGTCTCCTGGGACGACGTGCTGGCCCGCTGGAAGCGGCGCGGCCCCTGCAACGAGGAGTTCGTCGCCATGATCCAACGCGGCTACCGGCAGCTCCAGCCGCACCCGGTGTGACCATGGTCGCGGCAGACGACGTCCGTGCGGCCCTGGCCGAGGTCGAGGACCCTGAGCTTCCCATCAACATCGTCGACCTGGGGTTGGTCCGCTCGGTGATGGTCGACGGGACCACCGTGCGGGTGGGAATCACCTTCACCTCGATCGCCTGCCCCTGCACCGACATGCTGCGCGAGGACGTCCAGGCGCGGCTCCAGCAGCTCGACGGCGTCACCGACGTGGAGGTGGAGGAGGTCTTCGAGCCCTGGAGCCGCGACGACATGACCGAGGAGGGGCGCCTGGCCCTGCTCACCCTCGGGGTGACCTAGGTGGAAGCGCCGAAGGCTCGCGCGCCGCAGCCGAGTCGCGTCGAGCCCTGGGAGGTCTACGCGCGCCACGACCGTGAGGAGCGCGCGCACTACGTCGGCACGGTCCAGGCATTCGGTCCCAAGGACGCCAGGGTCTTCGCGTACATGCTGTACGACGAGCGCCGCTGGCAGGAGATGTTCGTGGTCAGGCGCGCCGACGTCGTCCCCGTCGTCGCCCCTGAGTAGGTAGGTGTGACCGTGGAGTACCGCGTGTTCGGCCGGACGGAGTACCCGGAGCCACTCGAGTTCCAGGGGGCGCTGACCGCGGCCGACGACGACGCCGCGGCCAGCTCCGCGCTGGAGCGCCACGGACGGGAGTGGGTCGAGCTGGTCCTGATCCCGGAGCGCTCCATCCACTGGATCCTCGGGCCGAGCCCGGCGGAGGTCGGTGATGGCTGACGCGCGGCCGAACCATGCGAACGCCTGGGTGAGCGACAACGACGACGCCCTGGCCGCCGCCGTGAACCTGCTGGTCGTCCTGGCCGACAACAAGTACTGGTTGGGCCGGCACCTGTCGGAGTGGGCGGTCGGCTCGCCCAGCCTGGAGGTCGGCGTGGCCTGCGCGGCGATCGCGCAGGGCGAGCTGGGCCAGGCCCGGGTGCTCTACCCCCTGCTGGCCGAGCTGCCCTTCCCCGGGCCGGTCGACCCGCTGGAGCGCGAACGCGCCTACAACGTGTCGATCCTGGACGCGCCGTTCCCGACCTGGCCGCACGCGGTCGCCGCCCTGCTGCTGGTCGACGGGGCCACCACGACGATGCTGGAGGCGCTGACGGGTAATCCCTACGAGGCGCTGGCCCGGCGGGTGCCGCGGATGCTCGAGGAGGAGGAGTTCCACTGGGACTTCGCCGACGGCAGGGTCCGCGAGCTCGTCCGCCTGCCCGGTGGCCTCGAACACCTGCAGGCACGCGTGGACAGGTCGCTGGAGGAGGTGCTCTGCTGGTTCGGGCCACCCGGCGAGCACGGGGTGGAGACGCTGCAGAGCGAGGGACTGCTCAACTCCGGCAACCAGGCGCTGCGCCAGGCCTACCTGGACCGGATCGGCCCCCTGCTGCAGGAGGTCGGCGTCGAGCTGCACCTCGGCAGGGATCAGCAGACCGGACGATGGGAGGACCAGCACCTGCCATGGGATCGATGGAACCGCCTGCAACGCCGCCTGGAGCCGGCGAGGAGGTGACCTGCCCGTGGTGCGGCTCCAAGGAGGTCGAACTGGTCGGCGCGGTCGGGCCGACGACCATGACCTCGCAGTGGATCTGCACCGCCTGCCATAGCCCGTTCGAGCGGATCCGCAGGCGCGGCCGGTCATGACCCGACGCCCGGCGGCACAGCACCCCAGCGCGTCGAGCAGGCAGTACTGCGCCACCCGGTCGTCGATCTCCCGGGCGATCCGCAGGGCTTCCGCGAACAGCGGCCGTGAGCGATCGGGATCGCCTGCCATCAGTGTGGCGGAGCCGAGGTTGAGCAGCATCATCTCCAGACTGTAGAGGTCGCCTGCTTTCCGGCTGAGCCGCACGCCCTCGGTCGCCGCGGCGCTGATCGCCTCGAGGTCGCCCTCGAACATGCCGTCGAGCGCTCGCGCCTGGAGCACCGAGACCGTCGCAGCGACGTCGTCGAGACCCGTCGTCACGGCGAGGGACTCATCGAGCAGCCGCCTGGCGGCAGCGCGGTCACCGGCCATATTGGCGGCGACCGATGCCATGGACAGCGCGTGGGACAGCAGCGGGAGATTTCCTACCGCTCGCGCCCCCAGTATTGCCCGTTCAAGCGCTGGCCTGGCGGCTGCCGGATCGCTCTGCAGCACGGCCAGGAACCCGCGGCGGCCCCGCGGCTGCGGGCCGCCCTGGCGGACACCCCAGGGGTCGCCGCCGTCGGCGCGCCGGTGACCCGCGACGGCTTCAGCTACGTCGAGGGCACGCTCACCAGTAGCACCGACAGCCAGGCGTCGTTCGCGACCGTCGACCGGCTGCGCTCGAGCGTGCACGCGATCGCCGGAGCGGACGGGCTGGTCGGCGGCAGCAGCGCGGTCAACCTCGACACCCAGCGCGCTGCCCGGCACGACCGCAACCTCGTCGTCCCGCTGGTGCTGGTGGTGGTGTTCGTCATCCTTGCGTTGGTGCTGCGCGCGCTGGTCGCCCCGCTGCTCCTGGTCGGGACCGTGGTCCTGTCGTTCGCGGCGGCGCTCGGCACGAGCGCCCTGGTCTGGGACCACGTCTTCCACTTCGCCGGGTCCGATCCGGCGATCCCGCTGTTTGCCTTCGTGTTCCTGGTCGCGCTCGGCGTCGACTACAACATCTTCCTGATGACCAGGGTGCACGAGGAGAGTAGGCGCCACGGTACGCGGCGGGGAGCGCTGATCGGCCTCGCGGCAACGGGCGGGGTCATCACCTCCGCCGGTCTGGTGCTCGCGGGGACCTTCATGGCCCTCGGCAGCCTGCCGGTGATCCTCGCCACCGAGATCGGCTTCGTGGTGGCGTTCGGCGTGCTGCTCGACACCTTCGTGGTCCGCTCGGTGCTGGTCAGCGCGCTCAACCTCGACGTCGGGCGCTGGCTGTGGTGGCCCAGCGGCCTGCACCGCCGACCAGACGTCGACCTCGACGAGCTCGAGAACGACCAGCCGGCCGCGCTCACCACCTGACGCCTACGGCGGACCCGGCAGGTCTCGTGATTCGGCTGGACGCTCGACAGCCCTTGCGGCGCGGTCGAACCGAGCCCGACGGTCGGGTCAGGACCGGGCGGCCGCCTTGCGGGCGCGGTAGGCGGTCACCGCGGCCCGGTTGCCGCAGCCGGCGTCGCAGAAGCGCTTGGAACGGTTCTTCGAGAGGTCGACCACGACGTTGCCGCAGTTGGGGTATTCGCAGACCCGCAGGCGGCGCAGCTCCCCGGTGCGGACGACGTCGACGAACGCCATCGCGGCCTCGACGGCCATGCGCGTGGCCAGCGGCGCGTCGGGCGGCGTGGCGTGCAGGTGGTAGGACCACCCGTCGTGCCTGCCGAGCTGCGGAAGGGCGTTCGACTCGCGCAGGAGCGCGTTGACGGTCTCCACGACCTCGTCCTCCCCGACCTCCCAGATCCGCCGCAACCGCGGCCGCAGGGCGCGGACGGACCGCAGCTCGGCCTCGTCGTGCGCGCGCCGGCCGGTCCAGCCATAGGCGCGGAGGAACCGGTCGAGCGCGGTGAGGTCGGGCAGCGCCTCCTCGTCGCGGCCACCGGTGTTCACCAGGGCGGCGGCCGACACCAGCGCCGCCTCCGTGTCATGAGCAAAGATCACCTTGACTCCTGTCACCCGGTGGCCTAGTGTCATTAGCATAATCTGCTATTGCTTATTACAGCTACCAAGGGGAGTGCCGCCATGCGCCAGCACCGCTCGGCGGGCGCCGGTCTCGGACTGGCGCTGCTGTCGGCCGTGACCTTCAGCACCTCCGGCACGTTCGCCCGGTCGCTGATCGACGCCGGCTGGTCGGCGGAGGCCGCGGTGGCCGCACGGGTCGGCGTCGCCGCCCTGCTGCTGGCGGTGCCCGCGGCGCTGTCGCTGCGCGGCAACTGGCACGTGCTGCGGCGCAACCTCGGCATGGTCGGGGTGTTCGGCCTGCTCGCGGTCGCGGGTGCCCAGGCGTGCTTCTTCAACGCCGTGCAGCACCTGCCCATCGGGGTCGCGTTGCTGCTCGAGTACCTCGGCATCATCCTCGTGGTCGGCTGGACGTGGGTCGCGCACGGCCAGCGGCCACGCCGCCTCACCGTCGCCGGCTCGGCGGCCGCCCTACTCGGACTGGTGCTCGTCCTGGACCTGGCCGGCGGACGCCTCGATCCGGTCGGCGTGCTGTGGGGCCTGGGTGCCGGCATTGGCCTGGCCACCTACTTCGTGCTGTCTGCCCGTGGCGACGGCGACCTGCCGTCCACGGCGATGGCCAGCGGCGGCATGGCCGTCGGCGCCGTCGCGCTGCTGGCCTTCGGCGCCGCCGGCGCGCTGCCGCTGCACGCCACCTTCGGCGCGGTGCAGCTCGCCGGTCACCGCACGAGCTGGCTCGTCCCGGTCGCCGGCCTGTCGCTGGTCGCCGCCGTCGTCTCCTACGTCGCCGGCATCGGCGCGGCCCGGATCCTGGGCGCGCGGCTGTCGTCGTTCGTCGGCCTCACCGAGGTCGTCTTCGGCTTCCTGGTCGCCTGGCTGGTGCTGGGCGAGCTGCCGACCGCGGTCCAACTGCTCGGCGGTGCCTTCATCGTGGCCGGCGTCGCGCTGGTCCGCGCCGACGAGCTGCGGCCGCCAGCGACCAGGCGGGCGCGGAAGGCTGGTCGGCTGCAGCCATCCCTGGTTCACCTGAGGGGATGAGCAGGCGGGCCGTCCAGCTCAGCCTCGCCGCCCTCCACAACCGGCAGAACCAGCACCAGCAGGCGATCGAGCGCGGCGCCAGCGCCTTGCGCCTCTCCCGGCGGACCGGCTGGCTGGACGGCCAGTCCGCCGCCCTGAACAACCTCAGCCTCGTGGACCTGGAGCTGGGGCGGTTGCAACAGGCCGCCGACCACCTCACCCAGGCGCTGGCGATCGACCGGCAGATCGGCTGGGTCGCCGGCCGGGCGGCCAAGCTCAACACCCTCGCCGCCGTCCACCAACGCCGCCGCGAGCCCGGCCAGGCCAGGACCTGCGCCGAGCAGGCCCTGGCCATGGCCGTCCGGATCGGCTACCGGCTGCTGGAAGGCCGGGCGCTCGAGACCCTGGCCGGCGTCGACCTCGACCTGGGCGAGGCCGACCAGGCCCGCGAGCGCGCCGAGCAGGCGCTCGCCCTGCACCGTGCCACCGGTCACCGCCCTGGCCAGGCCCGTGCCCTCGTCATCCTCGGCCGCGCCCTGCGGCACGCCGGCTCAGGCGAGGCCGCCGAGCGCCGCTGGCGGGAGGCGCTGGCGGTGTTCACCGAGATGGGCAGCCCCGAAGCCAGCCAGGTCCGCGCCCTCCTCGGCGCCCCGCACGATCAGCCGAGCACCATGGGTGACTGGACGGGCGATCCCTGACACGGGCTCGCCAGCCGCGACGAGGGACAGCACCTCGGCGAGGGTCTGGGCGGTGCCTCGGTCGGTGCTACCAGACGGCCACAGGTCGGGGGTGGCGGTGGCTGCGCAGCCGGCGGTCCTTGGTGACCAGCAGGCAGCCGTGCTCCACCGCGGTCGCGTAGATCAACCGGTCGGCGGGGTCGCCGGGAAACGACGACGGCAACGCCACCGCGGCCGCGGCGACCGCGGGCGTGACCCCGAGGGTCCGCACGCCACCGGCGAGCTGGTCCAGCCACGACCGCAGGGGAATGGTCAGGATGATCCGCTCGTGGGCGGCCAGCCACGCCAGCTCGAACCAGGAGATCGCGGCGACCGCGAGCTGGTCGGCTGCCTCCAAGGTCTTGGTGGCGGTGGTGCTGAGCCGCTGGGGCTCGGCCGACCACCACTGCACGACGTGGGTGTCGAGCAGGACGGTGGTCACGCCAGGTCCCAGGTCGCCCCGGTGCTGAACAGCTCCTCGTCGTCGGCGGTGCTCATCGCCACCCCGGCCAGCATGCCCTTCAAGGCGTGCGGGCCGGTGGCGGGTACCAGGCGGGCCACGGTGCGGCCGTGCTTGGTGATCTCGACCTCCTCCCCGGCGGCGACGGCGTCGAGCAGGGAGAGGATCTTGGCCTTCACCTCGGTGGCGGTCATCTGAATGGACATGTGGTCATCATACCAGTCAGTTTATGAACCGAACGCGATGTACCTCAGGGCTGTCGTCGCAGCCAGAGCGATGCCCGGGTCGGCTGCATGGTCTGCTCGACCACCGCCAGCAGGTCGGCTCGCAGCGCGTCCAGGTCGACCTGCTGGCGCAGCCGCGCGCTGAACGCGTCGATGGTCCTTGCCGCGTCGTAGCGGCGGCGATCGAAGCGACGGTCGACCAGCCCTTGGACGCGTCGGCGGGCGGGCTGGAAGAGGGCGGCCAGCGCCAGGGTCGCCGCGGCGACGACCAGGCTGTGGTTCCTGCCGAGCCGCTGGCCCAGACCGAGGACGACCGCGGCGTAGCCGCCACCGAGGAGGACGGTGAGCACGCCGTAGGCGAGCGTGCGGCTGATGATCCGGTCGAGGTCGTAGAGCCGGTAGCGGAGGACCGCCGCGGCGACCCCGAGCGGGACCAGCGCGACGCACGTGCCGGTGGACCAGTCCCGCACGGCGGCGTTGCTGGTCGCCGCCCCGGCGACGGTGACGGCCACCGCGAGCGCGGCCAAGCCGGCGGCCAGGGCGACCCAGCGGAGCTGCTGGCGCTCCGCGCCGCGGGCGCGGCGGAAGCGCAGCATCAGCGCAACGGCCGCGACCGGGATGGCAAGGACGGTCGTCGCGCCGGCCACGGCGCCGACCACGGGGACCCACCACCCGGTGAGGGCGGGGATGGCCAGCGGGTTGGGGACCGACCGGTACGGCGTGCCAAACGATCCTGGCACGAACGAGCGCCAGGCCATGAACAGGGCGGGCCCGGCCGCCGCGACCCAGGCCCACCACCGCCAGGCGCGCGACGGCAGGGCCCCGGTGGGCGTCAGCAGCAGGACGAAGCCAAGGAGGGCCGGCCAGGGGATGAAGCTGTGGTCGGCGTACACGGCGACGTAGCCGGCGGACGGCAGCGAGCCGGGCCGGGCGAGGAGCCCGTAGCGCGCGTACCCGTCGGTGACGCCGGAGGCCACCACCGTGATCCCCAGGGCCAGCAGCAGCCAGCCCACCGGGTGGCGAGGCCGGCGGCTGGCCAGCACCGCACCGGCGGTCGTGCCGCTGAGGACCGTCAGCGCGTAGGGAACGCCACTGGCGGTGAGGAGCTGAACCAGCTCGGTCCGGCCCGCCTGGCGCAGCAGGTGGTCGAACCATGCGATCCCGGCAACCCCGGCCATGGCCAGTCCCCACAGCGCCCACGCCAGCGTGCCCGGCCACCGACCGCGCACCCGCCGCGGCCCTTCCGGCCGCCTGGCCGAGGTCGACACCATCGTCATGGGCGCATCCAAGGCCACCTTCGTCCCGTCGCCGCCGTGGACCGCAGCGTCCCACGACCGCGTGACGGGAGCGTTACGGTCCGACCCGCCAACCGCCCGGGTGTCGCGGCCGCTCGCCGTCGTGCGGCATCACCGCCCGCTCGGCCGCAGCCACAGCGACACCTGGGTCGGCTCCATGGTGCGGTCCACCACGGCGACCAGCTCGGTCACGAGCGTGTCCAGGTCGGTCTGCTGGCGGAGCCGCGCGGCGAACGCCGCCGCGGTGCGCTGGGCGTCGTAGCGGCGCCGGTTGAACCGCCGGTCGACCACGTCCTGCGCCCGCCGCCGCGCAGGCTGGAACACCGCCGCGGCCGCCAGCGTGGCCAGCGCCACCGCGAGCGGCGGCACGCCCCCGCCGCTGACCACCGCCCCGACGGCCACGACGGTCACCGCGTAGCCGGCACCGAGCACGGTGGTCACCGTGCCGTAGACCAGGGCGCGGTTGAGGAGGGCGTCGATGTCGAACAGCCGGTGCCGCAGGATCGCGATCCCGGCCGACACCGGCAGGAAGGCGATCGCGATGACCCACACCACCAGGGCCGCGTTGGCCCATGCGGGCGGGGCGAGGACCTGCGCGGGCAGCACCGGGATGCCGATGGCGGCCACCAGGGCCGCCGTGCTGGCGAACCACTTGAGCTGCTGGCGCTGCACCCCCCTGGCCCGGCGGAGACGGACGACGAGCGCCCCGACCGACGCCGCCACGGCCAGGGGCAGCAGCAGCGCGACCGTGACCACCAGCCCGCCCGCCAGCCGTCCCGCCGTCCCGGGCGCACCGAGCGGGTTGGCCACCGACGGCACCACCACCAGCGGGCCGGGACGGACCGCGAGCGCCACGGTCGACACCGCCAGGATCAGCCCGTCCAGCCAGGCGACCAGCCGCCAGCGCGGCGAAGGCAGGCGACCGTCCGGGAACAGCAGGAAGCAGAACATCGGGATCAGCAGCAGCGCCGGCGCGGAGACCCAGGTACCCACCCAGCCCATCACCCGGCCGCCGCGCAGCGATCCCGGCGCGGCCACCAGCGCGTGGGTGGCGTAGAACGAGGCGAAGGCCTGCACGGCGAGGGACAGCCCGACCAGGCAGAACAGCCAGCCCACCAGGTGGCGGCGCCGGTGCCAGACGACGATCGTGCCCACGGTGGCGAACGCCAGCGTGCACGACGCGCCCGCCGTGGCGGCGACGGTCCGCTGGCCGTAGGCGGCGACGATCCGGCCGAAGCTCGGCGCGGAACCGTTCCTGGCCAGCAGCACCAGCGCCATGGCGACCAGCACCACGGTGGCCGCCCAGGCGGTCACGGCCGTCCACCAGAGGCCACGGTCGCCGGCCACCCTCATCGGGCGTCGGTCCTGCGCCCGCACAGCTTCCACCGCTCCTCCGCACCCCGCACCCGCCAGACGACCCCACCAGGCTCCCACGGATCGTCCGCGACGAGTACCACGAGGTCGTCCTGCCACCGTTACGGGACGCCGCCCGACCGGGTCGGTCGAGGCGGATCCTCCCGGGTCGCTGCCGGGCTCGGGTCGCCGCCGCGCCAGCCGGCCGGGTCGACCCCGCCCGGGACGGGGGCGTCGGGGTCGTACGGGGCGCGCGTGAGCACGAACGTGTTGAGGTCGAGGTGGCTGGGCGTGCCGTCGGGCCGGCGGACGACCCGCAGCGTCTCACCGGCGTAGTAGCCGTCCAAGCCGGTCCAACTGCCGTCCGGCTCGGGGCGGAAGCGCGAGGCCCGGGCGCCGCCGCCATGCGCGGCCAGGTCGAGCCAGCGGCCGGGCCGCAGTCGCAGGGTGAACGGCGCCGGCCCCCAGTACCAGGGACCGGTCAGCGCCAGCAGCTCCGGGTCCACCTCGTCGAGCGGGGCCCACTCCTCGGGCGGGCGCGGCTCGTGCTCGGCCATGACGTCGAGCAGGTCCAGGACGCCCGTCCGGCTCAACCCGCTGGTGGTGTTGGCGAGCAGCACCGCCCCGGTGGGGTCGTCGGTCTCGACCCACATGGCGGCCAGGAACCCGGGCATGGAGCCGCTGTGCCCGACCAGCCGCCGCCCCCGGTGGTGCCGCAACTCGAGGCCGAGGCCGTACCCGACAGCCTCCGCGTCGGCGTCGCGCACGACCGGCTCGCGCATCTCGCCAAGGGTGTCCTCCCGCAGCACCCCGCCGGTGTCGCCGCCGCAGAACGCCGCCCACCGGCACAGGTCGGTGATCGTCGACCAGAGCTGGCCCGCGGGAGCCATCGCCACCGCGTCGTGCGCCGGCTCGGGCAGCAGCACGTCCGCCCACGGATGGACGGCGAAGCCGCGGGCGTGCGGCGCCTCGGGGAGCGGGGTCGTCCGGGTCATCCCCAAGGGCTCGAGGACCTCGCGCCGCAGCGCGTCGGCCCAGCTCGTCCCGCGCAGGCGGGCCACCAGCTCGCCCAGGGCCGCGAACCCCAGGTTGGAGTAGTGGAACCGCCGCCCCGCGCGGTGGCGTACCGCGGCCTGGCCGATCGAGCCGGCCAGCTCGTGCCAGGTCTTTCCCGATGTCCGCTCCCACCACGGGCCCGGCGGCTCGGCAGTGAGCCCGGAGGCGTGGGACAGAAGCTGGGCGATGGTCCGGTCACCGACCGGGGTACCGGGCAGGTGGGCATCGAGGGGATCGGACAGGTCGAGCCTGCCCTCGTCGCGCAGCCGCAGCACCAGCACGGCCGTGAACGGCTTGCTGATCGACCCGATGCGGTACTGGGTGTCGGCGGTGGGCCTGGTCCCGTCCACCTTGCCACGTGCGCCGGTCCACACCGGGCGCCCGTCCCGGACCACGGCGGCCACCAGCGAGGGGGCGCGGCCCTCGGCCTGCTCCACCGCGATGCGGCGGGTGAGCGCGCGTTCGGTGCTGGGCAACAGGGCAAGGTCGGGCATCTTCGCTCCCTTCGGCTCGGGCTGTCGATCGTGATCATGTAGCGGATTCGGCGACGGCTTGCGACCGTGGTGCTAGTTTCATCGCATGCGGCTCACGGTGCTCGGCGCCTGCGGCGCCTGGCCGGCGACGGGCCAGGCGTGCAGCGGCTACCTGGTCGAGCACGACGGCTTCCGGCTGCTGGTCGACGTCGGCTACGCGACCGTGCCGCGGCTCCTGCGGCACGCCGCCGCCGGCCAGGTCGACGCGGTGTTCGTCAGCCACGGGCACCCCGACCACTGCGCGGACCTCAGCCCGCTGCTGCGCGCGCGGGCGCTGCGCGACGACCCGGCGCCACCGCTGCCGGTGTACGCCCTGCCGGGCGCCCTGGACGCCGTGCTCGCCCTCGACCGCCCGGGGATGCTGGACGACGCCTACGCGCTGCACGAATTCACGGCGGGCGCCGCCCTGGCGGTCGGCCCGTTCCGCGCCGAGACGCGCCCGCTGCCGCACTTCGTGCCCGACGCCGGCGTCCGGCTGGCGGCCGGCGGCCGGGTCGTCGCCTACACCGGCGACAGCGGCCCCAGCCCCACGGTCGTCGAGCTTGCCCGTGACGCGGACCTGCTGGTGGCCGAGGCCAGCTACGTCGACCGGGTTCCGGCGGACACCCGTGGCGCCCTGTGCAGCGCGCGCCAGGCGGGCCGGCAGGCCGCGGACGCCGGGGCCAGGCGACTGCTGCTGACGCACCTGCTGCCAGGCACCGACCAGGCCGCCGCGCTCGCCGCGGCCAGGGAAGGCTACGACGCGGAGGTCGGCGTCGCCACCGCCGACCTGGTCCTCGACCTTCACTGAGGCCCAGGGACCACCTGAAGTGCGGCGGACCGTCCTGTCCCGGGGAGCTCTTCCGCGATACTCCATGGCCGGGAACCACCGAGGAGGAGGGGGACATGGCCACGCGGATCACCGTGGTCGGCGACGCCGACCTGCCAGAGCTGCTGCCGCTGGTGCGCGCCTACTGCGACTTCTACCAGGTCGCGCCGAGCGACCAGGCGCTGCTCGAGCTGTCGCGGGCGCTGCTCGCCGACCCGCGCTGCGAAGGGCTGCAGCTCCTGGCGCGCGACGACGCCGGCAGGGCGGTCGGCTTCGCCACCCTGTTCTGGACCTGGCAGACGCTGTCCGCCGCCCGCGTCGGGGTGATGAACGACCTGTTCGTGGACGCCGTGGCGCGGGGCGCCGGGGTGGCCGGCGGGCTCATCGACGCCTGCCTGGAGCAGTGCCGGGCGCACGGCGCGGCCGAGCTCGTCTGGCAGACGGCCAGGGACAACCGCCGCGCGCAGGCCCTCTACGACCGGATCGGGGCGAGGCGGGACGACCACTGGCTCGACTACTCGCTGCCGGTCGAACCCCGGCCGCCGGCCTGAGATGCGCGCCAGCGCACGAGCGGCGGAGGGCTCCCGAGCGGTTCACGTTCCAACAAAGAAGTCGACGCGGCGGGCGTGGAACGGCAGCATGCTGGTACGGCCAGCGGCGGCGTGGACCCTGACCGGTGGCAGCGCGGCGGCGGTGGGGTGCTCGGGAAGTGGACCAGTGAGGTGCGCGTGCTGGCGGTCGAGGTGGACGGCCTGGGAAAGGTCTTCAAGGGTGGCGGCCCGCGGTCGCGGGCGGTGGAGGCCGTCCGCGGCCTCACCTTCTCCGTGGAGCCCGGCGAGCGGCTGGCCTACATCGGGCCGAACGGGGCAGGCAAGTCCACGTCGATCAAGATGCTCACCGGCATCCTGCACCCGACCAGGGGATCGGCCCGCGTCCTCGGCCTGACGCCGTGGACGCAGCGCCGCGCCCTCGCCGGCCGGATCGGCGCCCTCTTCGGCCAGCGCGCGCAGCTCTGGTTCGAGCTGCCGCCGCGGCAGTCGTACGCGTTGCTCGGAAGGATCTACGGCCTCGACCGGCGGACGACGACCGCCCGCGTCGAGGAGCTCGGCGAGCTGCTCGACTGCGGCGACCTGTTCGACGTGCGGGTCCGCGGCCTCTCGCTGGGCCAGCGGATGCGCTGCGAGCTCGTCGCCGCGCTGCTGCACTCGCCGGAGGTGCTGTTCCTCGACGAGCCGACCATCGGCATGGACCTGGTCGCCAAGCAGCGTTTCCGCGAGCTGATCGTGCGGCTGAACCACGAGCGGCAGACCACGATCTTCCTCACCTCGCACGACGTCTCCGACGTCGAGCAGGTCGCCAGGAGGGTCATCGTGATCAACGGCGGCAGGATCATCTACGACGACCGCGTCGCCGCGATGCGCCGGTCGGTGCTGTCGACCAAGCTGATCGAGGTCCGCTTCGAGGAGCCCCCGGCGAACGGCTCGCTCCACGTCGACGGCCTGCGCGCGGTGCGGCAGTCCAGCACCGAGTACAAGCTGGTCGTCGACACCCGGCGGCGGTCGATCCGCGACGTGCTGGACGCCCTGCTCGACAGCGAGCGGGTGGCGGACATCTCCGTGCTCGACCCACCGCTCGAGGACGTGATCGCCCGGATCTACGAGGCACAGCCGTGACCGAAGCGGCCCACAGCCGGCCCCACAAGGTGCCCCGGTGAGCACGAGGGCCCGTGCGCGCACGGTCGGCCCCTACGGGGCGGCGTTCGCCGTGGCGGCGGGGCGCGTGCTGCGCCGGCCGGGCGAGCTGGCCGTCCGCCTGCTGTTCTACGTGGTGATCCTGGTGGTGTTCGTCGGCTTGTGGTCGGCGGCCGCGGCGGCGTCCGGCGGGCAGGTCGCCGGCTACTCCGCCGCCGCGCTGCTGTGGTACGTGACCGTGGCGGAGGCGGCGGTCATCGCCACCAAGCCCCGGCTGATCGAGGACATCGGCGTCGACATCGGCACCGGCGCGGTCGCC
>Ga0137375_10006202_pt1 | contig 14202 bp, 14 predicted proteins | sample SagtaG_24_FD_104936 | JGI IMG/M metagenome (GOLD analysis project Ga0137375, IMG submission 104936) | Vadose zone soil microbial communities from Sagehorn Ranch, Mendocino, California, USA - Sage1_R_113_16 metaG | ecosystem: Environmental > Terrestrial > Soil > Vadose zone | place: USA...
CACGTCATGGCCTAACAAGGCACCCCGCCTGCAGATCATGGCCTTCTGTGTCGCGGCGATCCTGCCCGCCGGCCGCATTCCGTTCCGGAAGCGGGGGTCAGATCTTGCGTTGCAGCGTGCGTAAGGCCTGACCTCGGTCCTTCGTGAAGCGAGGCGCTACTCCGCGTCGGCAGAGCGCGACGTACGATGCCTGGATGGCTACGACCGAGGACCGGCGGGAGACGGACTCCGGGATAGAGATCAAACCGGTCTACACAGACGGGGACGTCGGCGACCTCGATCTCGAGCTGCCGGGCGAGTTCCCGTTCACGCGTGGCCCGTATCCGGACATGTACCGCGGTCGGCCCTGGACGATCCGCCAGTACGCCGGCTTCGCTTCGGCCGAGGAGACGAACGCCCGGTTCCGTTACCTCCTCGAGCGCGGCCAGACGGGGCTCTCGGTCGCGTTCGACCTGCCCACCCAGCTCGGCTACGACTCCGACGACGCGCGCGCGGAAGGCGAGGTGGGGCGGACCGGCGTCGCCATCGACTCGCTCGCTGACATGGAGCTGCTCTTCGACGGGATCCCGCTCGGCGAGGTCTCGACCTCGATGACGATCAACGCGCCCGCCTCGTTGCTACTCCTCCTCTACGAGCTCGTCGCCGAGGGCCAGGGCGTGGCGGCCTCGGAGCTGCGGGGCACGGCCCAGAACGACATCCTCAAGGAGTACTGCGCGCGCGGGAACTACATCTTCCCGCCGCGGCCCTCCATGCGCCTCACGACCGACCTTTTTGCGTACGCCCACGAGCGGCTGCCGCGCTGGAACACGATCTCGATCTCCGGCTACCACATCCGTGAAGCCGGCTCGACGGCCGTCCAGGAGCTCGCTTTCACCCTTGCGAACGGGATCGCATACGCGCGGGCCGCGGTCGACGCGGGGCTTTCTCCGGACGAGTTCGGCGCGCGGCTCTCCTTCTTCTTCAACGCGCACAATCACTTCTTCCAGGAGGTGGCGAAGTTCAGGGCAGCGCGGCGTCTCTGGGCCGAGATCATGCGCGACCGGTTCGGGGCGACCAACCCGAGGGCACAGGCCCTTCGCTTCCACGCCCAGACCGGGGGCTCGACGCTGACCGCGCAGCAGCCGGAGAACAACATCGTGCGCGTCGCCGTACAGGCGCTCTCGGCGGTCTGCGGCGGGGCCCAGTCGATCCACACCAACGGGTTCGACGAGGCGCTCGCGCTGCCGACGGAGCGCTCGGCGAAGATCGCGCTCCGGACTCAGCAGATGCTTGCTCACGAGGCCGGAGGGACGGATACGGCCGACCCGCTCGGAGGCGGGTACTTCATCGAATCGCTGACCGACGAGCTTGAAGCCGCGGCGCGTGAGCTGATCGAGCGGGTCGACGAGCTCGGCGGGGCGGTCGAGGCGATCGAGCAGGGCTTCGTCCAGCGCGAGATCGAGGACGCAGCCTTCCGCCACACGGCCGCGGTCGAGTCCGGCGAGCGGGTGATCGTCGGCGTCAATCGCTATCGGGAGGACGAGAGTGAGCCGATCGAGCTCCACCGGCTCGATCCTGAGGCCGAGCGCCGCCAGCTCGAGCGGACCGCGAAGGTGCGGGCGGAGCGAGACGCGGGCGAGGCCGCTCGCACCCTGGCCGAGGTGCGCCGGGTCGCCGAGGGCGAGGCCAATCTCCTGCCGCCGATGCGCGCGGCCCTCGGGGCGCTCTGCACGGTCGGGGAGATCTGCAACGAGTTGCGCGACGTGTTCGGCACGTACGACGCCCAGCGCGCGTGAGCGCCGCCAAGCTCGGCGGCGTCCTGGACGCAGCCGGAGCCGACGGGTGGGTGCACGCACGCGAGATCGACGGTGATCGTGAAGTCGGGCTGGGCGAAGACGAGCCGGTCGTCCAGGCGTCGGTCTTCAAGATCGCAGTCGGCCTGGAGCTGTTTCGCCAGGCCGAGACGGGTCGCATCGATGCTGCCGAACGCGCACGCCTTCGTCCGGGTGACTCTGCGCCGGGCCCGACGGGCCTTTCAAACGCGCGTGACGAAGTCGAGCTTTCGGTCCGTGATTGCGCCTACCTGATGCTCACGATCAGCGACAACGCAGCAACGGACGTCGTGCTCGAGCGGGTCGGGATCGAGCACGTGACCGCAACCCTCCGAGAGCTTGGGTTGCACCGGACGACGATCCTCGGCGGGTGCCAATCCATCCTGGACTCGATCGCCGCGGATCTCGGCTACACGACCTGGAGGAGCGCCGAGCAGGCATACGCTGAGATGACGCCTGCCGAGCTGGCGGAAGCGGCGCGACACCGTCCGCCCCTCCGCGCGACCGACCCCGAGACCGCGATGCGGACGACGCCCCGGGAGACGACAGGGTTGCTCAGAGCGATCTGGCGTGACGAAGCGGGGCCGGCGGAGGCCTGTGCCGAGGTTCGCCGGCTGATGGCGCAGCAGCTGACGCGGCACCGGATTGCGTCTGCGTTCCCGAGCAACGTCTTGGTGAGCGCGAAGAGCGGCAGCCTCTTCGGCGAGATCCGTAACGAGGCGGGCGTTGCGGAGTACCCGGACGGCGGTCGCTATGCCGTCGCTGTCTTCACGCGCTCTCGCTCCACGGACCCTCGCCAGCCGGCGATCGACACGGCAATCGGCGAAACGGCCCGGCTGGCGATCGAGCTTCTTCGTGACTGACGCGGCATCCGGCAAGCTGCCTGCATGAGAATCCTCCTCGTCTCGCAGATGTATCCGGGGCCCGACGATCCCGACCTCGGTGTCTTCGTGCAGGGAATCGAGCGCGCGCTCGCGGACCGCGGCCACGAACTCGAGCGGGCCGTCCTCGACGGGCGCGGCGGGGGGAAACGGCGCCATCTCCGGCTCGCCCGCACCACGGCCCGTGCCGCGCGGCGGTTCCATCCGGACGTGGTCTACGCGCACTTCCTCGTGCCGACCGGTCTCTCCGCCGCTCTGGTCACGCGCGCGCCGCTCGTGGTGACGGCGCACGGGCGCGATGTCCGCAACATCGGCGCCTATCCCGGGATCAGGGCCGCCACGCGCTTCGTCGCCCGCCGCTCGGCCTCTCTCGTCGCCGTATCCGACTACCTGCGCCGCGAGCTCGAGACGAAGATCCCAGAGGCACGGGGCAAGACGGAGGTCGTCGACTGCGGGGTCGACCTCGACCTCTTCGTCGGGTCGGACGCGCCATCCACGGACGGGCCCGTCTTCCTCTGCGTCGGAAGCCTGATCGAGCGCAAGAACGTCGTTCGACTCGCCGACGCGTTTGCCCGGGTCGGAAGGGGGCGCCTGATCTTCGTCGGAGACGGACCGCTGCGGGCCGAGCTGGAAGCACGTCCGAACGTCGAAGTCACGGGTCGAGTTCCCCATCCGCAGGTGCCGCGCTACCTGGCCCAGGCGACGGTCGTCTGCCAGCCGTCCACGATCGAGCCTTTCGGCCAGGCCCTGCTGGAGGCGATGGCCTGCGAGCGCTCGGTCGTCGCCACTCGCATCGGCGGCCCACCGGAGTTCGTCCCGCCGGAGGCCGGCCTGCTGGTCGACCCCCTCGACGAGGCGGCGCTCGCCGACGCGATGCGGCGCGCGGCCGACCTTCCGAGCCCGAATCGGGCCGCGCGGGCAGCCGCGGCCGAGCACGACGTCAGGCGTCAGGCAGAGCGGATCGAGACGATCCTGGAAAGAGCCGCTCGAGGTCGGCGAGCCTGATCGCGACGAGCGGTCGAATACTCTCCTCGAGCCCGGCCTCACGTGCGAGCTCGAGCGCCTGCTCGTAGCTTTCCCGGGCTTTGTGCGGAGAAACGCCCTGTTTCAGGCGGTTGTCGCCGGTGACCAGGAGCTTCTGGATCCGTTCCCTCGCATCGGCGCCGCTCACTCGAAAAAGCGTAGCTTTTAATGCCGAAGGGAAAGAGTTCCGAAACCCCGATGGAGTTGGCCAGATCCCCCGCAACGCCGGTCCGCATCCTCATCGCGGACGACGAGCACCTTTTCGTCGAGATGATCGTGGCCCTGCTCGAGAATGACGACCGCGTCGAAGTCGTCGGCACGGCCGCGACCGGCGAGGAGGCCGTCGAGCTCGCTGGGTCGCTCCGGCCGGACGTGACCCTGATGGACATCTCGATGCCCGTCCTCGACGGGATCGAAGCCACTCGCCGAATCCGGAAGGATCAGCCCGATGCCTGCATCCTCATGCTCACGGGTTCGAGCACCTCCGCGGACGTCAACCGCTCGCGCGAAGCTGGAGTCGCCGCCTTCCTGACCAAGGACCGGCTCCCGACGCAGCTCGTCGACGCGATTCTCGACCTGGGCTCGCGCTAGCGAGGCTGCGCTACCCTGTTTTCGTGCTCCCGCTGCTCGCGTTCCTCAGCGACTTTGGCCGTCCGGCCTTCGTCTTCTTCCATTTCATAACCGCCCTCGCGCTGATCGGGCTCGTGCTCATGCACTCCGGGCGCGACACTGGCATGGGCGGACTGGGCTATGTGCCGGCGTCCCAGGGGGGAACGCACATCGTCGAGCGAAACCTGACGCGGCTGACGATCGTCGTCGGGATCATCTTCTTCATCAACACGGTCGTCCTCTATCACCTGCTCGCGTAGTCAGAGGCCCGGTCCGGAGCCGCTCCCGGTGATGTGGAAGCGGGCCGTCGCGAGGGCCGGCACGAGCGCGGCGTAGGGGTAGCGCTCGTCGTAGAGATCGCTGAGGTTGACAAGCTTCAGCTCCCGACCGAGCCCGGGCACCTCGCGCAGGACATCGGGCAGCGCGACCGTGAAGCGGAGGTTGACGAGCGGCTCGGCGAGCTTCCCGTCACGGACGCGGAACGTGCCGTCGCGCGTCATGCCGGTCAGCACTCCCTCACGCGGCTCGACGATGCCCAGGTAGTGGAGCCGCGTCACGTAGATGCCGTCGCCGATGCGCTCGAGGAGCTCGCCGGTCGACGCCGCATCGCCTGGCGCCAGAGAGAGAGCCATCGGCAGGGGCCCGTAGTAGCGCCACGAGTCGGCCGGCGCATGGCCGGTCGAGACCTGCCCGTCCTCGGCGCGGGCCGCGGTCAGCCGGTCCCAGACGACGCCCCGGAGGACGCCGTCCTCGACGAGCTCGACTCTCTGCTTCGGCGTTCCCTCGAAGTCGAACGCCTTGGGAAGGTTGCGGGAGTCGAGAGCGTCGTCTGCGAGCGAGATCTTCGGGTCGAAGGCCTGCTCGCCGATGCGCCCGCAGAGGTAGCTGCGCTCCTCGAGGAAGCCGAAGGCGCCGAGCGAGTCGTAGGCGAACCAGCGGAGCAGCTCGGCGACGGCGTACGGCTCCAGCACGGCTGCGTAGCTGCCCGGCTCGAGCTCGACGGCCCCGCGTGTCCGGCCCGCCGTCTCGGCCGCTGCGCGCGCCGCCTCGGCGGGATCGACGTCCGTAGAGCGCCACGCGCTCTGCTCGGCCCAGCCGGACGCGCCCTCGGTCGCCGCGAGACAGAGGCAGACCGCGTCGGTCAAGGACTGCTGTGCGCGGAGCCCGGTCGACGCCGCGAGCGCGAGCTCGGTGACTCCGCTCGAGAAGTAGCCGTAGAGCTCGAAGTCCGGAACGGCCTCGATCGCGGCCGCCGCGAGCCGCGCCTGGTCGTCGGCGCCCAGCCCAGCGGTCTCCTCGTCATAGCCGCCGATCTCGGGATAGTCGGCAGGAGAGGCGACTCCCGGGAAGTCAGGATCGGGACGAGCGCCGTCGGCGGCTTCCGCGGCACGACGGGCGACCTCTGTCAGTCCTTCGCGGTCGACCCGGTTCGTCGCGGCCCAGCCGGCCTTTCCGTCGCGGACGATGCGAATCCGGACGACGGCGTTGTCGATCAGCGTCGGCTGATGGACGACCGAGCCGGCGAAGCGCGCGACGCCCGAGCGCTCCGCCTGGACGAGGACCTCGGCTTCGTCGCCCTCTGCCGCATGCAGGGCCTGCTCGGCGAGCTCGACGTAGCGGCTCAAGCGGAGACGCCTACCTCGACGTCGCGAAAGCGAGCCGGAGCCGCGCCGTGCGAGACGTGCGCCTCCTGGCCGGGCTGGCCCTTGCCGCAGTTCGTGAGGCCGAAGAGGCGCCAGGCGTCGCGCCCGCCGATCGCGTCGAGCTTGCTCCAGAAGACGGGCGTCCGGCCCGTGTAGGTCGCGTCGCGCAGCATCCGTCCGAGCTTCCCCTTCTTGACCTCCCAGGCGATTTGGGTCCCGAACTGGAAGTTGAGCCGCTTGTCGTCGATCGACCAGCTCTTGTTCGTCTCCAGGTAGAGGCCGTCGTCGACGTCGGCGAGCAGATCCTCGAGCGTGCCGTCGCCGGGCTCGAGATGGAGGTTCGTCATGCGGACGAGCGGCATCCGGCTCCAGCCGTCGGCGCGCATCGAGCCGCCGACTCCCGCGCCGATCCGCGCCGCCGTCTCGCGCGACGTGAGGAAGCCGCGAAGGACGCCTCCCTCGACGATCGCCTCGCGGCGGGCGGGCACGCCCTCGTCGTCGAAGCCGAACGTGCCCAGCCCCTCGGGCGTCGTCGCGTCTGCGGTCACGTTCATCAGCTCCGATCCGTAGCGGAGCGAGCCGAGGTCGTCCGGGGAGAGGAAGCTCGTGCCGGCATACGCCGCCTCGGTGCCGTAGACCCGGTCGAGCTCGGTCGGGTGGCCGACGGACTCGTGCACCTGCATCACGACCTGCTCCGGCGAGAGGACGATCGTCGTCCGGCCGGCAGGGCACTCATCCGCGCGCAGCAGAGCCGCCGCCTGCTCTCCGACTCGCGGCGCCTCGCCGTCGAGGGACAGGCCCTCGACGAACTCCCAGCCGCCCTGGCCGCTGACCCCGCTGTGCTGGCTCGGATAGCTCCTGATCTGGGAGATTCCCTCGGCCGACGCGTAAGCGTCGATTCCGCCGCCGCACTCGACGAGCTCCTGCTCGACGGCGGCTCCCTCCGAGGAGACCAGCACCTTGTGCTCGCGCTGCGCGCGCACCATCGCGACGGTCACCTTCACATCGGCGTGCCGCATGCCCTCCTCGGCCCGCAGGCAGAGGTCGATCTTCTCGGAGAGCGGGACGCCGAACGGATCGCGCTCGACCGGCGTCTTGTACTCGCCGCTCTGTGCCTCGACCGGCGCGAGCGACGTGTCGTGACGGCCGGGCGCCGCGTGGGCGAACGCGCACGCGCGCACCGCGGCGTCGCGCGCGGCGGCCTCGTCGAGCCGGCCCTCGCCGGCGAATCCCCAGGCGCCGTCGACGAGCACGCGGACGCCGATGCCCTCGCTCTCGGTGTCGCTCACGTCCTCGACCTGGCCCTTCTTCGTGATCACGAACTGGCGGCGCAGCGAAACCGCCCGCGCGTCCGCGTAGGAAGCCCCGGCGCCCAGCGCCGCGTCGACCGCTGCCTCGGCCAGCGCCTTCACGTCGCGTACCCTAACCCTGGCTACACTGGCCTTCGCGCGCTGGTGGCGGAATTGGTAGACGCGCAAGGTTGAGGGCCTTGTGGGGTTAAGACCCCGTGGAGGTTCAAGTCCTCTCCAGCGCACTGAGGCCGGGGGTTCGGGGAGAATCGTGGGCGCATGATCGTCCTCTCCCCGCTGGTGCTCGTCGGGGCCGCGGTCCTGCTCCTGAAGAGCCGGCAGCGGGGTCTCGGCGTCCGGGGCTGGGTCTGGTCGGCCGCGTGGGCGGTGGCGGGCGGCCTCCTCACGGCGAGCATCGTCACCGGGCCCGGCGTCAGCGTCTTGCTCTTCGCCGCGGGGGCGCTCGGGGTCTTCTGGCTGGCGGTGACCGCCCCGTATTGGCGCGAGCTGGCCGGATTGCCGGTCGGGATCGCGTCTGTCCTGCTCGCGCTCCTGCTCGTCTGAGCAGGGTCACGTGCAATGAGCGGCTTTACCGGGCGCTAAGCGTTTCGAAACCGCAAGCTGCGAGAAAACGCGAGATGGTGAGACTCTCGCTCGCAATCCTCGGGGCGCTGCCGCTGCTCGTAGTCGGCTCCGCCGCGGTCGCGGGCGGCTCTTCCGCGTCCCAGGACGGATTGATCGCCGCCGCCGGTCCGGCCGGTATCGATCTGCTCGACGTGCAGAGCTCTGGGCTTCGCCTGATCGGTAAGGCCGAGCAGGCACAAGCTGTGACCTGGTCGCGGGACGGACGGTTGCTCGCCTTCGAGCTGTCCGGCAAGGGCGAGTCGAGCGTCTACTCCGTCCGGGCCGAAGGAACCGGCCTCCGGCTGGTTCTGAAGAACGCGTCGTCGCCATCGTGGTCGCCGGACGGCAAGCAGCTCGTGGTCGTTCGGGAGACGGAGACGTGCTCTCAGAAGCCGTGCAGCGCGGAGGACGAGTTCGACTCGGGCAACCTCTTCGTTGTCGACGCCGACGGCGGCAATCTGCGGCAGCTCACCTTTGTCGCCAACGGGGCCGAATCCCCGGTCTGGTCTCCCGACGGCAAGTGGATCGCCTTCATGACGTTCGACGGGATCGAGCTGATTCAGCCGGAAAGCCGGAAGGGTCGCATGCTGGTGGCCGAGTTCGCATACGAGCTCGAGTGGTCCCCTGACGGCACCTGGCTCGCCTTCGTCGGCGACGACGGGATCTACCGCGTTCGTCCGACTTTCGGCGAACCGGAGCGCCTCATTCGCGACGAGCGCGCCGAGGACATCGCCTGGTCGCCGGACGGCTCGAAGATCGCGTTCGACCAAGACCTGGACGAGCCCAGCCTGGGCGTGGACGTGGCCGTCCTCGACACTGAGACGGGCAAGCAGACCAACTTGACGCGGCGGCCGGGTAACGACTTCGCGCCGGCGTGGTCGCCCGACGGGAAGCAGATCGCTCTTCTGCGCGACACGGGCTGGGCTCTGCTGGACTGGTGCGGTTGGGACCTGAACGGCGAGCTCTGGGTGATGCGCGCCGACGGGACGAACCTGAGGCGGCTCGCCAAGGGTTGTTACGGGCCCCTGGCCTGGACGACAACCAGCCCCGCGGTTTGACGGCGTCCGCAGCCGCCGCTACCCTGATCGAACACATGTTCGCGGAAGGAGACCCAGTGCTCAGCGACCGGCAACGGCAGATTCTCGGCTTCTTGACGAAGTACGTGGACAGCCACGGCTATCCGCCGACCGTCCGCGAGATCGGCGAGGCCGTCGGGCTCGCTTCGCCTTCGACCGTCCACGCGCACCTGGCGAACCTCGAGCGCGCCGGCATGCTCAGGCGCGATCCGACCAAGCCGCGCGCGATCGAGCTGCGCCGTGAGCCGAAGGCCGCGCCGGTCCCGGCTGCCGACGTGCACAGGCTGCCGCTTGTGGGCGAGGTCGCCGCCGGCGGCCCGTTGCTCGCCGAGGACAACGTCGAGGAATACCTCGCCGTTCCGGAGCCGCTGTCGCGCGGGGGCGAGGAGTTCCTGCTCCGGGTCAAGGGCGACTCGATGATCAACGCCGGGATCCTGGACGGCGACATTGCAGTCGTCGAGCGGGCTCAGGACGCGCGGGACGGCGACATCGTCGTCGCCCTCGCCGGCGAGGACGAGTCGGCCGAGGAGGCGACGCTGAAGCGTTTGTTCAGGGAGGACGGCCGCGTGCGTCTCCAGCCCGAGAACGATGCCCTCGAGCCTATCTACGCGCAACACGTGCAGCTCATCGGAAAAGTGATCGGAGTCTTCCGGCAGCTCTAATGGCCCACCCGGCAACATCCTCCGGCTTCTGGCCCGCGATCACGCGGCGCCAGAGCCCACCCTCGCCCTTGCCAAGGCTTCTAGCCTTGGCCGCGGACGAGTGCGACCTCTGGCTTGGTGCTCGCGACCCAGAAGCTCGGCAATGTCACCAGGTGGGCCATTGAGCGCCGTGGAGTCGCTCAACCGGACGCTCGAGCAGGAGCTCTTCGCCTTGCTTCGCGGCGCGAGCCTGGAGTGCCTCGTCTGTGGCGAATTCGTCCTCCGGCGTGCCGGTGTCGTCTCCTGTGCCGAGTGCGGCGCGATTTTTGGGGACGTCGAGGGACCGCGGCTACAATTGAGCCTGCAGGCCGGGTGACCGCGAGCCGTTCGCGGCTCGAGGAAAGTCCGGACACCGCAGGGCAGGACGCTGGGGAAACCCCCAGGCGGCGAAAGCCGACGGAAAGTGGAACAGAAAGGAGACCGCCGGCAGCGAAAAAACTCTCCGGAGACGCTGACGGTAAGGGTGAAACGGTGGGGTAAGAGCCCACCAGCGCCGTGGCGACACGGCGGCTAGTCAAACCCCGTCCGGTGCAAGGCGAAACAGGCTCCGTCGACGCGGCCCGCCGAGGAGCCGGGTACGCCGCTCGAGCCGCCGGGTAACCGGCGGCCAAGAGAGATGGTCACCCTCGACAGAATCCGGCTTACAGGCCTGCTACGGAAAAAGCCCTGGTAACGGGGCTTTTTCTATGGACCGGATTCGCCGGCGACTCGTCAGGCTCGCCCCGCGGCGGGCTGACTGCGGTCTCCGTGGAACCGCTCGGCGCGGTCGCCCGGCGTGGCCTCGAAGGCCGTGCCGGCTACGAGCCGCTCCGCGAAGCGGACGGTACCACGCCCGCAGGGCGACACACGATGTCTGTCACCCGTGTCCCCTCGCGGGGAATCCCGAGCTCGCGGCGGATCGCCGACGTGGCAGCGGCGTCAAGCACATGCGTGTAGACGTAGGGCTCGTCGCCGGCAGCAGGAAGGAACCACGTTTCGACCGCCCCCTTGCCGCGCACGCCCTGGATCCGACCGCCACCTTGCGCGAGCCAGACGTCGCGCAAACCGCGGCCGAAGAGACCGCGCTGACCCTTGCTCTCTGGAACGACGCCGAGCGCGCCGAGGCGCTGGTCGACGGCGTCGGCATCGACGCCTTCGCCGTCGTCGGAGCAAACGAGCTCGTACCGCCAGCTGCGCAACGCGGGGACCCGGAGCGTTCGGAGGGCGGCTCTCCATGCCTGGAGGAAGTCCGGATCGGCCGTTCCGATGCGAAGTTGAATGCGGCCGCGCTCGCGCCCGGTAGCGACGATCGCCGCGTCTGCGTTCGTCACGAGCTCGGGGATGATCTGCGTCAGCTCAAACCCCGCCTGCGCGAAGTTCTCACGGAAATAGCGCCCCCGGACCCGGCCGTGACGCAGCTTCGAGGCGTCGATCGCCACGACGAGAGGATAAGCGCCTCCCTCGACGGCGGCCCGTCCGGCGCCGCGATTACGGTGCCCTCGCATGGGCGGTCTATCGATCTCGAGGAATGCGGCGTGCCCGTGCGGCAGCGGGCGCAAGTACAAGCGCTGCTGTCTCGTCGAGGAGGAGATGGCCGTGCGCGAGGCGCGGTTCGACGACGGCGTAGGCCGCCGGATTCAGGACTGGTCGTCGCAGCTGCTCGGCGACGAGATCACCGCTGCGCTCGAGGAGTTCGTCGGCCCCGAACGGACGATGGACGAGGACGACATTCAGATCTTCGCCACCTGGTTCCACAACGACCGCGAGCTTGCCGGCGGCGGAACGCCGGCGGAGCGCTACGCCGCACGCGCGGAGCTCCCCGCGGACGAACGGGAAGCGGCCTCGCGGATCGCCACGGCGCGGCTCGGCCTCTACCGCGTGCTCGCCGTCGAGTCGGGACGCTCGCTGACGCTGGAGGAGCTCGTCGGCGGCTCGCGCGTCGAGGTGCGAAGTCCGCACGTCTCAGGTGACGCGGTCCGCTGGGACATCCTGCTCGCCCGCGTCATGGACGGCGATCCGCCGAGTCTCTGGGGTCCGGCGCGGTTCTTCGAGCCGTGCGAGGAGGCCGAGCTCCGGGCCGAGTTGGCGCGGCTCGCAGGCTCGCCGGTCGACGAGCTCGCTTCGACGTTTCGTCGGCATGCGCTCGAGCTGATGCGGTTCAGGCCGCCGAGCCGGAGCGCCGAGCCGAGCTTCTTCACGCTCGAGGGCGACCCGGTCGCGTTCACGTCGGCGATCTGGGAGGTGCACGACGTCGCCGCTGCCGCCGAGAGGATACGCGAGCTCGGCGCGCTGGGGCCGGACGATCCGGTCGAGATCGACATCACTGCGGAGCGCGCCGCGCTTTTGAGGCAGCGTGCGTCGCTGCCTCCGGGTGCGCTCGTCCTCGAGTCCAGCCCCGTCGATGCACTGGACACCATCCCCATCGCGACGCTGCGACTCGAGGGCGACGAGCTCCATGCCGAGGCGATGTCCGAGCCGCGGCTCGCGCAGGCGCTCGAGATCGTCGCCGCCGACTTTGGCGACCTCGTCGAGTTCCGGAGCCAAGACGTGACGTCGGTCGACGAAGCATTGGCAGCACGCGGCGAGGGCCGCCGCGATTCGCGCCGGTCGACTCCGCCGCCGGTTGGTGCCGAGGAGCGGCGGCTGATCGGGGATCTGGCGACCGAGCGGATGCGCAGGTGGCTCGACGAGCCGCATCCGCTTCTCGACGGCTGGACGCCGCGCGAAGCCGTCGCCGGTGCGAACCGGGCGGAGGTCGTCAGCCTGCTCCGCCAGATCGAGAACGGCGCCGAGCGCGCCCGTCGCCGCGGCGAGTCGGCTGCGGACGTGACGCCGCTACGGGACGAGCTCGGCCTGAGCGACGAGCTCGCAGCCTGAGCACCGCATCACCTCGTTTTCCCGAGCAGCTCAGTGGGGGTCGGACCGGCGAGCGTGATCGCGTCTCGTCGCAGTTCCTCGACGACGGGTGGGCTCTCGCGGCGGAGCCCGCGCACGTCGGTAGCACTTTCTCCTCTACCGGAGAGAAAACGGGAGTCGATGACAACGACACACGCCGCCAGGATCGGCTTCATACCTACGCTCGTGGTAGCCTACATGAACGTTGGCTACGTCGAGAGTAGGTTAGCTGTGGCAGCATTTGTCAACCGCAGGGACGAGCTCGAGCGCCTTGACGAGTGGTGGACGAGGTCACGCGAGGGAAGCATCGGTCTTGTCTGGGGCCGCCGTCGGGTCGGGAAGACGCTCCTTGTTCAGCGGTTTGCCGAGGCCAAGCGCGCAGTCTTCTACACCGCCGCGGGTCGGCCGATCGAGGATGAGCTGATGCACCTGTCTCGCGCAGCCGCACCCGTGCTTGCCGGGGGTCTGCGCGATCTCGAGGCCCGACCTTTCACCGACTGGGAGGACGCTCTCGAGACCTTCGCTGCTGCGGCCCAGTCGGAACCGCTTCTGCTCGTCCTCGACGAGTTCCCGACACTCGTCGACGTCGCTCCTGATCTCGAGAATCGCTTGCGGGCGTTCTGGGACCGTGCGCGGACGCAAGCGAAGCTTCGCGTCCTCCTCCTCGGTTCGGCAGTTCGCACGATGGAGCGCATCCAGACCGAGCGTGCGCCGCTGTACGGCCGGATCGACCTGTCATTGCTCGTCCATCCGTTCCGCCCACACGAGGCGGCGCTGATGATGCGCCAGCTGAAGCCAGCCGACCGTGCGCTCGTCTACGGGCTCGTTGGTGGCGTGCCCCTCTACCTGGAGTGGTGGGACCAACGCGCGAGCGTCCGGGACAACCTCCTTCAACTGGTGTGCACGCCGGGTGGTCGGCTGCTCACGGAGGGAGAGCTGGTTCTCGCCTCAGACCTCGACCTTTCGGATCTTGGTCGGCGAATCGTGTACGCGATCGCGGCCGGCAGGACGAAGTTCAATGAGATCCAACAGGTGGTGAAGACTGATCCCAGCCGCACACTCGATCGGTTGAGCCAGTTGCGCATCGTCGAGAAGGTCGTCCCTGTGACGGTCGATCCGAGGCGCGCGCGCACGAGCTACTACCGGGTCGCCGACAACCTCCTGGCCTTCTGGCTCGGGATCGTGGATCGGTACAGGGCCGAGATCGACCGCGGGCTTGGAAAATCGGTCCTCTCGGTCCTCGTCTCCGACCTGGACGATCACCTGGGGGAGCGATACGAAGAGGCGTTTCGGTTCCATCTTCGCCGGCTCGCCGAAGCCGGCGAGCTGGGAGAAGGCGTCGCCGCGATCGGCCCGTTCTGGGCGGATCAACCACACCAGGTTGAAATTGATGCCGTCGCTCTGGCCGGAAGGGACCGCGAGGCGGTCCTGGTCGGAGAGAGCAAGTGGGCGAGAACCGAGGACGCCGGCCGGCTCTGCCGTGTGCTCGCCGCCAAGGCGCAGGCACTTCCGAACCGCGCCCCCGACCTTCGCTACGCCGTCTGCGCCCGGGAGCGCCTCACCAATGTGCCGCGCGACGCGCTCGCTGTGACTGCGGCCGACATCTTCCGCTTGAACCCGGCTTGAGAACCTACCTGCGGCGTAGGCTTCCGCCCGCGTAGGTTGCGCTCG